>ENA-ORXT01006897-ORXT01006897.1-marine-metagenome-genome-assembly--contig:-NODE-6897-length-10349-cov-6.537481_pt1 | contig 10349 bp, 9 predicted proteins | sample MGYA00237868_ERZ511482 | MGnify/ENA metagenome assembly ERZ511482
TGCTTCACAAATTTCTCCATCGAAATAGTATGACCGTATGAGTCCTTTATGGCTAAAAAGTAAATTCCAGGAGCTAAGTCACTGGTATCCACTTTATACTTTGAAGTTCCAGAAAAAGTTGAATTCCGTCTTAAGTTTCCTGTTAAATCAAATATTGAAAACCCATTAAATATTATCTCACTTGAATTAAGAAATAAAACATTGACTACTGGATTTGGGCTTAATCTGACATCTGAAGATTTCACAATTGAACTTGTAGAAGTGTAAGTATTTTGTCCACAATCATCAATACCTATACATCCGTCTGCATCCATCTTTACAATCCATAAATCTGAAGTTGAAACGTTGTCAATTACTCCTGAGGAAATCTCCCCTGCAACTATTATTTCACCTGTTGACAACTCAACAGCCTTTCTAAACACACCATCTTGAAACTCACCAAAGGTTTTGGGATTAATTGTTTTCTCCCATAGAATATCCCCATCTGATGAAATTCTGATAACATATCCACCGAATCCAAAACCTGAATTTGGATTATTTCTCTTTTGACCGATAACCAGAAAATCAGAATTAGATAAAGGAAGTATACTCATAATTTCTATCCACCAAAAATCTGAACCATTCGAAGAGGGAATACGCACAACCCATTTCTCTTCAAACATTTCACCATCAATACACGAAATCACTTTTTCCTTTTTAAATGGATCGCCAACCATTGAAAAAACAATATCATTATTCTTCAACAATCCTAAATTTGGCCGAAATGAACCTGAGCCAAGAATCAATGAATATGATCCAACTAATTCACCATTTTCATTTAACTTATTGACAATTGCTTTCCGATCCCCTATCGATTCATAAAAGGGATAATTAGCAAAAATCAAATGATCGCTATCAAACTTCCTTAAATCCAAAACATGGTTCTCTAATGTGCATTGTTCTATCCTTACCAGATCATCCACATTTTTATAATATTCATCCACTCGGAATATCATACCTTGAACTCCTGTGCTATCTAAAGAATTTCCATTTCCGTTTCCATACAACCAATTCTGGTCATTTACTCTTAAAATGCCATTTAGAAAAAATTCATTAACATAAGGTTGGAGATTTATAGTTACTTTATTAGGTGAGCTAAAAATTTTCGGTGAGCTTAAAATTTGTATCTCTTGTCTGTTATTAAAACTTGATTTTGTATCATATCCAAATAAAAAAATAGAATCATTTTTAAACTCAAGAACATTTTCATTTCCAACATTAAAACCATATTCTACAAGTGAATCTAGCATATTACCACTTTCATCTAATTTTAGAAGTGATCCACAAAAATTAAGCTCATTCATCTCATTTACACATAAATGACTTAAACCCAAATAAATTTCATTATCATATATTTCCATGCTTCTCGGAAAATCTGACAAACTATAGCTTAACGGATATATTCTAGAAAAGCCATCTTGTCCATAAAATATTTGATGGCTAAATAATAATATAATCACTAAAAACAGTTTTATCATTTTCAAATTTTAATTCTTCATGATACGTTCAAAAAATATCTCACCTTTACTATTTTCTAGAATGATCGTATATATTCCCGTCTTAAGATTTACAATATTTATTCTTTTCTCACCGTTTACAATTCCTTCAGTGGTTAAGTTTCCATAAATATCGACGAACTTAAAAGAACAACTATTTTGTCCCAAATCAATGGTTAAAATATTACTTACAGGATTTGGAAAGATTTTATAGCTAAATCCATCTTCTTCTATCAGTTCTCTTTCATTTACAACTTGTCTTTTAGAATTACGATTTATTGAAGGTAGGTCATAAATTAAGATCCCAGTTGATTTAAAGTATAATATTCGAGCATAAGCAGAGTAAACATGACCTTTATTGCTAATATCTAAAAGAACTTGATTTTGACTTTCAGTAAATGCAAATTCAGAACCTTCCATACTTTTGATCAAACTAATCTCTTTCACAAAAATAAGATCATTTTGAGATTCAGTTGTAGCCATTGATTTTAAAACCTGTATTTGGTTAGCAGCATTTTCAAAATTTAATTCCCGAACCTCCAAATTGAATAATTTTATATTAGAATCAAAGCCTCCAATTTCTGATAATCCTATTTTTGCTTTTTGATAATCTCCCTGTTTGATGAAAGCTGAAATTCGAGAGTTTTGTAGTCTCTTTAAACACCTTTGTAATAACTTAATCATTCTTTCAACCCATTCCTTATTAACATGGACTTCCTCTCCATAGCGTACATGAAGATAGATTAGGCTGTTAATTTAAGCAATTTGGATTTAATTAAAAAAGCATCAACTGGCGCCAAGCCCTTCAATGCACTATGACGCCTTAGAGTATTATACCAACCATCAATGTAATTGAAAATGATACTATATGCTTGTTTCTGATGCATGATTTTGTATTTGTAGATACATTCTATTTTTAAAGTTTTGAAGAATGATTCTGCTACAGCATTGTCCCAACAATTACCCTTACGAGACATGCTCTGTACTCCATGATGATCCTTAATAAGTCTAGTAAAATCATCACAAGCATATTGTGCTCCACGATCAGAATGAAATAGAAATTCTTTTACTGGTTTTCTAATCATACATGCATTTTTAAATGCCTGGACCACTGTGTTGGTTGCACTCATGTTTTTACTTAGTGACCAGCCCAATACCATCCTATCCGCTAAATCAATGACTACTGTGAGGTACATCCAATAGCTTGCCACCCGGATATAGGTAATATCACTGACCCAGAATATGCCAGGTTGATCTACATCAAACTTACGATTCAATAGATTTGGAAATACTCTATAATCGTGATTAGACTCTGTTGTCAACTTGAATTTCCTTTTAGATCTAGCCACAAGATTTATACGCTTCATACATCTAGCAATAGTGGTCTTCGAATAATTATGTCCCAACGCTTCAAGTTGTTCAGTTATCCGTGGTGAACCATAGGTAGCTTTACTAAGGTCGAACTCATACCTGACAAGGCTTTCTAAATCAGTCTGTTGTACTTGCTTCTTACTCTTTATTTTTCGCCATTTATAATATCCTGATGTACTCACTCCTAATACAGCACACATCTTCTCAACAGTAAATTTACATTTATGATCCATTACAAATTGGTAAATTTGCTGTCGCTCTTGGAGAAGATGCTTACTGCCTTTTTTAATATATCGCGTTCTAGCTTTGCTTCCTTAAGCTCCTTTTTTAAGCGTGAAATCTCCCTTTCTTCAGCTGTCATTGTAATGTTACCATGACCACTAAAAGAATCATCCTTATACTTAAAATACTTGCTGCGCCAATTGTATATCATGTTGACCGATATATCAAAGCTTTCCGCCAAGGATTTAACGGATACACTTTCTTCTAAGCTTTTTTTTACTATTTCCAGCTTTTGTTCTTTGCTGTACTTCCTTCTAATTTTTGACATAAGATAAATTTAATGATTATTTAAAATTCTAACTTATCTTCATGTCCACTATTTCGAGTAAGTCCAGAACACAAAATTTCAATAATTAAATTAATTTAAAATGAAGATTAATCTATCTATATTATATCTTTTTACATTGGTTTCATTGGAAAATATTGATAATATAAAGCTAATAAGTGATAGACACCACAAGTCGATTGAATTAATATCAATTGAAAAAAAAACAGATTTTAAACAAAACCTAAGAAGTATCCTTACAGCAAAAAAATTGACAGATCTATTGAATAGCAAAGAAAACATTTGTTCGAAGGTGAAAAAAATATCTGACGAAGTTTTACGAAAGATTAATAAAGTCAACAGTCCTGAATTATTTGAAATAAGCATATTTTATAGAAACAAAAAGAGAGAAACCTATAATCTAACTCATAATTTATGCTACCATATCTGCTCAGATGATATTCCTAGTATCGTCTCAAATCGAATGTCAGAAACTATTACTTGTTATGAACACAAAATACCAAACTACTTCCTAAACAAAAGTTGGAAAAATAATTCAAGTCAAATAATCAAAAATCCAGACGAAACAGTTTTAATCATTGTAAATTATGACTTGAAATAAATAATAGCATGTTAGTTAATTTCAATTGAGCATCACTAAATGTAGCCGGTAGTTGTGTTGAACAATTGTCAAACAAAAAATCGCTACCTCTGCAATAATTATTCAATCTTAATAAATTTCAAAATATTTTCTTTCCCCGTTTCCAAAAAATCAATTTTGAGAAAGTAAACTCCTTTAAATAATAAACTAGTATCTAATATATAATCCAAAGTTGGATCAAATTGAGTACTTAACATCAACTTACCTGACTCATCATAAACAGACACTGTATTAAATTTATTCCAGATTGCTGAAATTGACAGTAAATCATTTACTGGGTTAGGACTCAGAGAAATGTTTGCTGGCAGTTGATTATATTTCGTAGAAGTATAAATATTCTGTCCACAATCTTCTTCTGCAATACATCCATTACTATTTAATTTAACAACCCACAAGGTGGATGTTGCAACATTATCCTTAACTCCAGTATAAATCTGACCAGCTATAATTATCTCTCCTCCAGTCACCTCAATTGCATTGAAAAATTCTCCATCATGAAATTCATCATTTATTTTTCCGCTTATATTTTTTTCCCACACAAAATCTCCTTCTCCCGAAATTCTTGAAATGTAACCTACCGAGTAGTTTTCATCATCTCCAAAATATCTTCTACTACCAATAATTAAAAAATCTGAATTTGCTAGAGGCAAAATACTTTCTATGTTTAACTTTCCATAATTAGCGCTATTTGTTGGAGTTAGTATTAATTGCCATTTTTCTGTCAAGCTTTCACCACTTAAACAGATAATAGCTTTGTCATTATTAAAACCATTTTCTTTGAGAGAAAAAACAACGTCTTGGTTATCTAGTAAAGCAATCTTGGGTTTCACGGAACCAACGTTTATTTCTGCGGAAATAAAGGAATCAATTAATTGGCCAGAACTATTCAATTTATTTATAATAATTTTTCTGTCTAGGTCCAGCCCACTAAAAGAGTAATTAGCAAAAACAACATTATTGTTATCAAACTTTCTTAAATCAAATACATGATTCTCTAATGTGCATTGTTCAATTACCAAAAAATCAATTATATTATTAAAAGTATCATCTAATCTAAAAATTAGGCCTAAAACTCCTTCTTTTTCAATAATCTCCCCGTTCCCATAAAGCCAATTTTCATCACCAACTTTTCTTGTTCCATTAATGAAAAAGTTAGAAATACCAAACGATGAAAAGTCAATTACTCTCCTTTCAAATAATGATAGTTCAGTGTTCGATGTAACGATTTCTAATTCCTTTCGATTTATTGTTCCATTTTCGGTATTGTATCCTAAAAAATAAATTGAATCACCTTCGAATTCCACTATATCTTCATTACCAACGTTAAATCCTTTAATTACTAGTGAATCAATGAGATCACCTTCACTTGATAATTTAATAATTGATCCACAAAAATTTAGATTATTATCTTCATCAATACATAAATGGCTAAGACCAATTAAAACCTCTCCTTTTTCATATTCGATCATCTGCGGAAGGTCTGATAAACTGTAACTTAAAGGATACAATTTAGAAAAGCCATCTTGAGAAGATAGACTGAGACATAAAAACATTTGAATGACAAAAGGAAAAATAAAACGCGTTTTCACTGAATAGCTTTTAGCCAATTAATGTAATGAATTTATAATTAAGATTAATGGAAGCAAATGGTGAATTGCTTTTAAGTCGTTTTACTTCTGAGGGAAGAAAATGGTCCAATTGAATTCCAAAGCTACTGAATGACCATTTTAGAGTAATAAAATTTATGATCCTTATCTTCTAATTTTAAAATGTAAAGGCCGGCAGGTAAATAACTAAAATCAAATTCACCATAACTTAAATCGTAATTACTAAAGTCGCTTAATATTTTATTATCAGCAAATGAAACAACTTGTAAACTTACCACCTCAATGTTTCCAGTTTCTAGCTGAACAATTCCATCAGATGGATTAGGTATAACTTTAACTGCAGGAAGTTCTCCAATTTTAATATCGCTTACATGATTTACAAGGCCAGGGTCACACTTCTCAATATCATCAACCCTGAACCTAGGGAAATTAGGAAATGATGCAAATCCAGAAAGAGATGGCAATTTTAGTTGATTTTGAACAAAGTTGCATTTAGCACCTTTCTCGTCAGGATTATTAATTACGTGATAAGAATTCACTCCTCCAAATGAGCACATATATATTCTGCAATCGGGGCCTTGTGACATTAAATAGAAAGTTGTTGAAACTGGATCTGTTGTTCCATTGTATTCATCAATTAATTCCACCTCAAAATCATTTTCAAAAAGTTCGATTTGATGCAAGTCGTAAAAAGAACTGGCATATATAAAATTACTATTTGGAGACCACTCCACAGATCCAAACCTTATTTCAGAAATATCTGAATCAAATAATTCAACAAATTGATGCCCACTAATCTCGCCAGTTTCTCTATCAAAATCATAGATATGAAGATTGTCATAGTAATTAAATATTGCATATTTATTACCATCTGGACTAAACTTTGCTGTCCCAGATGCACTTGATCTGGAGGTCGAAAAGTATTGATTAGAATCATATTCACCAACTTTTTTAAAACCGTCTTCATTTAATAAAAAACATAGGATTTCTGATCCATCAACTATAGGTTGTAAATCCACCAATCTTTTTTGTTAGCGTGCTGGATTGCTGTTAGGTAACTGGTCATCAAATTACCTCTCTCATAAAATTGTTGATTCTTTTCAACCACATCTCCTAACCCATTATTTAAAGTCATATCAACATATGAATAAGCCAAAATCACAGAATCTTGTTGATTTTCATATGTCTTGGTTTTATGAATGATATAATATCCTTCATTTGATATTGGATCTTGTAAAATTAAAATGTCTTGGGATCCTGTGTACCCATATGCACAATCTGGTGCTGAAAAGATATCCATCCAAACATCGTAATTTAAACTGTCCCCATTTGGCATTTGTTGTCCAGTCTTATCTATGATGGTGCACCCGCTTGTGTAAAAAAGAAGATTTCCCTCTGAATCGCTTACTGACGCATTTTGATTACCGAATCGAATTCCATTATTTGATTCAATTAAAAATGGATCTTGATTAAAATCAAATCGGTATGCTAAGTCTTCTTCTGAATCAGTTGGATCAAGTCCCATCAACCAATTATAGTCTTGCTTATTTTGTGCATGAATTGCCAAAGAGCCAAAAAGATAAATGATGATGTAGATGTAAAACTTCATACTTAATTTAAATGTAATGTTAAGTTAAGTAAATTCCCGACTAGGATTCGTCGAATTAATGAATTTCTGGAGGATGAACTTTGATGATTGGATGGCTGGATTACTAGATGGATGTAATCTAATAATTAAACAAATCCTTCGAAAATTTTTGATTCGATTAACCATTATCCACAGGTAACGTAAAAAAAGAGGCGTGAATTTCAAGCAAGCTTGATACCATAGGTCATTTTCTTTTGTGCAGCCGCAGAGGTCATCTATGATGATCTATGCTTTCCTGAGGTCAAAAGCAAATTTCTACTTGCATTAGCTCATAAAATACAAAAGGCGTAAAATTCAAGTAAGCTTGATTTTTACACCTCTTATATTTTTAATCAGAAATCTGATTTTCTAGTGGAGCCGCAGAGATTCGAACTCTGGTCCAGACAAAGCATTCCAAAACTTTCTACATGTTTAGCTTGTTCTTAAATTTTCGACGTCGGGCAGGTGTACAAGCAACCAGCCGTCAGCTTATCTTCAATTGAGCTTCAGTTTTCTGTCAAAGACCCAGAATTCCTAGTCCAAGTGGCAGCGCGAAGCATACCGGGTTGATACACTTATGAGTAGGTTATCAGACTTCCCCTACAAAGTGCAACTAACAATGCTAATTTTAAATTAGGCAGCTAGTGCGAAGTTTCTTTCGCCAATTAAATTTCGATCATCATTTGAACGAAGTGAATGATCAGTCCTCCGACATGCTTATTAAAAAATAATCTCTCCTGTCGATTCCAATTCGGCCCCATATTTCAAAGTACATCGCTGTATCTATTTACAGCTATTGAAGAACGAAGATAAAGGTAAAAAAGTTTCCTAGGCTCTTGTTTACCATTAATTTCATCACTACCTATTCATATTTTAAGCTAAGACTAGGAATGGTCTAACTAAAACCTATAAAGTCCACTATTTATCATTTTAAATTTTAATTGGCTACAGCCAAAAAAACTAGAATATAAAACGGCATCTCATAACTGTCACCTTCCTTAATTTCAATGTACCCTACTCCTGTAGCATTTATCATATTAAGAAGGTTTTACATATTACTAAAAGTCATAATATTAATGGTTGAAACCCAAGAAAAAGCAAGTAGATAGTATATCTTCGCGAGCTTTTGCAATAAAGAAATGATATGACTGCCTTGTTGAGAAATTTAACCGCGAATCCAAAAAATGATATTTTATCAGGGATCACTGTAGCACTCGCTCTCGTACCAGAAGCTGTTGCCTTTGCTTTTGTCGCAGGGCTAGATCCATTGGTTGGTCTCTACGGTGCATTTATTATGGGTATCATCACCGCAGTTTTTGGTGGACGACCTGGAATGATCTCTGGAGCCACTGGCGCTATGGCCGTGGTTATGGTTCATCTCGTTTCTGAAGGAAATGCTGTAGGAGCAGCCCTCGATAACGCCATACCTAATCTTGGTCTCCAATGGCTATTAATCACACTCATAATTGTCGGATTCATTCAGATCTTAGGTGGCTTAATGAAATTGGGGAAATTTGTGCGTCTTATACCCCACTCCGTTATGATGGGTTTTGTAAACGGACTAGCCATAGTCATCTTCTTGGCACAATTGGGAATGTTTACCAAGACGGTAGACGGAGTAAAATCTTACCTCCAAGGAACTGAATTATATACGATGATTGGCTTGGTAGGCTTGACCATGGCCATCATGTACTTTCTACCTAAACTTACCACGAAGTTTCCTGCAGCTTTGGCAGCGATCATCATTGTAGCAGCAATTACCATATTTGGAAACATGGATGTAAGTACGGTGGGATCATTTATCAGAGACGGTGGCGGAACTGGACTGAACGGAGGCCTCCCCTCCTATCAGGGCCAACTATTAGCCATGACAAACACAATCGGAACCAATTGGAGTTTGATATTCTCGACGGCTATATTATTAGCTGCGGTAGGATTAATAGAATCACTTATGACCCTGAATCTAGTTGATGAATTAACCGATACCCGGGGATCAGGAAATAGAGAATGTATCGCTCAGGGCGTAGGAAATATCGCAAGTGGTTTGTTTGGAGGAATGGGAGGTTGTGCGATGATCGGACAATCCATCATCAATGTTGAATCTGGAGGTCGTGGAAGGTTATCAGGAATTACTGCTTCTCTGACCTTATTAAGTTTTGTTCTTTTCGGATCTGCATTGATTGAACAAATTCCTATTGCCGCCTTGGTTGGTGTAATGTTCATGGTTGTGATCGGGACCTTTGCTTGGAGTAGTTTTAGAATCATAAATAAAATTCCTAAAGCCGATGCTTTTGTGTTGATCGCCGTTTCTGCCATAACAGTGTGGCACGATTTGGCTGTAGCCGTGATTGCAGGTGTAATTATGTCTGCCTTGGTTTTTGCATGGAAAAATGCAACGATGATTAGAGCGAGAAAAAGATTGAAAGAGGACGGCACTAAAGTTTACGAAATCTGGGGCCCATTATTTTTTGGCTCGGTTCAAAATTTCAACGCCAAATTTGATTTAAAGACTGATCCAGACAAGATCGAATTAGATTTTATTGAGTCAAAGGTTAGTGATCACTCTGGCATCGAAGCCCTAAGGAATATTGCCAATAAATATTTAGATTCAGGTCGACAGATTCAACTGGTACACCTGAGCCCCGAATGTAAATCTTTGCTGATAAAGTCCAATCCAAAATGGCAGGATCACATCGTCACCAATATTGATGATCCTCGGTATTATGTGGTTACGGATACAATGGATTCAGAGGTGTAGTTCTTTAAACGAATACTTTCGTTATTATCGAAGTTTCTCTTGAAGTTCTACTTCTAACTAGTTTAATCATTTTATTGATGGCTTTATCTTTTTATTGATGGCTTTTCTAATACATAGTTTGTTACTTTTTTTCCCGTGATGAAAATAAGTAACCAAAAAAAATCGACCGCTTGTAAGTATTGACCTAAAATGTTCTTTTCCTGCACACAGCGCAAAAACTCCGCAGATATACTTTCCTTTTGA
>ENA-ORXT01006898-ORXT01006898.1-marine-metagenome-genome-assembly--contig:-NODE-6898-length-10349-cov-3.381231_pt1 | contig 10349 bp, 5 predicted proteins | sample MGYA00237868_ERZ511482 | MGnify/ENA metagenome assembly ERZ511482
CTTCTTTAGGTACTTCAGTGCGCTCTCTATCTGTTCGCCTTCGTAGATGCCGGCGCTATACAGCGACGTCACACCAGCGGCCGTCATCGCGAAGGTCGAATGACCGCCTTCCAACGTATATCGAAAGCTTCCGTTTTTGTTCTGACTATTTTTGACGTATTGGATGCACAACTTCCGAACATCATCGGGCACATCGATGCCGGCGTCGCGCGCACCACGGAGCGCCATAATCTGACAGACTGTGATCGAGAGATCAGCGTTACTTTTGCGAGGCTGGTAACGCCAGCCGCCTTGTTCATTCTGTGTTGCACACGTCAGTTCGACGGCCTTGCGTAGTTTCTTCCCGATTTCCGTCCTTTGAGTCATACCATAGGCCTGTGACAAAAACAGCATGCTGAACCCGTGGCCGTACATGTTCTCATTACTGTTCTCGGACTTCGCGATGTATCCGGTGTCACGAACGTTCTTCAAAACAAAATCAACACTATGATCGATGGCCTTTCCAAATTTGCCTTGTCCGGGTGCATGACCGCCGCACATCATCGACAGCCCGGCCAGCGACGCCGTCGCCACGCCTCCGCTGTAACCGCCGTTACCAAAGGCGCCCCGATTGCGTCCGGACTTAATTTGATTCCTGATCAAATAAGCCAACGACTTATCTATGGTCGCCTGAGTGGCGGGCGTGATCAGTTCGGCGGGTGACTTTTCATCTGCCGAATTCTTTCGGTCGCCCCATGAAAAACGTGACAGCGCCGGAGACACAGACGCTGCCGCCACGAGGGCCGCCGGAATCGCGCGTCGATGAAAACCGCGTCGTGACAGGCTTTCTTCTGAGGAACGCTTTTGCTGCTGCGTTTGGTTTGCCATTTTGCTTCCAGAAAATTTCTAAAGATGCCTCGACTGCCCCGCAGCAGTAGTGGCGGAGAGCCCGCTGGTAGTTTATCGTAATAGCCGATAATGGTCAAAATGGAAGTATCTATCCAAAGAAGGCTAGTTGATTTAGTTTGACCTGGGTTCTAAAAGTCAGCCGTTTGAACGCTCGGGGCTTGTTGATTAAGCTGGCTTTCAGTTTTTATTGTGAGCCGTTTGGGCGTTAGCCCCGGTTTTGCGATGACCAAACCGAGGCTATCGCCTAAACGGCTCACTTAATCAACAGGCCCCTCGACCCGGTTCTGCGGCAACGACGGGGCTATCGCCCAATGGCACTGACCAATAGCACTGACCAATGGCACTGACTTTAGATAGACAGGAACTCGCAATACAAACCCGACGAACCCGACAAACCCGCAGCGCGAGCAAGTGAGTTTTTTCGGTGCGTTTAGAAGACTCATCTTACCACCAACCTATTTACTTAACGAACAACGAATTTCCCAAGGCAAGAAACGATGTCAACTTCCACAACCGACCTTCAACAACTGGCAATTAACTCCATCCGCACGCTTTCGATGGATGCCGTTCAAGCCGCAAATAGTGGACATCCTGGCACACCGATGGCATTGGCTCCGCTGACCTACGCCATCTGGAATGAACACCTGAACTACGATCCCGCCCACCCCAATTGGATGGGACGCGATCGTTTTGTCCTTTCCTGCGGCCACGCGTCAATGCTACTGTACTCGGTGATCCACTTGGCTGAAGTCGCCGGCACTGACAAAAAAGGCAATCCTACCGGCAAGCCCTCCATCACCATTGAGGACATCAAAAACTTCCGCCAGATGAACAGCCCATGCGCCGGTCACCCCGAATACGGATACGCCGCCGGTATCGAAACCACCACCGGCCCGCTGGGACAGGGACTGGGTAATAGCGTTGGCATGGCGATCGCAGGAAAGTGGCTGGCCGCGACTTATGACCGTCCGGGCTACGAATTGTTTGACTTCGACACTTACACCGTTTGCAGTGACGGCGACGTCATGGAAGGCATCGGCAACGAAGCCGCATCATTGGCCGGTCACCTGAAGCTGTCTAATCTTTGTTGGATCTACGACGATAACGAAATCACCATCGAAGGCCGCACCGAATTGGCCTTCAGCGAAGACGTCAAGGGCCGCTTCGAAGCATTGGGCTGGAACGTCGTCACCGTCACCGACGCCAACGACCTCAAAGCACTCAACGCGGCGTATGAAACGTTTAAGAAAACAACCGACAAACCTACGCTGGTCATCGCCCAAAGCATCATCGGCTACGGCGCGCCTAATAAACAAGACACCTCCGGGGCTCACGGTTCTCCCTTGGGCGAAGAAGAAATTAAATTGGCCAAGGAATACTACGGCTGGGAAGCGGATAAGTTCGAAGTTCCCTCCGACGTCTACGAAGCCTTTCGAAACGGCATCGGCGCACGAGGGAAAAAATCCTACGCAGAGTGGACCGAAAAGTTCGAGGCCTATAAAAAAGAGTTTGCCAAAGAAGCAGCCGATATCGAAGCCATCCAATCCGGCGATTTACCCAAAGATTGGAAAGACGCAATCCCAACCTTCGACGCCGACGAAAAGGGCATGGCCACGCGCGCCAGTTCCGGCAAAGTCCTGCAAAAAGTCTGCAAAGCGATTCCTTGGTTCATTGGTGGTTCGGCAGATCTTGCTGGATCCAACAAATCAAACAACGACGATCCAACCGCAGGCCATTTCGGTTCTGAAGACTATGCGGGGAAGAACTTCCACTTCGGTATTCGCGAACATGTGATGGCCGCGATCTGTAACGGCATGTCACTCTCGGGCATTCGCGCCTACGGAGCGACGTTCTTCGTCTTCACCGACTACCTCCGTCCGAGCTTGCGATTGAGCAGCATCATGCACCAGCCGGTGTTTTATATCATGACGCACGATTCGATCGGATTGGGCGAAGACGGTCCTACGCACCAGCCGGTCGAACACATGGCCGCGTGCCGATCCATCCCCAACGTCTTGACCATGCGTCCCGGCGATGCGAATGAAGTTGCCAAGTGTTATCAAGCGGCGATTGAGAACGATGACCGCCCAACGGTGATTGTTTTGTCTCGGCAAAACCTACCAACGCTTGACCGAAAAAAGGTCGGTTGCGCTGATGGCGTTCTCAAGGGTGGATACACGTTGGTCGACTGTGACCGAACGCCAGACGCGATCCTAATAGGAACCGGCAGTGAAGTTCCCATCTGTGTCGAAGCCGCCGCCGAACTCGAAAAGGCGGGTGTGAAGACACGCGTGGTCAGCATGCCCTGCTGGAAGCTGTTCGACGAACAATCAGCCGATTATCGCGAATCAGTTCTTCCTGCCGCGGTGACCAATCGCGTCGCGGTCGAAGCCGGCATCAAAATGGGCTGGGAAAAATACCTTGGCGCAGAAGGCAAATTCGTCGGCATGAACAGCTTCGGCGGTTCGGCTCCGTTTGAGGAACTTTACGAACAATTCGGCATCACCCCCGCAAAAGTTGCCCAAGCCGCCAAGGCATAGTAAAGCTGCTGCCGCCAGCTGCTCAAGCCGATCCTCTGACCATCTCAACGCGCTCAAACGCGAAGTGGTCAGAGCTTCGGAGGTTGGCATAGTAAAGCTGCTGTCCCCAGCTGCTTAAGCCGATCCCTTGCCCAGCTCAAATGACCTCAACGGCTACCAACCTTCAGAGCTTCGGAGGTCGGCATAGTAAAGCTGCTGCCGCCAGCTGCTTAAGCCGATCCCTTACCCAGCTCAATGACCTCAACGGCTACCAACCGTCAGAGCTTCAGATGTCGGCATAGTAAAGCTGCTGTCCCCAGCTGCTTAAGCCGATCCCTTACCCAGCGCAATGACCTCAATGGCTACCAACCTTCAGAGCTTCAGATGTCGGCATAGTAAAGCTGCTGTCCTCAGCTGCTTAAGCCGATCCCTTGCCCAGCTCAATGAGCTCAACGGCAACCAACCTTCAGAGCTCCGGATTTTGTCATAGTAAAGCTGCTGTCCCCAGCTGCTTAAGCCGATCCCTTACCCAGCTCAATGACCTCAATGGCTACCAACCGTCAGAGCTTCGGAGGTCGGCAGCTAATTCTATCATTCATCAAATCGAGTTTTACCTCGTTTTATGCAGTTTAACGATTTGCCGGCAGGCGTCAGCGTTTCACCCCGCGCGACACGGACACCTTTGGGCTCGTCACTAAACAATTTCAACGGCCAATAGGCTGAAGACCTATATCGTAAGTAGGTGCCATTGATCTCCCACCCATTTCAGTACGCACCGATAACGATCGCACTTGGCTCCGGTAACCCAACGCCGTCAACGGAAGGTAGCCATGTTTGGTGGACAGACTCCCCACGCGTTCTCCTTCTTGCTCGCCATCAATGTCGTAGGTAGCGGATGACGAACCCGTATCGCCGACTCCAAAACGTTTCAATACGGTACTGCTCATTGGGGTGCGTCACCTTCGTGCGGATGGTTAAGAAAATATTGTCGTCGTTTTTGTTACCGTTTTTGCTGTCGTTGAATCTCTTCTAACAATGGTTTTGCTGAACGCTTGACGGCGTCCAGATCGAGACCAACCGTATCATCGGTGTCGACGTCGATTTCAAGGTCGATTGAAACGCTTGAGCTGAGCGATATTCGGATGATGCGTTTGCTATTGGTCGTTGATGGCGAAACTGGCGTTCGTCGAGAATTTGGAACCTGCTTCCGAGATTCGTCGTCTTGACCAGCTTGGCCTTCTTGACCATCGCTGTGATTTGGCGGTGCCAAGGTTGCCGGGGCCGAGGTTGCCGGGGCCGTTGCGGCATCTTCATTGGCGTCCGGGGAAGAACTTGCCCCCTCCGCCTGCGCTGGATCGGCCAGCACCCGCGTCTGGAGGTCCGTGGGAAGGCTCGCCAACTGAGACAGTTCCTTGGCCGGCATTCCAATCAGCCGATATTGGATATCTGACAGAGTTAGACCCTCGGATTGCAGACGCTTGATCGTGACCAGCTGCTCAACATGTCGCAAACTGTACATCGCCGTACGTCCTCGCATCTCAGCCGGGCGGTCAATAAGTCCGATTGTTGTGTAATATCGAATCGTTCGTACGTCAGGAACCGCCCGCACTCGCGCCGAATCAGCCGGGCGATAGTCGGTGGAATCAAGCGCAAATGACGCAAATTGCCGAAGCATATCAATTTTGAATAAACTGCTCACAACTCAGAAATTACACTGTAATATAACAGTGTCAAGTTTTACTTGAGTTTTGCTAAAGAGTTTTGCTAAAGTGAGCCGTTTTGATCGGGGGAAATATTGACCCTAAACCCTTAAAAGCGGGGCGACAGGCCAAATGGGCCTTCCCTAAAATTGCACGTTTCGGATACGATAACGCTGCTTTAAGAAGCACAGCGGTGAATCCCCCGGACGACAGCGTCGCAGCAGAAAGAAGTGCCGACGCCAGAAGATATTTTAGGGGACATTTGGTATCGCAGATCGTGGAGCATTGGAATTGTCCAACCACCCTCTGAGGCCAATCACCAACATAATTTCTACGCGGTCGGTGCCGGAACAAAATTTGAATAGATCAGCAAAGCCATCCCCCGAAAATCGCCGGATGTCTTCCCCCACCGACCGACCCATTCAAAACGCGCGACGAAGCTCGCCGCGCGAAAATTCTGCCCGCTCGAGGGCAAGGAGCGAGACAAGTGACAGACGATATCTACGATTATTTCAGTGGTAACAAGGCGCGCGAGGTCGAACCGATCGAAGACGATGACGACAGTGGCGAATTCGATGACAATTTAGCAAAAGCAGAGGCAGAAACCGACGGTTCGGCAGCCGGCGATGCTCCACAGGAGTCAGACGACATCTTTGCGGCCTTTGCCGGCAGCGGCGCAGCGTCCGCGGCTATAACCAAGGAGCCTGAAGATGAATCCACCCAACCCAACGCGAAGCCGCCAGCGGTGCAGAAGGTAGCCGAAGCGGCTGTCGATTCAGCACCTCAAGCAGAACCGACGCCGGCGGCCTCCAGCAAACCCGCCGATGAGGCTCCACCGAAAAAATCGGGCGGACACTGGGATTTCTTAGCCAACATGTTCGGCGTTGCCGGCGGTTCCAGCTCGGACGACAAATCAGAGAAATCTGATTCTCCAACTGAAACAACAGCAGAATTAGACGCATCGGTCAAAGATCAGACGACCGAAAAAGCAGACCGCGCCGAAAAAGCCGTGGCCGCCGAGTCGAAAACTGCGACCGAGGTGAAGACATCACAAAGAGAAACGGTGTCATCGAAATCTTCTGACCGAAGCGCCGCTGTATCTGCTCAGCCCAAAGTTGAACAGGAAGCAAAAGAAGAGCTACCGGGCGATTTCTTCGGTTTCCGCTTCGACGATTCCGATCCTTCCACGATCCACATTACCGAACCAACTGCTGATTCAAGCGACGACGGCGAAGGGGATAACGCCGATGACGAAGGCGATCAACCGGAAGTCGCTGCCCAGCATGATCGGTCTGGCCAATCGCAACGGTCCACTCAATCATCCCCCGTCCAATCTGATGGTGGTGAAGACCATGACGGCGACGTCGGCGATGATTTCGTCGAATTCGAGATCGAGGATCTTGACGTCACCGATGTCGACGAAGAAGCGGCTGCAGCACGCGGACGTAGGTCCAACAGTCGCAAACGCGGACGCATTGGTCGCGGAGCACGCGGAAGAACGGCTCAACCGGAGCCCCAAGCAGATGATGAGGTTTCGACAGCTCCCTCTTCGACAGCTTCCTCTTCATCGCCATCACCCTCCTCCGATTCAGACAGTGACGACGATGGCCGGCCATCGCGCGGTCGCGGACGAGGACGCGGCAGAGGTCGTGGACGTGGTCGGAATGACCGTGACCGTAGCCAAGACGATAAAGTGGTTGCCAAATCCGATGATTTCGATCTTCAACCCGCAAACGACGCCGGCGACGATTTCGTTGACGACGCGGATCACGCTGACAGCGACGACGGATTCGCCTCGGGCATCTTTGAAGAGGAACTCGACCCACGCGACGTCGACCCACGCAATGGCGGCGTCGACGACACAGCACCCTCACGAGGCCGATCCGATCGTTCGCGCGGCGGGCGCAATCGTGGAGGTCGTGGAGGAGGAGGTCGTGGCCGAAGTGGCCAACAGAGTGGACGTGGAGGAGCCTCCAACGATCGCGACGGCGGTGAGAATCGAAATTCCAGAGGCGGACAAAGCCGTGGCCGCGGACGAGACCAAGACTCTGATCGTAACCGAAATCGCAACGATCGAGATTCAGTCACAGCAAAATCACAATCTTGGGACGACGATGATGTCGTCGTAGAAAATAATGATGGCGACTCCCAATTCGGTGCCGGCATCAACGACGGCGGCGACGATAACAATGACCGCCCGCCTCGATCCCGCAGTGGGCGTGGGGGACGCGGAAGCAGAGGCCGTGGTCGTGGCCGCGGTCGCGATAATCAAGACGAAGGGCGCGGCCAACAGCCACAAGACGACGTTGTCGAAAATGATTTCGAGGAAATTGTTGATAACGGCAACGACGATTCCGATGATGACCAGCCCTCTCGGCACCGGCGCGGACGCGGACGAGACGAAGGGCGCGGAGATAATAATCGAAGCGCTGGACGCGATGACAACCGTAACCAAGGACGTGGCGACGGCAGAGGTTCACGACGTGGGCGTTCGCGCGGTGCCGGTCGCGATCGCGACGCGGAGCCCCGCGAAAATGTCGATTACGGCAAAGTTCCAACTTGGTTCGATGCGATCACCGGCGTCATCGAAGGCAACATTAAAAGCCATTCCAGTCGCGGCGGAGGCGGAGGTCGAGGACGCGGCGGTCGCGGGCGTTCGTCTGGACGCTCCGGCGGCGGTTCTGGGGGCAACTCCGGACCACGAGCATCGTCGGATCGTGGTGGCTCGCGCGGAGGTTCATCCAATAGTTCCTCCAGTCGTAATGCTTCCGAAGGCGGCGGAGGCTCAGATCGCGGTGGATCAGATCGCGGTGGATCAGATCGCGGTGGATCAGATCGCGGTGGTTCCGATCGCAGTGGTTCCGATCGGGGGGGCTCAGACCGAGGCGGTTCCGATCGCGGTGGCAGGAGCCGTGGTGGTCGAGGACGACGCTAGTCGTTTAGTAAATTAACTTGCAAAACATTGAAGGGTTGTGATGAAGGTTCTTTCGTTACAGCCCTTTTTTGGTGGAAGCCATCGCAGCTTCAACGACGGTTGGATTCAACACAGCCGGCATGAGTGGACGGTCCTGTCTCTGCCTGATCGAAATTGGAAGTGGCGGATGCGGCATGCGGCGCTCGAATTCGCGCGTCAGTTGACGATTCTTGAAACCCAAGGGCAGTCGTGGGACGCGATCCTCTGCACCGACATGCTGGACGTTGCCACCTTCAAAGGGATCGCAGATTTAGGCAACACGCCTTTAACCGTCTACTTTCACGAGAACCAATTTGCGTATCCGGTTAAGGACGCCTCAAGGTCGGTACTACATTTCGCTTTCACCAATTTCACGTCGATGGTGGCCGCCGATCGCGTCTGTTTCAACTCGCAGTTTAACATGGACTCGACGCTTGACGGTGCCGATAGCGTGTTGAAGCGGTTCCCCGACTACCAACCGCTGGATCGGCTGGTGGAAATTCGTGAAAAATCCTCCGTCGAATATCCTGGGATAGATGTTCCCGACGATCTGGTCAAAACAAATCCGGTGTCGACACCGATCACCATCACTTGGGCGGCGCGATGGGAGCACGATAAAGGACCTGATCAGTTGGAAGCTTTTCTGCACAAATTGGTGGCGAGGTCGGTCGACTTCCGTGTCAATATTGTCGGTGCTGCCTACCGCCATCAGCCGCCGGCGTTTGAGCGTATTCGCCAAACCTTCGCCGATCGAATTGACGCTTGGGGGTTCCAATCGCGGCAGCGGTATTTGGAGATCCTCGACGCGACCGATGTAATTTTCTCGACCGCTGACCATGAGTTCTTTGGACTGTCGATTGTCGAGGCGATGACGCGGGGCGCGGTCCCGCTGTTACCTAATCGCTTGGCCTATCCCGAGGTCGTGGGCTCAATTTGCGGCGATCATGCGGATCATTTTCTGTACAACGACTTCGACGATGCCATCGAGAAATTAAAGTCGTTCGATTCGCTTGAAGCCGCGATCCGAGAGACGCTAGTTACCAACTGCCGCGCGTTGTACGGTTGGGAAACCAGAGCGTCCGCGCTTGATGATGCGATCATGCCATAGTCGCCTTTTTCTCTGCAATTTCTCTCTGCAATTTCTCTCCGCGAAAGAAACATTCTTATTCGGATCGAGATGCGACGGGAGGGGGAGCGATAGGCGACTCATCAATGCTCACCCGATGCGGAAATGACAGATGTCACCGTCCTTGACGATGTAAGTTTTTCCTTCCACTCGCATCTTCCCCGCCTTTTTGATTTCGACTTCGCTCCCGTGCTCTTCCAAATCCTCAAGCGTGAATACTTCGGCACGAATGAAACCTTTTTCGAAATCGGTGTGAATTACTCCTGCCGCTTCTGGCCCGGTCGCACCGGTAGGGATTGTCCACGCCCGCACTTCTTTCTCACCGGCGGTGAAATAGCTCTCCAGCCCCAGCGTGCGATAGGCTTCTCGCGCCAACACGGCCAACGCGGGTTCGGCCAAACCTACCGCTTCCAACATTTCGGATCGTTCCTCAGGTTCCAGTTCTGCGATCTCAGATTCAATCTTCGCACAAACAACGGCCAGTCCCGCGCCGGCCTTTTCTGCGTGCTGCCGCACCTTGTCTACCAAGGGTGATTTGCCTTCGAGGTCATCTTCGGAAACGTTGGCGACGTACATGATCGGTTTGGCGGTGAGGAACCCGAAACTGTTGATCGACTTCCACTGCAGCTCGTTCAACTCCAGCGTCCGCAAAGGATGGCCTTGTTCGAGATGAGCATTACACTTCTCCAAAACCTCGACCCGCAGTTTTGCTTCCTTGTCGCCCGAACGTGCCGTTCTGATTGCCTTTTCCATGCCCGAACTGACGGCTTCCATGTCAGCGAAGGTGAGCTCCGTTTCGATCGTTTCGATGTCGGCGATCGGATCCACGTTGCCGCTGACGTGGATCACGTCAGCATCCTCAAAACAACGAACCACCTGCAGGATCGCGTCCACTTGGCGGATGTGGCTGAGGAATTTGTTACCCAATCCTTCGCCTTCGCTGGCTCCTTTGACGATGCCAGCGATGTCAACCAATTTTAATACCGCTGGAATTACCTTTTGCGGCACAATGTACCGGGTGATGCGATCCAGCCGTCCGTCGGGCACACTCACCATGCCCTCGTTGGGTTCGATGGTACAAAAAGGATAGTTTTCGCTGGCGGCGGATTTGGACAGGGTGAGTGCGTTAAACAAGGTGCTTTTGCCAACGTTTGGGAGTCCAA
>ENA-ORXT01006899-ORXT01006899.1-marine-metagenome-genome-assembly--contig:-NODE-6899-length-10348-cov-4.955701_pt1 | contig 10348 bp, 5 predicted proteins | sample MGYA00237868_ERZ511482 | MGnify/ENA metagenome assembly ERZ511482
GGATAGGTCGTTAAATAAGGGCGTTTTATATAATATTCATCATCAAAGTCTCGAATTTGTTGTAAAATAGTAGCCTTATTAGGATTATTTACAAAAGCTTCGGAAGCGATAACGGTTGCATTAGGAAAAGCTTCGTAGCCAATAATATGGTCATAATCAGAATGCGTAAACAGTAGATAAAGTGGTTTATTACCTTTTACTTTGCTGACTGCCTTTTGTATAAATTCGATTTCGATAGGCAACCAGTTTGGATCAACCAACAAAACCAGATCATCTGTTACTATCAAGCTAGTTGTCGTCCTAAATAAGGCACTTTCAAATACAGTTATATGTGTGTTTTGATACTGAATTTTCATATTTATATATTTTAAAACCATACAGTTTTAAGAACAGAGAAGTAAAAACAGAGAGGAAACCGTTGAAAAATCAAAGAAATTTCCTTGTATGAAAACGAAAGCTATCTCATTTCTCGCTTCTCTGTTCTCTTTTCTTTAGATTTATCTTCAATGCGAGCAATTTTATTTTTCTTTTTTAAAATTTTTGCCATCGTCGCCCTACCTTTTATTTGTCTAATAAGAGGGGCCGTCTATTTAACCGACGAGTATCAGTTGATGCCTAGTATGGCAATTATAGGAGGCTTAATCGGTTCGGCATTTGTTTTGACCATCTATTTGATGTTCTTTTACGGTCGCTTGACGGGTGAGGTTGGAAGCCTCAGAAAAAAATTGCGGCTTGCCTTCTTGGTAGTAATTCTTTATGGCGCACATGGGTTATTCTTCCTATCAGGAAACAATGTGAAACATTCAAACATACAAAAAGAATATAGGAACCTCCACCCTATTCTTAGACTCAGCATTAGCACGATTATCCACTTTGATAAATCGCTCATCATCACGGATGCCAATCGTAAACCCGAAGACTACCGCAAAATGGGCCTGAAATCTAAAAAACATTCTTTACATTATCGACAAAGCAGCGGCTATGTTCATGCCCTAGATATTAGAACTAAGAATAGAGGCGAGGTTCGGAATTTCCTGTTGCAAACTTATTTTAAATTGATGGGCTTTAATACGTTAAGACATGGTGGGACGGCGGACCATTTGCATGTGTCAATAAAAAGTGAGGATCGACCGAATGCTATTTGATGTGTAGCGGCGACTTTAGTCGCCGAGTTGGAAGTCGGCGACTAAAGTCGCCGCTACATTAACTAAGTCATTTCCTTCAATTGTTTGATTTGCGCTACATGCCTTTCACTATGCCCTGCGATAAATACCAACCAATTTTCTCCATTCAACATCCCCAATAGCATGTGTGGGAAACCGATGGATTTTAAATCTAATTCCGTCGTTTCTACAAATTTTTCAGTTACTGTTCTGTTTTGTTTAAAAGCGGCGAGAGCCGTACTCTTATCTTGAAACAAACCACTTGGCTCGAAATATTTGGGTGCTTGTACGGTGATGTTTCTATTTCCTGTTCGCTGCATTATGTCCTCATTCGCCATAGATGGAATACTTTTTCCCTCCGAAGCAGCAGCTCCTAATTGCTGAATTTTTCCAAGAACTCCTGTTTCTACTTTGATAATGTGTTCTACAATTTCTGCTATGGACCAAGTGTCGGATGTGGTTTTTTTTCGGAAAGTTTCCTCTGTTACATCTGCTAACACTTTTTCTAATGCTAGTTGATTGTTTTTTAAATAGCTTAGACAATTAGTTCTTTCTGTGTTGTTCATATTGAATGGTGTTATTTAGACCTTGTTCGGATTTGTATGCGCAATGCCCAACCATCTTTTTTATAAGAGATTCAGGGAATTACAGAAAAAATTAGAATAAATGCTAGGGAATAGCGTCAAAAGTAGAAAAAATTCCTATGATAAATCTTTAGGCTTGATTTATTATGGTCAATACCTACGCTCTTAAATAGGGTATTGAATTCAAATTTATATCAAAAAAAATTTCAGCAATGCAAACAATTATACAAATTTACAGTATATAAAAATAAAACTATATGTTATATTTGTAAAAGAATATAGCTACAAATACAACTATTAATTTCATAAACCAAATTCAAAAGGAAACAAATGAATATCTTTTCTATTTTTATTTCTACGCAAGACAAAGTACTTCTTTATTCAGAAAGAGTGGTTTCTGATACAGACCAAAATATAAACTTCCAACTAAATATCTTATCTCTAGAACAAGGCAATGAGGTAGAGGTTACCATTGACGAGCAAGGAGAAATCAGTAACATTGCTTCTTATCAATCTACAGAAGGACAGCAAGTAAAATTAATGGCAAGTTCTGCCTTAAAGAACAGCCAACGTGTCAACCTAAATTATCTCAAAAGCGAAAGCAATTTTGTAGTAATTATTGATGTAGAAGGTATGCGACAAGAAGAATTTAAAAGTCGTTCTGGCGAAGTTAAAGAATTCAGTCCTATTCAAAAAGTAGACTGTTCTTCTGGTCCTGAATCAGCATCCAAAGCGAAGACAATTATTCTTTCTTTAGAAAGAGAAGAACTTGAGGAAAAGGAAGCATTGAAACTACAGATTAAACAGCTAGTAGTAGCGACTGAATTGGAGCCTGCTATCTGATACTAACATTCCTAACACAAGATAAGGCACTGGATAAAGGATAAACTTTTAACCATTGATAAATATCAAGAGCAAAAGGTTGGTCTAAATGCTGGCAAATATGTTCCGCAAAAATTTTGAATGTTGATTTCCTTTCATTAGGAAGACAATTTTGAAAAGTTAGCAAATATTTTAAAGCTCTAATAAGGTAAGATTCTCTTTCCTCTTTATGATTTAACAATGCTATTTTTTTGGTAATTGGACACTTTTCTTTAAATAAAGATAACACCTTTTTATCAGATTTTTCTTGTGCAATAATAAAAATAATTGCCTCTAGCAGGAATAGCTCCTGTACCAAATCTTTTCTTATATTAGTAGATTCTTGGGCTGAATCGTAACAAGAAATTATCTGTTGATAAGCCGTCGCATACGCTTTAATCTGAAAACAAATAGAAGCATACTGACAGCGTAAAACTATTTTATCCTTGCTGCTAAATTGCTTAAATAAATAGGCGTTGCCATTAGCAATATGGGCATCAAAGAAGGATTTCATGGCAGCGGACTGTTTTTGCAGCAAGACTTGATTTACTCTATTTTTTAAAAAAGCTGCTTTTATTTTTATTTCCTCTTGATTATTGAGATTTGCGTAATTATCATCTAGGAATTTCAGTGTTTCCGCTAACTGTTCATGATAGCTTGCCTTTAGCACAATAGGTATATCAGGACTACCCGCTAATAGGGCAATAAAACTCTGGGCATTATTATTTAAAGTAAGCAGATATTGATATTGTTCTTCCGATTGATAGTAGCAATTAGCTGGCTGCTCCCACCATTCTTTAGCTAATTTATTAAATAGTAAAGCTTGTTTGGAGTCATTAAGTAATCGGTAATAGATCGCCTTTGCTTGATAGTATCTTTGTTTGGCTAATTCAGATTGGGGTGCTACCTTCAATAGCTCCTCAAAATCTGTTTGTAAACTCAATGTATCCGTCAAATGAAGTTGCTTACGAACTACATCAAATAACTGAAGATATAAATCATTAATTCGAGTATATTCTTTTAATGCAGAAAGGCAATGCTCTATTTTATCGACAATTTTTTTATCGTCTATATCTCTACTCACTTCCTGTCCAATCGTTCTGATTTTAAAGTTTAAAAAAATCGTGTAAATCGTAAGTAATTGAGAATAGGCATAAATTTTCTTTGCTTCCTCTTCTGCTTGTAAGAGCCGTTTTTTGCACAATCTAAAAATGCTGCGCTCATAAAAAAAATGCGCATCCATTATATACCACTGTATAATTGCTTTCTTTTTTCGGCTATTTCTCCTACTCGGCGTTGCATACCCAAAACTATGCATACTCTCCGCTATTTTTCTTAGTAAGATTCTAGCATTGTCATTCTTATCGTAAGTAGTTTTCCAATTTAAATCGCTTACTGCTAAGTCAGGTTGTTTTAACTTTTGAAACAATTTCCCATAGGTACTATTCGTATCAATATAACTACTCACTCTCTTTCGCTCTCCCCTATTTAATGATTGCACTAACAAAAATGCTTCTTGCACTCTATTCATAAAGCAAAAATTTACAGCCTTAAATCTTCGGATAAACCATCAATCAATTTCATCGCAATAATTTGACAATCAACAAATTACGAAAAAAAATAAGCTTCTCCTACTTCCTTATATCTTCGGATTTTTAAAATTATTCTATTTATTTTTCTTAGGCGGGGTCGTTTCTTTGTAGGGTGATTTAGAGATAATTAATAAGGTGTTCACAACGATAATCATGGCTAAGATAGGAAAACAAATCCGATTATTAATCTATTGCACACTTTTAAAGCAATTTCAAAAAACACTTACAACTTCTCTACTAACAATATTTCAGATTTTGAAGTATTTTTTTATATCCATTAGATAAACTCCAAAGGTTTTTACTAAATCTTTAGAATTATCTGACAAAAACCAAATGATCCTTTCTTTAGGGGTGGGCAATTAAGAATATTTCCCTCCCCTTATTAAGGCTACCAATCCCTTTTCTTTACTAAAATCGATTCAAATGAAACGTCTCTCTAATCTTATTTTTTATTGTCTGATTAGCCTAGTAGCTGTAACTGCTCAAGGACCTAGTTTAAATTTTTTAAGCCAACATACTGCTGTTAACGGCTCTAGTTTCTATTACAATGACCTTGTAGAAGATACTGATGGTAATGTATATACCGTAGGTCAGATTTTAGATCCAACTGTTTCAGGTTGTATAGGTGGTATGCCAATAGCCAAATATGATTCATCAGGTTCCCTACTTTGGACCAATGCCTATCAAATGAATAGTGGTGTTTGTGAGGAGAAAGCTAATGCTGTAGTATTTGATGCAAATACCAATAAATTGATTATAGGAGGCACAGAAGATGATAAAGCGTTTTTAGGTTTTTTCTCTCCGACCAATGGAAATTTTTCTTCTAAAGTCAGCATACAAGGCGAATGGAGTAACATCAAAGGTCTATACTTGAAAAATGATGTTATTTATGCCACAGGATATTACACCAACCAAATTACTTTTGACAATTCCATAACGCTTAGTGGTTCAAATAAAAGCAATATATTCGTAGCAACTTTTGACCTTAATGGAAATATTATTAATGCCGTTGGAGGAACTGGTATAGGAAATATGGGAGGCTATGATATAGTAGTCGATGGAAATGATAATATATTAATAAGTGCTACCACTGATAGTAGTATTGAATTTAACCAAGACCCAGTTCAAACACATTTGTACAGTTTAGGAAGTGGTTTTGAAATGCTAACGATAGCACTATCTAATCTACTAGAATATCAATGGTCAAAAGTACTCTCCACTAGTCCATATTCCATCTCTGTTGCTAATAAAAAATATCCACTCAGCCTTGTAGATCAGGTATTGTACATGAGTGGAGTGCACCAGTCACAACAGGTATCTTTTTTAGCTAAAATAGATTTACAAGCATCGAACAACCTCCTATTTAATGTAAATATAAATCGTCAGATAAGAGATATAACAGCCAACTGTCATGGGATTTATTTAACAGGTACTCAAATAGGAGGAAAAGTACCTTGTGATTATCAGTTATTTTTGGATACTTACGATACCGTCACAGGAAATTTAAATGATAGCAAAAGTTCTTCCTTATGCTCCAATGGAGAAGGGATAATAATAAGCAAAACAAATGGTTTATGGCTATCTGGTCATTTTCGTGGTAGCTTTAATTTTGAAGGACAAAGCTTGCAATCCTCTCCTTATTATACGAATGGATTAGTCGCTAATTTAAATATTGCTCCATGTTGCAGTGATTTTGTCATAGATATAGGTCCAGATTTAGAGGTATGTACAGAGGAAGTTCCTCCCCAATTATCTATCCTTAACCAGATTGCAAATAAACCAACAGTTTACATTAATTGGTATCGGGATGGAATAATTATTGGACATGCAATTACCCAAATTTTGAGTACAAATAGCACCTCCTCACCTGTCCCTGGTACTTATTCCGTGGAAGTACTTTTTGTAGATTGTGACGAGCCTGTAAGGGATACCATGGTATTAAATATTAAACCCTGTAAACCTAAATGTACGGCTATTGGACCAACCTTTAGCAATGTATTTAGTCCTGAGATTGCAGATGATTTTAATGATATATCAATCGCAAGCGATGAACTAGAGAATGGTTTCTATAATGTGCTAAATAATAGCAACAGAAAAGATAGTCGAGCTACGCCGAATAGTTTTGAAATCACCCGTGTCTATCCAACTGGTCAAATAGCTACTACGCATATTTGGGACGAAGGATATTCAGAAATAGCAGAAGATTGGGCAAACATTAGTTGTGATGGTATGGGCGAATATCTTACGGTCGGTTATTCTAAGGAAATTAATACGGCTAAAGAACAAGCTTTTGTAACAGGTATCGACCCGAACACTACCAATGCTATTGGGATGAAATTCGGAAATGATAGAGCACATTCTAGACTAGTTCATATTACAAGCAATGCTAGTAGAAACCACTTTGCAGCCGTAGGTAAATATGGCGAGCAACTACTAGTCGTTTTAGGCTCACCATGTGAAGAAAAATCTTATACTGGAGCAGTTTATGAGTTTGAAAGGAGAATTCAACCAGAGGCAATTACTGAAATTTCTAATTTACCGATACAGGAAAATCGGGGTCCATTCTATGCCATAACAGGAAGGTATAATAATGCCAGTTTTTTAATGATAATTGATAAGAATGGAAACCTAGTTTATGATATGGGTATCTATAATTTTGGAAATTCCTCAAAAGGAATGGATTTAATCCAAGCAGCAGATGGGAGTATTAGCATTGTCGGTAACTATAGCAAGCAAGAACTTAGTATTAGTAGTGGAGAAGGCTATTCATTTATCTTGAATGTACAACCCACAAATAGTTCCAACTTAAATAGTATTAACTGGCAATATAAGTTTGAGGGACTTGGTTTTGCTAGCCCTAATGATATCATCATTAACAATCTTGGCAACTATATTATTGCTGGAAAAAATGGACCTGCAAATCCTTATATGCAATGTTCCAACTGTGGTGATTCAGGAAAAGCATTTTCTATGGAAGTTAGTGCGGATGGTCAATTAGTGAGATGGAGTAATTTATACCATGAACAAGGAGGCAGTTCCTTTAATCAGGTTGTCCAAAGTGAGGATAAGGGTTATATGCATGTTGGACACGTATTTACCAATAAAAGGAAAAGAAATCCAGATCTTCCTTATACACTAACCACTCCTTTTTACGATAAATATATTGTAAAAACAGATACAGACGGAAAAATATCTAACTGTGAATGCTTTGACCCAATAGAAGTGCAAGCCAAAAGAATAGACCATGATTTCGCAGCTGTGTCTACCATTCCTAGCGGCATTAAACCTGAATCAACAAGATTTCAGCGGTACAATGCAGAAGATGAGGAAGCACCTTGTGTATTATATAATTGTGAAGCGATTGATTGGTCTGCGCTAGATTTCGATATAACGCTAGACTCTGATAACTGTGTCAATAATTTGCCAGAAATAACGATTCAGCCAAATTTCCCAACGAATTTTCCTTTTGTACAGATTAACTATACGATAGATGGAACAACTATCACTAGCACAAATGCAAATGCAATTAGTCAGCATTGCACCACTGCGGGTACAAAGAATATTAGTATTACGGTCTTTCATACTATCTATGAATTCCAATGCGATAAGACTTTTAATTTTGAACTGGACATAGTTCCCTGTTCCGATTCAACAGCTTGTGTAGAATTAGTAGAAGAATCCATTGAGTGCAATCCGAATAACCCATACGAGTATTTTTATACCTTCCAAGTAAAAAATAATTCTCCGAATACGGCTAGTTCCCTGTTACTACAGAATTTACCAACTGGTTATGGATTTAGCTTTTGCAATAGTAGTGCGCCAGTTCCCAGTATTTTACTACCCTTGAACCCAGTATTAGCAGCAGGTGCTACGTCCAATAGCATTTGTATAAAAATTATCGCTACTACCCCTATTTTGAATCCAACAGATATATGTTTTAATCTTAGTTTATTAGATCATCAATCTCAAAATTGTTGTAGTGCTTTAGAAGAAGTCTGCATTCAATTAGCATCATGTTGCGATCCTTGTGAAGATAAAGAAATCATTATAGAGAAAATAGACAATCTTAGAAATGACAGCTTAGGGGAATGTTGTAAAAAATTAGATATAATTAACGATTGTCCTTATGAACTATATACCAAAGTAGAAACAGAAATAATTACCCCAGGCGTTTACTTCGGATACCATGCTTTAGGTGGTCCAAATGCTAATGACTGGGCAGTATTTAACGCATCGAATACTAGTATAACTTGGACACCAATAGCAACTAATTATATTCCATCAGGAACTATAGATGATTTAATTCAATTCTGTTTAGATGACATCAACGATGCTGCGGAAGTGCCACAAGAAGTAGTACTCAAATGGTATGGAACAGTCAATGGAAAGGATAGTGTGCTTTGTAGAGACACTATACAACTAGCGTGTGAAATGGATTTTGAGTGTGTTAAAATAAGCGAACCAGTTATTAGCTGTGACTCCACAGGTACAAAGTATAATTATACTTTTAACGTAACCAATGTTTCTGGTGTCACCTTTGGAGCTACCAATCTAATTGTAAATATAGATCCAAATACCAATTTGAGATTTTCCCCAGCAGGTGGCATCTTTTCTTTGCCTCCTAATTTTACACCGGGTAGTTCTACGACCATAAGCACTTGTATAGAAAGTACCAATGGTATATTTCCACCTGCAACAAACCAATTAGCATTAAACTATCATTTAGCCTATATGGATAGAAACGGTAGCATTGATACTTGTTGTTTTGAAAACATAGTAGACACACTTGAATTACCGTCTTGTAGAAAAAGTCAGGCTTGTAATGTTAGTTTAGATTTTGACGGCGTGGGCGATTATGTCCAGACTAATAATCCGATTGCTGGCAATGTGAATTTCACAGTAGAAGCATGGTTTTTATCTGAAGATACAGATGGTCTAACTGGATGCATTAATAATTTTGAAAGATTGATGGCTTTTGGCGGAAGAGCACGTTTTGAAATCGGAACTTGCGTAAATGCATTTGCTATCTATATTGCAGGGCAAGGTGGGGTGATTACAGGTAGGACCAATGTCGTAGATGGTCAATGGCATCATGTTGCCATTACTAGAAACAATAATCAGGTATTGGTGTACATTGATGGCGTTTTAGACATTACTCGAAATTTAACACGCCCACTTGATTTGGGTACTATATTTAGATTAGGTAGATGGCATGGTGGAGTAACGGGTCAAGAATGGGCAGGGCAAATAGACGAGGTCAGAATCTGGAATCACCCTAGAACGCTGTCAGAAATACTAGCCACTAAGGACCATTGTCTCAATGGCAATGAAACTGGATTAATAACTTACTACAATTTTAACGAAGGAAACGGTAATGTCGATAATACCGCTATCAATACCATCTCGGATTTATCTCCTACAGGTAATCATGGCACATTATACAATTTCGACTTAGTAGGTGACAATTCCAATTTTTTAAACGCCGTGCCATTTGAGACGGATTGTAATGTTCCATGCAAGACAACTAATTCAGGCGGAAAAATACTACCCATTAATAATAACTGGGAAACGAAACTATCCAATGCTTTACTTGAAATAGCACCCAATCCATTCTACCAAACAGCAAGCGTCTCTTATTATTTGCCTGAGGCAAGTACAGTTGGTTTAGCGATTCGGGATATAACAGGTAAGGAAGTATTGCCAATTACAACAACTCAACAGGAACAGGGTTGGCATCAAGCCTCCATCCAACAAAGTACCTTACCTGCGGGTATGTACTATTTAGTTTTAAAAACGGATAGAGAATTATTGAGTCAGAAGCTAGTGATTCTTGAAAAGTAAAATAAACTTATCCAACTGAAAGGAAATAGCCATTCTGCGAGTTAACTTGTAGAATGGCTTTTCCCTTTTATTTGTTTGCTCATTTATGTCAATCACCCACTTTATAATTTAAAAAAAACAATTTATTAAGTTTTTATTTTGTTATGTATTAAAAATATATTACATTTGTTTATCTAAAATATCAAATGTAATATTTCCCTAAAAAACATTTATTTCTTGCAGACTAAGATCTAAAACACCCAGTTAATTATTGACCCCAATAACAGAAAACACACTTTCCGACTGATTTTGTCAATATTAACTAAAA
>ENA-ORXT01006900-ORXT01006900.1-marine-metagenome-genome-assembly--contig:-NODE-6900-length-10345-cov-4.912154_pt1 | contig 10345 bp, 7 predicted proteins | sample MGYA00237868_ERZ511482 | MGnify/ENA metagenome assembly ERZ511482
AGAGGACTTTCTTCTTATCGGCGGTCATCTTCTGCTTGAGGTAGTCGGTCACCTCGTTCAGGCGGCTGCCGTAGGTATCCAGGTCTGCGCCTTCCTCGTCGAGCAGGTCGACGTCATGGAAGCAGAAGTACTCCAGGTCCAGCTTATTTAGGATCTCGAAGCCGGCGTCCACCTTGTCTTTAGCGCGTTGCACGGGGTCATCAGCCCTGAGCCAGGCGTAGTCCGCCGTACCGGGGCCAAAGGGGTCACCGCCGGTGTTGCACAGCGTATGCCACCAGGCCATGGCAAACTTGAAGTGCTCGTTCATGGTCTTGCCCGCCACCACGGCGTTCTTATCGTAGAACTTGTAAGCAAAGGGGTTATCACTCTCTTTGCCCTCGAAGCGGATCTTCGGGATGTCGTTAAAATACGCCATTTTTCTGGGTGTTATCGGCACTTCGTCCCGGCATTTTCCGGTCCGGTCGTGCACGTTGTTGATGCATGAAAGGACCAAGGTAGGAAATGAAGGGGAATAGTTTGCGGTCACGGGAAACTGCAATCGGTTGGGGTACGGTTGTACGCATAAAATGATCGCTACCACCCTAAAACGGCCCTTGATCAGCTACTACTTTACGTCTCCTTCCTTCGGGATCGCCCCCGTCGCCTGCCCGAAGAAGAAAACGAACTGCTGCATCTGGTTGGCCAGTTCCTTGTTGCCGGTCGCCTTGAAATAAGTATCCGCCAGGCCGCGCAGGGTCTGGTACATGAAGCGGTCCATTTCCACCACCTGCATCTCCTTGGTCCACAGGTCGATCTTCATCGTTTCCTTGGTTTGCTCGTTGAACAAGGCGAGCAGCATTCCTTTGCAGGCTTCGCTGGGGCCGGGCTTGTCGCTGGCGCCCCAGCGCATGTCTACGGGCATCTGCTCGGCGTTGAGGCCTACTTCGATGCTGATCTTGCTGCGTTTCTTGACGATTTCCTTAGCCATGGAGGAGGTTAATTTTCGGGCGAAGGTAAGGGCCGGCTCACTCCCCCACCACATAATCCGCCGGCAAACTCCACGCCAGGGCGCGCGAGCCCATATTGCCGTGAAAGATCATGTTCAGGTCACCGCATACACCGCCGGGCAGTAAGAGGCAGCGGTCACCGTTCACGTCAAGACGCGACGGTATGGGTTGAGCGCGGGCGTGCTTCTCGACGGGCAGCGGGCGCGACTTGCCATCGGCGTAGTAGAGGATGGAGAATTTCCTGCCCGCCAGACCGCTAAGGGTATACGTGCCGTCGGTCTGCCGGGCAAGGTGGTTGGCGAGCTTGCGTTTAAGCATAATTTCCGCGCCACTCCGGGGGTCCCGCGCGATCTCCCATACGCGAAAGCCGTTTTCGAGCAGGGAATCCGCTACCAGGGCGCGGAGGAAATGCATGGAAGAACCGCAATAGGCGCGCTCCCGGTTTTTCAGGTGGCGCTTGGTGACCTTCTCCACCGGCTGAAAATAGAAGGAGCCGAGGTAAGACATCAGGCGACTTTTGTAACTGAGTTGGAACACGTTCAGGTCAAAGCTGCACGTGTAGCCGAGGTGCGGCAGGCTGAGTTTAAGGGCCGCCTGGCTGGTGGCTTTCAGATTGAGTGCTTTTTCACGGGTATAGGTTTTACCGTCCGCACTCCAGACACCGGAAGGGTCCTTCCTGTTTTTCAGCACGTCGCGCATTCCTTCCGTCCGTACCTCGACGATGACCGGCGCGTAATCGCGGTCGAAGCGGATGTCGTCTTCGTTAGCGATTTTTGAACCAGCGCCCCACTTATCGGTCCCGATGAGGTAGCGACGAAAATCCGCGAGATTGCCGGCGCGGCGATTGCGGTCTTCCACGCTGATGCTGGTCAGGATGTTTTTCGCGGGAATCAGGATGATCCGTAGTGGTTGATTCGCGGTCGTCATGGCCATTGATTTATTTTCGTAGCTCAGATGGCTGACGACGAGTTTGGCCGGCAGGATCGGGTTCGTAATGGTGAACGTGCCGTCGTCGGCCGTCACGGCACCCTTGCTGGTGCCGTCGAGGTAAACGGTGGCGAAGGAGACGGGGTCGCCCGTCAGGCTGTCTGTCACCACGCCCGTTATGTTTTGGGCGGGGACGCCGGTGCAAAGGAAGGTAAAGGGCCAGAAGAGCAAAAATAAACGTAGGGGGAAACGCATGGGGTTGTTTTCAGGGTTCTAGGCAAGATAACCCCCGCCGGGGTTAGAAACGGAGGACTTTAAAACTTCCTTAGCATCCAGCGTCCCCGCCCACCAATCACCAACTATCCCTGTGCCGACAAGGCGCGCAAAATTGTAAAAGGAAAAGCCGCAATGGGCGGCTTGGAGAGCATACGGGCCTTAAATTCGCGGTCTGAACTTTTAAAATCACTTTTCCGTGCGTCTCTTTCAACTCCTTGTGCTGCTGACCTTCTCTTGTTTCCTTCCCGCTCAAACGCTGGTCAATACGCGTACGGCCGAGATGGCCCCGGAAGGCTACGACATCGAGGGCGACGCCATCCTGCAATCGTTTGACGACGGCAGCCTGAAACTGCTGCTGACCGAAGATTTCGACACGGATGCCGGCCCCGACGTACGGCTTTTCCTCAGCCCGGATCGCACCTTAAGCAACGCGGTGGAGTTAGCGGATCTCTCCGGCCTTGACCACTTTCAGGGCGAACTGACGCTGGACGTGCCCGACACCATATCCCTCGAACGCTACGATTTCATCCTGATGTACTGCGTGCAGTTCAACGCCTTCTGGGCATCCGGCGAATTCGGCGTGGTCAAGCCCGTCGGCGGCGTCGATTTTGAATGTCGGGAGAGCACGACCTCCGCCCCCGGCGGCGTAGACCTGCTCAACGTCTGCCCCACCGACGGGAGTGCCGACCCGGTGCGGTTGTCCAATAATCTCGCCGCCACCCCCGGCACGAATTACGCCTACCTGCTCACGGACGCCGCCGAGAACCTGGTGGCCGTCGTGACCGATTCCGTGTTCAACTTCGAGGGGTCCGGCCCGGACGCTAACCGCATCTACGGCATCAGTTTCGACGGTACCCTCAACGCCCTCGTCGGTGCCGACCGGATGCAGACCACCGCCACCGGCTGCTTCGCGCATTCCTCCGCTACCGATTTCCTGACCGTCACCAAAAACGCCTGCACGCCCGACTACGCCTGCGGAGAAAACGCCACGGCCACCACCAACTGGGCGACGACCGTAGCTATCTGCCCCACCGACGGCGCGGCGGATTCCGTGGAATTGCGCAACAACCTCTTCATCGCCCCCGGCGCACACTACGCCTACCTGATCACGGATGCCGAACAAACGGTGCTGGCCGTCACGACCGATTCGGTGTACAACTTCGAGGGCGGCGGCCCGGCCGAAACCCGCGTCTACGGCATCAACTACGACGGGGAACTCAACGCCGTCATCGGCGCAAACCGTACACAAACCACCGCCACCGGCTGCTTCGTCCACTCTTCCGCCGACCTCTACCTGACCGTCACCAAAAATGCCTGCCCCGAACCGTTCACGTGCGAAGAAAGCCTCGTGGCCACCTACAACTGGGTGACCGACATCGAGCTGTGTACCAACGACGGTGCGCCCGATACGGTCTTCCTGCAAAACAACATCGGCGTCGCCCCCGGCGATCACTACGCTTTCCTGCTGACGGACACCAACGAGATCGTCAAGGCGGTTTTCACCGACTCCCTCTACTACCCCGAAGGCAGCGGCACCGACCCGGAACGCATCTACGGCATGAGTTATGACGGCGAATTGATGCCCGCCGTCGGTCTCGACCGCGGGTTCACCACCGCCTCGGGTTGCGCCATCCATTCCGGCGAAGATATTTTCATCACGTTGAACAAGACGGCGACCTGCGCAACCTCCACCGTCGACGCGGCCCTGTCCGGTCGGGTGACCATTTTTCCCAACCCCGTCATCGACCTGCTGACGGTAACCTTTCCCGCCGGCTTCCGGGCGGAGCGGCTCAGCGTCGTTACCCCGCTGGGGCGTACGGTGAAGATGACAACAGTATTGCCCGGTGCGGCGCGCATCCGGCTTTCGCTGACGGGTATGCCGGCGGGGCATTACGTGCTCCTGTTGGAGGGGGAAGGGGTCGCGGTGCGGAAGAAGGTGGTGGTGCGGTAAGACGGCCTCACTCGGTTCTGGTGCCTCAAAATCTGGCCCTCAAACCAAAGCTCCCCCCTTTAACGTTATCATTACCTGAACAACCAAACTACTCCAAACCGAATATGCGCAAGTACCTCCTCCTCTCCTTGGCCTTCTGTCTCCCTTTGCTTCTTACCGCCGGCGGCGGCATGTGGCTGCCCCTCCTGCTCGAAAACCTCAACGAAGAGGAGATGAAGGGCATGGGCATGAAGATTTCCGCTGAAGACATATACAGCATCAACCAGGGCAGCCTGAAGGACGCGATCGTCCATTTCGGCGGCTTTTGCACCGGTGAGGTGATCAGCAACCGGGGCCTCGTGCTGACCAACCACCACTGCGGTTTCAGTGCCATTCAGGACCATTCGACGCTGAAGGACAACCTGCTGGAAAATGGTTTCTACGCTAAAACGAAGAGCGACGAGAAGCAAAACCCCGGCCTGTTCGTCACCTTCATCGAACGCATCGAAGACGTGACCGACCGCGCGCTCAAGGGCGTAACCGAGGATATGCCCGAAGCGGAGCGCGCCCAACTTGTAGCCGATAACGTCACGCTGCTGAAAGAAAAATTCAAGCTGAAGAAGCACGAGGAGCTGCTGGTCAAGCCATTCTACGACGGTAATCAGTTTTTTGCCTTTGTGACCAAGAAGTATACCGACGTGCGCCTGGTCGGTGCCCCGCCCTCCTCCATAGGCAAGTACGGCGCGGATACCGACAACTGGGAATGGCCCCGCCATACCGGTGATTTCAGCCTGTTCCGCATCTACACCGCGCCCGACGGTAGCCCGGCGGATTACGCGGCGGAGAACGTGCCGATGCAACCGAAAAAGCATCTCGAAGTCAGCCTCGGCGGCGTCCAGCCCGGCGATTTCTCCATGATCTTCGGCTTCCCCGGCACCACCAACCAGTACCTGACCGCCGGGGCGATGAAGCAGCGTACGGAAGTCATCAACCCCATCCGTATCGGGATGCGCGACCTGAGCCTGGCCGTAATCGACTCGGCCATGCGCGCCGACGCCCAGATCAAAATCGACTACGCGAGCAAACAGGCCCGCATCGCCAACGCCTGGAAGAAGTGGCGCGGCGAGAGCGAAGGCGTCGCCGCCGTCAAGGGGCTCGAGAAGCGCCGAAAGATGGAAGCCGACTTCCAGCGGCGGCTCGCCAAAAAACCGGCCGACGCCGCTCGCTACCAGTCCCTGATCGGGGAACTAGACAAGCTGGTGACCGAACGGGAAGCCGTAGCCAAGACCCGCGCCTACGTCGCCGAGCTCAACTACAATATCGACTTGTTCCGCATCGCCAACATCCTGCGGCGGCAGGTGAAGATCGCTGACAACAACGGCATCGAGGCGTTCAAAAAGCGCGTGCCTGGCATCGTCAACTACCTCGAAGGTTTCTATAAAGGCTATAACCCGGCGGTGGACCAGGGTGTCGCCAAGGCCCTGCTGCCCGCCTATTACGCGCAGGTACCGACGGAACATCAGGCCTTCTACGTCCGCGACCAAGTGGAGTTCGCCGGGTCGATGGACCGCATGATCACCGACCTGTTCGAGCGCAGCTACCTGACCAAAGGCAAACGCCTCGTCAAGCTGCTGCGGGAAGATCCCGAACTGGCCCTCGACCTGCTGCGTGGGGATATGGGCTACCAGTACGCCGCCCAGCTCAACCGGCACAACGAGAAGCACGTAGTGGACGTCTACAACGGTATGCGCGAAAAAGCCGCGCCGCTCCAACGCCGTTACATGAAAGGCCTGCTGGCTATGTTCCCCGAGCAACGGCTTTACCCGGACGCCAACTCCACGATGCGCGTCAGCTACGGTAAGGTGGAGGGCTTCACCGGCCTCGACGGTAAAACGTATGACCACATCACCGACCTCGATGGCGTGATCGCCAAATACCAGCCGGGCGACTACGAGTTCGACCTGCCCATCGGGCTGGTCAACCTGCACAAAGCGAAAGACTACGGCCCGTACGCCATGAAGAACGGTAAACTGCCGGTTTGCTTCCTCGGCTCCAACCATACCACCGGCGGCAATTCCGGCTCGCCGGCACTCGATGCGCACGGCCGCCTCGTAGGCCTCAACTTCGATCGTACCTGGCAGAGCACGATGAGCGACGTGAACTACGACCCGACGATCTGCCGCAACATCATGGTGGATATCCGGTACGTCCTCTTCCTGATCGACAAGCTGGGCGGTGCGCCGCATCTGGTGGAAGAAATGACGCTGGTGCGTTAGTATGTTAGTTCGTTAGTTCGTTAGTTCGTTAGCCTAAAATACTAACGGTCTAACGGTCTAACGGTCTAACGAACTAAAACCACCACCCCCGCCCGCTCCGTCTCCGCCCCGTTCCGGAACACCACGCGCATCGTGTAGGTGTACGTCCCGGGTGCGGCGTCCTCCCCCCGCACCCGCCCGTCCCAGATTAGTTGTTGGCCGTTGAACGGCTGATCGTCGAGCCGTGCGACCTCCCCACCCCAGCGGTCGAAGACGGCGAGGTAAACGATCGTAGCGTCGGTGCCCGGGTGCGGGAAAGCGGCGAAGATGTCGTTGATGCCGTCACCATTCGGAGAGAAAGCGGTGGGCAGGTAGATCGGGCAGGGCTGGGGCGGAAAATTGATGGTCGTATCCGCCCGGCAGCCTTCCGGCGTAACCGCAGTGATGAGGTATACGGCATCGGTCAGACCGGTGAAGGCAGTTTGATTACCGACCGCCTCGCCGTTTACCGTCACTGCTACGTCGGGCTCCTCAAAACCGAAGGTGATGCTTCCACCGCCCGCCTCGCAATCGCCGCCGGTCGCGACAAAATCACGGTAGCGCAAGGTGGCGGAAGCCGCGATACTGACCGTCACCGCTTCCCGGCAGCCCAGTTCATCCTCTACCGTGACCGGATATTCGCCCGCCGGAAGGTCCGTACGGATACGGGAAGAGGTGAAATTCCGGTCACCGATGGCGTAACCTAAGTTTTCTCTCCCACCCGCGGTCTCGTTAACGGAAATGGTTCCGTTTGCGGCGCCGCAACTGGTAGCCGTAACCATTACGGAAGGCGCGGTGAGCGGTTCGGGGATCACAACTACTCCCGACGCGGAATTAACACATCCGGACTCCTCCAGAATGAACAAGTCGTAAGTGCCGGGTGCAACGGCGGTAAAGACACCTTCTTCCCGGAAGTCGGTGCCGTCCAGCGAATAGCGGAGGATCAGAGCGGGATCGGTATGGTTGACGGAAACGATGTTGTCGGCGATAACGCACGCCGGCTCGACGTTTATGGTAATACCCGCCAGTATGTCGATCTGCACTGCGCCCGGGTCGAACTCAAAACGGCGGAAGGTGACGCAGCCCTCCGCATCCCGCACCCGGATTCGGTAGTCTCCGGCCGCCAGCCCGGAGAAGCGGTTACCGTCCCGGTACGTCCGTCCGTTGTCCACCGAATAGCTGAAAGGCGCCAGGCCGTCCGCGATGATGACCACTATTTTTTGCGTCGCGTCGCAGTTGCCGTCTTCCACCTGAATATCGGTGATACCCGGACCGTCGGGGTTAATTAATTCAACTTCGCGCGTAATCTGACAGTCGTTTTCGTCCCTGATCAGCACCTGGTGAATTCCGGAAGGAACGCCGGTAAAAAGGCCGCTCGCCTGATCGGGAAAATCTTCCAGGTTATAAACGAAATCACCTACGCCACCGCTGGCGAAGACCTCTACCCTGCCCTGCTCCGCACAGTCCACCCACCGTACGTTCACGCTGTCGAGGCTGATCGGCGCGGAGCCGAAGAAATCGAACGCGCTCGCGCCACCCAGCACGTTGAGCTCGTAATCGCAGACTTCCGTATAGCTCCCCGCATCAAAATCAATTCGGAGCAGGCGGGAGAAAAGCCCGTTGGTTTCTTCCCGGGTTGCGATGGCGTAAACGATCAGATCGTCGCAGTCATTGGCGAAGGAAACGATGCCGAATATCTGACCCTCCACGTTTTGATTCACCACGATTTCGGAACCCATCGGGTCGTTAAGATCCACCCGCATGATGCGGTTTCCGGTAACCGCCGCGTAGAGCTCTCCCTGGTAGAACGCCAGATCACCCGACGCCCCCGCGGGGGCGCTGCCATAATTGGTGTACATACCTGAATTCAGGCGATGGGAATAAACCTTACCGTCGAAGGTCATGGCGAACAGTTCACCGGTGGCGCTGATGGTCAAAGCGGTATACCCATCCTCGGGAAACAGTGCCCGCTGCGTACCAACGCCGGAACCCCGGTCGATCAGGTCGATCCGCCCGCTCAGATCAATGCCGTATAGGTTTCCGTTGGGGTGGAAAGAAATGTCGGTATACACCGTCGCCAATGACGTTACCAATTGTTCGCCACACGTTTGCAGGTTGAGGCGATACAGTTCGTTGTTGGAGTTGACGAAGATTTCCTGGCCGGTGAGGCGGGGTAGAAAGCCAAGGCAGATCATGCCCACCGTGAAAAATACACGGACTAAAACATCAAAGAACATGCCAAATGGTGTTTATCGGGTAGGCGCTAAAGTTAATGCGGCGGGGTCGCGGGTGCAAGGGCGGTTTATTAAAAGCCTTGGGGCGGACTAATAATTTCTGTGGCTTCAATCACCGGGAAATGACTGCGCCCGTCGTTGACCACGAATGCTATACTAAACTTCTTCTCCCTTGATCGTCCTGACGTGATCACCCTTTTATGGATGCTATTCGGCTTTAACCACCGTTCCGTCCCGCAACATCACCCCGTCCGGCCCGACGAGGAGGCCGCCGGTCAGCCGGACGTACTTGAGGGAGGGTGGTATAATCACCTCACCGGCTTCGTTACCTACGCCGACCAGACCATTTTTGGTCAGGTGCATGAGGTTGATGTATCCGTCATGGATGTTGGACAGGCGACGCACGCCCGTCGTATTTAAGAAAAACGAACGATTTTACTCCAATACCGCCGAGTCGCCATTCTCCTCAAAGTTAACCAAAACATTGTCGCCCAGCGTCGTCGACAGGTCCATCCCCCGGTACGTCACGAAGATCGGCCAGGTTTTGTGCCGTCGGTCCACCAGTACACACACCTCGATCTTTTTGGGCAGTATGGCCTGCAGGGGCTGTAGGGCGTAGAACAAGGTACGGCCGCTATTAGCGACGTCGTCGACCACCAGTACAGCCTTCCCTTCCAACTCCTTCACGTCGCCCTCCAGCACCGGGCCGGGGTCGAGCGGGCTGGCGGGGCTGATCGTCAGCTGGCGCAGCTCCAGCGGCGCGTCGGAGAGCGTCCGCAGGCCGGCCATCAGGCGGCGGGCCAGTTCCATGCCCCGGTTGTTGATGCCCAGGATGACGAGTTCCTTCTCTTCCGTATTCCGTTCCAGAATTTCCATGGCCAGGCGGGTGACCTTACTTGCGATTTGCCGGTGGTTGAGTAGTTGCACGGGTAGTGATTAGAAGTTAGAAGTTAGAGGTTAGTGCCCGCACGCAAAAGCCAGGCAGAGCGACCAACCGGGTGCAAGGTAAACAGCCCAAACGTTTTGCCGACGCCGACATCAATAACAAACTGACTTCTAACGTACTGACTACTCCTGTATCAACTCCCACAGCCGCCGTACCTGATCCACGATGTTCATCTTCCGCTTTCCTTCCGACGTTCGGTTGGCCTGCTGATTCTTCAGGCAGTAAAGCGAAAGCGAGCGCGGCGAGAGCGTCACCTCCGTATCCGCCGGCGTTTCCCGGCCGACGGGGATGCAATCCTCCGTCGTATCCACGAGGCATTCCCAGTGGGTAAGGACCTTAATGCCCGGCAGATTGAAATTCACGCCTTCGTGCCAGGCGTTGAGCACGAGCAGGAAAATATCATCCCGCACGGACCGGCCCCGCTCGTCGAATTCCACCATCGCCTCTCCGTTGAGGATGAGACCGAGGCTGCGCGTATTGCTATTGCTCCAGTCCTCACCGGTCATCTCGGTGCCCGTGGCGTTGATCCACAGGATGTCGCCCAGCGTGCTGTCTTCCATCTTCCGGCCGTTAAAGAAGCGGCGGCGGTGGAAGATCGGGTTGTCTCGCCGCAGTTCGATGAGTGCGCGGGTAAACGAATGCAGCGTCCGTTGCTCCGCCGTCCAATCCCAATTCATCCAGCTGATCTCGTTGTCCTGGCAGTAGGCGTTATTGTTACCGTTTTGCGTGCGGCCGTATTCGTCGCCCATCGT
>ENA-ORXT01006901-ORXT01006901.1-marine-metagenome-genome-assembly--contig:-NODE-6901-length-10343-cov-59.928015_pt1 | contig 10343 bp, 8 predicted proteins | sample MGYA00237868_ERZ511482 | MGnify/ENA metagenome assembly ERZ511482
AAGATGTCTTCATCAGTCATTCCAGCAGCTAATAATTCCAATAATTGCGTAACGGTAAATCGCATATTTCGGATAGTCGGTTTTCCGTTACATACTTCTTTGTTAATTGTTATCCTGTTTATTTGTTTCATACACTATGTAAAGTTAAGCAATTTTAAGTTGTTGGGAAGACTAAACATAAATCACTTACTTCTTTTTACAGATTCCATTATATAAATATACAACATTTACCAAAATAAAAAACATGGGAGAGTGTATTCACTTTATTAAAAATACCAAAGGTACCATTTTGAAAAGTCGTATCGGAATAAGAGCCGGTATTTGAGTCGGTTCTAATGATATGCTTAGGGCTCGTTTTTGGATTGGTGTTAAGATAAATTTCAAACCACATCTTTATAGCAAACTAACCTATTAATGATTCAGAATATCCCTTCTCAAAATTCAAACCATCACCCCATTTTTTATAAAAATTGTTAGCAAGAGCTAAGCAATAGGGCTTCCACAAAAGTTTTTTCATTTCAGATACAATATTCTGATAAGAAGAATTATTAGTAAAGTATCTTGAATAATCTTTATGAATAAATTGATTGATAACAAAATCTATTCCAAGTATAACATCAAGAGGAGGGTGCATTAAACGAGGCGACCTGAGTAGTAATGTTTCACCAAAATCAGTTATACTTTCTTCCATTTTTGTTCCTCCACAAGTAAAATGATATTCTAGATGTATGTATTTATTTTCACCATCACCATCACCATCATTTTTTAATTGACTGTGTTTATCTAAATGCCAGGCACAAAATTTATTTGTCTTATTGCACTTTATTAAGATGTCAAAGTGAAGCCTTTTTATAAGGTCTAATATTGTATCTTCATCATTTAAAAAAGCAATAGAATTTCTAACTTCAAGTATAATTTCAATTTTTTTAGTTTGAACAGGAAAACATTTTGCAGGTTTGTTTGGCAGCTTGATTTTTAATGGTGCTAATTCATATTTACATGTATTCTCGTTAAGTTTGAAATTGTTTGAAGTATCTTTTAAGTTTGATAAGTTCTCAAAAATAAGTGTAGTAGTTTTTGAAGTCTCACATAATTTTTCGTCTACCTTTTTGATACTATCATAAAAATCTGACAGCATTTTTTCAATGTTCATAGCTCAATCTATTTGTTCTTTTGTTTGAAAATTTCTTCTAAACTATTTTTATGAAAATGATAAATTGTGTTGCGAAGTTCTTTCTGTTGTTTTAAAGTAGCATTTCTAATAAAATTGTTGCTTATGTATCTAATGTCTTGCCAATCATATTTTGCATATTTTGGGTTATCTTTTGTTCTTAAACCATCTATCGAAACCATTGGCAAATCTGATTTTATACATTTAGTCCAAAATGAATCGTATTCGTGGAATTTTGGTAATTCTAAGCTGGTTAAGTTTTTAAGTTTAAACTTCTTGGTTAAAACTTCAACTTTTTCCGATGCAGGTGTATTCTGAAAAAATAATGAAGGGAAATTCTTGTCCCACCATTTAAAGATTAATGGCATCCACCAACGTTGCCAAACGTTGGAGTAAACACCTTTATATTTTAACCTGTTCATTTTTTTTAATAGTTCTTCCCAACCTTTAGATTTATCTTTGTCTATACCAAGTCGAATTGCCAATAGATGTTCATCAATTAAAATGCCTGGAGGATGTACAACTTGCTTTAGTAAGGCAGCTTTATCATGTACAGTTTTTAAATCATTGAAATATTGTTCTATTTGCGAAATGTTGATGTCATTCGATTTCAATAGTTCATTTAAATTCGGATTGTTAGGAATAGCTTCGTAAGCTTTGACATAAGCAATAAATTCCTCATTTACAGCATCACCATTCATTTTATCTTTTTCGAAAACAGCATCAAACAAATCTTGATTGGTATTGTCATAGAGTTTTTCGAAATTATTTTCAGTTGAACATAATATAATTGGAAGATCTTTAATTAAATTTTCTTTAGCTAAACTCCTCAATTCTTGAGCAAGTGTTGGTGCCTGATATTTCACCACTTCTTGATTTTTCTTTCTGTTGGTAAGCTTTAAATCTATTAATAAACCTTGAAATTCTGATCTGTGTTCACTTAGATATTGAATTTGAATATCCCAATTTTTAGGTTTTGTTGGGCTTTTAACTATTAACTTTTGAGGTTTTAGTGATAAGAGATCTGCAAATTCTTTGGTTGCATCTGGTTGATGATCAATATACAAATATTTAATAGCCATATTGTTCTAATTGCTGTTTGTAACTAATAATGAAAGCATCGCATCTTAAATGTTGACTTCACTCAAAATAAATTTAAATATTTCATTTTCATTGGCATTATATTTTGACTTTTGCAAGCGTTGATTAGTAGGTTTTAACATCAAATTTTCGTATTTTATTTTGGTAAATATAGTTCCCTCCCCCATTGGCAAAACAAATTGAAATTTATAATTAACTATGTATTTGCGACATTCAAGATGTTGTAAGACATTTTGCATAGCCATATCGCTTTTTGGTGTACCTAAAGAGCTTTGGCAACTTTTGAAATCTTTATTTTGAATATTTAGCAATATAGGTATTATTATTTGGGAGGCGAAATCTTGATTTTGTATTCTTCTTCCCTTTGTGAAATCAGCATCCCAATAAGACTTTTAATTCTTATCATTAGTTATAAGTTCTCTATCTCAGCTATTTAAAAACTACGTCTTTTGATTTTAAAGCAACATACCTGTCAGCGCTTTTGTTTATAATCTTAATACTCTATTTTATTATTCTTTTTCTTACAAAAACCTTTAAAAAGAAGTACTTGAAAAATACTCTGGGTCGAAAACAAGAGAAAAGGTTAACTATTCTTACCCTCTTTTGAAAATGTTTTCTTTGTGCCAGGCAATGTTTTCAATTAGTGGATAATACATTTCTTGCTTAGGTAAATTTATTTTTTGATTTTCAAAAACCTTAATACTATAATTTGTTTCATCTTCTTTGAATGTTTTTGATACAACAACTCTATAATTGTTATCAATCGCAATCAGTCCTCTATCAAATGCTCTATGAAGATTGGGGCATAAAGCTATTCCATTAGTGATTGTATCATTATAACTTTTACTAAAAGGAATAATATGACAAGCATCAACCATAGAAATCGAAATTGTCGCATCGATTTTCATTCCTGAAATGCAACAGGTGTTATTATATATTTTTGGAATCTCTCTTTTGAATAAACTCCCACGAAGAAAAATTTCTTCTTCATTTTTTTGTTGTATCAATTTCTTTATTTCTTTTCTATATTCAGTTGCATCTTCTCTCAAAATCTTTCCTTCAATATCATCTAATAATTTTTGTTGAGTTTTATCTGAATTCCCAAAATTATTTTTTGTTTTAGGAAAATATTCATCTAATAAAAATTGTGAAAGTAAGCTATTACTCTTTTTGTCTTTCATCAACAAAAACAATTCTTCATCAATCACAGCATAATCAACTGCTGCATTCAGGTTGACAAAACTTCTCATTGATGATTTGAGTTGTAAAATATTTTCAAATCCGACTTTAGCAATTAGCTTCCAAAATAAATCGCCTTTTAAATGATAAAACGGTAAAGCAAAACGACAATCATGTTTTGATGTAACAAGCAAACTCCAATTTGATTTGAACAATGCAACTAATTCAGGAGTGACATAAATTTTATTATTGATGATTATTCCGTTTTGAAATGTTTGCAACACAGAAAGCAAAAGAATGGGTTTATGTGGAGCAATTCCATGTGCTCTGTCAATTCTTAATTTTTGAAAAGCTGAAAGATATTTTGAAACTTGTTCTTGCACAGTATAGTCATTTAAGCTGCGTTAATCAATCTAAAGAAATAAATTATTTATTATGTTTATAAACTTCATAGTATGTTTTCTTTTTCTTCTTTATAAAACTGAGGATCATTTTTGTAGTGCAAGGATTATGAATTTTTCAGTAGAAGCAATCCGCATAAAACCATTTATTAGTTGGTCTCCCGTCAATCCATCCCCGTCATCTTCAATTATTAAAGTACCTCCTTTTTCTTCAACACCAATAAAGGTTATTTCAACATTATTCGCAATGGCATTCTTATTTAACTCGGCAACCGCACTTTCTGATCGTTGAAATAGCTCTAAACTTAAGCGGTATAAAATACCAAAATCAACAGAGAAAGCGACTTGCTCTGTTTCTCCAATTTTACTTTTTGCAATTTTTATTTTAGATGAATCCATTGTTTAAAATTTACAATATAAGCAAAAACTTCGTTTATTGTTTTTGCTTCTATTGCTATTTACATTTGCAAGTTGTATTGTTAGCAATTTGTCCTTTATAATAATCTCAAACCTATTTTAGCAAAAATAGACATTAAAAATTTAATTATTCCCGATTCTATCAACACAAGGGAAAATGAATTTATTGAAACGCTCAATTTTTTTGAAGAATGGCAAGATAAATATCAATTTATAGTAGAATATGAAAATAAAGAACAGTTATTAGAAAAGGCTTTACGAAAAGAGGAGCACTTGGTAAAAGGCTGTCAATCTAAAGTTTGACTTTACTGTAAAGTTATTGAAGGTAAACTTCACTATTATTCATATTCCGATGCGCCCATTCCAAAAGGATTAGCTGCTATTTTATGTTACATTTATAGCGGAAGTAGCACAAAGGAGATTTTATCATTTGATCCTCAATTCTTATTAAAAACAGCATTAATCAACTACCTTTCACCACTAAGGCAACGTGGGGTAAAGGCTATGGAAAACAGATTTAAAGAGTTGGCAAAAACCGTATGAAGAACAAAATAAATTATATAATTGATGAATTGGTAGATTAATATTGTCTGCCTGATGAAAACCAACCTTGGATTGTTGGGTTTAGTGGCGGTAAAGACTCTACTGTTTTGTTAACCTTAATTTGGTTATCGCTTCTTAAAATAAAAAACGACCGCAGTGAACAGTATTTAAGTAGATAAGTTTGGGTAGTCAGCAACGATACAATGGTTGAAAATCCTATTATTAGCAACTATTTAAATGATATTTTAAAGAAGATTGAGAAAGCGGCGATTAAGCATAATTTACCTATTAAAGTTAGAAAAACGATACCAAGATTAGAAGATTCATTTTGGGTAAATTTGATAGGAAAAGGATATCCGGCTCCCAATAATTCTTTCAGGTGGTGTACCGAAAGGTTGAAAATTAAACCAACCGCCCGCTTTGTAAATGAAATTTTAAATGATGAAAACAACAACTATAAGTCTGCTATAGTTTTAGTTGGAACACGAAAAAATGAAAGTGCTAACAGAGCGAGATCATTTAAAAAACGAGAAATAAAAGGGAAACGCTTAACAAGTCATCCTTTACAAAAAAATGTAATGGTGTATTCGCCTATTAAAGAGATGCAATTGGAAGAGATTTGGTATATTATTAATACTTTCAAGTCTCCGTGGGCTGCTAAAAAAGACCAACTCTTTAAGATATATGCAGATGCTAGTGCTGATGATTATGAATGTCCAACAATGGTTTCAAATAAGGATCATAAATCATGTGGGCAAAGCCGGTTTGGCTGTTGGACTTGCACCGTAGTGAAAAAAGATAAATCTATTTCAGCCCAAATTGAAAATGGGGAAGCATGGATGAAACCATTAAGAGATGTAAGAGATTGGATTTTAGCACAACGAAACTTGCCCAAAAACAGATCTAATTTTAGAAGAGACGGCTCAAAAGCAACGATGCCCCACGGTGGATATGTTGAACCAAAGCATCGGTCAAAAATTTTGGAAAAAGTTTTTAAAGCACAAAAGGAAATAAATGACCTCGGAATAGATATTGAACTCATCACCAACCAAGAGCTGATTGCTATTCAGGTAACCTGGTATAGAGATTTGTTTTTTGACTATAAGGTTTCTGATATCTACAACAAAGTTTTTAATAAAGATCTTGATATGAAACAACACAATAAACTCATAAAGAAAGAAGAAAAAATTTTACTCTCCGCTTGCGAAAATGACAAAAAGCAGTTTAACCTAATTCAAGATTTACTAAAACTCGAAAAAGCTAAAACTATTATGATGAAACGGCGTGGGCTAATTGAAGATATTGAAAATAGATACAAACAGTTTATTGCCGCCTAATGACGATAAAATCTATTGAGCTAAATAATTTTAGAATTTATAAAGGTCGAAATCTTATTGACTTATCGGTTGAAGGTTCAGAAAATATTATAATTGTAAGTGGTAAAAACGGCTTTGGTAAAACTACCTTTTTAATGTCGTTAGTTTGGTGCTTATATGGTAGGCAAATGAGCGAAGTAGATGATCTTTATAAAAGAGAAATTGAAAATAATGGCAACTACAGGCAGTATATAAAAAGTAGTTTAAACAGACAGGCGAAATTTGAAGGTGAAACCAAATTTTCAGTTTCGGTTAAATTTAGCAATATAACCTCTATACCTGATGTGCCTTGTAATGAATTAAAGATTACCCGTACATATTATACTGAAGGAAATAAGGATGAAGATTTGGAAATACTGATTGATGGTTACGAAAGTGAGTTAGTTAAAGATGTAGGGGCAGAACTATTTATCAGGGATTTTATAATGCCTAAAGAAATTGCTAAGTTTTTCTTTTTTGATGCAGAAAAAATTGTGTCACTCGCAGAAATACATACACTTGCTCAAAGGCAAAAATTAAGTAAAGCCTATTCGGAAGTTTTGGGTATAAAAAAATATCAAAACCTAAAAGAAGATTTAGAACAATATTTAAACAAGCTAAAAGCAGATACTGCAAAAGCTGTAGAAAAAGCCGAACTTAAAAGATTAACAGCAGAGGTGGATATAGCCACAGATATTATTGATGAAAAACAAAACCAAATTATTGATTTAAGAGAGGAAGCTTCTGGAATTAAATATGAAACAAATAAATTGCAAGAGAAACTAATTAAGCAAGGTAGTTTAATTACAGTTGAACAATTAAATGAGCTAAGAGACCGCGAAAATGATTTGAGAAAAAATGTAGAAGAATTAAATATCAAATTAAAAAGCTATTACGAAATTATACCATTTGCTATTGGTGGTGCATTATTGTCGGAAGTTTTAAAACAGGTAATTGCTGAAAGAAATTTATTTGGGCAAGAATTTAATTTTGATAAAACCAATCAAATAACTAAAAACATTATCAACGAGTTGGTTAATGTGCCAAGACCTAACGATTTGATTATTGATTATAAAGTACAGAATTATTATGTCGAAAATTTACAAAAAATAATACCCAAACATCTCAATAAAAATGAAACAGGTGAGATAGTTGCCGAACCAGACTTTAAAGTATTGCATAATTTTTCTGAATCGGAAAAAGCAGAGTTAAATCAATTTATCAACAACATTAAATTTACTTTTAAAGAAGCTTTCAATAATATTAATAATGAATATGTTCGATCAAGAAATGAATTAAACGAGATAAATAAACAAATAAAATTAGCGGAAGAGAAATCAGAAAGTCCACTTGTGCAAGCAGATAGAGTAACGAAATTAAAATTGGAAAAACAATATGATGGTATCATACAAAAAATTGGTGCTTTAGAGCAAGACATTACGGAGCACAAAGAAAAGCAGGTAATGATTAATAAAGAGATTAAGAGAATTGCCGATAAGTTGAAAGTGTCAAAAGAAAAGCGAAAAATTAGTAATGAGGTTGAACAAAGCATTAAATATCTTAAAAAATTTATTGTTGATTTTAAGATAGAAAAGAAGAATAGTTTATCCAAACGAATTAAAGATGGCTTAGATAAACTGCTACATAAAAAGAATTTTATCTGCGATGTACAAGTAGAAATAATTGGCGAAGACATAGAAATAAATTTAATAGACTCGAGAGGAAAAGATATTAATAAAGACTCCCTATCAAAAGGAGAGCAACAAATGTACGCCACCGCTTTGTTAAAAGGTTTAGTAGATGAATCTAACATTGACTTTCCTGTTTTTATTGATTCACCTATGCAGAAATTTGACATTGATCATTCCAATAGTATTGTCAAACATTTCTATCCAAAAGTATCTAACCAAGTTATTATTTTTCCATTATTGAAAAAAGAAATGACCAAAGCAGAATTTGATATTCTGTTACCCAATATTAGTAAAACTTATCTAATCCAAAATATAGATAACGAACAATCAACTTTTGAAATAGTTGATAAAAAAGAACAATTATTTACTGTTTTTGAAAAAGCCAATCAGTATGCAATTTAATATTACTACCTCAAAAAAAAATATTGACTTAGTAAAATCACTTAGCCAAAAATTAGGGCTTGGCACAGAAAACCATATTTCAAGAATTGCCTTAGCCTATTCAATTAGCAGGGGATACAAATTAAACCCTGAAATGGACTTACAAGATTACAAAGGCAAGCAATATAAAGATTTAACATTGTTTGGCAATCACCAAAAATACTATGTAGGCATTATTTGCCAACATTACCAACTGCATAAAGACGACTCCAACATTAAAAAATATTTAAAAATGCACATCGACCATGGCTTAGAACTCATCAACCTGTTTTTTACCGAAAACAAAAATTTTTCGGGGATGGATTTTCTGTTAGATAATATTGAGATGGGAATTGATTTAATAAATGATGGAGAAGCTACCTTTGAATTTACGAAAAATAGCAACTCAACCATTGAAGATAAAACTGGCTATGTTAAACCAATAAAAATATTGGTAGGAGCAACTGACAAAAGAAAGGAAATACATTTTACACCTAACAATACCAAGCTATACAACAATTGCCATATAGCTATTGCAGGCACAACAGGTGCAGGTAAATCTTATTTGTCGCTCAAAATATTAGAGCGGATAGTTAAGCAAAGCAAGCAAAAAGTTAATTTTTTATATCTTGATTTTAAAGGATTAAAAAAGGAAGATAAAGACAGTCCTGATTTTAAAAGCTTCTTTAAAAACACGAAGGCACATTTAATAAACGCTCCGCAAGATACATTTCCGGTAAATCCACTTTCATTTATTGATATTGTAAATGATAGAAACAAAATTGTAGGTATCGGCAGGTTTGTTGATATAATTGTAAAGTTCGCTAATTTAGGTAATGTACAAAAACAACATTTAAAAGATGCTACCATAAATGCATTTGAAGAAAAAAAGGATGGAACCTACCCCACACTAAAAGATATTTTAAATAACGTTTTTGATATTGCAGGGGACAAACCATCTTCCCTAACTCAAATATTAATTGGATTGACTGAAATTGAATTATTTGATAACGACAAGTATGGAGATTTTATCAATGCTAATTATTATTTTAGTCTTTCTCCAGATTTAAGTAAAGAAGTCAGATTTACATCTACATTCTTGGTGATTTATTATCTATATAATATATTTATGAATATGCGTAAAATGGCCTTAGAAAATGATCATTGTGGTTTACGATATGTGCTTTTGATTGATGAAGCCCATAACGTATTTAAAGAAAAAAAATCACAAGAAATATTAGAAAAGCTGCTGAGAGATATACGCTCACAAGGTGTGTCCGTAATATTGGCATCTCAAAGTATAAACGAATTTAATCAAAAAGATTTCGACTTTTCATCCATGTGTGAAACCGCTTTTTTAATGGATATTAAAGACAAAAACAATTGGCGTTCGATTAGCAAATTTTTGGGTGCTGGCGAAAAGCAACGGGGTAAAATTAATCGGTCTATGGAGAGGATAAAATCAAGGCAAGCTATTGGTAATATTAAGGAGTTTGAGTTTGGGAAGGTTTTTAATACTAAATAGCATTTTTAAGATTTATAAATTCGGCAGTGAGTAGGGTGACGAACTTAAGCTGAAAATAAAAAAAGGCAACTAAGCTCTAATACTTTATTGATATCATGTTCACCCACAATTCAATATAATCATCCTAAAATAGTATTTTTGCAGTAACAGCAGCAAAGTATAAACAGATGATTATTAAATTGGTTAGACTTAAAGCCCTACGAAAAACAAACTCCAACAGATGCCTATTATCTCAAAATCTGCAACAAAGTAAAACGGGTAGTTGGAAAAAGTTTACTATCGTCCATGTCTCCTGTGTATTTATCAAAAGAAAATTTTAGTGAGGAGTTGAACATATTGGCTTGTTTTTTAACTTCTTATTTTGAAGATTTGATTTCACAAACCAACTTATGGCTTGCCTTTATTAAAAAACATCAGGCGATGTATGGTAAGTTACTTCCATTCTACAATACCGAAGCCTATAAGGAAGGAGAAATAAACCAACCCGATGTTTGCTTTTTAATTTGGTATTTTTTGAATACTATTCAAGATGAAAATTAT
>ENA-ORXT01006902-ORXT01006902.1-marine-metagenome-genome-assembly--contig:-NODE-6902-length-10341-cov-8.815959_pt1 | contig 10341 bp, 13 predicted proteins | sample MGYA00237868_ERZ511482 | MGnify/ENA metagenome assembly ERZ511482
GGCGGCGTCGGCGGCGGAGGCGGCGGCGGCGGCGGCGGCGGCGGCGGCGGCGGCGACCCCGTCGACGCCTGCCTGGCCGCCTCGTCTGGCCGGGCAGGGCGGCGGGGATGGGGCGCTCGCGCTGCCGGCGGCGGCGACGGCGGTCAAACAAGCAGCCAGCTCCGAGTACCTGATGACGACGCTCCCCCGGCGGTCGCCCGGGGAAACCTACTTTTACACGCAGCTGGCGCTCCGCCTGCCCGCCACCGTGTCGGCATCTTCGGCGGTTGCCGACTTGCGGCGCGTCATGGAGGCGCCGCTCGGCGGCATCACCGCCGACCGCATCGAGCCGGTGCGGCGCAAGGCGTTGCCGCCCCCGTCGGGGGGCACCCAAAAAGAAGTCGTCGTGTCCTTTTTTATGGCCCTCCGCCCGGCCGAGCTGCGGCCGACGACCCTCACCACCTTCAACGCGTGGGTGACGGACGGCTCCGCGTCGACGGCGCTGCAGCGGCGGACCGACTCGGACCTGTACGAGGTGCGGCTGCGGCGGGCCCTCCGCCGGGACGAGGCGTCGGTCGCGTCGCACAACGCGGCGGGGCTCGCCGTCCCGGCCGGGGCGGCGAAGAAGGGCAAATCCCGCATGCCCGTGATTATCGGCGCGGCGGTCGGGGGGGTGGTGGCGGTGATCGCCGCCGGCGGCGCCCTGCTCTTTTGTCGGTCGCGGCGGGCGGCGTCGCACGGGGTGACGCCCCGGGACTTGACGCGCTACTCGGAGGAGGAGGAGGGCCGCCGCCACAGCTCCTTTCGCTCGTCGATTGCGAGTTTGCCGCTGCCGTCGTTTCGGGCGAGCTTGGACCGTAGCCACAAGGTCGCCCCCGACGAGGAGCTCGGCTCTTGAGCGCCGCCCGCCCGCCACTGGCGCGTCGAGCCGCGCCCCGTCGGCCGAGCGCCGCGTTGGTGCGCGGCGTGGGGCGGCGTTGTGGCGGGCGGCCATGGGTCGTACGCGGCCTGAAAGGTGCGCGCTTGTCGTTTTGCAGGCGAGAAGACGTTCTAGATGGCCATTTTTTTTTTTACTTCCTTGTTTTTCTGCCTGGGGTATGCTGTGGAGCTCTTTGACGTGGGCCGCAAAGAGCGTTCTCGATGATTGCGTGGACGGTGGAGCCTGCGGCGATGTGTCAAAATTTTCTTTGCAGCACCAGTCTTGCGACCACGACGGACGCACACCTGCCTGCGTTGCCTGCGAGCTGCGCTCCAGATCCGCTTTCGCGGCAACGCCAGCAGTTTTGCATGATAGTTGGACCTGTGGTGGACCCAGAACAACCGACAGGCATCTGTGGTATGACTCGGGCGTGACCTTGATGGAACGCCCCAGCATGACGGTGACACAGGGAGCCACGTGCAAGCACACCACCACAAGGACTTTTGCACACCTATACAAGCGAGCACAGATGCATACCAGCCATCCGCAACCAACCAAAACAAGGCCAGTTCCCCTCCCCGTACACGGCACAGGCCCACAGCAACTGACCTTTTCGCGATTTCGACGTCCTCCCGGGCCATGCGCCGCCTCCAGCCACCGTCGTCGGTCACGACACCACTGCCCAAACGCAACCACCAGCTGCCCCCAACCCTGTGCGTGTGTGCTGTCGCACGGCCCACGTGTGCACCCGCCTGTGCGCGCAGCTTAATTGTACACCATGTAGCTGGGAGTGGCCGAGAACTTGGCGTAGCCCTTGACGACCTTGTTGATCGCGTCCAAAAAGTCCTTCTCCGTCACCGTCTTGCGGCGGGAGCGGATGGAGAACATGCCCGCCTCGGTGCACACTGACCGAATGTCGGCCCCCGTGGTGTTGGGACACAACCGGGCGAGCAGCTCCCAGCGGATGTCACGCTCGCAGTTGATGCTGCGCCCGTGGATTCGGAAGATGTGCGTCCGGCCTTCCAAGTCTGGCAGCCCAAACTCAATCTTCCGGTCCAACCGCCCCGGTCGCATCAGCGCCGGGTCAAGAGTGTCAGGCCGGTTGGTCGCCATGAGCACCTTGATGTTGCCCCGCGCGTCAAAGCCGTCCAGCTGGTTGACAATCTCAAGCATCGTCCGCTGCACCTCGTTGTCCCCGCCGGCGCCGTCGTCAAAGCGGGCGCCACCAATGGCGTCGACCTCATCAAAGAAGACAATGCACGCCTTCTTGGTACGCGCCAGTTGGAACAGCTCCCGCACCATGCGCGCGCCCTCACCCGTGTACTTCTGAACCAGCTCCGACCCGATGACGCGGATGAAAGTGGCGTCCGTCCGGTTGGCAACAGCTCGCGCCAGCAGTGTCTTACCAGTCCCGGGCGGCCCGTACAGCAGCACGCCCTTGGGCGGGTCAATGCCAAGAGACACAAACTTGTCGGGGTGCAGCAGCGGCAGCTCCACCACTTCGCGGATCTTCTCAATCGACTCCTTTGCGCCGCCCACGTCCGCGTACGTCACGTCGGGCTTCTCCTCGACCGTCATCATCGTGACGGACGCGTCAATCTTGGGCGGCAGCGGGATCTGGATCTGGTACTTGTTACGGTCCACGCCAACGCGCATGCCCTCCTCCACGTCCGTAGGGGCCACGCGCTCGCCGAGGCCGACAACGAACTTGGCAATCTGCTTGACGTTGATGACATACTGCGCGTCGTCCGTGTTGGGGTTGATAATCTTGGTGCAGCGGGCCACCTGCAGCGGCTGCTCCTCCTGCATCGTCTGCTTATCAGCGACGAGATCCCACTGGGACGGAGGCGCCAGGCCGGTGTCCGACTCTTTGATGCCGCAGAGTGCGTCCACAGCTTTGGCCTTCTCCTCAATCTCCTCCTCCAGCTTCTTGATCGAAGTGGCATACGGCCCCAGGCCGTACGTCTTCAGCAGAGCAATGTCACCGGCATCGAGAGTGCGGATGGGCGCGGCATCCCCGCCGTCCTCCTTCTTCGAGTCCGTGTCGGCAGCCCCCATGGCGCCGCCAGCGGCTACCCGACGCAACTGACAGGGAGGCGCCAGCAGCAATGCGGTCCTTGTGCGCAGGTCCCAACAGCTCCAAGCCGCTAATTCGGCGACGCAGAGTGTGGACAGTCGAGAAGCCGGGAGGCACCACGTCGAGCAAGGGAGGGACCAGGCCGAGAAGCACGGTGAAGACAGGTCGGAGGTTGGGGAGTTGCGTGACGGACCTTGCCGTGCTGTCACAGACCGCGTCTGATGCAGCCCGCACCAGCTGCTGTCACTAAATACGATTTTCACGCAAATTTTTAAGAAATGTAATTTATTGTATGTTAATTACATCGTCAACACTTACATGCACCAGTTGGAAAGTTGCCACAACAATAACAGAGACTGTTCACTTTCCATTGCTACTGAGCCGTATGGCAGATCATTACTTTATGGACCCCCTCCTTTTGCCGGCGACACATGCCGGGAAACGTGCTGTCAGCAAACGTGTGGCATCAGCAGCCAATGGCATGAGCGCGTTTGTGGACCGGTAGTATTTTCCAAGCATCTCGGGTGCACAGACCATTCACGGTTTCCTCTACTGAGACCTCTATTGAGATAAGCAGCCGACCGCAGAAAAATGCAAGGCCAGCGAGCTGGAGTTTTCCATCAGCCAGCTGTTTTGCATCACGGCCACCCTCGAGTCTGGTATCCCCCCCCTCGCCGATCGTCGGCATGTTGCCCTTGTTCCCCCTTCCTCCAATCGTATCAACGCGGTCGGCAGAGGTGCCTGGCGCGACACCAGGGGCCGCATCGCGTCGTCATCGGGCGGTGTTTGTTGCGGCGTAGCCCAGCCCCAACGCCTCGGACCCGTCGCTGGCAGCGGTGCAAGGTTGCGGACACGTCCTTAGCAGTTGACAGGCTCGGGTCGTCGCCCGGTGGTGGTGGTGGCGCTGCAGCCGAGGCGCTTTGGGCGGGTACGTCGTCGGCGAGGGGCGGGCCTGCCGGTTGTCTTGAGGCGGCATTGGCGGTGCAGCCACGGCGCCGTGGGCGAGCACGTCGTCGGGCGGATGCTGTCAGGCCCGTCGTCGGGCGGCGACTGCGTTTCCGCTGCAGCCGCGGAACCGCGGGCGGATCCGCAGTTAGTGGGGGGCGGGCCGGCCCCTTTCTGGGCGGCAGCGAGGCAGCGCAGCGGCAGGGCTCCTGAAGGGCACGACGTTGTCCCGAGCGGGTCTCTCTGTCGTCGTCGGGTGGCAGTCTTCGGGTGGTTTCGCTGCAGACGCGGCAGTAGGACGTACGGTCACGTGGCTCGTCGGGGGCGGACGCGGCAGTGGTTGCGCGACATCTGTCAAGGCGCCGACGCCCCGTCGCGTGAGCTCGAGTCGTCGGGGGGGGCCGGGCGCCTCGATTGTCGTGCGGCGTTTGTTGCCGCGCGGTCGCCGCGCCGCGTGCGGTCACATGAATTGGCGGGGGCGGACGCGGCGGTCGTCAGGCGGTGTCATTTTCCGCGCGCACGCGGCGCCGCGTGCGCCCTAGGCGTTGACGGCGGGTGTGCGCGTCCGTGGTCTCGCGGCGTCTGTTGCGTCGCGGAAGAGGCGCTCGGTGCGGTCAGGTGGTTGGGGGGCTGCGCTCGCGGCGCTGGTTGCACGGCGTCTGTCGCATTGCGGGGTCTCGGCTGCCGGCGTTCGAGTGGCCGGGGGACGTCTGTCGAGTTGCGGTGTCGGTGCAGTGGACGGTCAAGTCGTTGGCAGGGACCGGACGCTGCGGTGGCATCTTCGTGGACGCGCGTGTCGTGAGATCGTCAGTCGGCCGCTCGTGCGGCGTGCACGCGGCGTTGCTGCTCGTGACATCGTCGTTGGGGGGCAAGTCGTGCGGTCGTTGGTCGGCCGCTGGTGCCGCGCGCACGCGGCGCTTCTTTTCGTGCCGTTGTTGTTGGGGGGCAAGTCGTGCGGTGGCCGGTCGGCCGCTGGTGCCGCGCGCACGCGGCGCTCCTGCTCGTGGCATCGTCGTTGGTGGGCACGTCGTGCGGTCGTCGGTCGGTCGCTGGTGCCGCGCGCACGTGGTGTTTCTGTTTGTGGCAATGTCGTTGGGGGGCGAGTCGTGCGGTCGTCGATCGGCCGGAGGTGCGGCGCGTACGGTGCGGTCGTCAATCGGCCAGGGGTGCGGCGCGCACGCAAAGCTGCTGCTCTTGGCATCGTTGTTGGGAGGCAAGTCGTGCGATGGTCAGTCGGCCGGAGGTGCGGCGCGCACGCGGCGCTGCTGCTCGTGGCAGCGTTGTTGGAGGGCAATTTGTGCGGTCGTCAGTCGGCCAGAGGTGCGGAGCGCATGCGGCGTTGCTGCTCGTGGCATCGTCGTTGGTGGGCACGTCCTGCGGTCGTTGGTCGGGCGCTGCTGCGGCGCACACGTGGCGTTGCTGCGTGCCGTTGTCGTTGGGGAACAAGTCGTGCGGTGGCCGGTCGGCCGCTGGTGCCGCGCGCACGCGGCGCTCCTGCAAGTGGCATTGTCGATGGGGGGCAAGTTGTGCGGTCGTCGGTCGGCCGCTGGTTGCCGCGCACACGCGGCGCTGCTGCTTGTGGCATCGTCGATGGGGAGCAAGTCGTGCGGTCGTCGGTAGTAAGAGGGAGAGGCCGCTGTGGACCTGAGCGGACACGTACAGTATTGAAGTGAGGTTTTTTGCGCTCGCCATGCTTCGCAACGGCGTAGTCCGTCACGTCATCCACGATAACGTCGGCGTCAAGCGGTCGACCCTCAAACGGTGGGCGGCGCACTATCGCGACCAGGGATCCCCCTGGCGCGACCCCGTTCACCGAAACCTCCACACGACGAGCTATTGGTTCGATGACCGCCCGATTTCAGCACTCATCATCCTCGTTCGGGAGAACCCCCGGGCGCTCCTGCGCGAGCACGCGGCGAGGCTCGCCGCGAAGCGCGACCACCCAAGCGGGGAGTTTGTGGGTCTGCGGTGCTCACGCAGCACAGTTGACCTTCACATGCGACGGCTGGGTTTCACGCGAAAGGTCATCCTGCGGCTTTTTAGCGAGTCGCTCGACGCCGTTCGAAGGGCCCACGCCGTTGCTCGTGCGAGGATCCCTCGGAGGTGCATCGTATCAGTCGACGAGACGCACACGGATGGCGGCGACGTTTTCCGCCGTAACGGACGGGCGCTGGCCCAAGAGCGATCCCAGGAGCGCGGCCGTGATCCGCGGTCTGTGCCCTGGACCAGCACGAAGATAGCGGTCTCGTCCGACGGGAGCATTTTCGGCTTCCAGTCTGTGGTTGTGCGCGATGGGGGGCTGAGGGCGGCGGACTGGCGTATTTTTCTGCACCTGCTGTTGCCGAAGCTCGGTGTGTACGTGCCTGGGCGGCCGTGGCATCTACAGCCGTCGAATTGCGTGGTCATGATTGACAACGCGCCCATACACAATGCCACGGGCGACACCTTCCTGGGCAACAACGGCGTACTGTTTTTGCGTCTTCCTGCTTCCAGCCCGGACCTGCAGCCGATCGAAGGTGTTTTCAACGACCTGAAGGTGTTTTCAACGACCTGAAGGTGATTCTCCGAAACCTGGTCTACGTGCGATCCGATTTGCTCGACGATCCGCACTTGTTGCAGGCCCGGGCGGCAAGCTCCATCACGCGCCGCCAAGTAATCGGCCAATTTGATCGTGTCGACAAGGTCCTAGCATCGATCCTTGTTGAATAAATTCCAGTCGCTCGTGATCGGACGGACAGATTGTTGGCCCCCAGCAATCCTTCATATTCACCAGCAGCGACTGACAGCAAGTGTGTCGTCTTCATGCGTCGCATCGACCCTCCTCCAGCGATGTCGTCGCTCGCGCGTCTGGAAAGCATCTTTGATCTGACAGGGAGTGGTTGGAGCACGTGGCCTGAGATGGTCGACAGCTGCCTGAACATTCAATCGACGTGATCGATCGTCTTCTGTTGATTGAACGGTCTGTGTTGATCTACTATATCGGACTGCTGTGCGTCATGATCGTCCCGCCACCACTGGGGGTATGTACGTAGTCGTTCAGCATCTGCAGCCACGCCATCGATGAGCATGAACTCTTGGCTCACATTTCTTGAACAACGCCTCCAACCCAGGCCGAGACGTGGGCGCGATAGGTGTTTTCAGCAACAGTATCTCAGCACGGCACGTCTGTGACTGCAGCAACCGCTGTGACATAAGGTTTCGCGCGGTGCATCGATCCGTTGGATGCCGTCCCCTGCGGTGACCGTGGAGTCTCTTGTGTGCTTCCTCTCACATTCGACACAAGCAGTTGACATTGTCCCACGTCGCTGTCTCCTTCGTCTCTTCGCTGTCCATTCGACATCAACAGAGCACCAAGCAAGCATCATAGAAGGGAACTTCTCGTGGACTGGTCCCCTGGTGTGGCAGGCTTCGATGGCAGCCCCAGGCGTGCAGCCCAGGCCGTGACGGCCGCACTTGCCGATTTCTTGCAAGTCGAACAAGTTCAATTTTGTCGAGTGGTCCACCAGTTTTTGCATTTGCACACTCTCACGCCTTCCCAACGAGATGGGAACGGTGTCCGGTGCACATCAGTGGACACGGGGTCGTTTCAATCCGCGCAGATCGACTCTCTCGAGCGTTTGTTCTCTCGAAACGGGATGTTTTTGAAGAAGTGGCTTTTGTCGCGGGTCCCGGCCCAGAATCGCACCACAACTCGCCTTGAGGAGAGGGTGGTGCCTCGGAGTGTCCTGGAGGTGGGTGGCTGTTGCGCAACAGCGTTTTATGCATCACTGTGGGGGGGGGTGTCCCCAGACAGCCGGACAGTCGGGGGGGGTGTCGAGGTTGCTGTCGCCGGTGTTGTCGTCGTCATCGTCGTCGGCAGCCGCATCTTCGCTGTCGACGTCGCCGTAGCTGTCGTCGTCGCCGTCGTTGTCGCCGTTTTCGACATGGGTCCCGTTTCTTGCGCCACTCAAGCGGTGAGCGTCGCGTCCTTTTCTCCAGCGCTGATCTCTGCAGTCATTACACCCCTCGCTGTGTGAGATATTGACACACTGAAGACGGGTTCGGGTCCAATCGGGCAGCTGACTGCAGCACTACGGCTGGTATGTGTTTGTCCTCTCGCTTTCATTTGTTATTGCGACGGTCGGTGTCAGTTGTGCCGTGTCACAGGCAGCTTTTGTTTTTTCCTCGTGAGGTGACCTCTGTATTCCTCCCGGGTGGCACAGTGATTGGCTCGCCTCACCTCCCTGGGTCCGGTGCGCTCAAACTGTGTCTAACGTGTCCATATCTTTGCATTTTTCTGTACTGGCGATGCCTGCCCGTCGAGCCTCTCTCGACCTCGATCAGTCGTCAGGGCTGTCAGGATGACGTGCGGCTTCTGTGGACATGTCGCTCTGCAAGGAGGTCGTGGACTTTTGGCGAGAACCTGCCCGGCACGTGATTTTGTTTGCCGTCATTTGCTTTCGCCGAGTGATCCTTTCTTTTTGGCGCGGCCGATATGAGCTTCGTGGTGGGCGGCTGATGGCGCATCCGCAACAGCGGCCTCTTGAGGCCGCAGATTTTGCGTGCCCCGGCCATGTGTTCGAGCCGCCGTTTGTTGGCTCATAAACTGCTATTTTTTTTGCGCTTGATCGCTCGCGTGTTCAATTCTGTTGTATGGGCCCGGGAGGATATATGGGTGAGATTGGATGGGCGTTCCGACTCTTTCCAGTGCGGATGCGGCCGTCTGCGTCCGTTGCTGGCCGATCGGCCAGCACCAGCGACGTTATTTGGGCTCGCGGTCTGCCGTTCTGCCGCCACGGGCTGACGGCCACCCCCCATGGATCATTTCAAGTGTAGAGCGTGCCGCTTTTGGGGCCGACGGGCGCGATGGTGCGGTTGGTGGGAAGTCGGCCATGGCAGCTGCCGCCGCGGGCGGAGGCGCTACTCATGAAGCCACTGATGGGCCCTACGGGGGGGGCCGGCGTCACCCTATTGCCGCTGCCGTTCGTCGCTGCCGCAGTGGCCAAACCGCTGACGGGAGGCGGGGCATCCCCCGTTGCGGCTCTGGGAGTCGCCCCCACCTCGCGTGTTTTCGTGTCGCTGCCGTCGCCGGCACCGCCGCATTCCTCGGCACCGGCCGTCTCCCATGACGGCGACGCTCGTGCCGTGGTGGCGTCCGTGGCGGGAGCCGTGGCGGAAGTCGTGGCAGCCGCCGTGCCGGGAGCCGTGGCGGGAGCGGTTGCGGCGGTGGAGGCGACGCCCAACGCAGTGCCGCAGTGACTCCGGCAGCCGCAATCGCCTCCGTGGCTGCTACCTTTCCGGCGCCAGCTCGCGTCACGGACGTCGCCGCCGTCCCCTCAGCACCTTTCTAGCTGCACTTGCTTCCGAGGAGGCGCGGGCAGGCGTAGCAGCGCCGACGCCTCAAGTTCGTCCGCAACCGTCCCGAAGCGTGAGTCGGCCGGCGCCGGCGTGATTGCGGGCCACCCCCGTTGATCCCCCTGTAGCCTCGACGTTTCTGTCATCGGCTGCTGCGCATCGGGCGGAAGGAGAGGCGCGATCAGTGGTGGCGGCCGCTTTCTTGGAGGCCAGAGTCGCCTATTCGACAGTTAGTTGGGAGTCGTCCTGCCGCCTGAAGGCAGCTTGGGGGCTGGTGTCTCCGGTGGGGCCGGCGGCGGCGGTCGTACCGTCTGCGAAGCCGTCACTGGTGGCGGCCGCCCTTGCGGGTGCTTCTCACCCGGCACCACGGCTGCAGCCGCCGCAGCCGCCGCCATCGACGCTTTGCCGCCGTCCTCCGCGTCTGTGTCTGGCGGTCGCAGTACGGCCGCGGCCTCGCGTGGTGCCCATCAGTGGCCAAAATGGGGGCAGGCGGCGCCCGCCGGCGGCGCGACGCCCGCGACGGGCTGCAGCGGCGGCGGTGGACGCGGTACGCGCCACGGAGGGCGCCTCTACGCCGTCGGGCGGCGGCAGCAGCGGCGCGTCGGGAAGAGGCTGCCGCGACGGGGGTGAAGCGCTCCCCACCGCATTGCCCCCCCCCCCGGCACGCCGGCGGCGGCACCAACCCCGCGGCAATTGCTGCTGCCGCCACCGCCGCGGAGCTCGTCGGCGTCGGGCAGCTGCTGCCGCGACGGGGGGGGGGCGCTCCCCACCGCACCCCCCCCCGCCCCGGGCACGCTGACGGTGGCAACACCCCCGTGGCGACCTCTGCTGCCGCCACCGCCGCGGCGCTCGTCGACGCCCTCAACACCGCCGACGCGGGGCCCTCCTCGGCCCCCTGACCCCCGCTGACGCCTTGGCGCTGGCGTGGTCGGTGCTCCGCGCGGGTGACCGCGACGCGGTGGCGACGGAGGCGGCGGCGCGGCGCGCTGCCCGCGCGGCGGTGGTGTCAGGGCGGGGGAAGGGGGGACGGCTCGCCGCCGCCCGCCGCGTGGCGGGCGCTCAGGTGCGCGTTGGACTCGGCGTGCAC
>ENA-ORXT01006903-ORXT01006903.1-marine-metagenome-genome-assembly--contig:-NODE-6903-length-10340-cov-4.287733_pt1 | contig 10340 bp, 6 predicted proteins | sample MGYA00237868_ERZ511482 | MGnify/ENA metagenome assembly ERZ511482
ACGGCGGGCACACCTGCTTCGTCGGCCCGCTGCAATGCGAAGACGTCAGCCTTGTTCGACACGACAGCGACCACACGGGCGTTGATCCGCCCGTCGGCGCACGCATCGAGAATCGCCTGCAGATTGGAACCGTTGCCCGACACCATCACGACGAGTCGCTGCTCGCGTACCGGGCGCTCACTCGGTTGATCGCTCATGACAGCACCACCCGATCCGAACCGGACCCGGAGCCGGCAACCAGTTCGCCGATGATCCAGGTGGTCTCGGCGATCGACTGCTGGACCGTCTCGACTTGGTCGGGCGCACAGATCACGATCATCCCGATGCCCATGTTCACCGTGCGATACAGCTCCTCGGTACTCATCAACGGCGTCAACTCGCGCACCAACTTGAACAGCGGCGGCACGGGCCACGAGCCCAACCGAATGTGTGCATCGACGTCGTCGGGCAGGACCCGCGGCAGGTTCTCGGGCAGTCCGCCACCCGTGATGTGGGCCAGCGCTTTCACGGCGCCCGTCGCAAAGGTCGGGGTCAGCAGGTCGAGGTACGAGCGGTGGGGTTCGAGCAGGGTGTCGCCGAGCGAACGGTCGAATCCGTCGGGCACGACGTCCATCGGCGCCCACTCGAAGATCTTTCGCAGCATCGAGTAGCCGTTCGTGTGCGGCCCACTCGACGCGACACCGATCAGCACATCGCCGGCAGCGACGTCGTCGCGCGGGAGCAGTTCGCCGCGCTCGGCCACACCGATCAACGTGCCGGCGATGTCGAACGAACCAGGCTGATACACGCCGGGCATCTCGGCGGTCTCGCCGCCCAACAGCGCACAGCCAGCAGCCTTGCATGCATCCGCCATGCCGCCGACGACCTCGGCGACCAGGTCGGCATCGAGCACGCTCGCAGCGATGTAGTCCAAGAAGAACAGTGGCCGTGCCGACTGCACGAGCACGTCGTCGATGCAGTGGTTGACGATGTCCATACCCACACCGCGAACCTTGCCCAGCCGAGCTGCCAACTCGACCTTGGTGCCCACGCCATCAGTGGAGGCAACGAGCACGGGCTCGTTCATCGCGACGATGCGGTCTGCGGAGAACACACCGCCGAAGCTGCCCAGACCGTGCAGGACGCCGGCGCCGGGCGCGTCGTGTGTGGCTTCGACCGCCGCCTTCATCTCGTCGATGGCGCGTGCACCCTCGTCGATGTCGACTCCGGCGGCCGCATAGCTCGCCAGTGCAGCGCCCGGTGCCCGCCATGCGATGTCTCGACGGACCTGCATTCCCTGAAACGAGATGGCGCCGAGTCGCCCGTAGGCCCGATCGCGTGCCGCTGCCAGATCGGAGCCCACGCCGGTTACCGCGAGGACGCGCCCACCGGAGGTGTTGCCATCGGCATCGACTCCGGCATCGAAGCGAAAGGTGTGTTCGAACTGATCGCCGCCGGTGTCGGTGATCGGCAAACCGGTGGTCGGGTCGCTCGGATAGCCAGGGGATGCAGCGACGACAGCCACGGAGGACTGGTCAGACACTGCGAGATCGATGCTGCCCAAGTCGCCCTGAGCGCAAGCAAGCGCCACCTCGGCGAGGTCGGATTCGAGGAGCGGGAGCACGGTTTGTGCCTCGGGGTCGCCGAAACGCACGTTGTACTCGATCAGCCGCGGGCCGGCGGGAGTGAGCATCAGCCCAGCGAAGATCACACCGACGTACGGCGTGCTGGCGGCTGCGAAGTGATCCAGCACCGGCTGAACGAACTCGGCAGTGAGTTCGTCGCCTGTGAACGGCACGGGGGCGGGGGCGTAGGCGCCCATCCCGCCGGTGTTGGGGCCGAGGTCGCCTTCGCCGATCCGTTTGTGGTCCTGCGCAAGCGGGAGCGCCACTGCCGTGGTGCCGTCGCACAGCGCAAGCAGGGAACACTCAGGTCCACGCAAACGCTCCTCCAGGAGGAATGGCCCGGTCGTCGCGGCATCAGCAATCGCCGCACGCGTCTCGCTGTCGGTTTCGGGCACGGCCACGCCCTTGCCAGCGGCCAAGCCGTCCAGCTTCACCACGACGGGTGCTGCTAACTCCGCCCACCAGGCGAGGGCCGCAGCTTCACGGTCGTCACCCTCGAAACGGGCGAACGCCGGGCCGGGGATTCCGAGCGAGGTCGCCAAGTCGCGCGCGTATCCCTTCGAGGCTTCCAGCTGCGCGAGTGCGGCAGTTGGCCCGAAACACGGGATTTCGCGCTCGGCGGCCAGGTCGGCCGTGCCAGCGACCAGAGCCGCTTCGGGGCCTGGAATCACCAGATCGGTGTCATTCGTGCTCGCATCGCCCAGGCCTGACGCCAGGCGTACCTCGTGTCCGTGCTGTCGGCACGCCCACGCAATCGCCTGCTCGCGGCCGCCGCCGCCAACCACCAACACGCGCATCAGGCGATCACGCCTTCGAAGGCGAGCTTGGCCTGGGCGTCGCCGACGGCGATCGGGTAGTCGCCGGTGAAGCAGGCATTGCAATAGCCGTCGTCGCCCTCGTCATCGTTGACGGCGCGCATCATGCCGTCGAGGGACAAGAACGCCAGGCTGTCGGCGCCGATGTGCTCCTCGATCTCGGCGACCGAGAAGCGCGCCGCCATGAGATCGTTGTCGTGGCCCATGTCGACGCCGAAGTGGCAGGCATGAGTGATCGGCGGGCAGGTGATCCGGACATGCACCTCGGTCGCGCCGGCATCGCGCACGAGCTTGACGAGTGGGCCGGCGGTGGTGCCGCGCACGAGCGAGTCATCGATCATGATCACCCGCTTGCCCTCGAGGTTCTCACTCAGCGCATTGAACTTGAGCGCCACGCCACGCTCACGGATGTCTTGCGTCGGTTCGATGAAGGTCCGACCGATGTAGCGGTTCTTGATCAACCCGTCGTTGAACGGCAACCCGCTTTCGCGGGCGAAACCAATTGCGGCGGGGATCGAGGAGTCGGGCACCGGGATGACCACGTCGGCGTCGACCATCGACTCCTTCGCCAATTCAACGCCGAGGCGTTGGCGAGCGTGGTGCACGCTCTTGCCATCCCACACCGAGTCCGGCCGGGAGAAGTACACGAACTCGAACGTGCACCGGGCACCCTTGGGCTGCGGTGCCAAGACTTGGGTCCGCTCGATCTCGCTGCCCCGCAACGTGACCATCTCGCCCGGCTTGACCTCGTCGACATCGACGCAACCCAAGGTCGCCAACGCGCACGTCTCGCTCGCCACCGCATGGCCGCCGTGTGGCAACCGGCCGACACTGAGGGGACGGAACCCCCACGGATCACGGACGGCAATCACCTGATCCGACGCCAGGATCACGAGGGAGAACGCGCCCTTCCACGCCGGCAGCGTCCGCTCGATGCGCTCCTGCCAAGTCTGGCCACCAGCGGCCGCGAGCATGAGCGTGAACACCTCGGTGTCACTCGTGGCGGTGAGCCCGAACCCCTTGTTCAGCAACTCGGCGCGCAATGCCGTGGCGTTGACGAGGTTGCCGTTGTGCGCCACCGACAGCGGCCCGTGCATCGTCTCGACCAGGAACGGCTGGATGTTGCGCTCCGCATTCGACCCGGTCGTGCTGTACCGGGTGTGGCCGATCGCGTGGTAACCCGTGAGGGGTGCCAACGCCTCGGGCGTGAACACCGTCGACACCAGCCCCGCCTCTTTGTGTAGCCGTGTCCGCTTCCCATCGCTCACTGCGATGCCCGCCGCCTCCTGGCCACGGTGCTGCAGCGCGAACAAGCCGAAGAACGCCAGCTGTGCCACACCCTCGCCGTGCGGCGTCGACAACCCGAGCACGCCACATTCATCGCGCGGCTTGTCACTGATGCGAACCGGTGTGGCAGTCACATCCGGCCCCGGCACCGACGTGACGGTGGCGGCGGTGTGATGGTCGGGTGCTGAGTTCATGCAGGGATCTCCAAAGCGGTGATTGCGTCGATGATGCGTGGTTCGGCGGGGTAGTCCGCCGGGTGGAAGGTGAGGCCCGTGATGCGCTCGTAGATCTCGATGTAACGGGCGCTGGTCTCGGCCCACACCGTCTTAGGAAGTTCTGGAACGCTGCCCTCGCCGGTGTACCCGACGTCGGCCAGTGCCCGGCGGACGACTTCTTTGTCGAGGCTGGCCGGCTCGCGACCCGCAGCGAGGAATTCCTCATAGCTGTCAGCCACCCAGTAGCGCGACGAGTCAGGCGTGTGCATTTCGTCGATCAGCATGACCTGGCCGTCGGCATCCAGGCCGAACTCGTACTTCGTGTCAGCCAGGATCAACCCGGCAGCAGCAGCCAACGTGCGACCGCGCTCGAACACCGCGAGCGCAGCGTCGCTGACCTGGCGCCAGACCTCGGCATCGACGTGCCCATCACCAACGACGTCCTGGATGGCGAGCGGCACATCGTGCTCGCCCATGTCGCCCTTGGTCGTGGGCGTGATGATCGGCTCGGGCAGCACCGTGTTCTTGGCCAACTCGTCGGGGAATCGATGGCCGTAGATGTCACGCGCTCCCGCCGCGTACTGCGTCCACAGCGCCGTGTCGGTCACGCCGGTGATGTGGCCTCGAACGACGACCTCCACGCTCAACGGCTGCGCTTCGCGCGCAATCAGCACGTTTGGATCGGGCATCGAGACCACGTGGTTGGCCACGATGTCGGCGGTCTGTTCGAACCACCAGGCAGCCAACTGGTTGAGGACCTGACCCTTGTACGGGACCCGAGCGATGATGCGGTCGAACGCAGACAACCGGTCGGTGGTGACGAACAGGCGGCGGCCCGGCCCGAACGCATAGGACACTCGAACCTTGCCGAGTCGTCGATCATCGAGGGGCAACTCGATCGTGTCGAACGGCTCGGGCAACGTCATGTCGCGCTCAGAGTCCCTTGGCGTGCTTGACGCCGTTCTCGAAGAGTCGGAGTCCCAGACTGGATGGCACAGCGGCGCCGCGGGCCTTGACCGGAGCGACCCGACCGTGATGCGGGTGCTGGCGCGCCACGATGTGATTCTCCGGGTGAGGCATCAGGCCGAGGACTACGCCACTCGCGTCGCACACGCCGGCGATGTCGTCGACCGAGCCGTTCGGATTGGTGCTCCGGTAGCGCAGCGCCACCTGACCCGCAGCCGTCAACGACTCGGGGTCGGGGTGCACGTACCGGCCCTCACCGTGAGCAATCGGACAGTGGATTGGATCTTCGATGCCAGCAGTCCACACCGACTTGCTCTTGGTCTCCGTTTCCAGGACGACCCAGCGGCAATCGAAACGACCCTGCGCGTTGTGGCCGAGGGCGCCCGGTAGCAATTTGGCTCGCGTCAAGGCCTGAAACCCGTTGCAGATGCCGATCACCGGGCGGCCCTGCTCGACGAAGCCGCGCAGCTCGTCGCCCAGACCGGTCATCAGGTCGAGGGCGAGCATCCTGCCGGCGCCCAAGGAATCGGCGTGGCTGAATCCGCCTGCGACGACCGCCAACCGGTAGTCGCCGAGTAGGCGGGGGCGCTCGACGAGTTCGCTTGCCAACACGACCTTGGCATTGGCTCCCGCCAATTCGAGCGCAGTACGGACATCGCCGTCCCGGTTGGTGCCGGGCCCGGCGATGATGATGGCTGGTACCTGACTCATGACCCGTCTCCCGGCTCGGACTGAGCAGGATTGCGTTGATCGGGCTGCTCCGTGTGCGGCTCGACAGAATCATCGATCCCGAACGGCTCGCGATTGAACGCGTCGGCGAGGTCCGAGACGAGGATCGGCTCGACTCCAGGCAGCGACAACAGTCCTGATTGGCTGACCTCGCCGATGCGCAGACACTCGTCGTCCATGATCCGATTGAACGCTGCGACACTGCGCGGCTCGATCTCAACGATCAGTCGGCCGAGTGACTCGCTGAACAGCGAAGCGACGACGTCCTCGCCGGGCAGCACGTCGATCGTGGCGCCGAGTCGGCCGGCGAGGCACATCTCGGCGACTGCGACGGCCAAGCCGCCTTCGCTCACGTCATGGCACGACACGACCAGGCCGGCCTGCATCGCGGCGTGCAGGTGGCGGTATCGGGTGGGTGCGTCGGGGTCAGGTGCGGGTGCAACGCCGAGCACCGGGGGAGTGCCCAGCACCATGTCGAGGTGCGAGCCCGCGAACTCTGCCTCAGTCGTGCCCAACAGCATCAACACGTTGCCGGCTTCGGCCAGATCGGGCGTGACGCACCGGTTGGCGTCGGGCACATGGGCGACAGCGGTGATGACGAGCGTCGGGGGGACGGCGTGGCGCTCGCCGTCGCTGCCGATGTATTCGTTGTTCAACGAGTCCTTGCCGGACACGAACGGAGCGTTGTACATGTAGGCCGCAGCGACGCAGCCCTCGACGGCAGCGGCCAACTCGCCCAACGTCGTCGGTCGACGCGGATCGCCCCACGAGAAGTTGTCGAGTAGAGCGACCTTGTCGGGGTCGGCACCGACCGCGACGACGTTACGAATGGCCTCGTCGACGACGGCATAGGCCATTGCTTCTGGGTCGTGTAGCCCATACCACGGGTTGACGCCGATGCCGATTGCAATGCCGTGCTCGGCCAGAGGCTCGGCCAGCACGACTCCGTCGGCGGGGCCGTCGGCGGCAGCACCGATCAATGGACGCACCACCGTCGACCCAAGAATTTCGTGGTCGTACCGGTGGATCGTGCCTGCCTTGCTCGCAATGTTCGGGTGCGCCAACAGCGCAAGAATTGCGGCTCGCGGATCTGGCACCTTGCGGCTTGCATAAGCCGAGCGGTCAGGGTCGGGGAGCACGGCGTTCATGCTCCGTTGCGGGCGGCCGTCGTGCAGGAATGCCGTGTCGATCTCGGCGACCGGCTCTCCACCGGACCGGACGGTCAACATGCCGTCGCCGGTGAACTCGCCGATGTCGGCGACCCCGACTCCGACTCGCTTGCATCGATTGAAGATCGCGCTCACGTTGCGCGACGGCACCGAGATGACCATGCGCTCCTGCGCCTCGCTGAGCCACACCTCCCACGGCTCGAGGCCGGGATACTTGCGTGGAACGAGGTCCAGTTCGATGTCGGCCCCGATGCCCTCGGCCATCTCGCCGACAGCCGACGACAGGCCACCGGCACCGCAGTCGGTGATCGAGGAGTACAGATCGTCGGCGCCGATCAGCACGTCGATCAAGAGCTTTTCGACGATCGGGTCACCGATCTGCACGCTGGCGCCAGCGACTTCGCCGGTCGTGGCGTCCATCGTGGCCGACGAGAAGGTGGCGCCGCGGATGCCGTCTCGACCGGTCGCTCCACCGAGGACGAGCACGCGGTCACCTGCGTTGGGGCCTTCGTGCAGCGGCCGTGCTGGCGCGGTGCCGATGCATCCGGCGAACACGAGCGGATTCGTCGTGTAGGCGGGGTCGTAGAGAATAGCGCCGGCGACCGTGGGCAGGCCGATCTTGTTGCCGTAATCGGCAACGCCGTCGATCACGCCTTCGCGGATCCGGCGCGGATGCAACGATCCGTCGGGCAACTCGCTCAGCGGCAGGTCGGCGGGTCCGAAACACAAGATGTCGGTGATGGCGATCGGCTTGTGGGAGATGCCGAGCACGTCGCGGATCACGCCGCCCACGCCGGTGTTCGCTCCACCGAACGGCTCGACCGCCGATGGATGGTTGTGCGTCTCGGCCTTCAGCGCGATCGTGATGCCCTTCTGGAACTCGACGATGCCCGCGTTGCCGACGAATGCCGAGCGGACGAACGGCGCATCGATCGTTTCGGTGCAGGTCCGGAGCTGTCGCATCAACGGTTCGAGCACCTGCTCGCCGCCCTCGGGGCCGCCGGTTGCGTCGATCGTTGCCCGGAAGGTCTTGTGTGCGCAATGCTCACTCCACGTCTGGCCGAGTGTCTCGAGTTCGAGGTCGGTCGGGTCACGATCGAGTCCCTGGAAGTGGTCACGGATGACGACCATCTCCTCGGGGTCGAGGTACAGCGCACGCTCGGTGTTGATCGCTGCAAGACGCTCGTCGTCGGCGCCGCGGATTGGAATGATCGCCGCCGTTCCTGTTGCGGTGTCGTCGCCGGGATGCGTCGGCTCGATACAGCCGTGCGTCCATCTCTCGATGATCGGGTTCGCCACGAGGCGAGCGACGACGCGATCGGCCAGGTCGGCCTCGACCGCATCGGGGAATTGCAGTCGGGTGCCGGTCGCTGCCGCTTCGATGTCCAGACCCAACTGGCCAGCGGTGTGGCGTACGGCATCTGCATCGCTGTCGGTCACGCCGGGCTGCAGCGTGATCTCGATGCCGTCGGTCGTGGGTGGGTCCCAGTTGCCGCGCTGCAGGAGTGGGTCGACGAGCACGCCGTGCAACCGGTCGAGGTCCTCGCTGGTCAAGTCGCCGTCGACGAAGACGATGTCGGCGATGAGGACGCCTTCGACGTCACCCAAACCAACATCGCAGGCAGCTGCGACGATTGACGCGGCGCGCGGGTCTGGGTCGATGGAACGGATGGTCAGACGGTGCCGGGGGGCCACCGGCGCGACTGTAGGGAAACGCAATTGACACCAGTGAAATTTGTACAAAAGGTTCGGTTGCGGAATTCTGAACCCAAGGTGTGTAGCCCTCGGTTGATGCGAGGTTGCGGTGGCCGAGCATGGTTTGGATGGAGCGGAGGTCGCCTCGGCACGCCGGCACCGGCAAAGCTGGACGTCACGCCAGGGTGGAGGAACCGGGCAGGACGCTGCGATGATGGGGCGATGGGTGCGACACGGCTGGTTCTGATCCGACACGGCGAGTCCCAGGTGACCGTCGACCGAGTCATCGGTGGGCATCGCACCTGCTCAGGGCTCTCTGATCTCGGACGGGAACAGGCTGCACGCCTCCACGACCGGCTCGCCGACACCCACGAACTCGACGGCGCACTGCTCTTGTCGAGCCAGTTCGACCGGGCGATCGAAACCGCCCAGATCATCGGCCCCGCCATTGCGGGCGCCGACCTACAGATCGACCCGGGCTTCGGTGAACACGACCCAGGCCCCGACCTCGACGGCATGAGCTTTGCCGCCTACGTCGAAAAATTCGGGTCACCGAACTGGGGCGGCGACCCCCACTTCGAAGTCTTCCCCGGCGGTGAGACCATCGCCCAGTTCCATCTGCGCGTCGGCTCCACTCTGTCGCGCACCCTGGCAGCGAACCCTGACCGCACGATCGTCGTCTCCTGCCACGGGGGAGTGGTCGACGCCATCTTCCGCCAACTCCTGCGCAGCGCACCGACCGGCTCCTTCGACCTCTGGACCACGAACACATCGCTCACCGAGTTCGTCCCGTCGCCACGCCCCGGCGACGCGGACCGCGCCTCGGGCAGGGACCCGAAGTGGCGCCTCGTGCGCTACAACGACGCTGCCCACCTCGCTGGCTTAGCGACTGCGACCAACGTGCCGAGCGAAGCGGACTGACGGGCTGACGGACTGATGGAGCACTGGGTCATCGTCGGAGCTGGTTCGGCCGGCTGCGTGCTGGCCAACCGGCTCTCCGTCGACCAGCAGCGCCACGTCACCCTCCTCGACGACGGCCCCGACCTCTTCCCCGAGGCGATGCCTGCAGCGATCGCCGGCCCGGATTTCCTTGCCGCACTCGATGAACCCGGCCGGACCCACCCCGACCGGCTTGCGTCGCGCAGATCAGGGGCGGATGCCACGCCGTATCTTCGCGGCCGCGGCGTCGGTGGGTCGAGCGCTGTCAACGCCATGGTCGCCCTCGCTGGCGACGCAACCCAGTACGAGGCGTGGGGATGGGCCGACACCAAACCCGCATGGGACGCAGTCCGCATCCCAACCGAAGAGCCGAACCCCGACGAGCTCGGCCCAGTCGACCGAGCACTTCTCGCCAGTCATCCAGACGCTCGCGTCGCTTCGCTGACCCGGCGCGGCAGCAGCCGCGTCACTGCTGCGCAGGCATACCTCTGGCCCGTCATCGACCGGACGAATCTGGACGTCCGCGCCGACAGCAAGGTCGATCGCATCGTTCTCGACGGACGCACGGCGACCGGCGTGACGTTGGCCGACGGCACGCGAATCGACGCCGACCGCGTCGTGGTGTGCGCCGGCGCCATCCATTCCCCAGCACTGCTGCTGAACTCGGGCGTCGACACGCCCGGCGTCGGAGCCGGTCTCCAGGACCACCCGTCCGCACCGCTCACTCTCCAGCTGCACCCCGACCACACGGGCCCGGGCCCAGGCAACCTCGTCATCGGATCACTCGCCCAGATCGAGGTCGGACAGAATTTCATCCAGTTCCTCCCGATGAACCACCTCGGCGCGGCGAATCCCGGCCTCGCCATGCTGATGGTTGCATTGATGACGCCGCGCGGTGCCGACGGCACGGTGAGGATCGAA
>ENA-ORXT01006904-ORXT01006904.1-marine-metagenome-genome-assembly--contig:-NODE-6904-length-10338-cov-11.252607_pt1 | contig 10338 bp, 4 predicted proteins | sample MGYA00237868_ERZ511482 | MGnify/ENA metagenome assembly ERZ511482
TGATTTAAAGTGAATCTTAGATTATCTATCTCTTCTTTAATCGCCCCTAATTTCATTATAAAATCTTTTTGAATGTTTGGTATTTCCACAATATCTAAAATGTTATCCCGTATAGACTTTGCATGCCATTGGTCAAAGGATGTCAAGTCACTTAACTGCATGTTCGCGGCAAGAAGCAGTCCATTCACCTCTTCTTGTTTATGGCTTTCATCAGTTCCGCTTTGGATAAATAATTTAATTCCTTGCACATATAGATTTAATGCAAGCCATGGATTGTCCACTACATTGTCTTCACTCATCTGTATGAATGATGCCCCGAGAGTATACATTACTTCATTAAATTTTGTTTTATGATTTTCATTCCTTTTGACTTGCTCCATGCTGAAAGCGGAGAATTTATCATTGATAGACTTGATATCGCTGATGTATTGCAAACGAAAAACGAAACCAACTACGAGAGAAACTATTGCAACCAAAAGCCCAGTGTACCAAACAAAGATATCAAGAGTTCTGTCGATAAAATCTTTAATGTAAGAATATTCTTCAGAAACATTATAGTCACCCTTTCCAATCTCAAGATACTTTCTTATTTCATAGTATTGCCAAAGATCAAAGGCGTAGAAAAAAGTAAGAAGAAACAGGATGCCGACTAAGGTCATCTTTTCCCATTTTGATAGCATTTTTTCTTTTTTTTCTATCCAGTTTTGCCTCTCTGTAATCATCAAGATCAACATCAGTTGTTATCACATTTTCTATATGAACAAGTAACCAAGATAAACTGATATTCATCACTCTACATATACCTCGAAGAGATAGTCTTTCTAATAACAATCTATCAATACGCTCTAAATCCAAAGCAGAAATTTCTTTATTATGTTTTATAGCACTAAACTGATAATTACAATCTTTACATTGGTATCTTTGTTTACCATGTCGAGTTTTACCATTTTTTTTTGTATTATTTTACACACTCAAAATGAGCTATTTATTATGTCACAAAAAATATTGAAATTCCAAAAACTTACTTAAAATATTATGCAAAATTATTACGCGATTCTTTACCGTGTTTAATTTGACAAGACATATCAAGTAATTGTTTCACACACGAAATAATAATATACTAACTGATTTTTAGTGTTGTTACATATTTTAATTTTAATTATTTCATGGAAAGAACTATTAAACTTTATTCTGAAAAGTGAAAAAACATAAAGGCATGATTCCAAAATTACAGGTGAGTAATTTCTCGCCCCTGTCATCTTTAAAAATATTGTAAGCATGTTCAGTCCTATGAATTGGCATTATTTACTAATTGAGCAAAGAGTTAAATACTGCATCCTTGTCCTGGCGATGATGCTATTCTCATTGCCCGTGCAATCACAAAGAATTGTTATCAATGAAATCAATTATCGCTCGGTTGAATTACAACAAGATATTGAGTTCATTGAACTATACAATGCTGAAAGCACTGCTATCAGCCTTGCGGGTTGGTCACTGACCGAGGGGATTATCTACGAGTTTCCCGGAGGTACTACGATACCTGCCAATGGCTTTCTGGTCATCTGTGCAGACCCGACTACCTGCCAATCCGTATTGGGATTTTCGGGAGCTATAGGCCCCTATACAGGAGGCTTGAGTGGCAAAGGAGATGAAGTGATGCTCCGAAACAACCTTTTTCAGGAAGTAGATAAGGTAGACTACGAAAGTTGGCAAGAATGGCCCAATGTACGATTTAATAATGACGGTGACAACCCCGTTTCCATCCAAAAAATACACCCTAAACTACCCGGACAACACGGTGGCAGCTGGCAAGGGCAGGGGCCTACACCCGGCAATGTCAATTCTTGTTACAACGCAAATTGGAAAGATATAGCCGTCATAAAAAGCGTTTCCAAAAGCCCTGACCACCCCGTTTCTGGCGAAGTTGTGCGGATAAAAGCAGAAATAAGAAACCTTGATTCGCTCTCTAGTCCGGTAGCATTAGAGTTGCAATATCAAATCGTAAAACCCGGAACTTATATCCACAAATCCGATGCTGCTTATAATAGTGGCTGGATTTCTGTCCCAATGTTAGACAATGGCATAGGGGCAGATTCTACAGCAAATAATGGCACATACACCGCCGCAATTCCAGCCTCTGTCCAAATTCACAGAAGGCTGATACGGTATAGAGTAAAGCTTTCTACTCCGGCACTTGTCGCGATGTATCCCGACCAAAAACACGCCGAGAGCAACTACGCCTACTACGTGTATGATGGCTACCCACTTATCAATGGCTTTGATATCAATGCCGTAAACCCTATGCAAGACGTCACCGTCCTTACAGGAAGTGCTACGGCAAATACCTACATAGGTCCGGGCGATGGCATCAACAATAATGGACAATATACCGGTTATGAATATCTCGGCGAAGGAACATTGGTCTATAATGGAAAGGTATATGACCACGTTCGTTTTCGACCGCGTGGACGTACCAACGGTCGTGCAGCGCGTGTAAAACCGGGTGTAAAATTTAAACTGAATAAAGAACGTCAAATCGCCCCCGATGACGATTGTGGAGATGAATATGATGAAGAACAAAGTGCATTTACACTTTCCGGTACTTATGTCAACGACATTACTACGCACGGCGCAACGGAATCCATAATACACAAAATTCTCAACCTGACCGGCGCAATGGGAAGGCATGTAGATTACACACAACTTCGTATAGTTGATAAAGCTGATGAAAATGGTAATACAGGCGATTTTTGGGGCGTATTTTTAATTTTAGAAAATTACGACGGCGACTATTTCAAAGAACACGACCTACCCGATGGTAATATTTGGAGACACAAACGCTCCGGTGAACCTACTCACCGAATGACCTATCAGGGTGATTTTCCTAATACAAATAATATCGGCGATTGGTCTAGTCGTCACCCTCAATATGCAGGGTTTGTAGACCGCTATTTAAATCATAATGTTACCAGCACTTATGCGAATTGGCAATTTTTCATCAACGATAAAATTGCCAATAATTTCTTTGCCAATGGTGCAAACAATTACGAAGGAAAACACGCTCAACGAGAATATTATAACTCTGAAACCGGAAAATGGTCTGTTTGGTACGGAGATTATGACTCTACCTTCGGGATGACTTTCGATGACGGCACATTCTTCGAAAGAAACTCTTCCAGTTCGACCATTACTGTAAAACTGGTACAAGATATGTCGGGCGTATGGAAAGAGTATCAGAATGAAATGCGTTCGGTATATGACCTGCTTTTTAACCAAGAGCAGGCTGATTTTTTGGTGGATAGCGAATCCGCCAAAATCTACGACCCCACCGCAGCTTACGACTGGACAGACCTCGACCGCAGCCGATGGAATCAAAACTATGACCTCGGCAATGTAGATGCACACATCAATTGGTACAAAACATGGTTTCAAGATAGAGGCAATTATTTGAAAAATAGCAGTGCAGATGGTTTTTATGATGCAGCAACCCCCTACACGCCCAACATCAGCCTCACGGGTAGCGGTGCATTGGATGATATGACATTTAGTACAACGAACTTTGCAGATCCACAAGGTTCGAGTACATTTTCAGCCTTAGAATGGAGAGTAGGAGAGTGGAGCGACCCCTCAAACCCCTACTACGCAAACGTTTGCGACCCCATTTATGAAATAGAAACTGTATGGAGAAGTGGAGAAATTAACACCTTCTCCAATACATTTACTGTTCCGCCCGAAGCTTACCTCAAATCAAACAGAACCTACAAAATCAGAGTTCGATACAAAGACAATACAGGCAGATGGAGTCATTGGAGCAGTCCCGAAAAAATCATACCAACGCCGGCTACGCAGGTGACTCCAAATGTGGTTATCAACGAAATCATGTACAATCCGCTTCGTGATTGTGGCAATGAATTTATTGAAATCATCAATGCAGAAGCATTTCCTGTTGATATGAGCGGCTTTACTTTTACAGATGGTATTGGATTTCAATTTCCTAAAAATAAAATTATGCAACCCGGTGAAATACTGGTACTTGCAGCAGATAGCATCTTGTTTAAACTCAAATATGGTTTCTCTCCTTATGGAGATTTTAGTAGCTCACTTAGCAACGATGGCGAAAAAATAGTCTTGTCTGGTCTTTATGATACCGTTGTTGATTCGCTCACATACGGCGACCGACGCCCCTGGGACGAAGCACCCGATGGCAACGGACCCTCGCTCGAATTGCTGGATGTTACACTTGATAATACCGACCCGATAAGTTGGTTTAGGTCAATGGACAATTGCGGTACACCCGGTCAGCCCAATAGTCGTATATGCAGCGGCACACCCCTCCCAATAGTAATCAATGAAATCAATTATAACTCACCCAACTCACCCGATGCAGGTGATTGGGTAGAACTACACAACACAACAGCAGCCCCCGTAGATATTTCCAACTGGGGTTTTTATGACGGTATAAATGAATTTATTATCCCTACGGGAATAATCATAGAGCCAGAGGATTTTATAGTCTTAACACAAAATGATACCTTATTTTCAGCAGCATTTTCGCACCTCACAAATAACACAAATTATATCGGAAATTTTGGATTTAGTCTTTCCGGAGGAGGGGAGCGTATTACGCTATTTGATAGTAATGACTGCCTCACAGATTATGTCAATTACGACGACGACCTGCCCTGGGATACCATTCCCGATGGCAACGGACCGACACTTTCTCTCATCGACCCTTCATTCGACAATACGAATTACAATTCATGGGAAAGCGCGTCAAATATTAATTCAGCCTTCGGAACACCCGGACGTGCCAATGAGCCTTGTCCGGAAGTAACAATCGTTTTTCCAGATACTATTTGCGCCACCATACCCATTGTATTAGAAACAGATACTACTTATGCAGATCTCTCAATGACTTGGTTTGTACAAGATAATGGTTTGACTCCGGGCAGTACTGTGAATGCCGTGTGGAATACACCGGGCAATTATAACGTACAATTAATTACTGATTATTTTGAATGTAGAAAAGTATATAACACGATAGTCACAGTATTGGATTGTAATTTAGTACCCGAATTGGTGGACGATGGTTTTGTTACAAATGAAGACACAGCGTTCTCCGATAATGTCCTCACAAATGACAGCGATCCCAATGTGGGCGACAATCTGACCGCCAATACAACACCTACTGTACCACCCGCAAACGGAACGGTCGCACTGAATACCGATGGCTCATTTACCTACACACCCAATCCTGATTTTAATGGTTTAGATTCGTTTGAATACGAGGCTTGCGATGATGGTGACCCGATTTTATGTGAGACAGCACTTGTAGAAATAAAAGTCATTTCTGTAAACGACGCCCCAATTGCAATAGACGATACAGAAATCACCCAAGAAGATACTGATTTAGTGAGTGATGTATTGTCGAATGATTCGGACGTAGATGGCGACCTATTGATAGCTACCGTAGTCACAGCAACTGCAAATGGAACATTGACGCTCAATCCTGATGGTACATATACCTACACGCCAAACGCAGACTTCAATGGTACAGATAGTTTTGAATACAGTGTATGTGATGTGAGTACAATACCCGGTACCTTCTCCGGTCAAGTGGCGGTAGGAGCAGACGATGCAGAAGAACGCGCAGATAACGGTGTCATTGACATATCTAGCGGTGATCTGGATATGACAGACGATAGCCCTACTATATATTCGGCAATAGGTATTCACATCTCCAACATCACTATACCGCAAGGGGCAATAGTCACAAGCGCATATCTTGAATTTGAGGCAGATGAACCACAGAACGTAGCCACCTCACTGACCATCAATGCTGAGGCAATCGGCAACGCACTTTCTATTCCCACGGCAGCATATGCCCTTAGTTCAAAACTGCGTACAAGCGCAACAGTTTCGTGGGCAAATATTCCTGCATGGACACAGGGCAATACTTACGAAAGTGCTGATATTGGTCCTGTCGTTCAAGAAATAATCAATCGCAATGACTGGTCAGCCAATAATGCGATGACCTTCATCATAGAAGGCACAGGCACACGTACAGCCAAATCATTTGAAGGCACAGTCGCCCCGAAATTAATTATAAATTATCAAACAATAGACCCCAATCCGGTCGCTGTATCGCTTTGCGATACAGCGATAGTCAATATTACAATTGACGCCGTAAATGACGCACCAATCGCGGTAGATGATACTTTCAATGCAACAGAAGATACGCCATTAACAGATGATGTTTCTTTGAATGATAACGATGTAGATAGTCCAGTAGTAGTGACAACAACACCTGTTACACCTCCTGCGAATGGCATATTAGTATTAAATGCAGACGGCACATTCATCTATACGCCGAATGCGGATTTCGACGGCGTAGATAGTTTTGAATATGAAATTTGTGATGTCGGCACACCTGCTTTGTGTGATACCGCAATAGTTACGATAGATGTTGGCGGAATAAATGATACACCAATAGCAGCAGACGATACAGAAGTTACGCAAGAAGATACTGATTTAGTGAGCGATGTTTTATCAAATGATTCAGACCCGGATGGCAACCCATTAACGGTTACAGAAGTCACCGCACCAGTCAACGGCACATTGGTATTGAATACAGACGGTACATATACTTACACACCCAATGCAGATTTTAATGGTACAGATAGTTTTGAATATGAAATTTGCGACAACGGTATACCAGCTTTATGTAATACTGCCTTAGTCAATATCACGATAGAATCAGTAAACGACGCACCAGTCGCGGTGGCTGATGTTTTCACGACCTCAGAAGATGTTCCATTAATGGATAATCTCGTGTCAAACGACAGCGATGTAGACCATCCGATAGTCGTGACGACAACACCCGTCACACCTCCTGCGAATGGCACATCAGTATTAAATGCAGATGGCACATTCACCTACACGCCCAATATAGATTTTAACGGTACAGATACCTTTGAGTACGAAATTTGCGACGGCGGTACACCTGCTTTGTGTGATACAGCATTGGTCGAAATCATAATAGATGCGGTCAACGATGCTCCTATTATTGCTCAAAATGTGGGAAATAGCATTCTGGAAGACACGTCGTTGTCCAGTTCCGTCATGGACTCTGCCAGCGATACAGATGGTGACGAACTTACTGCAAACCTCCTTACCCCTCCGCCCAACGGTACATTGGTGCTAAACCCCGACGGTACTTACAATTATATCCCTAATCCTGATTTTAATGGTACAGATACCTTTACCTACGAAATCTGTGATGATGGCACACCTATTCTATGTACTGCTTCACAAATCAATATCAGTATCAGTCCGGTAAATGATACACCAATAGCCGTAGTAGATACTATTTACACATTTAGTAATACATCAGTTCAAGACAATATCTTGTTAAACGATTGGGATATTGATGGTGACAGTCTTGCTTCTACGATTATACCAAGTATAGTACCGACCAACGGAACGATAACTGTACTGCCAAACGGTAACATTGATTACCTACCAAATCCAAACTATATTGGCACCGATCAGTACGAATACGAAGTCTGTGATGATGGAAATCCAAGCCTCTGCAATACAACAAGCATAACCGTTGTTGTAGATGCAGGATGCGTTGACATAAACCTCAAAGTTCTCATGGAAGGTCCGTACGACCCGGCAGTAGCAGAAATGACAACTACCCTGAATACTGTTCGACAAATTTTGCCGGGACAAACACCGTTAAGCCAACTCGCCATCCCAACTCCTGCCGGACAACCCTACAATGCGGCACCATGGAACTACACAGGCACAGAGGGGGCAAACTGGACAAACGCAGATTACGATACCGATATAACTGACTGGGTACTGGTTTCATTCAGAACAGATACAGAAAAATCAACTGAAATTGGAATGGCAGCAGGTTTGGTAGATAAAACTGGCAATATCGAATTCCCGAATCGCTGTGCCTTGCCGTTTACCGCCGCAATGGATTCTCTCTATGTCGTCGTAGAACACCGTAATCACATGGGAATCATGACACCCGTAAAGATACCTGTGGTGGCTAGCACGCTCAATTATGACTTCCGGTTGTCAGATAGTTTTCGGTATTTAACGGGTTTTGGTCAGAAAGAATTACCTTCAGGTTTGTGGACGATGTATTCAGGAGATATCAATCAGATGGATACGCCGAGTTACGATATTACAGGCTTAGACAAAGTGCCGTGGTTTGAAAATAATGGTGTATTCGACATCTATCTTGGTGCTGACCTCAACCTCGACGGAGACATCAATGGGGCAGATAAAGCACTCTGGATAGTCAATAACGGTATCTCTTCGAGAGTGCCGAAATAGCCAATAGCCGATAGGTAAACGTGAAAAAGAGCTTGTCAGTCATTATGATTGATAAGTAGTGAGACAAAAATATCCTTACTTTTTGACGGTTTCTTTTCCGCTATTTTCCACTACAAAAATCCTTATCCCGAACTCCGATTCGGGATAAGGATTTCAAAGGATTCTTAGACGGAAAAAGACGAGTATAATGGCACATGTTATTTATTTTCTTTCACTTACGATTTCGACGAGATTATTTTGTTCGTCTTCCCTAAACCTCACAGACAAACTTAAAAAGATAGCCATCGTCTTACAAACTGTCTAATAATTTTTGTGCCTCTTGATACTTCCAAGATTTTTCCTTTACGATTTGCTGTAGATACTTTTCGGCTTGTTCGGCTTGGTTATTTTTCAAATATGCCAAGCTGATATACCACTTTGAAGTTGGTGAATAGTTGATGTTATTTTGTTGAATGACCGTCTCAAATTGTGTTATGGATTTATCGTAATTTTTATTGTACAAATAGGCTAAAGCTAAATAGAATTGTTGCTCTGTTTTGGGTGATTTTATTTTTTCAATTTCGCGGATGGTCGCTTCGTAGTCTCCTTTTTGGTAGGCGTCTCTTGCGGCTTTCCATGCTGCTGCATCGTCATTTTCTCCCATTAATGTTGTTGGGGCAGTATGTGTTTCGGTAATATGATTATTCACTAAATTTGTTTGATTAGGTTTGGTAAAATTATCATACAATAAAAACGCAAGCACACCCGCAATCAGCACCGCCGCGATTCGCTTGAGGTAATATAAAGGTGTGATTTTCGCAGTCGATTTCGGCGCAGGATTTTCCTGTGCTTTTTGGTGTGCAGCTTTGAGTTGTTGTTTGAAATCATACTTAGTCTTCGCAAAAATGACTGACCGCAATTCTACTTCGTCCGCAAAGTCGGTGTCACTCTCCATGCGCTGCTCAAATTCCTGAACTTCTGCTTCCGATAATTCTTTGTATAGGTATTTTTCGATTAATGTATCTGTGTCTGTCATGTCATTTCTTTTTGTTGTTTCAACAAATCATTTACTTTCTTCCTTAATTTTTTCACACACCTTGATTTACCGGACTTTATCGTACCATAATTTTTATATCCTAATTCTTTCCAAATATCATTTAGCTTCCTTTCTTCTTCCCAAAGCAAGGTTAATATTTTTTTACAAACCGCTCCTTGCATTTCCCATGCCTTAAGTATGGCTTTTACCTTTCGTAGCTGTTCATCATCCAATCCGCCTTTGGTGGTATCTTGCTTACCCGACAAATATCTTTCGATTTCATCGACATCAAATCCTGTAATTCGAGGTATTGGTCTTCCACGAAGTTTATTATAGGCAATGGTAACGATAAATCCACAAATATTATCATTCCTGAATGCAGGCTCTATTATCTTTCTTCTGATGACAAAAAAAGCATCCTGCAAAGCATCTTCCATATCTTCTTTGGAGCATTGCGATTTTGTTTTACCGCGCAGCCCGACTACCAAATCCTTATAATTTTCTGCATACAGTCTACCCAAAGGAGCATTATCTCCATTTCGGATTTTTTCTATTTCATTTTTGGTGAGTTTACACATATATAGTGGCTTAGATGAAAAAAGGTAAACACGAAGAAGTGATTTTAACTGCTTCTTCTTTCACTTAGAAACGAGGAAAGGAAAAAGTCAGTTTAGATAGGTTGTTTCTTTCGTCGTCCCTTGTGTAAAGTTATGATAAATTCTTGAATACTTCATTTCAATTTGCCATGTCTCGAAAAAATAATCAAATATGTGTTTACCTTTTTTAAATTGATTCAATAGGATAGTAAGGGAAGACGAAAACAATAATTCAAATCATCTTTCGAAAGTGATAAAAATGGCGGATTCGTGAAAAGCCAAAATAGAGTAACGATTCAATAGACTTTATTTAGAAAAATTTTGTATGCAGCTAACTTTGTCTTTTTCCGATACTCTTCACCTATTTTTCGCCCC
>ENA-ORXT01006906-ORXT01006906.1-marine-metagenome-genome-assembly--contig:-NODE-6906-length-10337-cov-8.701072_pt1 | contig 10337 bp, 8 predicted proteins | sample MGYA00237868_ERZ511482 | MGnify/ENA metagenome assembly ERZ511482
CGCAGCCTGCGCGAGTCCGGCCACCTGACTCGGGCGGACGGGCGCTGGCGCTTCGATGCGCGGGCCGGGCCCGGGCCTATCCCGGAAACGCTGGAGGCGAGCCTGATGGCCCGGATCGACCAGCTGGACGATCTGCGCGCGGTCATCCAGGGCGCGGCGTGCATCGGCCGTCGCTTCGACGCCGCGCTGCTCGGGCGCACGCTGTCGATGGACGCGGGGGCGCTGGAGGCGGCGCTGCGCCGGGTGGTGGCCACGGGGCTGGTGCAGCGTCGCGGCGCTGGCGTGACGGCGAGCTACGCCTTCCACCACGCGCTCGTGCGCGATGTGGCCTGGGACAGCGTGCTTCGCGCCGACCGGCCGGCGCTCCACGCGCGCGTGGCCTCGGCGCTCGTCGCCTCCGCCACCGGATCTACCACCGGATCTACCACCGGGCAGCGCGAGGCGTCGGAGGCCGCTCCCGAGCTGCTGGCGTGGCACCTGGAGGGGGCGGGCGACCTGGCGGGCGCGATCCACCAGCGTCGCCGCGCCGGCCGCGCCGCGAAGCGGCACTCGGCCAACCACGAGGCGGTGGCCCACCTGCAGCGGGCGCTCGCGCTCCTGGCGCGCGATGCGGCGAACGCGCCCCGCCCGCACGAGGAGCTGGAGATCCTGCTGGAACTGGTCGCGCCCTACCGCGCCGTCAAGGGGTTCGCCGCCTCCGAGGTCGGGGCGCTGACCCGACGCGCCCTCGAGCTCGTCCGCGGCACGCACGCCCTGCCGGCGGTCCTGCCGCTGCTCTACACCGAATGGGTGCATCACTACGTCACCGGCAGCCGCGACCGCTGCGCCGAGCTCGCCCTGGCGATGTTCGAGATCGATCCCTCGCCACCACCACCGCCGGGACCACGCCCGCCGCCGTTGTTGCCACCGCCCGGTGGCGGATTGCCCCATGGGTTCTTGCCGCCGCCGCCGCCGTTACCGCCGGACGGGCCGCTGCCCCAAGGTCCACCAGAGTTATTGCTCCAGGGCATGTAAGCTCCTCACTGCCTCGCCGCGCGCAAGATCGCGCTCCATTCATGCGTCGTTCTATGGGCGAAGGCGCGCGGGTTCAACGCAACTCTCGCCAAGGCCCCTGATTTGGGGCATAGAAGCGCCCCGCGCAAGATCGTGCGACAGTCTGGACGCTTTTGTTCGCAAAACCCGGGGGGAAACCGACATGGCCAAGGCAGCACAGACTCAGCTCTATCTGACGCTCGAACCCGGCGGGGCGGGCGATCTGGCGGCCCTGCTGCGCGATGCGCGGCCCGCCTGCGTGCGCCTGCGGATCGAGAATGCGAGCGATACGGATGTCGCGCGGACGTGCCGCGAGCTGTGCCACGCGCAGGACGTGCCGCTGCTGATCGCCGGGCCGGACGAGGCGGCGATCGTGGTGGCGCGGGCGATCGGGGCGGACGGCGTGCATCTGGAAGGGGCGCCCAAGGCGGCACCCTGGGCACGGCGCGAACTGGGGGAAACGGTGATCGTCGGCATCGATGCCGGGGATGCCGACGGGACCGCGCGCCACGAAGCGATGGTCGCCGCCGAGACGGGGGCCGATTACGTGTCGCTGTCGCCCGACTGGACGTCGGAGGACGCGGCGCCCGAGGAAGCGCGGTGGTGGGCGGCGATGATCGAGACGCCGATGGTGATCGAGAACGCGGGCACGGCGGCCCGGGCGCGGGTGCTGCGCGGGGTGGCCGATTTCGTGGTGGCGGAGGCGGGCGAGGCGGTCGCGGTGGCGAAGGCGCTGGGGAAGGGATAGCGTTCCCGTCTCTCGTCATACCGCGACTTGATCGCGGTATCCATCTCTCCTCGCACGTTGAAATATGGACCCCGTGGTCGAGCCACGGGGTTACAGGGGCGGAAAGAGCGGGTGCCCGTCGCCGCCCTACCCCAGTATCCGCTCCATCGCCTGGGTCGTCTTGCCGGTGTAGAACTTGCGGTAGCGGTCGGCGATGCGGCTGGTCTCCATGATGAGGCAGACGTCGACGGTGTTGAACTCGCGGTCGATATAGGCGCCGTCGCCCACGAAGCCGTTGAGCCGCAGGTAGCCCTTGATGAGCGCGGGGATGGCGCGCATGGCCTCGCGGCGGTCGAGGGCGTCCTCGGGCAGCAGGTCGAGCGACTTGTAATGCTCCGGCAACACGCGCGCGCGCAGTGATTCGGGGGCGAGGTGATTGTGGTGCAGATAGGCCAGCGGCATGGCCAGCGATGCCATGTCGGTGCCGTGAAAGCTGGCGCAGCCGAACAGGAGGCCCAGATCGTGACCGTCGATATACTGTGCGAGCGCCATCCACAGAAGCTGCATCGCCGACCCGCCCCGATACGCGGCATCGACGCAGGAACGGCCCAGTTCCAGCGTCTCCGACGGATGCTCCTCCAGCCGCGACAGATCGAACTCGGCGGCGCTGTAGAACCCCCCGTTCGCCCGCGCGACCGATCCGCGCAGCAGGCGGTAGACCCCGATGACGCGGTCGAGCGGGTCGGCGGTCTCGCGGCTTTCGTCCTCCAGGATCAGGTGATCGCAATAGGCGTCGAACGCGTCGACCTCGCGGCGGTCGGCATGCTCCGCCGCGCTGGCCCGCGCGCCCATCTCCTCGACGAAGACGCGGTAGCGCAGGCGCTGGGCGGCCCGGATATCCTGCTCGCTGTCGGCGAGGCGTGCCCGGAAGCGTCCGGCGGCGATATGCATGGGCTTCCTTCCGTGGCGTGTCGGGCCGTTGCGACCCGGATTGCGGGCAGGCGTCCGGGCCGCAGGACCCTCCCGCCCGTGCGGCTGGCGCGAACGCATGGCCCGAACGGGGGGGAGACGCAACCCTTAAAGACTCCGCAACTGCGGGGCGGCCGGCTCCTCCGGGGCGAGGGGAAAGGCGATGTCGAGGCGCATTCCGGGGTTGCCGGAACCATGGGTCACGGTGCCGCCGAGCTGACCCGCGACGGCCGCGATCAGCCGCATGCCGAGGCCCTTGCCCCCGTCATACCCCTCCGGCGGGCCAACACCGTCATCGGAGCAGGTCAGCAGCACATCGCCCTCCCCCCGCAACGACAGCGCGATGCGCACGGTGCCCTCGCGCCCGTCGGGGAAGGCATGCTTGAAGGCATTGGCGGCGACCTCGTTGACCAGCGTGCCGATGCCCGCCGCCCGGCGCGAGGAGACGACGACCGGCTCGGGGCCGATTTCCGCCACGACGCGCACGGTGGGGGGCGCGACGGTGGAGAGGAACTCGACCACGTTCCCGATGAAGCGGCCCAGGTCGATCTCGGCCCCCGCATCGGTCCTGTAGAGCAGTTCGTGCAGCATCGAGACGGTCCGGATGTTCTGCGTCACCGAATCGAGCACCTCGCGCGCATCCGGCGATTCGACCCCGCGCGCCTTCAGCCCGATGAGCGCGGTCAGCGACTGGAGCGAATTCTTGACCCGGTGGTCGACCTCCAGCCGCAGCGTCTCGGCGACCGCGAGCGAGCGGCGCAGGTCGAGTCGGGCCATCACCTGACGCGCCAGCACCCGGAGCGCGTCGCGCTGGAGCGGGGTCAGGGTGCGGGGGCGGCGGTCGAGCACGCAGAGCGCCCCGAGGGGCAGGCCCTCCCTGGACGAGATGAGCGCCCCGGCATAGAAGCGCATGTCCGGCTCGCCGCAGCATAGGGGGTTATCGGCGGTGCGCGGGTCGGCCAGCGTGTCGGGGATTTCCAGGAAATCCTCCACCAGCAGGCCATGGGCGCAGATCGATTGCGGCAGGGGCATGGTGCGCACGTCCATCCCCGTCGCCGCCTTCACGAACTGCTCGTCCGCGTCGACGAAATTGACGAGGGCCACCGGCACATCGCACAGGCGCGCGGCCAGTTGCGCGATCTCGTCGAATTCCGCTTCGGGGTCGGTATCGAGAATCCCGTAGGAGCGAAGGGCGAGGAGACGTTCGCGCTCGCGGGGGTGCTTGGCGGCGATCATGGTTTCGGATCCTTGGGTCACGGTCCCGAAGACTGCCCCCTCAAGCAGCCTCCGACGAGACGCCCATGCCAGAAGAAACGAGGGATGAACACCCTTTATTTCGGTTCATATTCTCCAATTCGGGGCCGAAACACCCGTTCGGAGCATATCGGGCGTCAGGACACCGTCACGGATTTGAGCGGAATCGCCGCGTCGCCCACCGCGCCCGCATCGGGGGTGGTGCCCGCCTCGATCCAGCGCTTGCCGGTCATGTAGGCGCGCGGGTCGTTCATCGCCTCGACACAGGCGAGGCGCCCCCCGGCATAGAGCCAGCACGACCCCGAGCGCGGCCTGTCCCCCGCCCGCCAGACGGCGCGGTCGTAGCCCTGCGGCATCCCCGCCGATTGCAGCTTCACGTCGTACTGGTCCGACCAGAACCACGGGGTCGCGTCGTAGGGGGCGGCCTCCCCGAGCATGGCGGCGGCGCAGGTCTTGGCCTGATCGAGAGCGTTCTGCACCGATTCCAGACGGATATCGCCCCAGCGACCGTGAGGATGCCACGCGACGTCCCCGGCGGCGAAGATGGCGGGATCGACGGTGCGGCAGGTGGCGTCGACCGCAATCCCGTCCTCGGTCGGCAGGCCCGAATCGACGGCGAGGGACTGGTTCGGCAGCACGCCGATGCCCGCGACGACCAGATCGGCGGGGATCTCCTCGTGGGCATCCGACGCGACGTGGTCGGCGTCCCGGCGCTCGATCTCGACCCGCTCGACCCGGCCCGCCCCCTCGATGGCGCGGATGGTGGTGTCGAGGCGGATATCGACGCCCTCTTCCCGGTGCAGATGCTCGAAGAAGCGGGCCGTCTCCACGCTGGCGACGCGGGACAGGAGGCGCGGGGAGCGGTGCAGGAGCGTGACGGACAGGCCCCGCTTGCGCAGGACCGCCGCCGCCTCCAGCCCGATATACCCGCCGCCGACGACCACCGCACGCTTGCCTTCGGCCACCGCCGGCATCAGCCCGTCGATATCGTCGATCCCGCGCACGTAATGCACCCCGGTCAGGCTCGCGCCCGGGCAGTCGAGGGGCCGCACCCGTGCGCCGGTCAGGAGGGCGAGGGCATCGTAGGGCAGGACCGTGCCGTCGGACAGGCGCACCGTTCGGGCCGCGCGGTCGATGGCCTCGGCCCGGATACCGAGGCGCAGCTCAATCCCTGCGTCCTCGTAGAAGGCGCGGGGGCGGACGAAGAGGCGCTCGCGCTCGAAATCGCCCATGAGATAGGCCTTGGACAGCGGCGGGCGCTGGTAGGGGAGCCACGCCTCCTCGCCCACCAGCGTGATGGTGCCGCCATGCCCGCCCTTGCGCAGGCTCTCGCAGAGCTGCGCCGACGCATGGCCCGCGCCGACGATGACGATCCTTTCGGGATGGGCCATGTCGCGATCCTCTCTCGTCAATGCCGCCGCGATCCGCTATTTCATGGCCCGCAATCCGCATCAACCGCAAAACGAGGCACCCCCCATGACGATCAAGACCGGCGACCGCCTGCCCGAAGCCACCTTCTCCACCATGACCGCCGACGGACCCAAGCCGATGACGACGTCCGAGGCGTTCGGCGGCAAGACCGTCGCCGTCTTCGCCGTGCCGGGGGCCTTCACGCCGACCTGTCACCTCAACCACCTGCCGACCTATCTGGCCAAGGCCGACGAGCTGCGCACGCGCGGGGCGGAGGCGACCTACTGCATCGCCGTCAACGACCCCTTCGTGCTGGGCGCGTGGTCGGACGCGACGGCGTCGGGCGAGGACATCACGATGCTGGCCGACGGCTCGGGCGAGTTCACCAAGGCGATCGGGATGGATCTCGATCTCTCGGGCCACGGCCTCGGGATGCGCTCCAAGCGGTATGCGATGCTGGTCGAGGACGGCGTCGTGAAGACGCTGCTGGTCGAGGACAACCCCGGCGAGGCGGTCAAGAGCACGGCCGATTCGCTGCTCGATGCGATGGGGTGACGCAGCGGCCCCGGCCTCGCGCCGGGGTCTTTCCTACTCCGCCGGGTCGATATGCTCGCGTTTCGGCTCCGGCGGGCGATAGCGCAGGATGCGCAGCCTCTGCGCCCAGGCCATGATCCCGTGGCGCTCCATCCACGTCGCGTAGCGCACGTAGAGCGGATCGTGCGACAGGTGCCGCTCCTCCGTCCGCGCGCGGATGTAGTAGACGAGGTTGACCCCCAGCAGGCGCAGGGTACGCCCGGCGGCATCGGCCCAGTGCCCCTGCCACCCCGCGCCCCGGAACCCGAAGACGAAAGGGGCGATGAAGGGCAGCGCCTCGAACCACCAGGACAGGTTCTTCGACAGGTAGGCCGGGTGCTTGGAAAAGCGGTACGGCCCGTTCGTGATGATGCCCCGATGCGTGAGATTCGAGAAGCGCAGCCCGAAGCTGACCGACGCCCAGGTATAGATCGCCATCAGCCCGAGGATGATGACCGAGAACGCGACCTGAAGCATCGGATACGGCTCCAGCAGCGACGCCCAGTCCATGTCGTTGCGATAGGAGAAATACTGCGGCCCGATCAGGCCCCAGAACGGCTGGTAGCAGATGATCGCGGGGAGCCATCCGGCGAAACTCGGCTCGGTCGAGCGGATGTGGTTGTCGAACAGGCGCACGGTCATGGCGTAGCCGACGACGATGCAGCCCAGATCGACGAGGATCAGCAGGTTGTAGAAGAAATAGTGCCAGCCCATCAGGTCGAGCGCCGAGAAATCGGCGGTGCGGAAATTGATGATGTTGCCGTGGAAATAGGCGAACATCAGCGGCAGGAAGAACGCTTTCACCAGCCAGCCCAGCGCGTGCTGGCGCACCCTGGACAGCGTGACGAGGTCGGACAGGCCCAGCACCAGCGCGCCGACATGCCAGTAGCCGTCGAGCGGCTGGCGCATCCGCCCGTCGGCCCACCAGAAATAGGCGGGGGAGACGAGGAGGAAGGCGGGGATCGCGATCCGGAGCATCGCCCAGAACGGCTCGAACAGGGTGGCGGCGTATTCGGGGACGACGTTGTAGATCGCGGCGATGACGATCAGCGTGGACCACAGGCCGACCATCTTGACGCCGAAGCGCGAGAGCGAGGGGGTGGCGGGGCCGTGCCAGTCGATGCCTTCGGCGGCGTAATCGACCGAATGGCCGATCAGGCCCGGGCGTCCCGGCACCGCGTCCCCGGGGTCCTCCGGCGCGCGGCGTCCGCGCAGCAGCAGTGCTTCGAGCACGATCAGCGGCACGGCGAAGGAGGAGGCGACGATCAGGGTCGCCGTCAGATCGCCCACGCCGGGCATCATGCGCAAGGCGCAGGCGGCGCCGACCATGCAGGCCACGCCGGTCCAGTTGATCCACATCACCGTCGCGGAGCGGGGGCGTCCCGTCGCCTCGCTCATGCGGAGGCATCCGTCAGGGTCGCCTCGCCGAGGCCCGGTCCGGCCAGCAGGTCCGGGATGAGGGTGCTCACGGCGTCGAGCTGCATCCGCGTCTCGATCTCGCTGGCGAGGAGGTCGATCCCGCGCGCATGCAGCACGGCGCGCAGGCGGGTCGGGTCGCCCTTCTGGGACACCGCGCTCTTGGCCATGGCCGGACCGTCGACCGCGATGACGGCGAGGCCCTGCGCGGCCAGCGCGTCGAGATCGGCGGACCAGTCGCTGATACGCTCCAGCCCGAAGCGCGCGCCCGCCTCCATCAGCATGGCGAGCGCCGGGGGGGCGCCGTCCTTCATCGACGCCTGATGCACCACGGCGACGAGCCGGGCGACGGCCGCGCCCGCCTCCTCCAGAACCGGGCCGACGGTATCGGCGAGGGCGGGGTCGCTCAGCGCGCGGGGGGCGAAGCGGACGAAGATGCGCGCCTCCGGATCCTCCGACGAATCGATCAGCGCGAGGGCGTGGCGCAACGCGGCGAGCGCGCCCTCGGGCGAGGCGCGCTCGGTGGGGTCGTCGATCATGAGGCTGGCGGGCTTGCCCTCTCTGTCGAACAGGGGTGTCACGCGCACCTTGCGAGGCATACGGGCGCGGGGGAAACGATCGCGCAGATTCTCGCTCCGGTCGACGAGGGAGACGGCGGCGCCGCCGCCTCCCCCGCCGCCGCCGCCGCCGGATCGCATGCGTGAAGCCGTGCCCGTGGCGGCGAGGGCGACCGGCTCGACGGCGTCCATCTCGGACACCGTCTCGCCCTGCACGCTGTCCCGCGCCCGGTCCGCCCGCAGCGATTCGACCGCCCGGTCCAGCGCGTCGAGACGCGCGGCGACCTGCTCGCGCGGGGCGTCCAGCGCGGCGACGCGGCGGCCCGTCAGGTCGATGGCGCTGCGCAGTTCGGCGACCTGCTCGGCGCCGGGGGCCTTGGACAGGCCCTGCATGTCGGTGGCGACCGATTCGATGATATCGGCCATCTCGTCGAGAGACGTGCGCAGGAGGATCATCTCCTCGCCATGGCGCTCGGTCGTCGCGCGGATCTCGGCGATGTCTTCCTCGATGAAGGCGGTGTCGTGGTTCTCCACCTCCGCCGGGCGCATCGCGAGGCCCAGCGCGCAGCCCGCCAGCGCGATGGCCAGCGCGGTCGGCCATTCCCCGATGAAGACGGCAAGGACCAGCCCCAGCAGGACGCAGGCGGCGAAGACGATGAGGGGAAGATGGCGCTTGTCGATCATCCGGGCCGGGCCTTCTGTGTGCAAACGTGCAACGGGGGGTTCGTGTTCAATACCCCTCTTCGTTCACCATTCGACTTTCGATAGGGTTAATTCGTGTTACCGCGTCGGCGCGCGGCGCGATAGGCCGCCCATGCCTCCGGCGTGTCGAGATCGACGAGCACCCCCTCCCCCGCATCGTCGAGATACACCAGCGAGGCCCGGTTGCGGGCGACGATTTCGCGCGCGCCGTCGTCGCCATCGAGGGCGGCGAGCGCGGGCAGATGGGCGGGGCCGAAGAGGACGGGATTGCCGGACGCGCCCGCCGCCGTGCGCGGGCGCGCGATGGCGCGCGGCGCGTCCGGCGGCAGAGCCGCGATCAGGCGGTCGAGCAGGGCCGGGGCGATATCGGGCATGTCGGCGGGCAGGACGAGGACGGCGGTCCCGGGGGCGAGGGCGGCGGCTCCGGCGGCGATGGACGTGCCCATCCCCCCGCGCCACCCCTCATGGGCGACGATCCGCACGGGCAGGCCCGCGAGCGCCCCTTCCCGCGCCGACCGATTCGCGCCGAGGACGACGACCGTCTCCCGCGCCTTACTGGCCAGCGCGGCGCGGGCGCTGCGGCGCAGCAGCGGCTCGCCATCCAGCGTTTCGAGCAGCTTGTCCCCCCCGCGCATCCGCGTCGACCCGCCCGCCGCGAGCAGCAGGATGGCGACACTCATTCTGGTCGCTCGCGCGGGCGGGCGGGTCGCTCTCGCGGATGAGGGCGGCCCGGCATCTCCTTAAGCAGGCCGCCGACGCCCATCCGCGCGATATCGGCCCCCGTGACCGGCAGGCGCGCGGCGAGGCGCTCCAGCACCCAATCGGCCCCGTTGAGCGCCGGAGAGCGCGCGCAGCCGGGCAGGACGATGGCGGGGATCGCCCCGATCCGGGCGAGGACCAGCAGGTTGCCCGGATCGACCGGCATCCCGAATCGCTCGACGGTGCCCCCCGCCGCGACGAGGGCCGCCGGGGCGAGGTCGCGGCGGTCCGAGGTGGCGGTGGCGGCGAGGATCAGCAGCAGGTCGGGCGCGAGGTCCATCGCCTCGCGAATCGCGCCGGTCAGGGCCGCGTCGTCATGGTCGACGGTCCGCACGTCGGGGAGCGGCGAGCCGAGCGATACGAGGCGGTCGGTCACGGCGCGGATGCCCTTGTCGATCACGGAGGGTTTCAGCGTTTCGGTCCGCGTGACGATCAGGGCCGCGCGCAGGGGCGCGAAGGGGTGCAGGACCAGCGCCCCGTCCAGCGCGACGGTCGCCCTATCGAGCATGGCGCGCGGCGCGGCGTAGGGGATGACCTTCGCCGTCGCGGCGAGCTGACCCGCCTCCAGCCGCGCGAAATCGGGCGGGGTGGCGATGGTCAGCGCCTCGTCCAGCGCATTGGCGGCGTCCACGGCACGGGCATCGACGCGCAGCAGACCGGCGGCTTCGGCGTGCAGGTTGCAGCGCCCGGTGGTCGGCGGCGCGATGCGCAGGCCGGGGCCTCGGGCGGCGGTGGCGAGGGCATGGGCGGCCTCGTCCTCGGGCACGTCGCCCGGCTCCGGCCGCGCGACCGTCACCCGCGCGATGCCCGCATCGGCGAGGGCGGCGAGGTCGCTTTCGGCCAGCACCGCGCCCTTCTTCAGCATCCGCCCCCCCGCGCGCACCGAATGGGCGAGGGTCGCGCCCCGCGCCTGCGCCAGCGGGACGGGACCGAAGATC
>ENA-ORXT01006907-ORXT01006907.1-marine-metagenome-genome-assembly--contig:-NODE-6907-length-10336-cov-3.712155_pt1 | contig 10336 bp, 5 predicted proteins | sample MGYA00237868_ERZ511482 | MGnify/ENA metagenome assembly ERZ511482
TTTGGACAAAAACCATTTACCTCTCCTAGTGTTTTTAATTTCTTCCAATCGGATTACCAACCTATCGGTCCGATTGAGGAAGCTAATTTGGTAGCCCCTGAATTTCAAATTACCAATTCTCAGACTATTGCGGGGTATATGAATGCCTTGAATAGCTGGTTGTTTTTTGATCAGGTTGCAGATGATTGGGGTTATGGTTTTGAAGATGGGGAGTGGGATTCCAATAATCAATCCAGATTAAATTTTACAGAGGAACTTACCTTAACGGACGATGATCAGTTAGTCGCTTTAGTGGATCGTCTAGATTTAATCATTGCCCATGGTTCTTTATCTGCTCGTTCTAAAGATTTGATTTTGGAAGTCTTGCAAGGGGTTATGTTGGAAGGTTCGGATAATGTAATCGCACGTAATCGATTGATTCGGGTCAAAATGGCGGTTTTTCTGATTATGTCTAATCCTGAATATTTGATTAATCGATGATACACGCACGCACGTAGCACAGACATTCCTGTCTGTGCACTACATCCAAAATAAACCAATCTATAAAAATGAGTAGAAAAAGAAATATATCAAGAAGACGCTTTTTAGGAGAAGCAAGTTGTGCTGCTATTGGTTCAACGGCTTTTCTTTCTTCGATGCTAAATTTAGGTGCTATCAATACTTTAGCCGCTAGACCGCATATTGTAGAAGATACCCGAAATTACAAAGCAATGGTCTGTATTTTATTAGCAGGTGGTGCCGACTCTTTTAATATGTTAGTACCAACTGATGCTGCTGAATTTTCAGCTTATCAAAACGTGCGGGCAGATTTAGCTTTAGGTCAGGGAGATTTACTTTCGGTAACACCACATAACACAATGGGGCGAACCTTTGGTATTCATAATGGAATGACTAAAGTAAAAGACTTATTCGAGGAAGACAAGCTTGCTTTTTTGTCTAATATTGGTACGCTTATCGAACCTATTTCAGATAAAAATGACTATAGAAATAAACAGTTGCCGCTGGGTTTATATTCTCATGCGGACCAAATTATGCAATGGCAAACCTCTGTGCCGCAAAGTCGAAGTGCAGTAGGCGTAGGAGGCAGAATTGCGGATATACTGAATGATATGAAAACTGTCGATGGCGTATCTATGAATATTTCTTTGGATGGAAAAAATCGTTTTCAATCGGGCAATACCGTTGTAGAATTTTCGCTATCCAATGATTCTAGGGAAGATAATCTAGGGATTGAAAGTGTAGTGGATTGGTGGGGAAATGCTGGTTTTCTGACACAGATGAGGGATAATGCAGTGAATGGAATGGTGGAGGATGTGTATAGTAATATTTTTCAAGATACATACAGCAGTCTCACTCGACAAACGGTAGAGAGCATAGATTTATTTAAATCTGCTTTGGCTAAAAAGCCAGGCATAAATCTGACCTTTGGTCCAAGCCGCCTTTCTCAAGATTTGCGGATGATAGCAGAAACTATCAGCGTGCAACAACATTTGGGTAATAATCGACAAATCTTCTTCACCACTTTCGGTGGTTGGGATCATCACGATGAAGTCTTAGACAATCAGGGTCGAATGCTTCCTATTTTAAGTGATGCGCTCGGAGAGTTTAATGATGCCTTAATCGCATTAGGAAAAGAAAATGAGGTGGTCACCTTTACAATTTCTGATTTTGCTAGAACCTTAACATCTAATGGCAATGGTTCGGATCATGCTTGGGGTGGGAATCAAATTGTGATGGGCGGTGCGATAGACGGAGGAAAGATTTATGGTGAATATCCAAGTCTCGCTTTAGCGAATAATGAGTTGAATTTGGATGAAAGAGGCCGCTTTATTCCAACTACTTCTGTAGATGAATTTTATGCAGAGTTAGCTTTGTGGTTTGGTGTGTCGCCGAATGATTTGGATTATATACTACCTAATCTTTGTAATTTTTATAGCTCTTCTAGTGCTTGTGCGGCAGGTAGTGCACCGATTGGTTTTTTTAAATAAAAATCCTACTTAAATGTCAGAACAGGATTTATAAGATTTAAAGATTTGCAGGATTATGAGCAGAAGCACAAGTCATAATCCTGCAAATCTTTAAATCTTATAAATCCTGTTCTGACATTTAAGTAGGATTGAATAGTTTATAAACAACAAACAATTTCCCCCTAAAATCTCTCAAATTGCAGATTCCATCTATATGAAACAGCTACTCTTCTTGCTAATACTTCTAAGTACAAGCCTCGAACTATTCAGCCAATGTGACGGCACCGCAGGTCAAGTTACCTGGAGTTACTGGCAAAATTTGCCCATTACCTACAACTTCCAAGAACTCTATAGTACGGACCGTTTCCCCAATGGACCTGACGGCGTGCGGACTATCAATTCGCTCCGTACTCCAAGTAATTTTGCTGAAAATTTTGGTGGACAAATTAAAGGATATATACAAGTTCCGCAGACGGCTAGTGTTATTTTTAATATAACAGGAGATGACCAAGTACAGTTTTTTTTAAGCACAGATGACACGGCTGAAAACTTAACTTTAATTGCTTCTATTGAAGACGCAACGGAAGAGGAGGAGCATGATATTGTAGCTAGTCAAACCTCTACTACACTTACTTTGGTAGCAGGTCAGAAGTATTATTTTGAATTAAATTATATAGAATTCGGTTGGGTAGACTTTGCGACAGTCTATTGGAAAACTACTTTTTTGGAAGGTGTAGGATCTACTACTGCATGGTCTCTTATTACTTCCGAATATTTATCAGATAGTTGCGATACGCCCTGTACAGATAGAGGTACCCCTTGCGATGACGGAAATGCCAATACGATTAATGATCAAGCAGATGGCAACTGCAATTGTATGGGCGAACCTGTTACGGACAATACCTGTGTGGGCGAGCGAGGGGTCTTACAGCCTTATATTTACGAAAATATCTTTGAGGACGAGACGAGTTCTTTTTTAGAAGAGTTATCAAGTGCTGTCCATTATCCAAACACCCCCGATCGTTTGCAGCCACTTACCGCTGATTGGTTTGAACGAACGCTGCAATCTGAGGGAGAAGCAAATAATTATGGTACTCGAATCCAAGCTTATCTGACCGTACCTGTAACAGGCAATTATAGCTTTAATATTACTGGAAGTATAGAGAATAGTTTTACCATTATTTCTAAGGATGCAGGAGGGAATGATTTGACAAGTGAAATACGTACGTATTGGTGGACAGGGATTTTTGGACATATTGCACCGACTCGTTGGGCAGCAGAACAAACCCTTACGGATTTAGCTTTAGAAGCTAATACGTATTACTATGTAGATTTTCTTCATAGAGGCGGAGAAGATTACAGTTTCTTTGGTTTGTTTTGGAATGGACCACAACATACTGATGAGAACTGGCGCAGAGTCCCCGCTTTTTACTTTTATGATTATGCTTGTGAAACGGCTTGTTTGAAAGCAGGCACCGCTTGTAATGATAACAATGTCTACACCGCCAACGATGTGTGGAATGGGAATTGTAATTGTGCTGGCACGCCTTGTTCTGGACCAGCGGATTGTGATGATCCAGCAGCTATTTATCCTCAATTTGAAGAATGCGAAACGACAGATAAATTAGACAATCGAGCAGCCGATGCTTGGTTATCCTGTGCGCCACTTAGTACCAATCCGAATGCTAACAGAGGAACGAATCATTGGATACAATATAATTTAGAAGCCCCCTTTAATTTAAGCAATATCCATGTGTGGAATTATAATGTACCCAATGCTACTAATTTAGGTTTCCAAGAAGTAGTTATTGATTATTCTATGGATGGAGTTAACTGGCAAGAATTAGGTACGTATACTTGGCAACAAGCAACGGGTACAAGTGCGTATGAAGGTTTTGATGTACCCAATATGGAAACCATCTCTGCGCAATATATTTTAATTACCTCCCTCGACCCAACAAATACTTGTAGGGGTTTGAGTAAAGTCACTTTCACCGCTTTCAATTGTCCAACAATTACTTTTTCCAATCCTACGGATGGACAAAGCTTCCTTAGTCCTGCCAATCCTACGGTTGCTGTGGCTATAGAGAACGGTTTAGTGGAGGTGCAAGAAGTGGCACTTTATATTGGGGATAATTTAATAGGTACAGATGCCACTGCACCTTATATATGGGCGGGAGGGGCATTAGCCAATTTACCTGCGGGAAATTATACCTTACAAGCGGTCAGCACAGATGCAGAAGGGGTGAAGTGTTCCAATAGTATTCAAATATCCGTTACTGCTTCTGAAGGAGAATGCCAAACGATACCTTTAAGTATTAATACAATCACCCAGTCCACTTATCGAACGAATCAAACCATTTCTTCTACGGCAACCGTTACGACGACAACTGATTTTTTTGCAGAGCAATCCATCACGCTATTACCTGGTTTTGACGCTACTGCGGGCAGTGATTTTACTGCTCAAATACGAGTTTGTAATACTAGCTCTTTAGTAGATGTAGTTACTAGCAGAACGAGTTCTTCTACTGCCAATCTATTACAAGCCACTACTGATTTAAAGTCTAATATTCAATTATATCCGAATCCAGTACAATCCGATTTTTCTATTGCGGTAAATGTGCCAAATGATGCCGAGGTGCAGGTACGTATTTTTAATGTAGCTGGGCAGTTGATGCGTAATTTATCTTATCAAAAAACGGTTGGGGCAGGGAATTATACCATTCAATTATCTGCGGAACAATTAGTATCGGGTATTTATTATTGTCGAGTTCGGGTAGGAGAGGAGGAACATGTTACTTCTTTTGTGAAAGGCGGGCTTTAGAATTAGGAATGAATAATGAATAATTAAATCCATGACGTATTTATTAGACAATCGCCTAAAAAAGTAATACTTCCAATTTGTTTATTTGCTAATATAACAATAAAGCAATACAACCATAAAACAATATAGCCATCTATCCTTTCAAATCTTAAACTTCAAACCCAGACGAAACCGAATCTCTTGTTCCGCCAAAATAGGCACAGCCTGTTTATTCGCACCAGAAGTTTTAAAAAGGGCATGAGCTTGTAAAGCAGCTGCCTGTCGAATTCGATTCAATTGCTCAGAAGTAACAGGAATAAAATTGATTGTTTCTTTAATACCAGTCGTATTGCCTTGTGCATTCACAGGTGCACCTTCTACCAAAGTAGCTCGTTCTTGAAATAGAGAATCTAAAATACTGCCTGTATTATCTAAAAAATAAAATTGGACATTTGCTTCTACGGGCACGGCGTTTTCTACGATTAGTTTAAATTCTCCTTCTTGCACCTCTTCCGCTATGTCGGTAAAATCTACCTCGTAAGTATCTTCTACTACAAAATTATTGGCACTACCGATAACGGGAACTTCTACAAAAACCTGCACCGTAAAAAAGCTAGAGTCGGTTACAAAACTAACAATCGTTGAATCATTTTCTGGGTTGATGACGGCGGTCAGTCCATACTCTACTGCTGTTACAGCTTCGCTAAAAACCTGTGGTAAATTAGAGTTGGTGTGATCTAAGAAAAGGTCTGTTGTTTTGCTTTCTCCAATTTCGTCTATGCTTGGATAATTGATGAGCTGATTATCAATCGCTGTGGCATTAATAGGAATGGCTAAACCATTCGTTCGATAAGCCCTTAATATATCTATCTGAGATTGGACAGGTACGCCGAACGCATTCTCCATTTGTGCAGATATTTTAGGTTCTGCAAATTGAATAGTGCCATTCAAAAAGCGTTCATCAAACAAATCTATTGGGATGGTAGCTGTCGGAATTACTTGGATTTGTCTCCCTAAAAAACCTTTTAAGACTTGCACGCTTGGTACAAAAAAAAAGGAAATACTACGTAAATCTTGGGGTACACCTGTTGAATTAGTGGCGGTATAATTTACCGTAATGTCATTTGTATTTGGAGTTACTGTATATCCAGAAACGTCTAGATTAATCGAACCTGTAAGCGCTGCCTTCGTCGTCACTTCTAGCGGCACCCCATCTTTTGATAATTCGGGAATACTAAAATGAACATCTAGGCTATCTCCAAAATTATTAGTAATAAAAGTTATATTTAGTTGCCCTGTTTTAACAAATGCTTCTTTGATGTCTATATCTATTCCTAAATTAGGGTCTAATAAAGTGATTGTAGTACCCGATTCTGAGAAGGTTTCTGTTAAAATATAAGTAAGTGTTCCTCCTAATACTTCAGAGGCAAGTATAGTCGTTTTAGGACTTTTATATTGAAAAACCATGCGTCCATCTGGTTCAATAACTAACGATTGATTTGGGTCATTGCTTTGCCAAATATCTGGAATATTGAGTGTAGCATCCTTAATAATCGGTACGGCAAATTCTGGATGATAATCAGGGACTGTTATCTCTTCTTCTAAATCACTACAGCCCACTAATAGCGCACTACTAAATAGTAGGCAGTAAATAAAGAACGAGGAAGAAAAAGAAAATACTTTCATTATTTTTTAGACTTTATGCTGTTTGGAGACTAAAGGAAAAGAAGTCAGAAGTCAGACCGTTCCGCTAAAAAGCGGAACTGTCAGAAGTCAGATTTATGACGTGTTCTTAGACGTGAGTTAGGCGATTTTTTCTCGGAGGTTGAAAGAAACATAAATTTAACTAAATTAATTAATACACAGTTAAATTTTAGCTCACGTCTAAGAACACGCCATAAATCTGACTTCTGACAGTTCCGCTTTTTAGCGGAACGGTCTGACTTCTGACTTCTTTTCATAAGGCATAAAGGAAAGATAAAGGTTTTTGGCTACATAGAATCTGAAAAAAGGACAAGAATCAGCATTTTAACAACAATTTAAAACAAATACAAAAACGAAATCTGTAAATTGCAGACAATTGAAATGGTAGGGGAATCGTAAGAATTATCGAAGCGAATGACCCATTTTTATAAAAAAAGGTAATTAGTTAAGAGGGTTTGTTTTTTCTGATTTTTTTGAAAAAAAATCAGAAAAAACAAACTTTTTCCCAACCGCAGGAGGGGGAGTCCTTTTTTGGAAGAAAATTTTCAATTTTCTTCCAAAAAAGAATCTTCTGGCTAGTTCCAAAAATAGCGTATTATGAAAAAAATAGGATTTTTAGTATTCTTCTTTGGTTTATTGAGTTGGACAGTGGTTGCACAAGAAGCTGTTCCTCAACCACCAGTAACAGTGGAAGAAGGAGTAGACGAGAGACCAATGACTAAAGAAGAAGCCATTAAAATGGCAGAAGAAGCAGCTAAAAAAGCACCTAAGAAGAAACCTACGGCAAAAGAAAAGAAGGCGAATCTTTGGAGAACACTAGCTAAAATCACTTTCAGAAAAGAGTATGATGAGATGATGGGTTTTAAAATTGATGTGCCAGTGTTTAGTGATGCCATAGAATCCTTAGAAGGGAAGGAGGTGACTATCAAAGGCTACATTATTCCTGTGGAAGGCTACAAAGGGCATAAAGAATTTATCTTATCTGCTTTTCCTTATAATATGTGCTTTTTCTGTGGTGGCGCTGGACCAGAAACGGTCATGGAAGTGGTGGCGCAGACGGCTATTGAGTATACCGCAGAGGCGGTAACGATTAAAGGAAAATTGGAGTTGAATGATAATGACATTAATCGCTTAATGTACGCTTTGACAGATGCTGTTTTGGTAGAAGAATAGAAAAGAAGTCAGAGGTCAGATCGAAAAATAAATTTTTCTGTCAGAGGTCAGATTTATGACGTGTTCCATGACGCAAATTATATGTACATCGTGGAACAAGTCATACATCTGACTTCTTCTGACAGAAAAATTTATTTTTCGATCTGACCTCTGACTTCTTTTTGAACACGTCATAAATCTGACCTCTGACAGTTCCGCTTTTTAGCGGAACGGTCTGACATCTGACTTCTTTTCTTACTTCACTGCTGCTACATCCGTTATCAAATACTTCGTATCTCCCTTCCACGGTAGCGCTCTGTATTTTTCTTCATAAGAGACCACTACTTTTTGACCTTTAAGCGTTTCCATTTTCTGAATGACAGCATCATCTACTACGGAGAACTCCCACATACTACCGATATTTGTTGCTCCTTGTTCTACGGAAACGCCTCCTAGTTGTAATTGTCCTTCATGGGTTTTAAATATCATTCCTTTTTCCGAAACTTTCACCAACTCTCCAGTTCTACTACCATCACTATAAGTCATGTTAGCAAAAATTAAATAACCGACACCTGCTAAAAGGGCGAGTAAACCGATACTGATAAATAATTTCTTGAAGAAGCTACTTACTGTTCTCTTGCCGGCATCTATCGAAGCATTTATTTTCCGCTTCTTTTTTGTTAAATCTCCCTTTATCTCATTGGTTTTATTATCGATACTATTTTGGAGTCCTTTTTTCGTTTCTGAAATCCCCTCTGTTATTTCATTTTTTTTATTTTCAAAATTCTCTTTTATACTAGACATAGGTAATGAATATAAATGGTAAATGATAAATAGTACATGCTCGATGTACTTTTTGAATAGGTTGATTATTAATTATTAAGGGTGTTAAGAGAAAATTTTAAACCTTTTTTTATCTAAAAAAGCGGGTAAAAAGTATATGTGGCAGAAAGCTGCTTTAGAGGGAGTGAATTTCCTTTGTTTTTTGTAAAAAAACAAAGGAAATTCACTCCCTCTAAAAAAAACTATCCTATCTACAGTTCGCTAATAATCAATAATCAACCTATCCTCTTACTACTTAAGAAGTATTTTATAGCTAAAAGTAACATTTTTCTGTAAGAAAGAGCATTATCTTATGCGTCCTAAATCTGACTTCTGACCTCTTTACTCAGGCGTATCTGTATTCTTTCCTGCGTTATCTTTCGACTTATCCGAGTTTTTAGAACGAGGATTTCGTTTAAATTTTTTCTTAAAAGTACCTTTATCCTTGGGTTTGTTATTTGAATTGTCGGAAGAGGTGTTTTGACTATCCTTTGGACGACGCTCTTCCCGATTGTCAGTAGGTTTTCTATCCTTTGGACGGCGATCTTCTCGATTGTCAGTAGGTTTTCTATCCTTTGGACGGCGATCTTCTCGCTTGCCAGCAGGTTTCCTATCCTTTGGGCGGCGGTCTTCTCGATTGTCAGTAGATTTTCTATCCTTTGGACGGCGATCTTCTCGCTTGTTTGAAGGTTTACCTTCCTTTGGACGACGCTCCTCCCGATTATCAGTAGGTTTTCTATCCTTTGGACGACGCTCGTCTCGATTGTTTGAAGGTTTACCTTCCTTCGGACGACGCTCCTCTCGATTACTACTAGATTTGCCGCTTCTTTGACGACGCTCGTCTCGACTACCAGATGATTTTTCGTCTTTTCGTCGATCTCCTCTACCACCTGAACGACCTTCTTTATTACGGAAATTGCGTTTACCTCTAGATTTACGTCTATTTCTTTTTTCTGGAGGTAATTCTACTGCACCTGTTACATCTTCAAAATCAAGCGTGATCTCTTCTTCACCAATCATTATCTGTTTGTCCATTAACTCCATTGGTCGTTCGCCCGCCGCATTCATGGCCATTATCACTTTTACTCGATCAACACTCAAGGTATAAAAGTTTCCTCTTTTACCAGGTGTTTCATAGGTATAAACCATTTTTCGCTTAAAAATATCCGTCTTGATTAAAATGGCTCTACCAGCCTCCGTTTCTAAGCGTTCATGATGAGACGGAAAATCTTGCAAAGCATCTAGGTAAGTATCTAATTCATAATTCAGACAACACTTTAAACGACCGCACTGTCCTGATAATTTTGATTGATTAATCGCTAAATTTTGATAACGTGCAGCTCCAGTTGTTACCGATTTAAAATTGGTAAGCCAAGTAGAACAACATAATTCTCGTCCACAGGAGCCTAAGCCACCGATACGAGAAGATTCTTGTCTAGCACCAATTTGGCGCATTTCGATTTTTACTTTAAACTCTTTTGCATAATGACGAATCAGTTCTCTAAAATCCACCCGACCATCAGCCGTATAATAAAAAGTAGCTTTTCGTCTATCTCCTTGATACTCTACATCTCCCAATTTCATTTCTAAACCAAGCATACGAGCGATAGCTCTTGCTCGTATCATTGCATTTCGTTCCAAAGAACGAGCATCTTCTAGTTTTTCTATATCTCTATCATTCGCTCGGCGAATAATTTTCGGAAAAATGCCGTCTGGTGAAACTCGTTTTTTCTTCATTTGCAGGCGAACTAATTCTCCTGTTAAAGAAATTCGACCAACATCATAACCACTTGCAGATTCCACGACTACTGTATCTCCTATAATAGCTCTTACATGTGGTGGGTTATGGTAAAACGCTTTTCTAGATCCATTTTTAAAACTAATTTCG
>ENA-ORXT01006909-ORXT01006909.1-marine-metagenome-genome-assembly--contig:-NODE-6909-length-10335-cov-2.934003_pt1 | contig 10335 bp, 7 predicted proteins | sample MGYA00237868_ERZ511482 | MGnify/ENA metagenome assembly ERZ511482
CTCAGCTCGGTTTCTGGGAGTGCGATTTGACTCAGGTGCGGCAGTCAGCGCTGAGTGATGATGTTGTTGCGTTTATGGTGGGGCGATTGCAAAAGCTGCCCGAGGCGACTCAAACGGTGCTGAAGCTGGCCGCTTGTATTGGCAATCAGTTCGACTTGGCGACTTTAGCGGTTGTGTGCGATCGTCCGCAAGCAAGCGTCGCGGTAGATTTGAGGGCAGCCTTGCAGGAGGGCTTTGTGCTCCCCGACAGCGACGCCTATAAGTTTTTTCAGGCAGACTTCTCGGTCGCACAAGCGCCGCAACCGCTCTCGGTTGGCTATCGTCTTTTGCATGATCGCATTCAACAAGCGGCTTATTCACTGATTCGAGCAGACCAAAAACAAGTCACACACTGGAGAATTGGTCAGCTGTTGTTACAAGCGCTATCAGCACAAGACCCAGTGAAACAGATTTTTGAGATTGTTAATCAACTCAATTTAGGCAACTCTACTTTCTCTAGCCTAGGGCAGAAAAAGCAGCTAGCTGAGTTAAATCTCCAGGCGGGACAAAAGGCCCAACGCTCAGTGGCTTATCAAGTGGCTCAAGACCATTACGACATGGGCATTGAACTGCTGAGTGAAGCGCACTGGCAAACTGACTATGACTTAATGTATGCGCTGCACCGAAACGGCTCAGAATCGGCTTCTCTTGCCGGGAACTTTGATCGGGCCGAAATCCTCTATGCCATCACCATTGCCCAGGCAAAAACGCCCTTAGACAAAGCCGTTATTTATCGGGTGCAGGTCACTCAGTATCAGCTTCAGGGCCGTAATGCCGAAGCGATTATTCTCCAGCGCCAGAGTTTGAAATTGCTGGGTTGGACCATGCCTCACGATCCCAAAAGCATCCAGGCGAGTTTAGCTGAACAAATAGACTCAGTCAGTCACTTTCTAGAAAAGCACAGCATTGACTCGATTTTGACGCTGGCCAAAATGGAAGATGATGGTATTGCCGAAATGCTGCGCATTTTTCAAATTCTCTTTTATACAGCATGGCTAGATAATCACGTTACAGAAAAAGATATTATAGCAATGAAATCCTGGGGATTTAATTCTGTTAGACTTCCGATGCACTATAACTTATTTACCCTTCCAATACAGCAAGAGCCAATTGCGGGAGAACACACTTGGTTAGAGAGAGGATTTGAGCTCACAGACAACTTATTAGAATGGTGCAAGACACATGAAATGTATCTTATACTAGATCTTCATGCAGCTCCGGGAGGGCAAGGTTATGATCAGGGTATTTCTGATTACAATCCCGATTTACCTTCTCTGTGGGAAAGCGATTTAAATGTAGACAAGACCGTCGCACTTTGGAGACGACTAGCAGAGCGTTATAAAGACGAACAGTGGATAGGTGGTTATGATCTACTCAATGAACCTAACTGGGATTTTAACCAGAACCAACCATTACGCGCTTTATACGAGGCAGTTACAGAAGTTATTAGAGAGGTAGACAACAGACATATTATATTTATTGAGGGAAATTGGTTTGCTAATGATTTTACAGGATTGACACCTCCGTGGGATGATAATATGGTATACTCCCCACATAAATATTGGTCTACAAATGATCAGGGTTCTATACAATGGGTCTTAGATCTTAGAGAGCAATATAATATCCCTCTGTATCTCGGAGAAAGTGGAGAAAATTCAAATGTGTGGTTCAGGGATGCTATCTCTCTTTTAGAAGAACAGAACGTTGGATGGGCATGGTGGCCATTAAAAAAGGTGGATGATATAGCAGGCCCCCTATCGATAGAAAAATCGGATGGTTATACGGAACTATTAGAATTTTGGAAAGGGAATGCCGCACAGCCAGATCCAGATGTAGCTTTTGAAATCCTCATGGATCTAGCTGCGAAAACTAATTTTGATCAATGTCGGATCCAAACGGATGTAATCGATGCTATGTTTAGACAGCAAACTTCGGAGGAGAGTCTGCCATTTGTTGATAATGACATTCCAGGAATTATCTACGCTACCGATTATGACTTAGGACCCGAAGGTTCAGCATACCAAGATACAGAAAGTGGCACGTACCATGTATCTACAGGAAATTTCACGGCGTGGAATAATGGTTGGAGATACAGAAATGATGGTGTAGATATAGAAGCTTGTCAGGATAACCTAAATACAAATGGATTTAATGTAGGATGGATTGAACAAGATGAGTGGCTAAAATATACAAGTAATGTAATCACTGAAGGCGTGTATGATCTCCACATTCGTGTTGCGTCTTCAAATGATGATAGTTCACTCAGCATTGAAGTTGATCAGTCAAAAGCAAGCGACGTCTACCCCGTTCCTAATACCGGTGGCTTCCAAGCTTGGCAAACGATGGTTGTTCCTGGCATAATATTATCTGAGGGAACGCAAGAAATAACATGTCAGATGGAGAGTGGAAGTTTTAACTTAAGTCACTTTGATTTTAAATATGTGTCTGCGTCTAATGATCTAGCTTTTGACATTTCAAGGGCCGTTACACAAGATGAAAATTCCATTTTAGTACACCTGAATAAGACCTTAAACCTTAATTCTATTTTAGATGCTCAGGATTTTATATTAGAGTTAGATAGCGAAGCTGTTGAAATTACAAGCATCCGTTATGCAGATGATTCTGAACGTATACTCATCATTGAAACTAGCAGATATCTTAGGTCTGACCAGCAAATTAGAATTTCGCACGATGGTAATCGAATACGCGCCATCGATAATACAAACTTGATACGTTTTGAAAAGTTTTTTGTCGAAAATAACCTCAGTCCTATTTTGACCATTCCAGGAAAGATTGAAGCAGAAGATTTTGCTGTTGCAGAAGGCATTCAATTAGAAGATTGTTCAGATTTTGGGCAGGGACAAAATATTGGCTATTTGGATGCAGGGGATTATCTAGAATATGTAGTCGATGTAACCGAATCAGGTATCTATACTGTTAACTACAGAGTCGCTAGTCAAACTACAAGCGGTTCTATTCTACTCAGTTTGCTCACGCTGTCAGGGGAAGTTATTGAAATTGATCAGCCGGATTTCCCAGTCACAGGTGGATGGCAGTCTTGGGAAACCGTTGAAAATGAAATCGAGTTGACCGCTGGGCAATACCGGCTTAGAATAGATATATTGAATGCGCCATTCAATATGAATTGGATGGAATTTGAATCTCTGATTATTTCTGACCCCGCTCCTCTAGGTGTTTTTCTATACCCTAACTGTACCTATGACTTAGTAAAATTCAGTGCACAATTTAGTATACCGCATGAGATTAATTATTGGATTCATGACTTCAATGGAAGGCTAATAAGATCTGATGTATTGCCTTATAGTGAATCTTTTTATGAGGAAATATCACTTTCCGCGTATGCAACGGGTGTGTATTACTTTACAATGGAGTTAGAAGATGGACGGCGTTATAATTATAAGGTGGTGAAGTTATAGCAGTGGTTCGTTCGTGGTGCTGAGTTGTTTATCGTTCGTATTGCTCCCTGGTAGATCGTTCGCGGTGCTGAGTTGTGTATCGTTCGTATTGCTCCTTGGTAGATCGTTCGCGGTGCTGAATGGTAGATTAAACAACTCTTAAGTTGAGTCATATGACAAGTGGGGCACTTATCAAAAAATAAAGTTTGCATGTCTAGATATTAAATCGTAATATTACGATATGGGAGCATCTAAATCCGCTTATTTTTCTGATCGGCACAATACGATTGCAGATATGGCTAAGGCGATTGCACATCCTGCGCGTATTGCAATTCTAGAGCTCATCTTAAAAAGAGGTGCTTGTGTTTGCGGAGATATTGTAGATGAATTGCCTCTATCCCAATCAACAGTTTCGCAGCATTTGAAGGCCTTGAAGAAGGCAGGAATCATCAAGGGTGAGGTAGATGGGTCTTACAGGTGTTATTGCATTGATAATGAAAAGTGCAAGGCGTTTGCGAACATGTTTATCAATTTGTTCAGCAACATCAAGAACTGTTGTTGATTTTTTTTGGCTATAGCTATCGTAATATTACGATTTAATTATATTTATTAATCTTTAAAATTAAATATCATGAAGACTTTATTAGGAATCTTGAGTATTGCAAGTTCTGCAGCAGTCTTATGCTGTCAGTTACCATGCTGCTAAATAGTAAGGCCCTGACGGATTATGTCGGGGCTATTTTTTAGTTAAATCTCTACACATAGAGAAAAGGTGATGCGTAAAGGATGGTAAGGGAGCCGAAGGCTGTCACGCTGCTAAGCGGGACGGAACCCCTGCACAGCCTGGTCCTCTGCAAGCAGAGGATACGCCCAAATCTTTATTCAAATTGAACTAGGAATCTGTTTCTGATTAAGAATGAAATAGAAAGTGGTTGTATCAATTTGTTGTGAACGGGTTGTGAATAAATTTCAGTACATTGTGGCTGCAGTAGTCTTCCCCTTTTCTCACACCATCAAATAATTAGAAGATGAAAACTGTAATTTTTCTCCTTTCCTTCCTAAGTATAAGCTCTTTTATTACTGCTCAAGAATGTGCATGCACGGTTTCACAAGTGGCTTCCAATACTGTGGTGTCAAGCGATTTAATCGTGGGTGAAGTTATACAGGTCGCATCGACATCCGAATTAAAAAGTGCAATCAGTTTAGCTAATCAAAATGGCGGTAACGTAACTATCCTAATAGAAGATGGCACTTACCCAATTGCAAGTTCTGCTTCTTACCCATACATCACGGCAAGCAATGTTGTGTTTAGGTCTGTATCAGGAAACAGAGATGCGGTTATATTAACGGGTACTGGAATGGCCAGTCAATCTGGAACGGAGAATGGTATTTTTGCGGTAGGCGACAACATCACAATTGCTGACCTGACTATAAGGGATGTCGCGAACCATGGCATTTCTGTGTCTGGAGACAATCTATTTGTGCATAATGTCAAAATACAAGATGCCTTTGAGCAACTCTTGAAAGGTGTATCTGCAAATGGAGGTGCAGACAATGCAGTTATTCAATGCAGTCTTTTTGAATATACGGCTGGAGTGGGGCCGCAATATTACATTGGTGGTATAGATATTCATGATGGAGATGGTTGCTTAGTGCGCGATAACATATTTAGAAATATTGCGAGTCCTTCTATGAGCTTAGCGGAGCATGCAGTACATTTTTGGGATTCTTCCTCGGATAATATTGTAGAGCGTAATGTGATTTACAATTGTGATCGCGGTATTGGTTTTGGATTAGGCAGTTCTGCAAGTGAAGGAGGAATAATTAGAAACAATATGATCTATAATGATGGACATCACAACTTTGATGATGTGGGAATCGGATTAGAAACTTCGCCAAATACGAAAGTATATAACAACACAATTTACATCGATTATCAGAATGCAATAGAGTATCGTTTTGCGGCAACTACAGGTGTGGAAATCATTAATAACATCACAAACAGACGTATACGTTCCAGGGACGGCGGAGTGGCTGAGGTGCGATCAAATATCGAGGAAGTCGTGGACGCGTGGTTCGTAGATTTACCGGCTGGTGATTTAAGATTGGCTTCTGCAGTTGCAGAGATTGTAGATCAAGGAGAGAATTTGGGCGCAGATGTCATGTATGACCTTGACAAAAATCTGCGCGGCAACGATGGTGCTATCGATTTAGGTTCACAAGAGTTTGGTGCCGTTTCAACAAGTCTTGATGACGCATTTTTTGATTTTGGTTTGACTGTATATCCTAACCCGAGCACGCATTACCTTGTTATCCATGTGGATGCGCGCTCTAGCTATGATCTTAGTATTTGGTCAATAGATCAGAAACTGAGCTATAAGCAAAACCTAAGCACGCTACATCAAGGCGCGTATATTAACACGCAAGAGTGGATGTCTGGTTTATATTTTGGTACCATTACTAATGCGGATGGACAACGGCAGGTATTTAAGTTTTCGGTGAAGCGATGATGATCAGTTTTTTTTAGTTTTTACAATTTTTCTTCTCACCTGTAAATTTGAATTTTAAGGGGCAAACAAGAACTAGATAAATGTATATCTTGCTTTTATGTTTCCTGATTTTAATATCTACTCCGCTCCTCTTCTGGTTCTAGTGACCCAAGGTGTGATTCTGTCGGTATTACTATTTTTAAAGGCAGGTCGCCTAAAGAATAGGTCATATTTTTTACTTGGTATTCTACTCTTAATTACTTGCTATCATAGAACTACGTATACAATTGGTTTCATGGGTTGGTATGACACCTATAGAAATACCAAAATAAATTACTTCCTAATATCCTTTGCCTTGGCAGTAGGTCCGTTGATTTATTTGTATATCAGGTCTTGTGTTGCTAAGAATTCTAAATTTCAAAAGAAAGAAAGTCTTCACTTTATACCAGTAGTATTGTATGTGTTCTTCTTTGTTTATTTGTATATCTATGATAGTTTGCAACCTGGTTTTGATGAAACAGCAAATGGTGTTTTACGTATGGAGATGGAGTTAAGTGATTGGTTTTGGATACTATTGACAACTGCTTTAGCTTTACATTTACTTGTTTACCTCATTGCTTCTTATAAACTATACTATTCTTATAGAAATTCATTGGTACATCTATTTTCAAATACGTATAAATATGAATTGAATTGGTTTCGTAATTTTTTATTCTTGTTTAGCTTTCTATTTGTCTATGATGTTTTACAATCAATAACCGACGGGTTTATTTTTGATTTACATTGGACGCAGGAATGGTGGTATCAGTTCCTTTCTATCTTAGTTGTTATTTACTTAGGTGTAAAAGGCTACTTTACAGATCTTGAGAGTTTACCTGAGGCTGTCTTGGAAACAGCAACAATTCGCTCCAATGAAGAGCATAGTGAAGTAACGCATGCTGCGCGTTCTTTTGATGAAGAGCTACAAACCCTAAAGGGACTTATTGCTGAAGAAAATCTCTTTTTGAATCCTAATCTAAGCCTACGTCTCCTTTCCCAAAAATCAGGCTATGCACCTTCCCAATTATCAAAAATCATTAATATAGCTGCAGGTCAGAATTTTAATGACTTTGTAAATCAATACAGAGTGGATCATGTAAAAGCTGAACTGATGAAAGAATCGAATGACAAGTTCTCCATATTAGCAATAGCGCTAGACTCTGGATTTAACAGCAAGGCAACCTTCAATAGAGTTTTCAAGAAATTTACTGGTAAATCTCCCTCCTCGTTTCGCACATAACTTTATCCACAAAATGTTGCATTTCAACAGATTAGAAGATTTGAGACGTCCTAATTTATGATTTAGGACCTGTGTGAAATGATCTAAGACGCAATGCTTGCTTCTGCATGTCATCTTTGGGTTATTAACTCAATAAAAATATACTACTATGAAAATTTATGGAATACTATTTAGCATCATTTGCTGCGGACAGATTGCTTTTGCCCAAGTCAGAGGAAATGGAAAACTCATCGAATTCACAAAACCCTTTGAATCCATGCGGAGTTTAGACATACAGTTCAATGCAGATATATTAATAGATTATAATGCGGATGAAATACTGACGATCAAGATAGATGAAAATATAAAGGATCTTGTGGGTATGGAGTTTAGAAACGGGAAGCTAACACTTGATCAGGTCCAATGGATAAAACCAAGTACTCAGCCTCAAATCACTATTGGAGTCAACAAACTAAAGCGGATTTTCCAGGGTGCACACAGCAGCACTCATATTATCAATGTTGACAACAAGGAACTACGCTTGGAAGGAAATGTTGGCAAGATAACTGTAGCTGGGAAAACAGAGAACCTAAATGTGTATGTAAGCGGGACTGATCTCATATTACAAGAGTTAGAAATAGGGCTTGCTGCTATCCGAGTAGTGGGCAATTCTAAAATATTTCTAGGAAAGGTAAAGCGGATAGAAACAAAATTTGCAGAGGATGATCGAATAATTCTCAGTGAAGAGCCGGATGAATATATTACTACCGTGCCCTTAGAAAGTCAAACTGCAAGATCTAGTTATGATATAAACCCAGAGTTGCGCTATATAGAATTCAAAATCAGAAACACGCGACTGACACGGAAGCACTTTGTGGTTGTGGGTCCTAAGAAAGATGGTACCACGTTTAGTTATGGATTTTCTATGTTTCCCAAAACAAACAGATCAGAAAAGTGGTCGATTGGCACTTTGATATATGAAGAAAAGAGAAACGGCAAGCGTGAATTACTTGTAGAGATAACAGACGAAGATGAGAATACGACTGTAGATTTATTTAGAGGGTAGACATAAAAAAAGGCCTCAAATAAATTTGAAGCCTTTTTTTTCATTTTGACGAAGACTACTTTTTCATTGCCCAAGCATTGATAGACTCTTGGTTCATTTTCACATAATCATCATTTCCAGCTGCTTTCGCTAACTGCATAGACTTATCTGCTGTTTTGATTGCTTCAGCAAATTTACCCATATCAGCAAGGATTAAAGCTTCTCTTCTAACCTGCCAGAATTTAGGCTTATCTACTTGAGTTGCTTTTCGGACAAGTTCTAACGCTTTCATTTTGTCTTTTCCTGACGTGTGGTAATACGTCGCTGCATTGTAGTAATCATTCGGAGTAGGTCCAGCTAGTACTTGCTCAATGTTTTTCATCACTCTATCATCTACATCAACAGATATTTTTACTGGTACATGTGTATTAGCCCATGCCATTACAAGATCAGCAGATGTATCTGTAATATTCTCAAAACTTATTCTATATGTTTCCACACTAGAATTAGAAGTCATAGGAGAAGCTTTCACCGCTGCAACTGGAGTTTTCTCTTTATAAGAAGACCAGCTTGTAGATTCGTGCGTATAAAAGTTAACCACCCAAGTTGCTGCAGTTGGAACTGTTGTGATTGCATATGATCCTGCTGGTAGCTTAGATGCTCCAACCATTACATCATCTGAGAATGTTATTTTAGTTGCTTGATTAGCACCTGTTCTCCACATTTTACCATATGGTACAAGGCCATCCGCTGCAAAGATTGTACGTCCTTTCATGCTAGGTCTTGAATATTCAACAGTAACGTCAGTAAGACCAACTGTTTGCATAACTTTTGCAGAAGTGGAAGCTGAAGGTGTTTTAATCTGTGCATCAACGCAATAGCACATAGCCACTGCCAATGTTAGTATAAATAATTTTTTCATAATTATGGTTTAATTAAAATATGTGCGAATATACAAATAACGGTTCTAAAAAGCGATAGATTTATAGCTATAGAAGCTCAGGGTTCTCCCCTAAATTTTGTGCTTTTATACGCATTTGCGATGGCTGCCCCTATGAGTATCTTGATAATACCGCCAGCAAGAAAAGGTTGTACTCCGTATTCCCAGACTGTTGCCATATCATAAAACTGAAGCAAACGTAGTCCCCCCGACAATAGAATGATGGCTGTACCTATGCCCATATATAGCACGATTCCTTGGAAGCTCTTCTTGAGGTTTTCGAAGTATGATTCTAATATTAGAATAGCAATTAAAAACCCAAATAAATAGCCGGCAGATTTTCCAGCCAAGACATCTATTCCTGAATTTCCATCTGCAAAGACTGGCAGACCGAGTGCCCCTAAAATGAGATAAGCTAGAATGACTAACATGCCATTCATTCGCCCCAAACAAAATGAAATTAATAAAACGACCAAACTTTGTAGTGAGATAGGAATCTCAAAGTTGTTGATAGGTACATCAAAACTTATATAGGAACCTATTACCAAAGCAAGAAGTCCGAGAAGAATAGAAAGAAAATTGTTATTGGATATACTCATACATGCCGTTTACATATTTTGGCAGCATACGATGTGTAATTAAAAATTAGACTGGTCCATCACTGCCTCTCCACTCGCCCTCTCCTACTGGTTCGTCAGAAGTCGTAATATAAGCTTCATTCGTCTCATCATCATAATAGAAAAACAGAGGCCCTTCATTACGCATGATATCAATAAATGAAGAGTACTTTTCTACACGTAAGTAGATTAGAAAAACTTTAAGATTATTCTTTTCTAAAACGACATTATCCTGTTCTAAGTTTCTTGTAAAGCGGAGAACTACTCTTCCTGAAGGAATTCTAAATTGGATGCCGTAGTCTGTTTTCTCCCCCTCAGCTGCTCTACTGAATAATGACACTTTGTAATTCTTAAACTCTTCAATTATATAAGCCATTTCTCGCTGTTTTTTAGTTGTGCTAATCTACATTTAGTATTCGGAAATACTTAATAATTTGTGGGTGAATTGTGTTTAATTTAAGTAGGCTGGATTGTAAATAATTAGGGAATAAATACTTCTTGTAGATAAAATAGGAGCAAGAAATGCTAGTT
>ENA-ORXT01006911-ORXT01006911.1-marine-metagenome-genome-assembly--contig:-NODE-6911-length-10334-cov-7.840792_pt1 | contig 10334 bp, 14 predicted proteins | sample MGYA00237868_ERZ511482 | MGnify/ENA metagenome assembly ERZ511482
GGGCAGTGCAGGAAATGAGTGAGCCGGGACTGCACCCTCGCTTGCGAGGCCACGTCCTATTTATTCTATTGGTACGAGAAAGGGGTGCTCGCTTGCCCCCGCAGGAACAGGAGGCCGCGAAAGGGTGTCGGCAGCGGCGGCGGCCAGAGCGGTTAACGCCGGTAGAGAGTCGTCAGGCTGCTAACACGGCCTGCGCTCTTCCCACTCACCGTCCCGGAGTCGGCGCAACTGTCCTCTCCTAGAGGGCCGCACGATGGTGTCCTTCTACGTAATTCTTGCCGTACTCGGAACAGATCTGGTACTGAGCACCGCTCCCGTTTAGTGTATCAAGTCGCACTTGTAAGAACTTGAGCGGACCACATCTTAATCACGCCCTAATCTCGTCGCTTACGCGCCACAATGAGTTTCTCCGTCGGGATACCAGCAAACACTCCTAGCTTGCGAGCAGGAGCCCGTTTTCAACGAGCTTTTACCAGCGATTTGGGGGAAAACGAGGCTCGTGGTTGATCCAGCAACGAGGTGCACTGCGCTGGGCGTGTCCGTGAACACGCCTTGGGCGTGTTGCGCAACCCTACCCCCCACTGGCCACCCCGTGCTGAGAGTATTTCTGCAATCGTCTGAGTGAACACAATAAAGGCAATTTGTGACGGATGAATGTACCCGTTCCACGTACGACTGCATGCACCACACAAGAAGAGAGACAAACCATGTTTTTTTTTCTTCCGGGGGACGTGTCCTAGTGTCAATACCCGTATGTGAGAGATATGGCGGCGCAAAACGCACGACAGGCCCGGCCGTGTTGCACAATACCGTCGACGTGCTGCCCGATCCGCGCGACACCCATGATTCAAGGGCCACCGCATTTTTGCGACGCCCGTCATCGGGCAGGTACAGCCGGGGCGACTGGGCATCCTCATTCGCCACAAGTACGGACTCGAACGCAGACGCATGTACCGAATGGGCGGCGTGGCAGCACAAACTGCAAGGTACAGGAGCTCTTTCAACTAAAGACCGCGGTGAACAGCATCAAGAAGAGCCCGTGGTGTAGGGCACGACATTGCTTTTACATTGACATGGGCTCTCCACCCGGAAAGGACCGGCGCAACGACGCGAGATTTCGCATTAGCGTGTCAACAGCTTTGCGCATTGCCTCGACGTGCACAATGTTCTCCACCGCCCACGAATGACAGTCCCTCCCCCCCAACTGAGCACGGAAGAGACGCAGGAGAGTGTCCTTCTCGTCGACACGGTCCACCGACGCATTGTCCACGTCCTCGGACACGGAGTTATCCGAATCCTCGCCACAACGGGCAGCCAACAAGAGCTGCGGCGGATCATCGGGAGCAGCGTGGGGTCTTCACCGAGCTCAGCGGCCTTTTTCATCGACCACGTGCACACAGTTGGAGATGTTATATTTCCTTGGACTTGAGTCTAGGGTACATATTGCTGATCCCCGAATATTGTCCTGGTGGACAGACACTGACTTGCGGACCGACCCTCTCCACCAATCAGATGCGCCCCTGGGACTGACTTGGCGCTCCTGATTGCTTCCATGTGCCCATGCAGCCAGGAAATCAACGTCAGCTCTTCATCTTTTCTGCATTGGTGGCGAGGAGACAGTAGAAATTCTGAAGATCTCGCGTGGGCAGCTTGCTCCGTGCTAAAAAAAGCGGATCAAGCAGCAACAAACAGTCAGTTCTGCTGGATGCAAGGTCTTAGTACAGGATGCGGGCCTTCTATTGGCTGCGGTGCCCTTCTACTGTCGTTTCAATCCAATTGAGTGCTCTTGTTCAGAGTCAGTCTCTGTTTCTGTCCCCCAGGACAAAATTCGATGATCAGCAATACAGTCTTTCTTCAGTGCTCCACCCTTTTCGTCGCCAGACATACTCCTAAGTAGCCCTCTTTTTTTCGTGCGGAAGATGGCGAAATGGCCCTTCCTGGCAGTGCAAAGCTGTCTCGTTCTTATCCAGGGGTGGATAGCAAAGGAACCTACAGGAATGGAGAAAGACTGTATCAACATGCGCATGGGGTCCATACTCAAAAATTCTTTTATCTCCAGTGCACGCGCAGGAGTACTTGCGGTTGGCGCCGTATGCACACCATTTCGGGCGGTACGCAGTGTATCGGTCACGGCTGCGGGTTCTTCGGGCATGGTTCGATGCGCAACATGCGTCCAGCACATTCTGTCGCTTTTCTCGTTTGTAGCATGTCAGCCGCGGTCATACGGACGCTGCACGTCGCTTTTCGTAGAATGTTTGGGTCAGTTGCCTCAGAACGAGGGTGGTGCGTTCAGACCCCCGGAAACGTCGATCTGGTCAAAGGCGTCGACTGTATTTTATCGTTAAGTCCGGCGATGGCGCTCCACGGGACAACCAAGGCCCATTCTGTTCGAAGGTTCGAGCAGACGCTCGCGACCCATCGTCCTGGAGAAGAGGGCTCCCGGACGGCGCGCGAGAGCTGCCAACGGCCGCACCACCGCTGTCGTCGGGGTCACCACCGCGGCGGCCGCACACACCCGACGCCCCCCCCGCGCGCGCTTCCGTGCGCGACCGCCCGCGACCAACAAAGCCGGGGCGCGGTCGGCCGCCGCACCGACGAGACGACCAGCCCCACCCACCCCCCCGCGCGCGCGTGTGGGTGTCCCCGCCGGCGGCTGTACAGCTCGTCGCGCGCGATATGGCATGGTCCAAGGGGGCACCGCGCCCGTGTCGACGCGGCGGCAGCGCTGACGGCGGCCCCGCCCGTTGCGGTGCCTCCTTACTCCTCGCTCTCGCCACTGTCTGATGGGAAACGAGCTCTGCCGCCGCTATGAGCGGGGAAGGGCGCCGGCAGCGCCAGCGCCGCCTCTCCTGCCGCGGCTGCCGCCGCTGTCACGCCCGCTATCGCCGCGACTGCGGAGGGTGGAGGCTGCGACTGAGGCGGCGGTGGCGGCGGGCTGTGGTCCATGGCCCCACCGTCGCCGCTGCGGCCAAAAGCTGGCGTGGCCACTGCTGCCGACGCGGCGGCGGCGGACGGCAGCGCGGAGTTTGACGGCGGACTGCCTGCGGCAGCGGTGGCGGCGGCCACCTGCCGCGGCCATGACGACCGGGACGGGTGCGACGGACGGCCGGCGGCGGCGTGCATGTCTGGAGGTGCGAAGATATTCTTCTGCTTGTCTCTGGGGCGGAGAGCCGCAGCGGGGACGGCCGCGGCGTGAGCGCCGCCGGCGTCGGTGCTTATTGGCGGTGGCTTGTTTGCCGAGGATTCGCGGCCGCGCGAGGGGGGTGGTTCGCGTAGGCTGGTCGTCGGCGGCTGCTTCGCACGTTGTAAACAAGTCCAGGGTATTTCCGCGAACGCGTCTTCAGTACTATGCTCATTCCTGCTGCAGCGCCCTACTGGATTGGACGCCCGCGCGGCGCTTACGAGGTGCCTGCATTTCCGGTGGGGTGGCCCGACTTGCCCTCACCGCGTCGGCCGACGCCGCCCGTCCCGCCGCCGCCCGCTTACCCATCTGCGCGCTGCTCCACCGACCGCCGCCATCGCGCCTGGCGTGGCCCGTCCCGCCGCCGCCCGCCCAGTGGCGCGCCGCCGCAACGGCCGCCACCGCGGCGCGGCACTTGGCCCGCCCCGTGACGGCGCGGTGGTCGGCGCGGCAAGGGGGTGCAACGCAATGGCTCCCGCGGCCGCATGCGAGCGAGGGCACCCGCGGATCCGCGCGTGGCCGCCACCCCGCCTCCTCCGCCACCCGGCGGGCCGCGCGGCGCCAGCAAGGGGCCGACGGGCGACGTGCGCGCGCCCCCCTTAACGGCACCCCCCTCCCATCCCCTCCCCGCCGTGGCGCAGTGCGCGGCAGCGTCCCTTCGCCCGTGTGCCGCGCGCGCCGTCGTCGGCACGGGCCCGTGTGGGGCGACTGCGGCGCCGCCGCTCGCGGCGGAGCAGCAGCAGCGCGCTGAGCGCGGCGGCCATGGCCGCCGCGGCCACGCCGCTGAGCGCCGACGCGGCGGCGACGAGGGCGTTGCGGTTGCCGCCGTCCAGCTGTGGCGGCACGACGATGTCGTTGCACGCTGCGGCGGCGGCGCCACGCAGCGGCAGCGCAGGTCCCGGAAGCACACCGTCGCACACGTCCCGCGGGAGGGTGGTACTGAACGTCGACCAGTAAACGGGCGCGGTCCGCCCCGCGGTCGCGTCGGTGAGCCACCCCACGTCGGCCGGGGCGTACTCGTCGGGGACGGCGGCGGCCGCCAGCGCCGGCTGCGAGGCAGCGTCCCCGGCGCCGGTCGGCCGCCACCGCCACGATGACGTGTCGGTGGGCAAGCGGCGTTCCCGGCCATTGGCTGTGTGGAGGACGAGGACGGCGGCCAAGGTGTTGCGGGTGACGTTGCCGCCCGCCTCGACGCGGACAGTGATGTGCAGCTGCGAGCCGCCTCTGACGGTGAGGCGCGTCTTGGAGTTGGAGAAGATGACCCTGGTGCGGGGGAGGTTGTCTTGCGCATCCTTCGGGTCCGGTTGGGGCGGCGTTTGAGCGAGTCGTTGGGGGGGGGGGGGGGGGGGGGGGGGGGGGGGGGGGGGCAAAGCACGGCAAAGCCACCGGGACAATGCGGGCGGCAGTGGGCAGACTCGAGGTCGGTTTGGATACACGTCAGCGGCACTCCCCTCTGGACGAGCCCCACCGTCGGCCGAGCCGGGCCCCCGCGTTCATCCCCCTGGTGGCGGGCCGACGTACCAAATGGACCGACACGCGCGGGTAGAAGCAGGTCATGTCGAGGTAGGCCGAGCACGAAGCGGACTGCGCCGCCGCCCCCGCGATCGCGGTCGCGATTGCGGTCGCGCCCGCCGCGGCGGCGGCGACCAGCGCGGCGGCGGCGCCGCGGCAGCCGCGCCGCCTCGGCACCGTCGAGCGGCGGTGGGCTTGTCGACCCCCCGCAGAGGGGGCGTGCTGTTCCATTGTGGCCCGCGCAAGCAGGACGCGGCGCGGCGCGGACGTTTGTCGGTTACGGCGTAACGGGTGCGGGTTGCGGGCCGCTGGGACGTTGCGGGGCACCACCCGAATATGGGGGACGACGCTGATAGAGGTGCCGCGCCGCGAGTCGGTGTGAGCGTAGGTGGCCGGCTGCTGAATACGCGCCCGCCGCCCAGAGCCGCTGCCGTACTGTACCACCGTGTCGCTGTCGGTCGAAAAGAGGCACGTGTGCCACCCGCGCAGAAACCAATGCCCTATGGGAACGCCGCTCGACCGCATCCGCACGCACCGCTGGGGGGGAGCAGCTCGTCAGGGGGAACCCCCCGGCTGACGCGGCGGCTGGCGGCGGTCGGGCCTCCCGCCATGCGCAGTCGCCCCGTGGATGCCCGCACCCGCCAATGTGCACGTGCGGTGGGTGCGTACGGGATGCGGCGCGGGGCGACTGAACGGCGGTCGCCGCCCGCTTACACGCCACCCGACGACGCCCGTCACGTTTCAAGATGGACCGCTCTGCGACGGTCGACGACCGGCGGACGCTCGCCCTCCCCACCAGATCAGTCGCTGCGAGCGGGCAGGCGCGGTACGCAGGGTGCACTGCTGCGCCCGCCACGCCCGGGATGCTGCTATCGCACACCCAGACGCCCTTGCGGTGTCAAACAGACGGAGCCCCTGACGGACAACAAGGGTATTTATTTATACTGTACCCGTGGCGTGGATGGGGGAGGGACCGGGCGCATGTGGCATCGTGCGGGGGTTGAGTGTTATGCAACGATGAGTCGCGGCAGGCTGTAGCCTGCTGGCGTGGCCTGCGCGGCTCCCGCGGTCGCAGAACCCGCTCTATGGCTGTTGACAGTGGCGATCTGGTGGTCCCGCCCAGCGCCGTGGCGGCAGACTTGTCGATGGCCTGACAGGCGCTGAAAGGGAGCGGGCTGTGTAGCACTGTATCAGTCTCCCGTCAAAGAAAGCGCACGCCTACCGCGGCAGCCGTCGACGAGCGGTGATTAAGTAAGGTGCACAGGATCACCGCGATGCCGAATGACACCGGGCCACCTCGAGCGTACTCCATGTTTCGTGAGCTTATGGTTCTCGGTGCTGTCAGGCCAAGACGGCCAGAGCTACTCCTGACGAGATGACGAGTGAGCTGCGACCGCCACTCTGTTTCGCCACCATGTACAGTGATAGCACCACAAGGAAAGCGAGAGTAGCTATACCAGTCAAAGAGGCCTTCCGCATCGTGCACATAGGGCTGGATGCGTGACAGAAAGCGGAATGGAGACGACAACGGCGAGGAAGGATGGAGGAAACAAGGCAGGAACTGGAAAGTAAGAAGCCAGAAGCAACTCCTCCCTCGGGTGGCCACCATGAAGCTCCAGACAAAGACATACACAGCTACCAATGTGCTCCGGTGAACAGGCCAAGCCTGCCTGCTCGTGAAATCGGGTAACACAACTGAACAACAGTACAGAACTATTGCTGATCCAGCCGCCCCCCACGAGGATGCCTCTCTCCCCCACGAGGATGTCCATCAGCCTCTCTCGCATCCCATCTCCACCAGTATCTCCCCCTCTGCCCCCATCGTGGTGCACCCTTGCCCCGAGCATCAAGCCGCCACACCCCCACCGCCTCTGCTACAGCGCCACCGCCGCCCTTGGGTGCTTCCCTGGCAAGACAGCCAGCCCCTCCACACCCTCCTCTGCCACCCCCCCGGTGTGCGCTGCAATTCGCGACGTGGCGGCTCACTGAGCACGCGACGAAGCGCCACATCCTCCCTCCCCTACCGGCGAGCGCAGCGGCGGCGCGGCGCGCATGCTGTTTGCCGCCTGTGTTTTGCAGGGGGGCGGATCCCGTTGGCGGCACCCCCACCCACTGATCGCCTCGGCGAGGCGGCGTGGAGTGGATGCCCCCAGATTTGCACTTCGCTGCACTCTCGAGCCAACCGCCGGCCAGCCAATCGTCCTCCCCGGGCCAGGTGGCTGTAAGGAGTCACAACCTGCATCTGGCCACGGTGCGGCCAGCTGTCGTGCCCGTGGCCTCTCGAACCCGTCCGGCCGGTCCGTTTGCGGGGGCGGCGTGCGGCTGCCGCGCAGCCGTGCCTTCTGCCGAGCGCGCACGACGAGGAGGGGAAAGGGGCGGCGGGTTGCCCGCTGTGACTGACACCCCTGGCCGCTCGAACGGACGGCCCGCACCGTTCCCCGCTCCCCCTCCACTCATATCGGGCTGTCAGACACTGTCCGAGTTTGCCCACGCCATCAGTGCCGCCCTCACACTGGGGCCACCCCGTGCTCACGCGTCGTGCTCGCGTTCTCCATTGGTTTCCTTGCTGTTTGCCCTTTGAATCCCCCTGACGCTGCTCTTGTTGCTCTCACCCACTTGTCTACACTATTTTTTTTCACGCTGTTCGGTCTCACTCGTTCGTTGTCCTTACGCTACGTGATGGCCGCCGGCTCGCCGGCGGTGCGCCCACCTGCAGTTGCCTTTGCATTGACAGCGGGCCCCGCCGCCGCGTGGGGGTGTCGCCCTCTACCTGCCACCGCTGCCCCGTGCGGTGTATCGGTAGTCGTTGGGGGAGGGTGGCACTCAACGTGTGAGCGGTTGGGGCGACCGGCCGCCAAGCAACAGCGGCGACGGCGCGCCTCCCCGACCACGCCCATGGGCGTAGGAGAAGGGGCCTCGTTTTTGCCGTCCGCGTCTTCGACACTGGGTGCCGCGGAGCCGCCGTCGGGTGCTTGCGGTGCCACTGCCGGTCATGACGCCGTCGATGCATCGCCCTCTGCTGCGTCGGCGGCGGTGCACGCCGTAGCGCCGTCCCCGCCGGCGCACACGGCGGCCATCCCGCCGCGGCGCTTCCCGTCCATTCCGCCGCGGTGTCTTTTGGCGCCGCCCCCACGGCGGACGTCACCGGCACCCCCGCCGAAGCGCTCCCCGTCGCCGTCCCGCCTCGGCCCTAACCGGCCGGCGCAGAGCAGCTACTCGCCGTCGCCGCGGTCGAGTTCCTCTTCTCGCTCAACGTCGACACAACGTTCTTCTTCGTCCACTACACGGTCGCTCACCACACTGCGGTCACATGCCAAGCCGCGGTCGCTTACCAACACTCGGTCGCACTCTTCTTCGCGGACGTCTCGAGCGCCGCCCGTACGGTCGCAGACCTCATCCCGTTCTCACTCCCCCTCTCGGTCGGCGGGAACGCCCCGGAACCGGCACCTAGCCGCCCGCCCACCCAGGACGGCGGCGCGGCCCCCATCCTCGCTGACGACCGCCAACCCGGCGCCTGTTGCCGGCGGCCTTGACGCCGCCCGCTCGACACATCCGCCCCCCACGTCGCCCGCCCCCGCCGTCACGCCTGTTGCTACGGACGCGGAGGTGTGGCGCTTCCCGGCCCCCCGCCGCCTTGTTGCGATCGGGGATATTCACGGCACGGTCAGGGCGCTGCGGTCGGCGTTGCGCATTGCCGGACTGCTGCACCCGAGCCGCGATGAGTGGGTCGGGGGCGACGCGGTGCTCGTGCAAACCGGAGACCTGCTGGACCGGGGTGACACAGAGGTGGCCGTCATCCGCTTGCTGATGCACTTGCAAAGCACGGCGGGTGCGTCGGGTGGCGGCGCGGTGCACCTGCTGCTCGGCAACCACGAGGAGGACGCGGTCAACCGGCCAGCGCACGTGGTGCGGCCGAGTACGTGTGCGGCGTGGGACGCTGCCTATCCGCACCTGTCTGGCCACCGCGTCGGCGGCATTGCGGCGACGATGCATCGACAGCGGTGCATCCCCGCCGGCACTGGGTGGACGGCGCAGCCCTACCAGCTGGCGCGTCACCGTGCGATGGCGCCGGGGGGACCCATGGCCATGGCCCTCGCGCCTCGCCTCAAGGTCGTCGTTGTTATCGGCGATACGCTGTTTGTGCATGGCTCCCTGACAGCCGCGATGCTGCGCGAACAGCTGGCGCGCGAAGGCACGGCGGGCTCCGACGTCAGCGGCGACACGGCGACGCGGGACTTTGATCTGGACGCGCCGACGGCCGACGCTCTCGTCAAGTCGATGAACACTCGCTTGCGGCGGCACTTGGCTGGGGAACTCACGTACCCCCCGGGTGCGTCGCAATGGGAGCGCCTCGAAGCCTTTCCAGCTGTCACCGACCGCACCTTCTCGTCGCCTCTATGGTGCGGGGACCGCGGAGAGGCCGACGACCTCGCCGCCGTCCTCCGCCTCTTCCGCGTCCGCCGCATGGTCGTGGGCCACACCATTCACGGGCGGGTGACGGCTCGTTACGGAGGGCGTGTGTGGTGCATCGATACGGGCATGTTCCGCAAACGGGCCCGCGTCGAGGTGCTTGAGATTTGTGCTCCTGGGCACGTGAGCGTGCTGTCGGCCGAGGGGCGCCGCCGGGGGATGACCGTGGCGGAAGGGGGGGAGACCGTCCCCGTGTACGTGGGCGACGGGTACGAGGCAGAGTTTGGAGAGCTTTACGGGGATGTGTGAGGGGAGACCCCACGACGTCCCCTGGCTTGGTCGTTGTTGTGTTTCCCCGTTGCTTTGCGAGCCGATCGGCACCACGGCTTGTTCGAGGGTGTGGGAGTGCGACGGGCGCGTGTATATATGTGAGCAGTTTTTTCTTTGCTTTGCTGGCTTTGCCCTCTCGCGTACGGTCTCCGCGCCGTCCTCTTTTGTCTGCTTGGGCAGTGCCTAGTCGTTGTCTTCCCTGTCTTTTCCTGGGTGTAGTAGGATTATGTTCACGGTCGATGTCCAGTGTGGCGGGAGGGGAGCAAGGGCTCTGTCCTGAATAGGGTCAGGTGACGTCGCAGGGTGCGTCGCAGTGGGCTTCAGTATGATGAAACGTATAAATATCATATGAGCTTTTTCACGCTGATTAAACGCTTTAAGAAATGCCGAGGATGGGCTGTAAGCCTTCGCCTTTTCCACACATCGCTGGCTCACACTTTTTTCATTTTTTTTTACGTCCACGTTGTTTTCCAGGCCTTCCATGGCGTGGCGGCGATCGAGTGTCGGCGTCAGTCGGCAGCACTTTTTCTGGGTGCTTTTTCTTCAACCACAGGGACTAACGCCGGACTCGGACGGGCGGCAGAGCCGCACAACAAGAAAGCGACGCCCGACCAGCTGGGCTTGGGTACCGAGCCCACAAAAGTTCTTAGAGACGGACCGAGTGTCGCCCGCCTCCTGTGAACGTCACGCGTAACGCGATGGGCGACGGGACCTCCCCCCCCGCCACTCTCCCCAACGTCCTCCACTGCCTCCTCTCCTTGCATTGGTGTCTGCCTAGGCCGTCGCCGCCGCCGCCGGCTCTCCACACGCCACCACCTTGACCTTGGGGTCGATCTTGCGCATCATCCCCCCGAGCGTCTTGCCCGGCGCGAGCTCCAACCACGGTTGCCCCCCCCCCCCC
>ENA-ORXT01006912-ORXT01006912.1-marine-metagenome-genome-assembly--contig:-NODE-6912-length-10334-cov-3.617627_pt1 | contig 10334 bp, 9 predicted proteins | sample MGYA00237868_ERZ511482 | MGnify/ENA metagenome assembly ERZ511482
CGCCGGGGTCATCGCGCGGCGAAGGCGCCCGATCTTCCGGGCGAGGGTCGAAGAGGTCATCGGATGGTCCTTTCGTTCATGGGCGGCCCCGGGCGGTCTCTCGCCCCGACGGACGGAAGGGGAGGGGGCATGGGGCGATCATTGCGTGCTTTCTATCACGAACGGCACGGTCGATTCGACGATCACCGGCCCGGCCTCCCCGCCCGCCGGAACGGACGGGACGGTTTCGGTGGCCGTCGCCACGATCCCTTCGATTCCCTGCCCGCCATCCACCCGGCCCTGCGGCCCGCCGAGGCGGATATAAGCCCCGCCCGGTTCGAGCGACAGGGCGTCTTCCGGAGACAGGGTTTCGGGGGCCGGGATCAGGACCACCTGCGGATCGCACGCCGACAGCATCGCCGCCCGCATCGGTATTGCCCGCCCGGAGCGGGTGGGGGAGACCTACCAGGAAGCACTGGCTTACCCCACCCTCAACGTTCGGGGGCTGAAGGCCGCTTACGTTGGTGGAGCCGTTAGAACGATTATCCCGGATGAAGCCATCGCAATGATCGATATCCGCCTCGTACCGGAGTCTGACGGGCAGCGCTTGCTCGACGCCCTGAAGAATTACGTCCAGGCGCAGGGTTATCATCTGGTAACGGAGGTGCCTACGGAGGCGGAGCGCCGGACCCACGACAAGATCGCCGCCCTCTACGGTAAAGTCTCCTACGCCGCCTACCGGACGCCGCTGGATGCACCGATTGGTGACTGGCTGGGGCGGGCGTTGACGCGTGCCTTCGGCGCGCCGCCGGTCAAGATGCGGACTACGGGCGGCTCACAGCCCATCTCCCCTTTCATCCAGGCGCTGGGCTTGCCAGCGGTCTCGGTCCGTATTCCTAATCCGGATAACAACATTCATGCCGCGAACGAAAATCTCCGGGTTGGGAACTATCTGGAAGGTATCCGAACTTGCCTGGGGGTTCTTACAGAAAGTTTGTAAGTACCCATTGCTTTATTATCTTAGCCTTGGACCTGCGCGATGCGCGCCTTTACCTATCTGCCTGAATTCCCGCCTCATGCGATTCTTACTTCTCCGTTGTTGATTAAATTATTACATGCCCCCTAAACTACTCTTCATCTGCTCCCGCAACCAATGGCGAAGCAAAACAGCTGAAACCATTTTTCGCAAGCGGGATGATCTCGATGTGAAGTCAGCCGGGACCGCTTCCAGCGCCCGCATCCGAGTGAATGAAGGAATGATCCGCTGGGCGGACACTATTTACGTCATGGAACGCAAACATGAGCGCTATTTGCTGACCCGGTTTGCCCGTCTGACCAAATACAAAGACATCGTCGTGTTGGATATTCCGGACAACTATAAATACATGGATCCGGAACTGATTGCGGAGTTGGAGGATGTGATTGGGGGATGAGCGCTTTGCGCGCGAGGGGCCGCATTCGTGTATTTGTTTATACAATGGTCCGCTACGGTTTTAGAGATACGTTCTTTGAGTCTCAGTTCTTCCATTCTTCGATAAGACAGCGGCACAGCCAGAGGTTTTTGATTCTTTTCACCTGAAAAGAATGAGCCCGCGCGGAGCGGCGTAAAACGAGCGACAATTCACTGCTTTTTCTCATAAAAACACGGTGATTTGCACTACTTGGCGTGTGTAGGCTCGACCCACACAAGCCTAGAATGAAAGTACTGGCTACAGAAATCAAGACCATTGGGGAAAGGGTAGCCTAAAACCGTAGCGAACCATTGTTGAACACACTTAGACAGGTAGTGCTAACAAGGCTTGAGTTAATCGATTCTTCCCCCTGATCACCACGGTCCGTTCCGCCGGAAGTATAAGCTGATACCGTTCAAACAAGGCCAGCCGCTCCCGTTCATCCGGCGCCTCCCGCAGAGGATCCTCTTCCCAGAGTAAATCCGGATAACAGAGCAGAATGAGGTCGTAGTGACGGAATCTGGTAGCGTGCAGGACTTCCTCCGGGCATTGGCCATACTTCACCTCCGTCCATATCCGAATGACCTCCGGGCCGGTGTCACAGATCACGAAAGAAGCCGAAGTCGCGCGGGCAGCGTCTTCGGCTTCTTGTTGTCTTTGCCAGATGGCGGGTAAATCTGCTGCGGAGTATTGTCCGCCTCGTTCCAGTAAATAGGTGCGGGCTGCTTCTTCCACGTAGAGTCCGTCCAGGGCAAAGGCCAAATCTTTAGCCAGCGTGGTTTTGCCGGAGGATTCGGGACCGGTTATTAGTATGATAGACGTCGCTGCGCTCTTTTTAGACGCTGCGCTTTTTGGCGAAAAACGCGCTTTGCTTGTTTTTCTTATTGACATCGCTTCGCTCTTTTTAGACGCTGCGCTTTTTGGCGAAAAACGCGCTTTGCTTGTTTTTCTTTTGGACGTCGCTACGCTCCTTTTAGAGCCCAACTTCATCATTTCCGGTTTATGTGTTGGAGCACCCAAAAGCGCAGCGTCTAAAAGGCGAAGCCGTCTAAAAGATCGCGCAGCGATCGTCTACAAGCGCAGCGTCTAAAGAATCGCAACGCGATTCTACCGCTCCAACTTAATCTTCTCCTTAGCCTTCTTCGCTTTTAGCGCGTCAGTAGAAGCTTTCATCTCTTCGCCCATTTGCTGGCTGGCGATGAAGCTTGCCGTCATCTGGGAGAGCATGTCCGAGCCGGCCGTTGGCGCGTTCGGGAGCATGATAAGGTTGGAATTTACGTTTTCGCCCATGCTCTGGAGGGTATCGTAGTGTTGGGTAACGACGATGAGGGCGGAAGCTTCCTGGCTGTTGATGCCAACGGAATTGAGGATGTCTACGGATTCTTCGAGGCCCTTGGCGATTTCGCGACGTTGATCGGCAATACCCTGACCCTGAAGGCGCTTGGATTCGGCTTCGGCCTTGGCCTTGGCGACGATGCGGATACGGTCGGCTTCGCCTTCGTATTCGGCGGCGAGTTTTTCGCGTTCGGCGGCGTTGATCCGGTTCATGGCAGACTTTACGGTTGCGTCCGGGTCAATGTCCGTTACCAGTGCGCGGACGATGCGGTAGCCGTAGTTGTCCATGGCTTCCTGAAGCTCAGACTTGATGGCGTTGGCGATGTCGTCTTTACGCTCGAAAACGTCGTCAAGCTTCATCTTCGGCACCTCGGCGCGGACTACGTCGAAGATGTAAGAGTTGATTTGTTCGTCAGCGTTAGCGAGTTTGTAGAAAGCGTCATAAACACTGTCTTGCCCGACGACGTATTGTACGCCTACTTTGAGTTTGACGAATACGTTGTCTTTGGTTTTCGTCTCAACGTTTACGTCAAGCTGGCGAACTTTAAGACTCATTTTTCCGGCTACCTTATCGATAAAGGGAACTTTGAAGTGAAGACCGGGACCTTTTATAGACGTGAAGCGGCCTAGCCGTTCGAGTACGGCCATTGATTGTTGCTTAACGGTGTAGAATGCGCCGTTAAAAATAAGGAAGGCCAAAAAAGCGATGGCTCCTAAAACGGCAACTGATGTATCCATGATATTTGGTATTTGTGCCAAGATAATGTTTTACCTGCTAAGTAGGTTGTAATTGATGAAGATGGGTTAGACGGAGCTGGATGGAAAGCCGACGAATGAGACAGCAGTGGGCGCAGACGCAGGTACAATGGAAGGGTAGAGGGCAAGGAGCATCATCTTTCAACCCTGCTTTTTGGTTCAACTCAGCACCTGCGCCTGCGGCTCCACTGAGCTTGCCGAACGTGCCCGAAAACAAAAGTGAATCTTCAGCGCAACAATATTCCCACCAAAAGCGTACATTTGCGGAACACTCACGGGAGTGGACGAACCTGGTAATGCTGAAAGATGCATTACCAGGTTTCTTTTTACCTAGAATACGATACCATGTACGATTTAAACGATGCCTACAAACAGCACCTGGAAGCGATTGCTGTTGCCATTCAGGCGAGTCCTAATCTGGCCACCTTCCTGGAAGAGGAAGAAGACGAATTTTACGACGCACTGAAGCTGGAGTTTGAACCCCAGATTGAACAGGCGCACCAGCAGCTGATTGATTACAGCCCACTGGAGATTGAAGCCTTTGAGCGCTATTTACTTGACGAGCGTTTTGAAGGACTCTTCCTGCCCCGTGCCCTCGGCTACGCCGTTTTGCGTGGTGAAGTGACGGAGCATTACTACTTCGCCCGCCAGAATGATCATTTCGGGACCATCCTGAAGGCCATTACTGTGAACAGTAATTTTGATCAGCTCAGCAGCCGCATCGGCCAGAGCGTACAGTGTGGATTTGCCTTGAGCAGTGACATTTTTGTAACCGGATTGGTAGACGGCGTGCCGAGCAAGCGCGTTCGCCAGTTTCTGCAAACCCAGCGCAGTAATGATGCCCGTACGATGGAAGGCCGCCGCCGCATTGAGCGCCGCTACCGCAAGCAGTTCCGTAACCGGAATTACCACTACGCTCCCTTCCCGGTAAACACGATGGAGCTGACGACTTACTCTTCTGCTCTCATCGACTTCCTGCTCTTCCGCGTCAGCGGCGAGCTGCCCAACGAAGCCCTGCAGCCAACGCTGCATACGATGGTGACCCGGCCAGAATTCGCCGGACGGAACGAGATTCTGCGACCAATGGTCATTTACGGTGCTTACTTTACGCCCAACGAAGAAGCGCTGCCCGAACTGATCAAAGCCATCAACCAGGAGCGTAAGGAACGCGCGGAAAAAACCAGTTCTGAATTCCTGTCCTTCATCCTTGAGCTAAAGCGTAACCGCAGCGTACCCTTCGGCCCGGAGCAGGAAAAAAGACTGGGTAAAGTTATTGATCGCTCCATTGAGGATGACCTGACGGCTTACTTTAACCTGACGGACAAGATTCACGCTGACGGATACATCAACCCCTCCGTACACGAGGCCATTGCTGAAGAGCAGGGCAAGCACCCGGGCCTGAGCCCCTTCAACGAAAATATCAGGGAAACCATCCACGGCTATTTCACCCAGATGGCTACCGGGCTCGGCACCGATGAGCGGGATTATATGGAATGGTTCGAACTGACCGGTAAGCAATTCCCGGCCTACATCAAAATTTTTGGCAACGAAAGCTTTAACCAGCAGCTGCGTGCGCTTGCCCGAAAGTACACCAGAGAACTGATCAAGGTACACACCAATAAGCGCGGCAAAGACTACCGCGATATCAAGAAGACCACCATGGCCACCTGGCAGGATTATGGCTTCATGACCGAGAAGCAACTCAAGGAGTTCTTCAAAACGCCCCGGAAGAAGAAAATCGAAGAGTAAAGGAGAATGATTATTTCGTAAAATCACTCCCGATAATGCAGACATCGGAAAAAAACGGTCGGTTCCTTACATAAAGGTCCGGCCGTTTTCTTTTTTACCAATTATTATTGGCTTATTTGGCTTGGCTAATTGCTCCCTCACACTTTTACCTAGCTGTATTTATGTCAAGACTCGTTATTATTTCAAATCGTTTGCCCATTACCATAAACCGTTCTGCTGGCGAACTTCACTACCACCCAAGTGCCGGAGGATTAGCCACCGGACTGAACTCGCTTGATGCAAGCTACAACAAGCTGTGGATCGGCTGGCCGGGCGTCGACATCGCTGATGAGTGGGAAAAAGAAGGCATTCGCAGCGATCTTGCCAAACGCAGCCTCGCACCGGTATTCCTTACGGAACGGGAAATTGACCTCTATTACGAAGGCTTCAGCAACAAGACGATCTGGCCACACTTCCACTATTTTACCGAGTATACGGCCTATAACGACGATATGTGGGCGGCTTACCAGGAAGTAAACTACAAATTTTTCCAGGAGACAGAGAAGCACCTCCGGGACGATGACATGGTTTGGGTACACGATTATCAGCTGATGCTGCTGCCCGCGCTCATCCGGGAGAAGTTCCCCAACATCAGTATTGGCTTCTTCCTGCACATTCCGTTTCCCAGCTACGAGGTATTCAGAATACTACCGTGGCGTAAGCAGATTCTGGATGGCCTGTTGGGCTCTGACCAGATTGGCTTTCACACCTTCGGGTACATGCGGCACTTTCTTTCCGCTGCTTACCGGATCACGGGCTACGAGCACAAGTTCGGCCGCCTGCACATCGATGATCGTGAGGTCAACGTTGACGTGTTCCCGATGGGCATCAACTACGATAAATACGCTCATCCGGACGTTGACGCTGCCAGCGATCAGAGCAGCGGCGAAATCCGTAAGCTACACGCCAGCCGCAAGATTGTGCTGAGCGTTGATCGCCTGGACTATACCAAGGGCATTCCGCACCGGGTGCGCGCCTTTGGCCGCTTCATCCGCAACAACCCCGAATACATCGCAAAGGTGAACCTGATCATGATCGTCGTTCCCAGCCGCGCCAATGTAGACCAGTACCAAAGCCTGAAAGCGGAGGTAGACGTGTTGGTAAGCCAGGTGAACTCTGAATACGGCACCTTCGATTGGATGCCAATCCACTACTATTACCGTTCGCTCAACTTTGCGGCCCTGACGACACTGTATAAGGAGGCCGACATCGCTCTCATTACGCCGCTGCGCGACGGGATGAACCTCGTTGCCAAGGAATACATCGCCGCCAAGGAAGACTCTAAGCAGGGCGTCCTGATCCTGAGTGAAATGGCCGGTGCCGTCTATGAACTCAACGATGGTGCCATCACGGTTAACCCCCAAAGCCATCAGGACATTGAGGAAGCCCTGCTGAAAGCACTGGAAATGAGCCCTGAGGACCAGCGGTCCCGCATGGAACTCATGCAGGAAAAACTAAAACAATACGACGTTAAACATTGGGCCGCCACCTTCATCAGGGAGCAGCATAAATTGAAAGACAGAAACAAGATGGCCAATACAACCCACCTCTCGGGGGATACACTCAAAACAGTGCAAACAAACTATAATCAAGCGGGAAATCGCCTGCTCTTCATTGACTACGACGGAACGCTGATGGCTTTCCACGAAGACCCCCAGGCGGTAAGCCCGGATGAAGAAGTACTCTCACTACTGTCCGGCCTCGCCGCTGATCCGAAAAACTGCGTAGTGATCAACAGTGGCCGCGACCGGGATACCCTGGAGAAATGGCTCGGTCACCTGGACGTGGAAATGGCCGCTGAGCACGGCGTTTGGATGAAAGAAAACGGCAAATGGCAGCTGAACCCTAACGTAGTGGACGGCTGGATGCCCAAGGTGAGAGAACTACTGGAGAATCTGGTCGCCCGTACGCCCGGCTCCTTCATTGAAGAAAAAGACTACTCCCTGGCCTGGCACTACCGGTCCATTGATCGTGATCTGGGTACCAAGCGGGTTCGTGAATTCCGCGATATGCTCAGTTACCTGATCCAAAACCAGGACCTGCAGGTACTGGAAGGAAATAAGGTGGTTGAAATCAAAAACGCCGGCGTAAACAAAGGTAAGGCGACCACCCATTGGGTGCAGCGTCAGAAATGGGGATTCGTGCTGGGCATCGGTGATGATGCTACGGACGAAGACATCTTCAAGGCACTACCCGAAACGGGAGTAAGCATCAAAGTGGGGCCGGATCGTACGGCGGCACGATTCAGTCTCTCCGGAGTGACGGAGGTGCGTAAAATGTTTCAATCGCTGGTATGACCTCAATGGACACTCGCGCAATATTTGGGATAGTCAGCGGACTGTTATGGCTTGGTCTGATCATATTTCAGCTGGTAATATCACTGTCGGCGCAGAAAAAGTACCCGGGGAAAGCTTCTTCTATGATGGTGGTTGGAAGCATCGGTGGAGTCTTGCTTGCCCTGGCGAATAGAGTTATGCCATTTTTATTAGATATAATGGGCCTATCGATCGACTCACTCTCAATGCTTTATGGGGTTGCGGGTATTATCGCGAGCATCTTTGGACTTGTCTTTTTGATTGGCTTGTACCAGTTGATTAATGAACAGTTTAATGCGAAAGACCAGATAACACGCCATTTAATGTAATGTCATTTAAGGTTGCCGGACTCCACTCCCAGGCACCTCTTGTAGGTACATCGAACCATGCCGGATTGTATATTTTTAGCAAAAACTAAAACATGAATGACGTAGGACTAATCACCGGTGCCAGCTCTGGCATTGGTAAATAACTGGCACGCATACACGCCGAAAAAGGTGGGCATGAACATGATCAAGAAGATGCAGTCTTAAAATATGGCGGGGGACCGTAGTTAAAAGCGTATCGTACCGAAATTGGAGCGTGACTTAGCTGATTTCCTTGCTTTTTAAAACTATTTTTGCACCTGCGTACTGCGCCCGAAACGTTGGTAATGTAGTTTTGTAGTAAATGTAGGCCCGTCTTACACTTACGACGAAACCATATTACTACAAAACTACATTATTACAATACTAACCTATGCAGCTTTCCGAAGGCCGTTATCAAATTGACGGTGTCGACATCCTCGGCCTCGTTGATCAATTCAACGCTCCTCTTTACGTCTACGATGCTGCCACCATGAAACGGCAGTATGACCGGATGAGGAAAGCGTTTGCGAAGGTGAAACGGCTGCGGATAAATTACGCCTGCAAGGCGCTGACGAACGTCAACGTGTTGCGCTTGTTCCAACAGTGGGGTAGTGGTCTCGATTGTGTTTCCGTGCAGGAGGTCGAGATGGGATTACTGGCGGGTTTTGCCCCCCACGATATCCTCTACACCCCGAACTGTGTGAGCTTTGAGGAGGTACTGGAAGCCGTTGATCATGGCGTCCGGATTAACATCGACAACATCTCCATTCTCGAACAATTCGGTGCCGTTCATCCGAACGTGCCGGTTTGCATTCGCATTAATCCGCACATTATGGCGGGGGGAAATAGCAAGATTAGCGTAGGACATATCGATTCCAAATTTGGCATCAGTATCCACCAAGTGCCGCACGTGCTAAAGGTGGTCAATGCCCTTGGCCTTAAGGTCGAAGGCCTGCACATGCACACCGGATCGGATATTTATGACTCCAGAGTTTTCCTTAAAGCCGTTGAAATTTTGCTGCAGGCGGCCGGAGATTTCCCGGACCTCGATTACCTCGATTTTGGCTCCGGATTTAAAGTGCCCTACAAAGAAGGCGGCATTGCAACGGACATTGAAGACCTGGGCGATCAGCTCGGGGATCGGTTCAACGAATTTTGCGCACAGTATGGCCGGGATCTGGAACTGATGTTCGAACCAGGCAAATTTCTGGTGAGCGAAGCGGGCACCTTTCTGGTGCGCACCAACGTGGTTAAAACCACTACCGCTTCCGTTTTCGCGGGCGTGGATAGCGGCTTAAATCATCTTATCCGACCCATGTTTTACGATTCCTACCACCATATTGTAAACGTTTCTAATCCGGCAGGTAAACAGCGGATTTACAACGTAGTAGGCTACATCTGTGAAACCGATACTTTTGGTGTAAACCGGCAGCTGAACGAAGTTCGCGAAGGCGATATTCTGGCCATGGCCAACGCTGGTGCCTACAGCTTCATGATGGCCAGTAACTACAACAGTCGGTACCGGCCTGCGGAGGTTTTGGTCCTTGATGGCCAGGCACACCTCATCCGCCGTCGGGAGACGATGGAGGATCTGCTGGGTACGCAGGTGCAGGTGGATGTGCTGAAAGGTGCGGTATCCGTCTAGAATTTAACCACAGATTCACGCAGATCAGGGCACAGATTTGCACGGATTATCGGTGGAAATCTGTGCTTTAATCTGTGGTTAAGATGCAAGTATTCTCCCTCTATTGCTATCCCGTCAAGTCCCTCGGCGGTCAGTCCGTTCAGGCCCTCATCCCCGAAGGCCGTGGCTTCAAAGATGACCGCCGCTGGATGTTTGTGGATGAAAGCGGACGCTTCATTTCCTGCCGGGCGGTGCCGGGCTTGCTGCTGTTTTCGGCGGAAGTTAATGGCGACGAACTTCGATTTACGCGCATTGCGGACGGAGCTTTACTTTGCGCGGCCGCAGGTGCAAGGAGCCCCCAGTCGCGCCCAAGGCGCGGCCCCCAAAAGGGGAATCCAAAGAGCATTGAAGTCACCGTATGGGATGATACCTTTATGGCCACCCTGATCGATGTGCCCGGCCTCGACCAGCTAACCGAAACCCTCGGCATCCCCGGCGCAAGACTGGTTTACATGGGCCCGGAGGACGTCCGCCCCGTAGACCCTCGCTACGCGAAGGCCGGCGAACAGGTCTCCTTCGCCGATGGCTACCCCTACCTGATCACGAACACAGCCAGCCTGGATGACCTGGCCCAGCGCCTCGGCGAGGACAGCCTCGATGAGCGCCGCTTTCGCCCCAACATCGTTGTCTCCACCGACACCCCCTGGGCCGAAGACGACTGGACCGCCCTCCAGATCGG
>ENA-ORXT01006913-ORXT01006913.1-marine-metagenome-genome-assembly--contig:-NODE-6913-length-10333-cov-8.389333_pt1 | contig 10333 bp, 7 predicted proteins | sample MGYA00237868_ERZ511482 | MGnify/ENA metagenome assembly ERZ511482
ATCAGGTGGGTCTGCGGCCCGTCGTCGCGCACCGACTGGCCGATGCGTGCCGCGGTCAGCCAGCGGATCAGCCACGGGCCCACCAGCAGGCAGGTCACCAGGGCTGTCAGGGCCGAGAAGATCGCGCGCAGCGTGATGTAGCGCAGCACGTCGAACCCTTCGTTCAGCGCGGTCAGCCAGTCGATGACGAGCAGGATCATGCCGACACCTCCGCACCGGGCGCGAGCGTGCCCTGCACCAGCGCCTCGACCACCCGCTCCATGCGCGAACCGCGCGAGCCCTTGACCAGCACGGTGTCGCCCGCGACGAGCGCGCGCAACAGGGCGGTGCACAGCGGCCCGGCCTGCTCGAACCGGTGCGCGCCGTTGCCGAACCCGGCCGCGGCCCGGGCCGACAGCGGACCGAGCGCCCACAACGCATCGAGCCCGCGACGGCGTGCGTGGTGACCGACCTCGGTGTGCAGGCCCTCGGCCCCCTCACCCAGCTCGAGCATGTCGCCGATCACCAGATGGCGCCGACCGCGACGGCGGGCGAGCAGCTCGATGGCGGCCTTCATCGATTGCGGGTTGGCGTTGTAGGTGTCGTCTATCACGCACAATCCGTTGTCCGGCAGGCACTGTTCGAGACGCCCGGGTGCGGCTCGCACGGCCGCCAGACCGGCCAGGATCGCCGCGTCCTGCACATCCAGGCACTGCGCCGCGGCCACCGCGGCCAGCGCGTTCAGCCCGTTGTGATCGCCCAGCAGCTCGAACCGCGGCTCGTGGCGTTCTCCGAACGCCTCGAACCGCAGGCCCGAACCCGGCACGCCGCGCACCATCGCGTGGCGCGACACGCCGAAGGTGCGCCGCCGGTGCGACGCGGCGTGCCCGGCCAGGACGGCGGCGCGCCCGTCGTCGACGTTGAACACCGCCTCGCCGCGCGCGCCCAGCGCATCGAACAGCTCGCCCTTGGCGTGCGCCACCCCTTCCAGGCTGCCGAACCCTTCCAGGTGGGCAGCACCCGTGCCGGTGATCACCGCGACATCGGGGGGCGCGATGGCAGCCAGCCGTGCAATGTCGCCGGCACGACTCGCACCCATCTCGATGACGGCGTAGCGGTGCGAACCGTCAAGCTCGAACAGCGTCAACGGCACGCCCAGGTCGTTGTTCAGGTTGCCGCGCGTGGCGAGCACCGGGCCGAGCGTGCCGAGGATCGCCGCCAGGATCTCCTTGGTGGTCGTCTTGCCGTTGCTGCCGGTGATCGCCACCACCGGCACGAAATGACGTTCGAGCCACAGGTGCGCCAGCGCGCCGAGTGCGCTCACCGTGTCCTCGACCACCAGTTGCGGCAGCGCGCAATCGACCCGTCGCTCGACCAGCAGCGCGGCCGCACCGGCCGCCTCGGCCTGCTGCACGAAATCGTGCCCGTCGAAGCGCTCGCCGCGCACCGCGGCGTACAGGCCGCCTGCCCGGAAGTCGCGCGTGTCGATGCCGACGCCGGTGAAGCCCGCGTCCTCGCCGTGCAGGCGAGCGCACAGCGGCTCCTCGATCTCGGACAGGGTCGACCGGACCGTCATGCGCACGGTGCTCCGGTGCGCGGCGGAACCGGATCGGCGGCACGGCGCAACGCGCGCGCCGCGATCTCGACATCGCTGAACGGCAGGCGGCGGTCGCCGACCAGCTGGTGGCGCTCGTGCCCCTTGCCGGCGATCAGCACCACGTCGCCCGCGCCGGCCTCGTGCAGCGCCAGCGCTATCGCGGCGGCGCGATCGGGCACCGCCTGCGCGGCGGCCCCGGCCGGAAAGCCCGCCACGATCATGTCGATGATCGCGCCGGAGGGCTCGGTGCGCGGGTTGTCGTCGGTGACGATGGCACGGTCGGCGGCGGCGGCGGCACGCGCCATCGGGGCACGCTTGCCCGGATCGCGGTCGCCCCCGCAGCCGAACACCACGCACAGCCGACCCGGGCAGTGCGCGCGCACCGCCGCGACGGCGGCGGCGAGTGCGCCCGGCGTGTGCGCGAAGTCCACGATCACGGTCGGTGCACCCGCCCGCCCGGCCGCGACCCTCTGCATGCGTCCGGCGACGGGCTCCAGGCGCGACAGCGCCGACACGACGCGTTCGAACGGGACACCGGCCCGCCGCAGCACACCGGCGCAGGCGAGCAGGTTCTGCACGTTGAACCGGCCGTACAGCCGGCTGACCACATCGGCACGCTCGACCGTACCGTCCTCGCCGCGCTCCTCGAAGACGAACCGCAGCCCGTCGACCGTGGTGCGCACCCGGGTGGCGACCAGCGAGGCCGGCATGCCGGGCGGCGCATCGGCTGCCGCGCCCGGCGGGGTGGCGGCCAGCGAGAACGTGGTGATCGAGCCGGTGCCGCGGGTCATCAGCGCGCGGCCGAGCCGGTCGTCGGCGTTGACGATGCGCGCCGCCAGTCCCGGCCGGTCGAACAGCGACGCCTTCGCCTCGGCATAGGCCGTCTCGTCGCCGTGATAGTCCAGATGATCGCGCCCCAGGTTGGTGAGCACGGCCATGTCGATCGACAGCCCGTCCAGCCGTCCCTGCGCCAGGCCGTGCGACGAGGCCTCGAGCGCGACCGTGCGGGCCCCGCCGTCGAGCAGGCGTCGCAGCATGCGCCGCAGCACCAGTGCATCGGGTGTGGTCAGCGCGGTTTCCTGCAGCGCCCCGTCGCCCCCGCCCGCCAGGCCCCAGCCGAGCGTGCCGATGTAGCCGGCGGGCTCGCCCAGCAGCGCGAACGCCTCGGCGACGAACCGGCACACGCTGGTCTTGCCGTCGGTGCCGGTCACGGCGACCAGGCGCAGCGTCTCGTCGGGAGCCCCGAAGCAACGCCCGCCCAGCAGCGGGACGGCCGCCTCCAGGCCCTCGATTTCCACGGCCGGGATGCCGGCGGCGGCGAGCGACCGTACCGCGTCGGCGTGCGCGGCGAAGGCGCCGGGCAGGCCTGCCACCGCCGCCGCCCCGGCATCGAGCGCCGCGCGCACGTGGTCCAGGCCGTGCGAGCCGGTGCCCGGCAAGGCCAGGTACAGCTCGCCGGGCTCCAGCTGACGGCTGTCCAGCGAGACGCCGGACACCGCCGCGCCGCGCCAATCGAGCGCACCGATACCGGTGGCCGTCAACCCGTCGAGCAGCGCCGCCAGCGGCCGGGCGGCGGGTGCGCGGAAAGCGTCCGGAACGCTCACAGGCGATCGATCCCGGCGTCCGCGCGCGCACCACCGGTCCGCGCCGATCCGGCCGGCCACGCCACGGTGCGCATCGCCTCGACATCGTCGGGCTCCACCCCGCCGAGCCTGAGCGCGTGCCCCATCACCTCGGAGAACACCGGCGCGGCGACCTGGCTGCCGAAGTACCTGCCGTCCTTCGGGTCGTGCACCACCACCGCGATCGCGTAGCGCGGGTCGGACACCGGCGCGAAGCCCGCGAACACCGACACGTAGCGATCCTCGGCGTAGCCACCGGACTGCGAGCGGTGCGAGGTGCCGGTCTTGCCCGCGACCCGATAGCCCGGCACCGCAGCGCGCGAACCGCTGCCCCGGGTGACCACGCCTTCGAGAATGCCCTGCAGCTCGAGCGCGATGCCGGTGTCGATCACGCGCACGCCCGACGCGGACGCCGCTACGGCCGCAGCGGTGCCCGCACCGGTGTCCGCACCGGTATCCGTTCGCGCCTCGGCGGCCAGGAACGACACCGCCGGCATGACGCCGTCGTTGGCGATGGCGGCGTAGGCACGCACCAGCTGCAGTGCCGACACCGAGATGCCGTAGCCGTACGACACGCTCGCCTGTTCGACGTGGTGCCAGGCGGTGGGGTGGTTGAAGTAGCCGGCGACCTCGCCCGGGAACTCGCTGCCCGGAGGGCGCCCGAACCCGAAACGGTCGAACACGTCCCACATCTGCTCGGGATCCAGCTCGGTGGCGATCTTGCTCACGCCCACGTTGCTGGACTTGATGACGATGCCGCGCAGGTCCAGCCAGCCGTGGTCCTCGGCGTCCGAGATCACGTACTTGCCGATCCGGTACGTGCCGGGCGAGGTGAACACGATGTCGTCGGTGGCGTGCCTGCCGGACGCCAGCGCGGCGGCGATCGTGAACGGCTTCATGGTCGAGCCGGGCTCGAACACGTCGGTCAGGGCCCGGTTGCGCTGGCGCCCGCCGCTGCGGTCGGCGGTGTCGTTCGGGTTGTAGCCCGGCAGGTTCGACATTGCCAGCACCTCGCCGCTGGCGATGTCCATGACCACCACCGAGGCCGACTCCGCCCGGTGCTCGGCCACCGCGTCCAGCAGGGCGCGCTCGGCGAAGTACTGCAGCTGCCGGTCGACCGACAGGCGCAGGTCGCGTCCGGGCACCGCCTCGGCGACGATGTCCATGCCGGCGATCTCGCGGCCGCTCAGGTCGCGCCGGATGCGTCGCTTGCCGACCGAGCCCGTCAGCCACCCGTCGTAGGCCAGTTCCAGCCCCTCGCGTCCGCGGTCGTCGATGTCGGTGAAGCCGATCAGATGCGAGGCGGCGCCGCCGCTGGGGTAGTAGCGCCGGTACTCGCGCTGCACCGACAAGTCGGCCACCCGCAGGGCCGTGACCCGCGCGGCCACGTCCGGCGTGACGTGACGCTTGACGTACATGAAGGCGCGCCCGCGGGCGGCCGATGTCTCCACGCGCTGCTGCAGCCGCTCCGGATCCAGCGACAGGATGGCGGCGACCTCGCGCAGCGCACCCGGCTGCTCGACCAGACCCTGCGGGTTGCCCCACAGCGTCTGGATCGGCGTCGAGATCGCCAGCGGCTCGCCGTGCCGGTCCATGAGCATGCCGCGATGTGCCGGAATCGCCACGGTGCGCATCTGCCGCGCATCGCCCTGCCCGCGGTAGAAGTCGTGATCGAACACCTGCAGGAACACCGCACGCGCGACCAGCCCGAGGCCCAGCAGGGCGAACACCGCCATGACGCTCTGCCGGCGCCAGCGCAGGCTCTGCAGGGGTACCGGCACCGGACGCGACGCCTCGGAGGCGGCGGATGCCCTACGAGGCGACACCCTCACGGCGCGCCCCCGGGACGACCGAGCACGATCATCCGCGAGCTTTGCAGCGTCGGGTGCTCCATGCCGAGCCGCTCGCTCGCGGCCCGCTCGATGCGGCCGTACTCGGAAAAGGTGCTCTGCTCGATCTGCAACCGACTCCAGCGCACCGCCAGCTCGTCGATCGCGGCACGGCTGCGGCTGATGTCGGACCAGGCCGCGCGCGACAGGTGCTGCGACCACGCCACGCTGAGCGCCGAGCAGGCGCACAGGCCGGCCAGCGCGATCGACAGCACGCTCCAGCGATTCATCGCGATGCGCCTCCAGCCGGCACACGCTCGGCAATGCGCAGCACCGCGCTGCGCGCGCGCGGATTGCGGGCGAGCTCCGCCTCGCCGGCGAACACCGGCTTGCCGATCGCGCGCCACGGGTGCGCCACCACCGGCTCGGGTACCGGCAGGCCGCGCGGGATCGACGGGTCGGGCGGCGGGCGCCGGAACGCCCGCTTGACCAGCCGGTCCTCCAGCGAATGGAAGCTGATGACCGCCAGCCGGCCGCCCTCGCACAGCACCCGGGCCGCCGCGTCGAGCAACGCCGCCAGCGCGTCCAGCTCGCCGTTGACCGCGATCCGGATCGCCTGGAACGTGCGTGTGGCCGGGTGGTGGTGACGCTCCCAGCGCGGGTGGGCCACCTTGACGATCTCGGCCAGCTGTCCGGTGGTCAGGATGGGCTCGAGCTCGCGGGCCGCGACGATGGCGCGGGCGATGCGCCGCGCGTAGCGCTCGTCGCCGTAGCGCCGCAGCACGTCGGCCAGCGCCGCCTCGTCGATCCGTGCGACCCACTCGGCCGCCGACACGCCGTGCCCCGGATCCATGCGCATGTCCAGCGCGCCGTCGCGGGAGAACCCGAACCCGCGCGAGGCGACATCGAGTTGCGGTGACGATACGCCCAGGTCCGCCAGCAGCCCGTCCACCCGACCCGACCAGCCGGCGGCGGCCACCACCGCCTCGATGGCGGCGAAGTTCGCCTGCCGGATCGTGAAGCGCGATTCGTGCGCGAAGCGCTGGCGGGCATCCTCGATGGCTTCGGGATCACGGTCCAGGGCCAGCAGCGCACCGTCCGCGCCCAGCCGTGACAGCACCTCTTCGGCATGGCCGCCACGCCCGTAGGTGGCGTCCACGTAACGTCCCGCCGGCACGACCGCCAGTGCCTCGACGGCCTCGCTGCCGAGCACCGCGACGTGGCCGCGTACGCTGTCCGCAGGCTCGCTGTTCGCAGGCCCGTTGTCCTCCGGATGGGCCATCAGAAGGTGATGTCCTGCAGGGCGTCGGGGGGTGGCAATGCCGAGCCCTGGCGCGCCTGCTGCTTCCAGCGCTCGTTCTCGGCCGCCCAGGCATGCTCGGCCCACAGCTCCAGCTTCCTGCCCTGCCCGATCAGCACCACGCGGCGCTCGATCTCGGCGTACTCGCGCAACTCGGGCGACAGCAGCACCCGACCGCTCGCGTCCAGATCCATCAGCGTGGCGTGACCGACATAGAGGCGCTGCATCCGGCGAGTGTCGGGGTGACTGTTGGGCAGGGCGTTGATCTGTGCCTCGATCTCGAGCCAGACGGGCTTGGGGTAGACGAGCAGGCAACCGGACAGGTCGGCGGTCAGGACGATCTCGGTGATGCCGTGCCCGGCGAAATGATCGCGGTGATGCTTCGGCACCGCGAAGCGCGATTTCGCATCGACCGTGATCTTGGTGATTCCACGGAATTCCATGCCGCAAGCGCGCGTTTTCCCACTGACAGGCACTTCACGGCACCTGTGGGCACTATACGACCCACATCACACACGGTCAACGCTACAAGCGTCTGACAGCACTGGTTTTTATGCCCTGTGACGTAGTTCCGGCGCCTGTTGCAACGAGCGTGGCATCAATGACTTGGCATGACTATCCAGAAACGACCTCATGTCGAGCGGCGCTGACTATCCCGAAGGGTGGCACCGGTTTGACACGCGTGACAATTGGTAACAGCGGTTCACAATGCCGTGTGGAACGCGCGGCGACATGCTGTGGAACACCGTCGGCGCAGACGCGGTGACAGGGCACGCGCGGTTCGCTCGCGAACGGCGGGCACGGGAAAGGGCGGACCCGGACAAGGACACGGGCACCCGGGAAACGGGCACGGCTGCTCGACAGAAGGTGGGAGCCGGCCGATAAGCCGGGTTCTGTCGAAGGCCATCATTCATCTAGACACCGTGTCACCACGGCGTTCGTGCGACCTACCCGGGAACGGTGCGGACCACACCCATGTCCCCCTATTCGGTCTTGCTCCAGGCGGGGTTTACCATGCCGTCGAATGTTGCCACCGACGCGGTGCGCTCTTACCGCACCCTTTCACCCTTGCCGGCGACCCCCGGCTTGCACCGTGGGCCACGTAGGCGGTCTGCTCTCTGCTGCACTTTCCGTAGGCTCGCGCCCCCCAGGAATTACCTGGCGCCCTGTCCTGTGGAGCCCGGACTTTCCTCCCCGATCCGCCCGCCTGCTCCCGAAGGTGCGCGCAACCTGATCGCAGCGATAGCCTGGCCGACTCCCGCGATCAATCTACCACTCCCGGATGTCCAGCGGCGCGTGCGCGGATCGAATCGAATGAATCGCCGCGGCCGGGCGCCCGGGTCAGCCCCGTCCGGCGAGCGACATGGCACGTGCGTACACGTCCCGCTTGGGCAAGCGTTTTAGGTCCGCCACCACGCGTGCGACGGTGCGCGGTGGCAGGTGCGGTGCCAGCGCCAGGATCAGCGCATCGGTGGACAGCGCGCCGGCATCGCCCGGCAGGCTCGACCCGTCCGGTTCGCCCGTCGCATCATCGGCACCCACCTGTCCGGTACCGCCGACGACGATCACGAACTCGCCGCGCTGCTGGTTGCGGTCCGCCCTGACCCGCTCGAGCACCTCCTGCACGGGCCCTCGCAGTACCGTCTCGAATCGCTTGGTGAGCTCCCGCGCCACCGCCACCCGGCGCCCGGCGCCGATCACGTCCGCCAGATCGGCCAGCGAATCGACGATGCGGTGCGGGGACTCGTACAGCACCAGCGTGTGCGAGCGAGCGCCCAGTTCGCGATAGCGCTCGCGACGGGCGTTCGAGCGCGAGGGCAGGAACCCGGCGAACTCGAAGCGATCGGTCGGCAGCCCCGACACCACCAGGGCCGCCAGCACCGCGCTGGCCCCCGGCACCGCCACCACCGGCACGTCCGCCTCGATGCAGGCGCGCACCAGCCGGTAGCCGGGATCGCTGATGGAAGGCGTGCCGGCATCGCTGATCAGCGCCGCGTCGCCCTGCTCGCGGATGCGCTCCACGATCGCGTCGGCCCGCTCACGCTCGTTGTGCTCGTGCAGGGCCGTCAGCGGCGTGGTCACGCCGTGATGTCGGAGCAGGCCGACGCTGTGGCGCGTGTCCTCGGCGTAGACGCGGGTGACGGATCGCAGCACGTGCAGGGCCCGCACGCCGATGTCGTCGAGATGGCCGATTGGCGTGGCCACGAGGTACAGCGTATGCTCGCCCGACATGAAGAGACCGATCCGCGCGGCCGCATCTGACGGCTCGTTGACTGAGGCGAGCCGTTCGGCCTCGCGATTTCCGCCGGCGCTGGCACGGACGCTGGCCGGCGCCTGCCTGCTGGCGCTGGTCGCGGGCTGTGCCGGCCGCGGCGACACCCTGCCGCCACTGCCGGACGATCCGGCCTACGTCAGCGTAACAGACCCGCAGGCGCGCCAGCTGCTGCAGCTCGGCCGCCCCCTGGAGGCGGCCGAGGTCTACGCCCGGCGCGCCGCCGATGCGCCCGACGAGCCGAGCCGGCAGGACGACCTGCTGGTGGCCGCCGAGATTCTCTACGACCGCGGGCTGAAGGAGCCGGGCCGTGCGCGGCTGGAGGCGGTTCCGCTGCAACTCGCCACGCTTCCGCTGGCGCAGCGGCGCGACATACTGGTGGCCAAGGCGCGCCTGCTGGACGACGATGCGCAGGGTGCCCTCGATGCGCTGCCGCCCCCCGAGTCGGTGGACGATGCGTTGCAGCGCGCCCGCGTCTACGAGACCCGCGCCCTGGCGTACCGTCGCCTGGGCGATGCCGATCAGGAGCTGGTGGCGCGCATCGGTCTGGAGGAACAGCTCGACGATCCGGCGATCATCGAGCGCAGCCAAGCAGGCATCTGGCTGATGCTGACCGACCTGCCCCTGTCGACCCTGCAGCGCCTGACCACCAACGTGCGCGGCGACGTCTACCAGGGCTGGATCGAGCTGGCGCTCGCCGATGCCGAGGTATCGACCGGGTCGCGATCGACCGGGTCGCGATCGACCGGGTCGCGATCGGAAGGCCGCGCGGCCGCACTGGCGCAGTGGCGCACGCTGTTCCCGGATCACCCGGCCAACGACCGCTTCATCGGTTCGCTGGCGCAGGACACCCGCTTCGGCGGGCTGACCGGCGACGGACGCATCGAGCGGATAGCCGTGCTGCTGCCGCTGACCGACAGCCGCACGCTGGGCGCCGCCGCCGCCATCCGCGACGGGCTGATCGCTGCGCGCGAGCGCGCGCGCGCCTCGGGCACCGGCGTGCCGGATCTGCGCTTCTACGATGTCGGCGTGAACCCGGCGTTCGCCCGCCGCGCGTACGAGACGGCGGTGCGGGACGGTGCGGACGCCGTGATAGGGCCGCTGCGCAAGGAGGCGGTCGCCGCGATTCTCACCCAGCGACGCGTGCAGGTGCCCACGGTGACGCTGAACACCGTGCAGGACATCGGCAGCGGCGCGGTGCGTCGCAACGCCATCCAGTTCGGCCTGGCACCCGAGGACGAGGCGCGAGCCGTGGCGGAACGCGCCATCGCCCTGTCGCTGAACAATGCCATCGTGTTGCAGAGCGACGATTCGCGCGGTGATCGCGAGGCGCGCGCCTTCCAGGAAGCGATGTTCGTTCGTGGCGGCGACGTGCTGCACGTGGGGGTGTTGCCCGGGGGGGAATACGACTTCTCGGAACAGATCCGCGCAGCGCTCGCCATCGACGACAGCGACGCGCGCTTTCGCACGCTGAGTGCCACCATCGGCGAGCGGCTGTTCCACGAACCGGCGATCCGCAACGATGTCGATCTGGTGTTCCTGGCCATGAGCAACGAGCAGGCGCGCTCGGTGCGTCCGCAGCTCGATTTCTTTCGCGCCGGCGCGGTACCGCGTTTCGCGACCTCGCGCGTCGCCTCGCCGGTGGGCGATGCGAAGATCGACCGGGACCTGAACAGCGTGTTCTACGTGGACGCCCCGTGGGTGCTGGACGCCTCGCTGGCGGACGACCCGCTC
>ENA-ORXT01006915-ORXT01006915.1-marine-metagenome-genome-assembly--contig:-NODE-6915-length-10331-cov-38.252292_pt1 | contig 10331 bp, 11 predicted proteins | sample MGYA00237868_ERZ511482 | MGnify/ENA metagenome assembly ERZ511482
GTTGTCATTGAATAAGGATATTCGTTAGCACTATATTTTTGTTAAGGAGGTCAGTTGTAGTTTTCTGACCTCCTTTTTTTGTGGTTCGACATAAATATGTTAAAAATATTATTTTGTATATATCGTCAGATTATTTGAATTTTTTTTGTCATATAGCTATTTTATTTGATATTTGAAAAAAGGATTACTATCAAATAGGTAGTTTTTTTATTAAGACGCAAATTTTTATCTGAAAGAGACACCTATGTCTTAAAAACCTAATCTTTCTAAAAACCTGCTTACCTTTTAATATTTTTTGCGTTATTACAGTATAGCAAGTTAAATCTACTCGTCGATTACAAATAGATAACGGAAAACTCATTCTATCAAATTAAAACTCTTAATTATGCCTAACTCATTTTTAAAGCCATCTGCCTTTAAAAAAGTAAAATAATAAAAAATTGAACGCGATAAATTTTGTTAAAGAGCTGAGACGTTTTGTAATTGATTTTGATTTTGATCAATACAAGCAGCAATTAGAATTGTCTAAATTGAATAAGATTAATGATGAATTTTGGTTGTCATTAGTGAAATTCTATAAGAATCTTGACAAAGAATCTCAAATTGTTTTTCTCTCAATTGTAAGACAAATTAAAATAGATAATACTTCCTTAATACTTGGAATTTTGGACGGGAATATGATTCTTGAAAATCAGGAAGAAGATTTTATTCTAACGACCCAGGGAAGTAGTAATCCGATCAATGGGGAATTGCAAGGGATCTTTTTGGAGATGGAAGAAAATACATAGGAGTGAATTAGCTGATCTGCGTTCGGTGTAGTTTGCAGCCAAGCTATAAGTAGAAGGAACTATGCCTGTTCGGCGTAGTTTGCAGCCGAGCAATGAGTAAAAGGAACTACGTCGCATATAGTTCAAGATTCCATTTTGAATAAAAGCGATGATACTACTATAATTTGAAAAGAACTAAATTGATACATATGCTTAGACTATTTCTAACCCTTACAACAATACTTTTTGTAAGTTTTTCTATAGCACAAGATGCCAATATAGAGACAAGTATTCATTCCAGTGGATTATCTATTGATCAAGCAATTTTCACTGTAGGAGACATCCACATAGATGGCAGTTCAGGATCATTGGGCACATATGCCTTCCAGTTATTCTATGATGAGCGAGTGAGTGTAGAGTCCTTAGTCGATACGGAAGTAAAGGTTTTCCCTAATCCTACAGATAATTATGTATCGATTGTAACTGATGAAGAAGTGAAATCTATTAGACTAATAGATCTTACTGGTAAGGAAATATTTAGAACATCAAAACAAGAAGACATCAGTCTGGAGGGTCTTGATTCAGGAAATTATATCTTAATTATAAATGATATAAGAGCCATAAAAATAACCAAACACTAAAATTCAAAAAACTTTAAAAACTGTAAAATCATGAAGCATTTCATATTGATTATCGCAGCGCTTTTCTCAGCTATTATTTGTAGTGCACAGGTACCACAGGGATTTAGTTTTCAGTCATTGGTATTAGATGATAACAGTGCTCCCATCAGAGATCAGATGATCGGCGTACAGATACAGATTCTGGATGAGTCTGCTTCGGGTACAATTTTATATAGTGAGAGCCATAGGCCTACAACTAACAGTAACGGACTGTATACGCTTGAGATAGGAAATGGTGATCGTATCTCTGGTAGCTTTGAGGATATCGATTGGTTAAGTGGCGCTAAGTATGTAGCATTGTCTCATGACGTATCTGGTGGCTCGGATTATAGATTAGTAGGGAGTAGTCAGCTTTTGAGTGTGCCGTATGCATTAGCGTCAGGTACTTCTTTTATAGAGCCTAAGATATATGCGAGTCGAATTAATCTCTCACCTACAACTTTTGATATTACAGAATTTGATGCTAAAGAAATTATATCTTATCGTTACGATTGGATACAAGGTGACCCAGAAGATGTATACATAGAGTATAGTAATCTTCCTGATAATATCAATATCCAACATGGATCAAGAAGTACCGGATATCAGGTTTTAACATCTAACATGGATACTATATTTGATGGTTTTGCAAGGCCCAATTCAAGTTTCGGTATTATTGATCCAAATGTACCTTTAGTACCCGGATCGTACGAAGTTGACATCACATTTAGAACGGAGACAGAAATCTTGGAGGAGATAAAATATGCCTTGGATATTTTAGACCCAGATAATCAAGAAATTGATTGTACAGAAGATTATGTGGGTGTAAGAGTATTAGAAACAGTATGTGATTCTATGAATTTTCTTGAGGGAACAAGTATTTCGGTGGAGAAAATAGACAATAAGACTTTGGGCATCACAGACTTCTTGGACTTTCCAGATGGCACAACTTTAAGTTTTAGGGATGCGATAGAATGTACATTAGATGCAGAATTAAATCCAATGGGATGAGGATAGGTGACTTTGAAGTACTCCGTGTAGAGGTCAGAGATGGATTAAGTGGCGAATTAGAATTCTTTTTGGAATTGGTGAGAATAGGTGGAGATGATGAATTTCAATGTGAACTTATATATAGGTGATTTTGTGTCCGCATGTCTCTGGATCTCTGTTGTCAGAAATGTCTCCGAATTCGGACTTATATACTTCTCGTCTCCGTTATGCATGGGTTAGAGTTTTATTAAATTATCTCTTAATCGTACCTCAATCGAGATGAAAAAATAACGAGTGTTAGGCTACCTGAGTGCCACCAATACCAAGTTCTCACTGATAAGCCACTAAAGCAAAGCTGTAGCTTGAAATTATCGCATCTACCAAATTATAATATAAATCCTTAATCCGTTATCTACTGCAATAACGTTATGTGGATTTCGAAAACTCAAAAGTTATTTTAATTATACGTTACATCTAGATTAGCTTGATGCATTTATATCCGAGTAAAATCACCGCTTAAGCCTTTACAATACATGTAATCTCACATTTTTCCCTTCCCTAATTTGTAAATCAACACAATCGAGTAAATTTGCAGGACCTTATGGAATCGATGATACTATAAGCAATCGATAATAATAGCGGTTAAACTATAGTTAAATCAAAAGCCTGTGGAATGTAATCCTTGTAATAGGGCTTATTTAGATATAATATTGACTTACTAAAAAGAAGAACAATGATAAAAAAGAGTATTTTTTCTATAGTTGCCGTAGTTATGATGGCATTATCTATACAAGCACAGAGAGTTGCTATCGTAGATGTATCAGGGTTGCTTGAGAGCCTTCCTTCATATATTCAGGCACAAGGTGAGATAGATAAAGCTTCCGCTAAATGGAGACAAGATATCTCCATGGAGTATGATCAGATTAAGAGTATGTATAACAAGTACCAAGCTGAGATGGTCTTATTAAGTGAAGAAGTGAAGATCGAAAGAGAAGATGAGATCATGGAAAAAGAAAAGCAAGTGAGAGAACTTCAGAAAAGAAGATTCGGACCAGAAGGAGACTTATTTAGAAAGAGACAAGAATTAGTAAGTCCTGTTCAGGATGAAGTATTTAAGGCTATTGAAGATTATGCTAAAGTCAAAGGTTACGATCTTATATTTGACAAAGCAGGTGCTACAGGATTATTATATTCTAATGAAGAGTACGATAAGACTGAAGAAATTAAAAGAGAATTAGGAATAAGAAACAAATAATATTAAGACCAATTACGAATGAGAAATTTATCAAAATACATTTTTGCTGTTCTGTTTTTTGTAGCAGCAATTAATACTTACGGACAGAAATTTGGTTACGTAGATACGCAAGTATTACTTATGGATATGCCTGATGTCAAAGAGGCTAATTCTAATATCGAGACATTTACAACGCAACTTCAGAAGAAGGGTCAGGATATGATCAAAGCACTTCAAGCTAAAGCTCAAGATCTTGAAAGAAAACAAGGACAAGGCGAGATTTCTCCACTTCAGTTAGAGACAGAAGCTCAAAAACTAAAAGATGAAGAGACTGCGATCATGAAATTTGAGCAAGAAAGTCAGCAAAAGATAATGAAGAAAAGAGAAGATCTTTTAATGCCATTAAGAAACAGAATTCAGACTGCTATCAGCGATGTCGCTACTGAGAATGGTTATGCTTACATCTTTGACCTAAGTACAGGATTTGTACTTTATGCAGAGAAGTCAACAGACGTTGGAGCATTAGTAAAGGCCAAGTTAGGCATCTAAACTTGAGCGTAGTTTTATCATAATTCATATTTAAATTATTATTAGGTGAAAGTATTCTGTATACTATTATTATCATGCTTGTTATCCATTTCTTCTGTCCGAGGTCAGGGGTCTATTTCTGAAAGTGCTCAGGAGTTTGTTGATGCATATGTCAAAAGCGAATTTTTCAAAGTAGCTTCTATGACTCATCCTGACTTAGTTGATATGAACGGGGGAGAACAGTTTGTTATCGATGATCTCAAAGCAGAACGCATATCTTCTTCTGCAGAGGGTTTGATATATAACTCTGCTGAAGTTAAGGAGCCATTAAAGATTTTACAGCACAATAATGAGTTACAAGCCATTATACCTATAGAGTATACAATGCAATTGATAGATAAGGAGTATATAAATAAGACTTATCTATTAGCTGTGTCCGATGATGAAGGTAAGACTTATAAGTATGTCAACCTTATGCAGTTTGATGATGCAAGCTTAGGAGAATTTATAAGTAATCTCAGTCCCGAGATCACTATACCTACTGATGATGGATTTATAGAGAAGTAAGAATCACAGTTAACTCAAAAGATATATAATAGCGGGTAGAGAATTTATTTTCTACCCGCTTTTTTATGCATTGACTCACCCACCTTTTTAGGCTGTGATATATTTTCCTTTCTTTTATATCTAAGGAGATACGACTGAGATATCTTTTAGTAGAGTAATTGTTTGATCAAGATTCAGTAGTATTCCATTTTGACTTAAAAGTACATCTGTTGTAATCGAGAGCAATTATCGATCTAAGTAATAATAGGCTCGACTAACAATAACAATTGTAAAAAAAATGATCGCCCGACCAAAGTCGGACAATCATTATTATCATTCAAAAAATGGATTCTTTCAGTCAGTATTACGGACAGCTTCGTCGGCCATTATTGTTGCGTCTATTATTATTTCTTCTGCCTCTATCGTATTTTCTTGTAAGCCTGTATATATCATCTCTGATGTTATCTAACTTTCTGATTTCTTTACGACTGAGATGACCATTCTCCCAAGCACACTTTTCTGTGTGTCTAAATTTTCTCTCAAGCTTTGTCAATCTTTTTCTATCTCGTTGTGTCATGCGACTATAGATATAATTATCGCGAGTGTAAGAAGACCTATTGCGGTCACGCCTACGATTATCCCTATAATCGTCACGGTAATAACTTCTGTCATCATAGCGGTTATCATCATAACTGTATTGGTAGCGATAGTTAGAGCCACCGTCGTAGTAAGAATAATCTCTCTGTGCTGTAAGGACACTTAGAGAAGCTGTCATTAGAATTGTCAATGTAATTGTTAAACCTTTCATAGCTAAGAATTTTTAGTTGTGATTAAGTAAAAATCTGTGACTTATGTGGCTGCTTAATTTATAGACTATGGACATGATAAGAAAGTTAAGCCTTAGATATTCATTTAACTGAATATTAACCGGTTGTAGGCGGGGACAGCTACAATAGCGAAGAGGCTTCCGTTGGTATCCCAACCTTCAAAGAGTGTCGACTACAGATTAAAAATTTACCATTACATCATCGTGTAAGTAGCTTACACGTAACTATGTATATTGCTATTTTTTTTAAAGAAATTATAATCATAATTAGTATTACATTCACTTTCAATAATTTATGCAATGAATAATAGCAAAGCGAGAATCAGTAATAATTTCTTACAAGCCTATAACCAGCTTAATCCTAAGCAAAAGGAGGCAGTAGATCATATAGAAGGTCCAGTATTGGTTAATGCAGGTCCAGGTACTGGAAAGACGCAGATACTAGCGACAAGAATAGGTAAGATACTCTTAGAACAAGATGTGTCTCCGCATAATATTCTATGTCTTACGTACACTGATTCTGCGACGATTGCTATGCGTAAGCGATTGGTTAAGATTATAGGGCCAGAGGCCCATCAGATTCATATATATACTTTTCATGGATTCTGTAATCAGGTTATACAGGAGAACCTGGAGTACTTCGGAGGCTATCGTAAGCTTGAGCCCATTTCTGATCTTGAGCGGGTTAATGTCATGGAAGAATTAATCGATGGTCTCAGCGATGATAGCCCGCTGAAGCGATTCAAAGGTGACCGCTATTATGAAGCCGTCAGAATGCGAAAATTATTTAGTCTCATGAAGAAGGAGAATATTTCTCCTGAAGTAATGCATAGACAGATTGTAGAATATTTAGAATTGAGTAAGGATAGTAAAGAATTCATATGTGGAAGAAAAACGACGAATAAGAAAACTGGCGTTACGTATATGAAGGGAGACTTCAGAGATGATAAATTTATTTTATTCGAGAAGAAATTTGACGTACTAAAAGCTGCCGTAGATCAGTACGATGTTTTTCTTGCATTGATGAGTAAGTATGAACGCTATGATTATGAGGATATGATCCTATGGGTCATTAAGGCATTCTCAGAAAATGAAGATATCCTACTGAAGTATCAAGAACGCTACCAGTATTTTCTTGTCGATGAGTATCAAGATACTAACGGTGCACAGAATGGTATTTTAAATTATCTTATTTCTTATTGGGATGTGCCTAACGTATTTGTAGTCGGTGATGATGATCAGGCGATCTATAAATTCCAAGGTGCCAACTTGGGTAACATTATGGACTTCGAAAAAAAGTACAAACCCAATACCATCGTTCTCGAAAACAACTATCGATCTAATCAGATGATCTTAGATATGTCTAAGAGCCTCATAGAATTTAATCAAGAAAGAATAGTCAATCAACTACAAGACCTTTCTAAAGAACTTATAGCATCGAGTCAGCCTGCCAAAGAAAAGATCAAGCCAAGAGTCTTGTCTTTTGATAAGCAATCTGCGGAGTATGCTTTCTTAGCTAAGGAGCTATACGACACATATCATAGTGACAAAGACAAGTTTAATAACATTGCCATTATCTACCGTAAGCATGCACAAGTCGATGACCTTGTCAATGTATTAGAGAAGAAAAATATACCTATAAATATCAAGCGTAGGATCAATATCCTCGAACTGCCATTCATCAGAAATATCATCAATATATTGTCTTACCTCAAGGAGGAGTATAAGCTGTATGGATTAGGGGAGGGTAGGATATTCGAACTATTACATTATAACTATTTTGGTATTGACTCAGTCGATATAGGAAAGTTATCAATGTATTGTCAGAAATCTTATCATGCCTCCAGTGATGAGAATGACAAAAAAGAAGCAGTCAAATGGAGAGACCTCATCGCCGATGAAGAAACCTTAGCGACCTTAGGATTAAAGAACGTCGAAGCTATCGTTGAGACATCTACCAGTCTCGATAAGTGGATTAAGGATATGCAAGAGGTTACATTGCAACAACTCTTCGAGAATATTATTAACGATGGCCACATCTTAGAATATGTGATGACACAGAGTAATAAGTCGTGGCTACTGCAAGTATTAAGTACGTTTTTTGATTTTATAAAAAATGAATCTACTAAGAAGCCAGATCTCAGGATAGAGGAATTACTGACGATGCTTGATAAGATGAAGAGTAATAAGATACAGCTTCCTGTCAATAAAGTCATCACCTCTGCAGAGGGTGCACATTTCATTACTGCACATTCATCTAAGGGATTAGAATTTGATAAGGTCTATATCATCGGAGGTATCAAAGATATCTGGGACAAAGGCATAGGTACTAATCAGCAGTACAAATATCCTGATACCGTCAATGCTGATAGCGAGACCAATATAGAAGACGAGCGACGTCTATTTTATGTCGCCATGACACGAGCTAAGACTGATCTCCTCATCACCTATTCTCAACAGAATGAGAAAGGCAAAGAACTCGGTAAGTCACAGTTCATCGATGAGATTAAGGACACTTACGATATAGAAATCGAATCTCCATCATTAGAAGAAGATACGATAGCAGAATTCTACTATAACCTACTCAAGAAAGAAGATCGTGTGATACCGCTTATAGAGAAAGATCTTATAGATAAGTGGATAGACTCATATTCGCTATCCGTTACGCATCTTAATAAATACCTCAAGTGTCCTATAAGTTTCTATTTCGAAGCGATACTTAAAGTGCCTCATGCGAGGAATGCTTATTCGGGATTCGGGACAGCGATGCATGGTGCATTACATCATTTCTTCTTGCATATCAATAAGACAGGAGAATCTCCATTGGACAACCTGCTATTCCACTTCAGAGAGAATATGAAGGCCTTCAGATCTAACTTTACTGATAAGGAGTATGATAGCTTTATGACGCATGGATTGCGATCTTTGGAAGCCCTCCATGCTCATAAGATCAAGGAGTGGTCACAAGGCCAGAAATTTGCAGTAGAAGCTAAGATTGAGAATGCAGAGTACAAAGGCATCCCTATTAAGGGATTCATAGATAAGATAGAAATATACAAAGATTATGTCCATGTCGTAGATTACAAAACGGGTGACCCTACTAATCAAAGAACACGACCTAAGTTAAAAGCACCATCAGAAAAAGATCCTAATGGAGGTGATTACTGGCGACAGATCGTATTCTATAAGATCCTCCTCGATAGTGATAAGAAAGAGAATTATAATATGGTCACTGGCGAGGTTGACTTTATAGAACCTAATAAGAAGACTGGAGAATTCAGTAATAGCAAATATGTCGTGCAGCCAGAGGAGATGGATATGGTCGGTACGCAGATAGTAGAGACAGTCGATAATATCAAGAGCTACAAATTTGATACAACTTGCGAAGACGAAGATTGTATGTGGTGTAATTTTGTAAAAGATAATTACACCATCAATGCAGCATTAAAAGAGGATATCTATGAACATGAGTAAGATAGCACATAGTATCGTTGCCTTAATATTTATTGCTTTTGCAGTATTACAATATAACGATCCTGACGGTTGGAAGTGGATGATAATATACATGCTGGTAGCGCTTGTTCCGCTTCATAAAATATTCGGTAAGTATTGACCTAATTATACTATTGGTATTGCAGTAGCCATATGTTTAGGATTAGTATTTAACGTCTATCAACTCACCTCATGGATAGATGCGGGTAAGCCCGCTTTCATAGATTATGAGCCTACTGATATCCAAGCTGTAGAAGATATCAGAGAGTATCTTGGTATCTGTATATGTGCTCCTGTTAGTGTTGTGTATGTGGTTATTGGGTTTAGGAGGGATAGGAAAGGGATTTAATTATGCCTTTAGATACCTATTAACTCTATGATTTAGTAGATTCTTATTAAAAAGACAAATTCATGCAGTATGCCTATTGCGTACTATTTAAAATTTCATTATCTTAGAATTATGAAAGTCAAAGTGATAAAGTGGAACAACGTTATGATCCATTGCAATAATGATCACTTGAAAAAGAAATCTTTTGATAAATTTCATAATCGATTGAAAATGTCAGATTGGAATATACCTCAAGATATATTAGGATCATTTAGTTCAGCTGATATTATAACATGTAGAAATGGGATGCCAAGAGTCGTGTTTAATATAGCCAGAAATAAATTTCGTTTGATATGTGGTTATAGTTTTAGATCAACTACTGTCAACTTATACATAAAATTTGTAGGTACACACCAAGAATATGATAGAATTGATGTTTGTAAAGTAGATATGTTTAAAAAGATTAAAATATGAAGTATAAGAAAATTTCAAGTATAGATCAGTATAATGATTACTGTGAGATTCATGAGAACTTAACATACAAGAACCATGAAAAGCATAAGGATGAAATAGACTTAATCGAAGTGTTAATAGATGAATATGATAGTAGAGAATCAGAACATAGAGAAGAGTTAAACCCTGTAGAGTTTTTGAAATATATTCTTGAAGAAGAAGAATTAAGTAAAACTGAATTAGCAAAACAAATTGATGTCTCTAAGCAACTCATCTCTGATATTGTACTTTATCGTAGAGCTATTAGCTTAGATATGGTCAATAAGTTGGCTGAGAGATTTAAGATGCAACCTAAGGCATTCAGCAGACCGTATCAATTAAAACCAAGAAAAAATACTAAAGAGAAATCTGCTGTATAGATTTATAATTTTAAAGACAAAAGCCCCGACTCTTTTCAGAATCAGGGCATTATATTTAAACTAATTTCTAATGCTGTATAACGATCTTC
>ENA-ORXT01006916-ORXT01006916.1-marine-metagenome-genome-assembly--contig:-NODE-6916-length-10331-cov-8.616442_pt1 | contig 10331 bp, 14 predicted proteins | sample MGYA00237868_ERZ511482 | MGnify/ENA metagenome assembly ERZ511482
TCCAATATGAGCCTACAAGCACCGCCAACAGCAGCCCACAGCCAGAGCTATGCTGATTTCTCGTTTGACTCCCCGCAACACACATGCGACAAAGTGACCGACGCTTTGGGCCGTCGCTATGACGCATACTTGGGAGGTCCCCCTATACAAGCAGGGACACCGAACGTTTGCTGAGCCTGTTTCTGCCGTCAAAACGCGTTTTTGAGCACGTATTCCAGGCACCCCATCCCCATATTCGTCAGAAACAGGACCGAACGGGCCTCTGGACTATGTTTTCTTTGGAAGCTCGCCGAGCTATTCTGTGTTCCGACGTAACTAGAAGGACCCCACGGCTCCATTATGAGGTCACAACGGCTGCCAGCAGCAGCCCACAGCCAGAGCTATGCTGATTTCCCTTTTGACCCCCCGCGACACACATGCAACAAAGTGACCGACGCGTGGAGCTGTTGCAATACAAGATATGTGCGACGTCGCTAAGGATATCTGGGGGGTTCTGAGACGTGATTCGGCCTTGTTTGCTGGCAGGAAGAGTTGTGGGGCCAGTCATTGTGTTTTCCTTTCTCGTGACTGTTATTGAAGGGTTGCTCTTTTTTACTGTGCTCTCATGCTTTATTGTGCTAGGGTATGTAGAGGTTGTAGCGCCGAACGGCCGCCTTCACAAACCCGCGAGACATGTCGCCAGTGATTCGAAGAAGCATGGCGTCAATGGTGGTCATGGGCCACGCGTTGAACTGGTCTGGCGATGACCAGCGACGAAGCCAGCTGCTGCCCACAGAAAAGACATATTCAATGGGGTTGAAGTCGGGCGAGTAGGGAGGCATGAGCCAAACAAACACCCCAGCTGCTCTCAGGCTCGCCAAAGCCACGCTATCATGAATTCGGGCATTGTCAAGGACCAGTACACAGCGCTCGGGCTGGACACCTCACTCTCCCGCCACACACGCTCGCATACACGGTAACACAAACGAAGTAACAAACAAAAGCAAGTCAACTGCCGTCTGCACCGGGGGAGGCCGCGTAATCATCCAGTCTAGCACACAGTCATGGGCCATCTCGACAAAGAATCTCGTCCTCGCCGCCGCAGACGACGCGACGTAACACTCAGACCGCGAACCGCGCACTGACCACGCCCACCGACGCTTGGCCGCCCGCCACACCCGATGAGCTTCGTCAATGAAGACGCGGCAGCTGAGCGGGATTTGCCATTGGGCGGCAACCCAGGAAACCCGCTCGGCCTCGTTGCGAGTGAAAAAGGCCTTCTCAATAATCTTCATCGTGTAGCCGTTTCGGGCTAAAATTCGGCTGACCGAAGCCGGGGATACCTCGACCGCCCCGTCACCGCCTGCCGTCAACGCGTTGACGACATCAGTTATCTTATCGAGGAAGAGCTCTGGCTCATCATCAACGGCCTTGAGGACGGCGTCACGGAGGGCCGGGTTGTCGAAGACATTGTCAGCATGCCGGCTCCACCGCTCTGGGTCATAGTGAAAGTCGCCCCCAGTCTGCCAAAAGTAGGCCAGGAAGCGCCGTGCCGACCGCTCAGAGACGAGAAGGTGGCGGGCAGCGCATGCCACGCTCTTGCCGTCCACGACCACCTTGCGGACGAGGTGCTGTCGAGTCTCCGCCGAATTCATGACCCGCAGGGTGAGTGCGCACCAGGAGCAGTGGGTGGGGGAGGGGGAGACCAGAAGCCTTGTAGAAGGGAGATGGGGTGGGACAGGGGGTATGGGCACCGGGGCCGACCGATGAGGTGGGCGCGAGTTTACCAAGCAAGAGACGAATCATGCACAGGCCACCTCCGTCAGGCGCGCGCGACATGGCCGCGCCATCCGAGGCGCCGATGGCCCAGTCAGTGAGAATCTGTGGGAAGGCCTGCCACCTGCAGTTTCCGGCCGTTTGCCAGCTTCTGAGGTCGGTTCCTTGTGACGGACGGCCAATTTTCTCCAGACTCCCACGTTCTTGGGTCAGAACATCTGAGACTGCCGCGGCGGTTCGCAGAAGCGCGTGGAAGGACCGCATGAGGGAGCTTTAAAACGGTAAATGCGACCAGGGATGGCGTAAATATGGAGTTTGGGAGCGTAATGAGTGCGCCGAGCAAGACAGCTGTCGGTTTAATGTCAAAGTGAGAGGTCTTCACGTTGCAAAATGAGCCAGATGGGGGTCAAATGTACAAAAGAAAGATGCTCAATTGACAGTTTTCATGGATACTAGCTGCTTTCGGCAACGCCATAATTGTTCGGATCTCTTCTGTTCTGGCTCAGAACCGGCAAAATTGGGAATCTTGCAGTACCCGTTCCACGTACGACTGCATGCACCACACAAAAAGAAAGACAAACCATGTGTTTTATTCTTCCGGAGGACGTGTCCTAGTGTCAATACCCGTACGTGATAGTTATGGCGTCGCAAAACGCACGACAGGCCCGGCCGTGTTGCGCAATACCGTCGACGTGCTGCCCGATCCGCGCGACAACCATGTTTCCAGGTCCACCGCATTTCTTCGACGTCCGTCATCGGGCAGGTACAGCCGGGGCGACTGGGAATCCTCATTCGTCACGAGTACGGACTTGACCGCAGACGCATGTACCGAATGGGCGCGGTGGCAGCACATACTGCAAGGTACGAAGGCTCTTTCAACAAAAGACCGCCGTGAACAGCATCAACAAGAGCCCGCACGACATTGCTTTCACATTTCTATGGGCTACCCACCCGGAAAGGACCGGCGCAACGATGCGAGCTTTCGCAGTAGAGTGTCAGCAGCGTTGCGAATTGCCTCGATGTGCACAATGTTCTTCACCGCCAGTGACAGACAGTCCCTCCCCCCCAACTGAGCACGGAAGAGACGCAGGAGAGTGTCCTTCTCGTCAAAATGGTCCACAAACGCAATGTCCACGTCCTCGGACACGGAGTTGTCCGCGTCATCGCCACAACGGGCAGCCAACAAGAGCCGCGCCGGGATGAGCGGGAGCAGGGCGGGGTCTTCTCCGAGCTCAGTGGCCAGGTCCAATGTGGCCATGGGGTTTTCATCGACCAAGTGCACACAGTTGGTCATGTTGAATTCTCTTCAGATGTGTTCGGAAGTACAGTGCGTTCTCGTTATATAAAACAGCTGATTCCGCTAAATATGAAGAAGAACTGGCCCACACTGACTGGAATGGAAGACTCGCAACCCCTATTGTTTTGTAAACAATTCTCTTATGAAGAGAACGCACTGTACCGGGTTTCGGAAAGCTTTGCGATCCGTGGGCCGCCGTGCACATGTCCTATCGCTTAGGGGCATTCCGAAGTGCGTGCAAAATGCGCATGCCTGCCACCGGCGGTGTGGGTTTACTGGCGCCACAGACCCCCATAGACGACTCGCTGGACAACAGGAATTTGTGAGCACTGCGCTTTCCATCCATGCCGATCATCAAGGCCGGCCCATCACCCCCCACACATCGAGTGACAGCAGGCCGTCTTCGCTCCCAATACGCCCGAGCTCCTCGACGGCCAGGGCGACCGCGTCGTCGCGCAAGGGCGTCGGTAGAAATCCGCGACACCCGCCGGTGGTCCCGCGCCAGTGGCCCAACAACGGAGGGTGGCTGCGGCGGCCCCACCGCCGCCGCCGCCGCCGCCGCCACCGTGTCCACGACGACCCTTGTCACCGCCGCCGCCGCGCCCGCTGCCGCGTCGACGAACGCGCTGCCGACGGGGGCCACGGCAGTGTCGGCCTCTGCCTCCACGCCTGCGGCGGCGGTGACGGGCGCGGGCACGTCCGTAACGGATCCCGCAACGAGCGTACCCGCGGGGACGATGGCGACCCCGGGCGGTGGCGGCGGTGCCGACGCAGCGGCGGCAGGCGCGGCCCCAACCGTAGTCGGCGCCACCACCGCCGACTCCACCGCGGCCGCCGGCTGCGGCCCGCTGGCCCGCGCGCGGCGGGTCAACACCTTCCCCTCCAAAGAGGGCGGCTCGGCCTCCTCCCTTCCTCCACGGGCGCTCGCTGCCCAAGCCCGCACCGGCGGCGGGCCCACATTCGCCGACCGCAAGCGGCACCCGACGGCGTGGCTGCCGCCCAGCAACGTCCCTTACAGGCGCCGCTCCGCCCCCCTGCCGCCGTCGCCGCCGGTACCGCCACCCCGAGTCGGCCCAAACGACGCGGACCGCCGGGCGACGGTGCCCACGATTCAGCACCCGCCCGTCGAGCGGGCGGCCCACCCCACCAGCCGACCCGCCGTCGCCCCCCCCCCCAGCCACCCGCCGGCGACGCCGTCGTCGCCGCCGCGGTCGTCGCTGCGCCCGACCCGCCGGTTCTGCTGCGGACGGTGCACCCGCTGCCGCAGAGGCTGCTAGACAGCCCCTTGCCGGCGGTTTATAAGCCGAGGGAGCCGAAGCTGCCACTCAAGCCGCCGCCACTGCCACCGCCACCCCCAACGCCACCGCCGAGGCTCCCCGAATAGCGACCGAGGATGCCGCTGCCGGCCACGCCCGACGCCACTTCGCCACGCGTCCCCCCGGCCCCTACCAAGCGGCGGCCGACACGTCTCCGCCGTCGCCGCCCCGGGCCACAATTGCCCTTTCTTCCCCCTCTCCGCCTTGCACGACGGATGACATGCAGTCCACGTCTACCACAACCACAGCGCCCCCACACCGCCGCCGGTGCCTGGCCCCCGCCGCCTGCCGTCGCCGTCTCGCTCAGAGGGTGGCGGCGTCACCGGCGCGGCGCCCAACACGTCGCCAGCCCCGCCGCCTCCCGTCCCACACCGCCCCCACCCCCCACCACCGAGCACCCCCCCACCCCGACTGGCCTCCCAGGATCAACGTACCCACAAAAACCACACAGCTCTTCCTCCAGCCCCTAGACCCTGCTACGTCCATGCTCCGTCGGGGGCCGCCACCTCCCCGATCCAGTCGACCACGGGCAAGAAAATGGCCGCAACCGCTCGAGCTGCCACGCGATCCGCGACCACACAACCCCCCATTCGAACGTTTAAACGGAGAACTCTCTCTCAGGCCTCTCAAGCCACCTTGTCGGCAAGTCCCAAAAACTTACGCGAGCCTGACCACATGCGCTCCCATCAACCCGTTCTCACGACCCCGAAAACACCACACCTGCCCTCACGTACCTTTTCAATCACGATCTGCTTCCGCGGGCCGTACGGACGATGATGACGTCGCCACCTCGAGCAAACTCGTACGATGTTCGGGCGGACCTGTGCGCTTTCTTCCATAGTCAAGAGACAAGCCGGGGACGTCGCTGGACAACGTAGGACGCGAAAAGGCCCGCCCGGATCGGTTTTGGTCAGGTACTCCCTCAACGTGCACTGGAAAAGGCGACTTATGTTTCAACGTGCATGTGCGTACCCTGTACTAAAGTGCAGGGAATTTATTATTGAAAGCGAAAATACTTTGCGCTTGAGAAACGACAAATCCGCTTTCACAGGACCAGAGATTGACAAGAGCGTCACGTGCATCTTCTGAGAGAGCTCCATAAAGAAAACGCGCACAACTGGTTTCACGAAAAATTCGCCGTGAATGCTGCGTGAAGGCTGCCTGACCAATCAAACATCAGTAATGCAACTGCTGAGAACCGCCTCAGAGCCGCCGTAGTCGGCCGCAAATGAACCGCCAGCAGGCAACATCGCACAGTCTGGCAGAGGGCAGTGGGGCACACGTGGCACAGGATGGGTCCCTCGGTCCTGTCCCCAATTACACCATGCTGTCACCTCGGGCAAAACAACAGCCTCGCCCTTGATGGTCTATTTTGCAAGGAGAGGTCGCCGTCGGCTGGTGTCAGCACGTCGTCAGTGCCTCAATGTCGAATGATTTGTAGAGCGCACCAGCGGACCCTACTGGTGTGGCGCCACGTGGCTTACGATGGTTTTGATAATTATCGAGGAGAATTATTAATAATATACCGCATTCATGCTAATCATGGATGGTGTCTCCGAAAATGCTCATCCGTGCTCAGGACAGGTGCCCATTGAGTCAACATGGCCGAATGGTGCCCGACACAATGCGCTCTTCGTGTCTGAAGGATCAAACAGCACCGTGTCTGAACCCAGACATCCGCTGTTCCAGACGCGACTGTGACTACACGCTCAGCCCACTCACCCATTCGGGGGTAAGACGAGCCAAACCGTGTCGCCGGGTAGTCCTGTTGGGAAATACCCGCCCCGGAAGGAAGCCCCGAAGAGCACACACAAACAGCGTCGACCGAGGGGAGACGCCCAGAGCGACAAACACGAGTTGTGTGACCGGAAGTTTCCTTTCCCGCGTCGAAGACCTCCAGGCGACCCTCACGGCTCGCCCTCTTATCCCGTTCGTTCCCCTCGGACCCTCCAAAGCCCCCCCTCACATACCCGCCAAGGACCCTCAGAAAGCCATCCTCTCAGAACCCATGGGGCCAGTCTCAGAGGAGGATGGCCGAAGCTTAAAATACCGCCTTGATTAGAGGCTGGGGAAGGGTGCTACGTGACACCCTCGCGGCGCCCCGGGGTCAGGGGCGCAGTGTCATGTTGGTCGATAGTCCGAGTCGGGTTCACACAAAATTAGGCCCTTAAATGGGAGCCCGCCCTGGGAGTTACTAGTCCCAGGGAAGTCTCGAGATCGCGGTTATGGTTGGTGAGCCACGAAGTGATCACAAGTGGGTCGTCAACGGAAAGATTTGAAGTATGTGGCAGTGGGACATATTTCTCGGGGATCTGGATCCCCGAATGTGGGGGCCATGTGTCCGGCCGTCACAATTCCCCCTTCTAAAAAAGTCGCCGTCCCGGAGGCCTTAAGACGGGGGAGCGGGCCCGCTGCAGGGTTACGGGCGGGCCAGGACTGCTAGCTGGCGTCCTCCCCAGCGTGGGGCCCGGGTGCTGCCCCGGTCACCGCCGGCAGGGGCCGCCCCGGAGCGCTGGGGCGAGCCCGCCTGGGCCACGGGGGTACGCCTCGTCGCCGTGCGGTGGAGACGGCGGTGTGTCAGGGGGGGGCCGCGTGGCCGGGGCGCGCCACGCCAACCGTGCCAGGTGGGGCAAAGGGGGGCGTCCGGTATGGCGTCCCCGCCCCCTACCTGTAAGGGCTGCCCCGCGCGCCCACTTGGAGGAGTCATCCAGGAAGAGGGCCCCGCGAGGCGGTGCCGCGGGAGGCGAGTGGGCGCCCCTGCCGGTATACAGGGGCCCATAGATGCGAGGCAGGCGGGGGACGGACGGGGCGGCCGTTCACTTCACTACCGGCCGTCACCGTGTCCTCTTCGCTTCTGGAGTTGAGAGTCCCCTCCCCCCCATCTGTTTCCTATCGAACCCCCCCCAACCCCCCAGTCCGCCCCGCGTCCCTGATAGGGCGCGGCGCCTATGGCATCCTCGCGGTCGACGGGAGTTGCGTCGACGGAGGAGTTGGCTACTCCAAGTGCGGGGTGCGCCGCGCCGGCATCGAGTGGAACGCCGTTCCGGTCCGAGCGCCGCCCTGCGGTGGCGGGGGTCCGAGCCGGTGTCGAGGCACCGGCGCCGGGCACGGCCAAGTCTGGCAGCCCGGCAGCGGCGACCACGCGGACGAGTGGGGCGCCTGCCAGTACGGGCGCCCCAGAGTCCAAGAGCTCGACGGCGGCCACAACGCGGGCTGGCGGGGCGGCGGCGTCCGCGCCCGCTACGCCGGCCGGCGCCACCAAGTCGAGTGGCGCGGATTCGTCGACGGCGCGGGGGAAGGCGGCCCGTCGGTGGCGCCCAGATCAAGGCGCGACCCCGATCCGGGAGTCCTCGGCGGCGGGGAGTCAAGCGACACAATCGCCGTCGCCGCCTCGCCGGTTCAATTTAACGGCGGGGTCTGCGTCGGCTTCCCGCTCGTCGAGTACGGCGACGCGGTCGGCCGACGAGGATGCGGCCGCGCCCGGCATGGCGGTGGCGCGCGTGCCGCTGCCGGCCAGGCGGCCGGGGACTCCACCGGCGGCGGCAGCGGCGGCCGCAGCGGCACCAGGCGATGAGGGGGAAGACCCCATGGAGCAAGGATCGCCTCCGCCGGTACCGCGCCGGGTGCGCCCCCCGGTAGTGGAGGAGGCGGGGCCCGCGGGGGCGGAGCCGGAGGCGCCTGTCCAGTGGACGCCCCCCCACGCACCTAGTCAGTTGGGGGAGTGTCGCCTGCAGGCCCTGGACTCTTCCATACTGGTGCTCAAGCAGGGCCCGGCGTGGCAGCGCGCCTGTCCAACGTGATGGACGGGGCCACCGTGGACGAGGTTCCACCCGTCGTGGCGTGGGAGTGGGCGTGCTGCTCTCCCCCGTACTTGGGCGAGAGGGACCTCCACTTACACCACCAGGACGCCCGCACCGAGCGCCCGGTGCGGGAGGCGTCGGGGATCCTGGTGCGGGCTTCTCAAGTGGAGAGTACCCAGATCCATGCCTCGGCGCAGTGGGACTACTTTGTCCCGACGCCGACGTGGTGGTCGGCGATGGAGGAGTCCTTAGGGCTCTCCGCAAGGATGCCCCGTATCGTGGCCCACTTTGGCACAGCGCTTCGTCGGGGGAATTCCACTCCGGCGGCGGCAATGCTCGCAACCCAGTGGGTGCTGGAGGTGGCGGGGATGTGGTTTGCCTCCGCGCGTACCAAGGGGTACCTGTGGCATCTGCCTGCCAGCCTGATCGACCGCCTCGTGAGGCTGCGCCTCGCTAACGTGGTGGAGGGGGCGGACCTGGACGCGCATGCGTACGTCAGAGAGGTGCTGGACCTACACCACACCTTGGACTGGGCGGCTGCCGGGCCCTACTTGGCCCTCCAAGTTGGCGGAGAGAACGACTAGGCGGCTCGGGCGTTTTTCCAACGCGACAACCGCCTCTTAGGAGGGCGCATAGGCCTCCGTGAGGGCCTGGGTGACTCCGCCTACCCCTATGATGCGAGAATCTTGGCTGTGTCGCCCCCGACAGCGTCGGGTTGAGGTGCCCCAGGCACATTTCCCCCCACCAGCGCAAGCGCACCCGGGGAGCGATGGCCTTCTTGATGGCTTTGAGGTTCTTCTCGTTCACACTCAAGCGTCCTGGCCGCACTACATGGCCAAGGTACTCCACCTCGTTACTCAAGAGGTGGCGCTTCTGTGCCTTGAGGGTGACCCCATGTTTCCCGAGTAGGGTGAGCACCGTGTCCAAGTGGGACAGGATGGACTCGGCATCGGCGAAGAAGATGATAAGGTCGTCTAAGTTGACGAGCTCATTCTGCCACGTAACTCCGCATAGGATCATGTCGATAGCCAGCTGGAAAGTAGCAGGGGCATTGCACAGGCCAAAAGGAAGACGGCTACACTCGTTCGTCCCGCAGTGGCAGGTGAACGCCGTCTTAGGATTATCCTTATCGGCTATGGGGATCTGCCAGTACCAACCGTTGCAGTCCAATGTGGAGACGAACTGGGCATCCCCTCAGGAGTCGACGCAGTTGTCCATTCCGGGAAACGGATACGAGCCGCGTACTGTGCGCTCGTTCAAATGCCGTTAGTCGATGCAGAACCGGGGACTCCCGTCGGGTTTCGGAATGAGTACCACCGGGCTGGCCATTCACTCTGTCTGGGATCTATAACTTCGAGCTTCAGCTTTTGGTCGACTTGGGCCTTGATGAGTTCCATACTTCGGGGATCCATCCGGTAAGGGTTGTACAGGACGGGCTCGGAGCCCGGCTTCCACTCGATCCGGTGCTCCGTGGCCTTGATGGAGCCCAAATGCCAGCTCCAAAGGGCCCGGTGCTTCTCCAGTAGGGCGAGCACTCGAGGCCGCAACCCCTCGGGCACGTTCGAAGTAAGAACATGGGGCACCTTCACGGGGTCTGTCGCGTCCGGCGCGGTGGCAGGACTGGGACTGAGGGCAGCCCAGTACTCTTGGGATATGGCGGCTACCGTACCGGAGGAGGCCGACATATGCCCTAGGACCATGCCCTTGGGGAGTTGCTTACTGGTATTCCCCGTATGGGTTACTTCCACCCACCACGTCTGGTTTGCGATGCAGTCCATGGTGCAAGTTGCCACATTCACGCGATGGCGCTCATACACTCGATGACGCTGGGTGATGACCCCATTCCCTCGAAATATCTTCTGTACTGGGACGTACCCCCGGGACCGCAGGGGTAGAGCCACCTCGCGCCCCAAAAGCATCTTGGCGTCCGCCTCACTATTGGCACCAGACTTTCCGGGTTGGTCCGCCCTGGCATACGACACCGTCTTACCCCGACGGAGGATGGGAACCTGACATCCATTTAGCAACTGGATGTACCCCTTGGGCCGGCAGATGGTGGGGATGTTGAAACGCAGTGGGGATAGGGGATGGGGGACCACGATGAAGTGGTTGAGTGGCTTGGGCTTGTGTGTATGTGTGCGAACGTGCTTTGTTGGTTGTCTC
>ENA-ORXT01006918-ORXT01006918.1-marine-metagenome-genome-assembly--contig:-NODE-6918-length-10331-cov-3.038522_pt1 | contig 10331 bp, 6 predicted proteins | sample MGYA00237868_ERZ511482 | MGnify/ENA metagenome assembly ERZ511482
ACTCGAATTGTAAAGAAAAGCATTATCGGGGCGAACTAAACTCCATCGCGTGTCACCCAATGCTCGTTCCGTTGAACTCATTCATCAGCGATGTGGAGCAGAAGTATATGGAGATTCGGCGTTCGCTCAAGAGGGGATTAAACAGATTTTTAAATTTTTTTTAAATTCGCATTAAAAGGCGTGCAAAACCAGCCCTTGGCGAGATCCACCTTCAACAAATTTTGAAAGTAAATAGACAGTTCTGAAAACAGGGAGCTGAGGGAGTCAACTTAGTTTAATAGGCCATTCGCTGGGCCTGCTTCGTAAATCGGGTGGCTCGCTTCCCAACTACTTATTCCCTGAATATTTCATCATGCAAACAAACGGCTCAGCCTTTAAGGGTGATAAAATAGTTTACCTTAGAACGAGTGGCGTTTCCGCATGTTTTGCAATGTCTTACTTCCAATGGAAGTGCGGAAGCTGAGCGGATCTTCCAACCTTTCATATTTTTAATTCCAAAGGCGTTATGTCAAAAATTGCCGCCATACTGCTCGTTTCCTTGATGCTTCTGCTGATTTTCTGCGGTCCCATTGAACCGGCGTTAGGACAGCAGCCCTCTGACACCGCCGAAGCCGCCAGGCAAAAAGCTCAGTCCAAACGTCCCAGCGCAACTCTATTCATTCGCCGCCGCTACCTCAGAATTCCAATCCAACAGAATTCCGAAGAACACACCGTCGTCCTCCGCGTCGCCGGTGAAGAAGTGAAGCGATTTGCCGTCCGCCTTGCCACGGCATCCGCCGATTTAATGATGGAGATTGACATGTCGCCTTGGCTGGGAACGATCGTCGGACTTGAGTCGCAAACAGACGCAGATATCGGCGGGGCGATGCTGTTCGCCTCGGTAAGCCAGTCCAATGGGAGATTGGCTGAGCCCGATGCGAAAGCAGACGTTGGAGATCTTCCCGGCGTAGACAAAAAATCCGACGTACTAGAAAAGGCAAACCAAGCTGCAAACGATGAGGTTAGTTTCGCTTTTGAAATTCAACCACTCTTATCTGAGAAATGTTTTGCCTGTCATGGTCCCGATTCCAAAAACGCAGAATCCGATTTAAAGCTCAGCGATCGCGCGAACGCGATTGATTACGGAGCCTTCATCGCCGGCGATGCCGAAAACAGCGAGGCGATCGCACGCATTGTTTCCGATGACGAAGACCTTCTAATGCCCCCGCTGGAATCTCACAAATCTGCCCTCACCGAATCCGAATTAAATCTGCTCAAGCGCTGGATCGACGAAGGGGCAAAGTACGAATCGCACTGGTCCTTCACACCTCTTCAACCGACGGCCAGCGTTGCATTTCCAACAATCGTCGGTCCGCAGAATTTCGTCATTCGAAATCCCATCGATGCATTCGTTTCTCGCAAGCTGAGCGAATCCGGTTTAACGCCAAATGCTGACCAGTCGCCGCACCGATTGATTCGACGGCTGTCGTTTGATTTAGTGGGGTTACCTCCCCAGCCAGAAATAGTGCAGCGGTTTGTCGAAACTCCAACTGACGAAGTGTATGAAGAGATAGTTGATGAGTTACTGGCGTCGCATCACTACGGCGAACACTGGGCTCTGCATTGGTTAGACTCTGTCCGCTACGCCGACACTCACGGAATACATATTGATAATAGCCGCGCGATTTGGCCTTATCGAGACTGGGTGATCAACGCCTTCAACGCCAACATGCCCTTTGACCAGTTCACCGTCGAGCAGATCGCAGGTGATATGCTGCCCGAGGCAACGATGAGTCAAAAAGTAGCCTCAGGATACAACCGCTGCCTACCGACAACCAGCGAAGGCGGCGTCATCGATGCCGAAGTCGCCGTTAACAACGCCAACGATCAAACGGCATCCACCTTCGCCGTCTGGCAAGGTTTAACTGTTGGGTGTGCGGCGTGTCACGACCATAAATTCGATCCGATCTCTCAGAAAGAATACTATCAACTGACGGCGTTTTTCCGTAACAATGAAATGAAGCCAAAAGACGGTAACATAAACGCGCCGCCCCCGATCATGCCCGTGCCCTCCCAGCTGCAGGCTGATGAGAAAAGACGGTTAGAAAAAAACCGCGTCGAGCTTGTCGATTCTTACCAAGCCGATTTGGAGGCTTGGGAAACCGAAAACAAAGATGCAACAGTTGAAGCACTTGCCACTCGATGGCAGCAGGCGTCCGACCGAACGCACCCGCTTCCGGTAGCTGCATTTGAATTATTTCCTCAGCCCAGACACGTAACGTCGACGAAAGAAGATACTGATTCGCATTTGGGCATTTTTGGAACGACTCCTGTACTTAACAAGCGACAAATCATTCTCTGCGATGAGGAATTGCCAAATGATTTAGGTAGTTCTTTTTCGTTCGGCGGCTTCCTTCGCGTCGCCCCCAAGACCCGAGGGGTTGTTTGGGCGAAAATGTTCGCCGATCAACAAACGGGCTGGGACCTGTCTGTCAGCAATAAGGGGCAGGTCGTCGTGCGAGTAAGCGAACAGCCGGAAGCAAGAATGTTAGATGTCTCAACTGATCGCAAGATTGACGATGGCAAGTGGCATCATGTTTTCGTCGTTTTGAATCAAAAAGTCGAGGACTACCCGCTGGCGATTTACATCGATGGCGGCGCGCAGAAGTATCGTTTCAATGCGGGGTCAGTTTCTCGATTGCCCAAGGACACGACTTTTGCAACCGAGGCCAAGGTCACGCTCGGACGGCGCGATGATCGAGGTGAGGGTGGCGACTTGGGGCGTATCGAAAACGGGGAATTGCTGACTGGCAACTTTCAAATTTTCACTGACGCAATAACTGCGGTTGATGTTCAGAGGTTGCAAACGGCTGGCATTGAAAAAATTGAATCGACGGTCGAGGCAGTTCAGAAATTGGCGTCAGAAGTTCAAGCCAAGGTTGACCGTGTCGGACCCGACGCCAAGGACGCCGCGGATGAGAAGAAGAAAAACTCGTATAAAGATGCTCAGTTTGCGAAACTCCAAATTGACGACCTGAAGGCGACACAACGACGGTTATTGATGCAGCAATTGCTACACGCCGAACGCCCCAAACTGGCCCAATCACTTCAAAGGAAAGCTGAGATTGATGCAAGTCTGGTAAATCTTAAACAGAGAATTCCAATCACTCTGGTGATGAAGGAGCTCAAAGCGACTAAGCCCAAAGCTCACATTCTCGATCGAGGCGACTACGCTTCTCCGCTTGAGGAAGTCAGCGCGGACGTTCCGGCGGTCTTGCCGGCCTTTAAAGAATCAGCCCCAAAAAACAGACTCGGTTTGGCTGGTTGGATGGTGTCGCCAGAGAATCCACTAACGGCGCGTGTCACTGTTAATCGCTATTGGTACTATTTATTTGGCACAGCCATCGTGGAAACGACCGAAGATTTTGGCGTCACCGGGGCACGGCCATCGCATCCCGATCTGCTCAATTGGATGGCAGCCGACTTTGTCGAACACGATTGGGATTTGAAACATTTGCTACGAAGCATGGTGACGTCATCCACCTACCGCCAATCGCAAAAACTGAGCTTGCAAAAGTGGACGGCAGATCCTGACAACCGTTTGCTCAGTCGCGGACCGCGCGTTCGGTTGGATGGTGAACAGTTGCGGGACATGGCGTTGTCCAACGCCGAGTTGCTGGTGGACAAAGTAGGTGGGCCTCCGGTGAAACCTTATCAACCGAAGAAGCTGTGGCAAGAAGTTTCGATGGCTCAATCTGACACTCGTTTTTATCGTCCGGATTTTGGCAATTCGCTCTATCGTCGTTCGCTGTATACGTTTTGGAAACGCACCGCCGCACCGCCTACGATGACGATTATGAATTCACCGGATCGCGACGTGTTTTGCGTTCGCCGCGAACGAACCAATACCCCACTACAAGCGTTTGTAATGTGGAACGATCCGCAGTTCGTGGAAGCCTCGAAAATGCTGGCGGAGCAAATAGTGCAACGTGATCAATCCTTTGAAACTTCGATCGATGACGTCGGGCAGAAGTTTTTATCGCGACCCTTTCTCGAAGATGAAAAGAAGTTGCTCAAGGCGACGCTTGATTCAGCACGTGAGGCATTTGAGGCGGAACCCAACAAAGCACAGGCGTTGCTCCAAGTGGGTGATTCGAAGATCAGTGATGACGTTGACCCGTTGCGAGTCGCGGCATGGACGGTGGTGGTCAGCCAAGTGATGAACCTGGACGAAGCACTAACAAAATAAGATTGGCTTTATTGAACGCCAATTTATTGAACGCGAATTTATTGAACGCGTTGAAACATCTGCTCAACGATTAAAACCTATGAATAACATCGACCAATTTAACGAAGCAATTTGTCGTCGACAATTTTTCCGGCGGTCAGCAACAGGTTTAGGTGTCGCGGCATTGGGTTCGTTGCTGGAAGGCGAGGCTCGGGCCGAAGGAATACGCATTGGGACGCACTACGCCCCCAAAGCAAAACGTGCGATCTATCTTTCGATGATCGGTGCGCCCAGCCAATTCGAGACGTTTGACTACAAACCAAAATTGGAGGAGATGCATAAGACGGATCTTAAAGACATGTTGGTCAAATCGGGCGTTCGTCTAACAACGATGACTTCTGAGCAAGCCACCTTCCCGGCGGTAATGAGCAAATTTAAATTTGAACAACACGGCGAAACCGGAGCTTGGGTGAGTGAATTGTTGCCCAACACCGCAAAAATGGTTGACGAAATGTGCATCATTCGCTCGATGCACACCGACGCGATCAATCATGAACCAGCCAACCAATTGATGTTCACAGGCAACATGGTCAGCGGCAAACCATCAATTGGATCGTGGTTATCTTACGGGCTGGGGTCGATGAATAAGGACTTACCGGAATTCGTTGTGCTGCACGCGACTAATACTGGCCGCCAAGACCCACAAGCGATTTCTTCACGATTCTGGGGGGCAGGATTTCTGCCAGGGAAGCACGCGGGGGTTTCACTTCGTTCGCACGGAGATCCGGTATTGTTTTTGAAGAATTCGCCAGGCATTGATAGCCAGTTGCGACGCACGATGCTGGACAATTTGAACAAGATGAATCAAATGACCTACAACGCGGTAGGCGATCCTCAAACGCAAACGCGTATGAAGCAGTACGAAATGGCCTTCCGAATGCAAACGTCGGTCCCAGATCTGACGGACCTTGGCGATGAATCAGAAGAGACGTTTGAGATGTACGGCCCAGACAGTAAAACGTCGGGAACTTTTGCACGCAGTTGTTTGATGGCGCGGCGATTGATTGAACGCGACGTGCGTTTTGTTCAGATCTTTCATCGGGGTTGGGATCAGCACGGTAATCTACCGAGTGATCTCGCCAAGCAGTGCAAGGACGTCGACCAAGCCTCGTGGGCGTTGGTCCAAGACCTTAAGCAACGCGGCATGCTTGATGACACGTTAGTCATCTGGGGCGGCGAATTTGGAAGGACGGCGTATTCCCAAGGTGGCATCAGCGAAGCCAGTTACGGGCGCGATCATCATCCGCGCTGTTTCACGATGTGGATGGCCGGTGGCGGAATGAAGCCTGGCGTTTATGGCGAAACGGATGAGTTATCATTTAACATTGTTACGGATCCCTACCATGTCCGGGATTTGCACGCCACGATTTTGCATCAGATGGGAATCGACCACGAGCGCCTTAGCGTCAATTACCAAGGTTTGGATCAAAAGTTAACCGGCGTCGAACATGCCCACGTGATGAAGGATCTGCTGCTGTAGCCAACATTGCCTTCAGGAAAGATGGGTTTTTTCGAGGAGCAAGATGCGACCGTTGACTTCCATTCGCCACAAGCCCTACAACCGTTACTGAATTATTCGTGGCCGCCCTGCCGTTGAGATTGACTCTCAATTCGTCGCAACCAACGTCCTAAGTTTTGGCATCAACCAACTCTAGGACGCACACATGGTCAACCTCTCCAACTTCAGCAAATGCTACGACGATTCGATCGCCGTTTCTAAACTCTCTTTCTCCGTCGAACCCGGCCAAGTGCTTGGCTTGGTAGGTCGAAACGGTGCCGGAAAAACATCGACGATTAAGTCCATCGCGGGAATCCTATCGGTCAGTGGCGGCACCGTTTGTGTTGACGGTCACGACATTGTGAAAGATCCGATCCCTGCCAAGCAAGCGACGGCTTATGTTCCCGACGATCCGGAACTGTTCACCGATCTAACGGTCGAGCAACATTTACAGTTCACCGCCAGTGTTTACTCGATACCTGAACCGACAGCACATATTGCAAAACTGTTAACCGATTTTGAACTAGAACCCAAACGCCACAGCCCTGCTTCAGATCTTTCGCGCGGCATGAGACAGAAGCTGGCGATCTGCAGCGCTTATCTCCAACAACCCCAAGCTCTCCTATTAGACGAACCGATGACGGGACTAGATCCGTACGGAATTCGCATGTTGAAATCGACGATCCTCACCCAAGCAAAATCAGGCACAGCGGTCATCATCAGTTCGCATCTGTTGGCGATGGTCGAAGACATTTGCAGCCACATTCTCATCTTGGATCAAGGCCAAGCAAAGTTCCTTGGAACGATTGACGGCTTGAAAGAACAGTTTGGAACGCCTAATGGCATGACGTCCGACGAAGCGGGAATTGCGAAAACGTTGGAAGAGATTTACTTTGCCGCGATCGATCAGCCCATGCCCACTTCTGTTTCAAAATAAGCTTTCCTCCAACTAACTTCTCACCCCATCGTCCCCTTTGGCTCCGAGGCTGTGATCTTTTCAAAGTCATAGTTCACTCCGTGAAATACGACTTTATTTCAACTCACAAATATGAATTCACAGCCGCTGCGTGTAATAACGCTTCTTTCGCGGAGCAACAGGCGACTATCGGACACTCAGTTTACCCAACGCAACTTATCATTTCTCAACCAACATGAATCAGCTCTTCCACCCTGCCCTGCGACGCTTGTTTCTACAAAACGTTACGGCCAAAATCTCCAAAGCGTTTCGTGGACTCAAGTCGCCTCGACGCATGGCGGTTACTATTTTCGCGACGATTCTTGGTTGCGTCTGGCTGTCGCAGATCGTGATCAGCATCTTCCTACGCGATCCAGCTGATCGAGGGATGTTACGCGAGCGGATCGCGTTTGGGTTGATCGGGTTTCTGTTGTTTCAGATGCTCAAAATTACGTATCGCAAACCTGTTGAGCCCTTCGAATGGACGCCCAGCGAAACTCAGATTCTAAAAACCGCACCGATCAGCCGATCCTCGTTGGTCGTCTACCGCATGATGACAACCGCCATTTCGGCGACGTTGAAAGCCGTCTGTTTTGCCTTAGTCATGATCCCGGACCTGAATTTTATTTTGGCTGGAATTGTCGGGATGACTTTGGGGCTGTGTTTTTTGGAGTTGGTCAGAATCGTCACCGAGGTAATCATTTACGGCGTCGGCAAACGCTATTTGCAGCGCATACGCGTCGGTGTGACGGTCGCCTTCACCGGCGCTGTGGGTTGGGCAATCCTAACCGTGTGCAACCAGCCGGGCGTGGAAGAGAAACTGGCCAGTCCCGCCGCCTACCAGTTTCTTCTTGCCATCGCGTTGCAAATTGCTGAGTACAGCCACACCTTGGTCGGTTCTTTAATTGTGTTCCCGTTCCGTTGCTTTAGCGACATAATCTTGACCGAGGCGATCGACGGACAGTTGCTGCAACGATTGCTGATCGGATGCGGATTCGTAGGCACAGCCGTATATGTGGCGATGTTCGCCAACTGCTGGATGCTGAGCGCTTGTCAGAGACAAGATCGTTCTAATCTAGCTCGGTTAAAATCTTTATCGTCGATACAAAAAAAGTCAGCTGACCCTCGGCAAACGGCCGTCCGTGTTCCCGTGCGATGGCGCGGTATTGGAGTGATTGCATGGCGGCAGTTTCACGGAGCCTGGAACTATCGCGCTTCTATAATCGTCAGTTTCACGATACCCATCGCGCTGTGCTGCGTACCCATGTTCGCATCGACGCCGCCAGCCAATGCGGCGCTGTTTCTGGTGGCCAGTCTTTTGTTTTATTCCTACTTGCTGTTGCCTGCGGCCTTGATGTTGGACTTCCGACGCGACGTAGATCGCATGGCGGTGCTTAAGAAACTGCCCATCGAACCGATCAATATCGTCATCGGGCAGCTCGCCGCACCCGTCGTGTTGTGCTCGGTGTTTCAGGCCATCGTTTTCATCATCGCATCGTTCGCCGGCGTCGCCAGCTATGGATTTCTGGCCATCTGTTGGTTGGCGATTGTGCCGATGAACGCGCTGATTTTTGCCTCCGAGAATGTCATCTTCATGCTACATCCCTATCGCCGGAATAAGGAAGGAGCGGACGTTTTGATTCGTTCGGTGTTAACCTTCACGGGCAAAGGCGTCGTTTGGGCGTTGGCGCTGGCTGGTTTGCTGACGTGGGCTTTGATCAGCAGCTATCTTGCCAAGCAATTTGGTTTGTCGGGCACCACGCAGTCGTTCGCTGTTGCGTGCATCTTTTTGGCGGGGACTTCGACCGGAGTGAGTCTGTTGGCTTATTTGTGCATCCGCTGTCTCGCAAGATTGTTCGCCAACTTCGATCCTGGATCTGATGCGGTTGCGATGAATTAGGACTCATTTAAAATTAAAACAGCCACCTCAAAGGGTGGCTGTTAAATCAAAGGAGCTGGAGTTGGACGAGGGCTAAATTTTCTAGCGAATCGTTGAACTGAAATCGATTCCGTTGGCGACTCGCATTCCCCCAGTTTCTCGGTTGAGTTCGTTGCGGACGGATCCTTCTTGAAACGGACCCAGTCCAAGCACGGTCCAGTTTGAATCGTTAGCTCGGGCCAATGAACCGCCGCCATCGTAGACCATCTGGCCCGAAGGAGTATCATAAGCGACAATTCCCAACTTCGCTGTTCCGAATTGGCTCTTCTTCTCATACAGACGAACCTCTGGAAGTTCAACTGGAAGTCCTGGCACGGTCAACCCAGGCATGCCAACGTATCGTTCGACATTGTCGGTGCCAACGCCGCCGGAACAAAGTTCGATCGTAACCTGCGAACCTTCTTTTTCGTCGACTAACATAGCGCCGGCGTTTAGCAATTTACGACGCATCGTCCCAACGATATATCCACTGTCGACGCAATCCTCAAGATATTTTTCTTCTAAATATACAGTTTTACCTGCAACGTCAGGCAACGCAGTTTTGTTCATTGTTTGGTCAACGGCGTTGGAGATCAACAATTGTTCCATGCCAGTTCGCGCGGTATCGGTGGTTCGGGTTGTAGAACATCCCAAGAATGCTGCACAGGCAATCAATGAAAGAGTAAATAGTAGGCGATTCATATTACTGACTCGTAATCGTAGGAGTGTATTAAGGAGAATTCTCCGATCAGGTGGTCACCCAACCGGGGTAGTTTCATTCTTAATTATCAAGCACACCGAATGAAGTCAAGCTCACCTTTATCGCGTCAATAAATGCAACATGCTACTTCGATAGCAACACAAAGTTGTGAATCGAAAGTACCGAAACGGCGGTCCAAGCGATCGTTCTCAGCCAATTCGTAAGTACTAACCAGTGAACGATTTCGGTCTCGTTACCCAATGTCTGCAATTGATTGTGAGCAGGAACAGAAAGTGTAAATGTTACAATCCAGCAGAATGCAATCAGTGCGGTGCAAGCGATCGTCGACCACGATTGTTCCTGAGACAATTGATAGAGGGTGAGTGCGAGCTGCGACAGCATCAGCGGCAACACAACGATCGTGATCAATCCAGTGTACTTTTCATGCCACGCCAGAAACGAATTTTTATCCGTGAACTCAAAAGAGGGATAAATAATTAGCTGCACCAGCCAGATCAAAACCAGCATCCCAAAATCGACCACCACTCGACTTATTAAAATCATGGAGTGGCAACTTTCTCAGGTTGTTGTTGGGAGGCCGGTTCCACGCTGTCCAGCCGCGCCCCCAAATCCTCGATCGCATCTTGATAAGTCATCTCAGCAACCACGTTTTCGTTTTCGTCCGGATCGACGCGATGGTCATACAGCATCGTGGCGTACGTGTTATTGTCCTTGTTCACATATCGCGTAAAAGCAAAATCGTCCGTCGTCACCGTCTCGCCAGCGTAAAACCGCGAGAAAACAGATTTTTTCCAGTCGGTCGTTGCCAGGTTTTCGATCAGCGGAATCACGCTGTTGCCCTCAATCTGCTGAGGGATTTCAATTCCCGTCGCCTCACAAAGGGTCGGAAACACGTCGATCAGCTCCGTAAGTTCGTCGACGCGTACGCCTTTCTGCTGGCCGGGGATCCGCACAATCATTGGCGTTTGCAGC
>ENA-ORXT01006919-ORXT01006919.1-marine-metagenome-genome-assembly--contig:-NODE-6919-length-10328-cov-5.567652_pt1 | contig 10328 bp, 5 predicted proteins | sample MGYA00237868_ERZ511482 | MGnify/ENA metagenome assembly ERZ511482
CCCAGCGTCTAGGTATCCCATTTTACGCTTTAAACTTGGAAGAAGAATTTCGCGGCATCATCGATTACTTTGTCGAGGAGTATTCTGTCGGACGCACGCCTAACCCTTGCGTGATGTGCAACAATCGAATCAAGTTTGGCAAACTGTTCGATTACGCCGACAGTGTGGGAGCCGAATTTTTGGCCACCGGACACTACGCACAACTGCATCGCGATGGAGACGAACTTAAATTGACGCGCGGCGTTGATGAAGGCAAAGACCAGTCCTACGTGCTGTTTGGTATCAAGCAAAAATTTCTGCAACGGATGCTCCTGCCGGTTGGCGGTTATGACAAACCTGTCATCCGAGAAATTGCCGGCACGCTCGGGTTGAATGTTGCTCAAAAAAAGGACAGTCAGGAAATTTGCTTCGTCACATCGGGCAAACATGATGTGTTTGTACGCGAGCGGCAATCTGATTCAATCGCAACTGCCGGCGATATTATCACCTCCGATGGAACGGTGGTTGGAGAACATCCGGGCATCGAGGGATTTACGATTGGTCAACGCCGAGGCATCGGCGTCGCGATGGGGGCGCCCTATTTTGTCACACGGATCAACGCGGCGTCCAATCAAGTCGTCATTGGACCTGTGGAGGAGCTGGGTCGAACCGAATTGATGGCCAGCGACACCAATTGGTTGGTCGATCCACCCTCTGGCCCGTTTAAGTGTGAGGCTCAGATCCGATACAACAGCACATCAGCTCCGGCGACCGCCAGCGTGCTGCCAGACGGGCGTTTGGAAGTGGTTTTTGACAGTCCACAGCGCGGCGTCGCGCCTGGCCAAGCGGTTGTTTGTTACGACGGCGATCGCGTGCTGGGCGGCGGTTGGATTGAGTAGATTTACTGGTAAGGTTGTTGTGCCTTTTCCGTTGGGGGAAATTGGCAAAAACGGCGTGTTGGCTGTTTTCGTCCATCCCAATCCGCTATAGTGAAGTCCTGTTGATTGCGTCAGCCGCCAACGGAAAAGCGTCTGGTCTACCAATGGCAATTAATGACCGGGGGCTATCGCCCTGCGGCTGATGAGTCAATCCGTTAAGGTCGTGGATCTGATTGAAGGTCAATTACCCAAAGATTTAGCAACCCCGTTCTCCAGAGGTCAATTGTGTTAGCAAATTTCGATGCCCTGTTAATCGCTCAGCAAGACGAAATCTGGCGTTGGATAATTATCGGTCTGATCGGCCTTGCCGCCATGTTCTTGCTGTTCATCGGAGCAGCGTTTTTAAAGTACGGCAAACTGTGGGTGCAGGCGTTTATGTCCAACGCTCAAGTAAGCCTCATGGAATTGGTCGGTATGGGATTTCGCAAGGTCCGACCGGAAGTCATCGTGACTGCCAAGATTATGGCCAAGCAAGCGGGGCTGGACACCAGCAAAACAACAGGATGTAGCACAGCCCGGCTGGAAGCACATTATCTGGCCGGCGGAAACGTGATGCGTGTCATCAACGCAATTATCGCGGCCCAACGTGCTAATATTGATTTGGATTTTGATCGAGCGGCGGCGATTGACCTGGCCGGTCGCGATGTGATGGACGCGGTAAAGACGTCGGTCTATCCCAAAGTGATTGACTGCCCTGACCCTCAACGCAGCGGTAAGAACTTCTTGAGCGCCATCTCCAAAGACGGTGTCGAACTAAAGATTCGTGCGCGTGTGACGGTACGAACCAACCTGGAGCAATTGATTGGTGGAGCGACCGAAGAAACCATCATCGCCCGAGTCGGCGAAAGTATCATCTCGTCAATTGGATCTTCGGGCGTCCACCAAAACGTATTAGAGAATCCCGATCAAATTTCGCGTAACGTTCTTGAACGCGGTTTAGACGCCCACACCGCGTTTGAGATTGTGTCCATCGATATTGCCGACATCGACGTCGGCGAAAATATTGGAGCCCGATTGCAGGCGGACCAAGCCGAAGCTGACACACGCGTGGCCCGTGCTAGGGCCGAAAAACGCCGCGCTGACGCCATCGCTCACGAACAGGAAATGAAAGCCGACGTTGCCAAGCAACGGGCTGGATTGCTATTGGCTGAATCCGCCGTGCCTCAGGCAATGGCCGAAGCATTCCGCGCTGGGAATTTAAACGCCAAATAAGTCACCGGCGCTAAATAGTTCACTCAGTGGCCCAGCATTGACTACGCCTGCACCGAAGCTTCGAACTTTTCAAAAATCTCTCGGAACTCGCCCTCGATCGGGACAGGGTGTTGGGATTGATAGTCGAACATCACAATGACTGATTTTCCGGTCGCTGACACCGCGTTGTTAGATGTGCTGAAGACGTCGTGGGTCAGAGTCACGCTGGAGACGCCCAGTTTCTCGACTTTCGTACCGATTAAAACGGTGTCGGGGAATTTGATTTGCTTTTTATAGTTGCAGGTTACCGAGGCTAGGATCGGTCCAAAGCCAGGTCCTTGTAACGCGTCGAACAGTCCCGACTTGTGCCAATACTCGACGCGCGAACTTTCGAACCAGCGAAAGTAGACCGCGTTATTGACGTGTTTGAAAAGATCTTGGTCACCCCATTGAACAGGGATCGTAGCGACGGCTGGGAAATCGTTTAGGGGGACAGCACTGGATGTCATTAACAACTCCGTAGGTCAGTAAAGAGAATGGGCCAAGCGTCAAGCTTATCATCAAATGGTTAACTAAAACAATACTCAACTCAGCAGGGCTCAAGTGCGAAGTGTTGGTGTCGAAACAGTCGCTTCTCCGTGTACTCAGCGTCTCCGTGGTGAGACTAATTTTCTGGCGTCCTCGACTTCAGAAGGTCTGCAAAAAGATTTACCACGAAGACACGGAGCACACAGAGAAAAGATCGGGTGTCAGGCGAGTGCTTTGACAAATAGGACCGCGTGAAATAAGTTGTTGTCGTGCTTGCTGTACCTCAATTCCAACACCAAAGACCGAAACTGATGGCTGCGAAGAAACAATACTGGCTGATGAAGTCCGAACCTCATAAGTATCCCATCGAGCAATTAAAGGAAGACAAAACCACGCATTGGGACGGCGTGCGAAACTATCAGGCGCGAAACTTCATGCGAGACGATATGAAGATAGGCGATGAAGTCCTTTTCTACCACTCCAACGCCAAACCGCCCGGCGTCGTCGGCATCGCAAAAATTTACAAAGAATCGTATCCCGACTTCACAGCGTTCGACCCTAAAGATCCTCATTACGATCCTAAATCGAAACACGAAACGCCGACTTGGTATATGGTCGACCTGAAGTTCGTCAAGCAATTTAAAGAGATCATTGGTCTGCCAGAGCTGAGAGAGATGAAGTCACTCGACGGTATGGAGCTATTGAGAAAGGGCTCTCGATTGTCAGTTCAACCGGTAGAGAAAAAACACTACGACGCAATCGTCAAACGAGCGGCAAAGCAATAGTGGGAAATCTGCCACTAAAATTCCCGGAACAGCTTTTCAAACAAGCTTCACGCTTATGGGATCGAGCTATCATTCGTTGGCGGGATTGGGATCGTCTTTGCCGTAACGCCCGCGAAACTCTTTGGCGGGATACTTTTTACGGTTTAGCGCCATCTTGCGAGTCATTGTCGAGGCGATGTCGATGTTCAGTTCATTGGCGATCGCCATTGCATAACACAGCACATCGGCCAATTCTTCACCAATGTCTACCAGCTTCTCAGCAGTAGGATTGCGCGATTCTTTGGTGTTGATCCACTGGAAATGTTCCATCAGCTCGCTGGTTTCGATCGCCATGGCCATCGAAAGGTTCTTGGGGCTGTGGAATTGCTGCCAGTCACGTTCTCGCACAAAATCCGATACCATCTGCCGCAGGGCGGCGACGGTGGTGGCTTCGTCGTTACCGATAATGGACTCTGACATTTCGACCTTTGAAAATGAGTGGGATAGGCTTTTAGCCTGTCGCTTTTAGCGTGGCGGGCTGGATGTCTATCCCACGTTGCTAAAGACTTGTTGATTTAGTCGAATCTCGATTTTGAATATCAGCCGTTTGAGCGCAAGCTCCGGTTCTGTGGTGAAGAAACCGGGGCTAGCGCCCAATAGCACTTCCTTTAGATTGATGCAACGCATCTGCGCATCAGCCGCCACGCGATAGCGTCCGGTTTTTAGCGAGTAGGACCGTACGCTATCGCGTGGCGGCTGATAAAATTATCCCACGTTTCGTCTAAAGTAAGTGCCATTCGGCTAGCGCCCAAACGGCTAACTCAATCAATAAGCCCCTTAACGTGTGCTGTTAACACTGGTCCCGCTTCGGCTGGCCACATTGGTCCGAGAACCTTTTGCCAAGTAACCGAATAGGTCCGCAACCTGAGACAAACTTAGTTCGTTCAACAGGCCCTCTGGCATGTGAGACAATCTGCTCATGCGAATGTCTTCGACCTCGTCCCGTTGAACTTTCACCAGCTGTCCGTTGGAGGTCATCACGACGTACGGGCTGTTTTTCTCATCCACTACCAGCCCCGTATACTGCTGGCCATCTTCGGTGATGATGGTTTTGGCCTGGTATCGCGATGCGACCGATTTGTGAGGATCAATCGTCGCTTCAATCATTTCTCGGATCGAGAATCGTCCTGCGACTGATGTTAGATCCGGTCCGATGCCCTGCCCTGTTCCGTTGAACTGGTGGCAGCTGCTGCACTGCGCCGCCGCGAATAGATCGTGCCCGGCAAGCGGATCACCCAGACCATTGTTTTCAATGAACGCAGCAATCTGGTCTGTCGAGTAACGCCCTTTATGCGTTGGTTCATCCACTGCGATCGCGGTGGCAGCGGGGAAAGTCTCCTCGTACCAGCGACTCCACTGAACCAGCGGTCCGCGCCATGATTGGCTGGTGCTTTCCAATTGATTGCCTGTCCAATGTTCCAACAAAGCAACGGCGGCCGCCGAGTTTTGCTGACGAAGACGGAATCCAAGTTCAATCGCCGTTCGGTAGAAGACTGGATCACGCGGACGACGTCCGACCGTGGTCAGAGTCGTTAGGATTTCGCGTCCGGTCATGTCATCCAGTTCGGGCAGACTGGCTACCAAGTACGACCAATTTTCGCTATCGGGAAGTTGAGCCAAACCGATCGCGATATCCGCGCGGCGATCTTCTTCTTGATCCCAGCTGGAGCGTAGGTATTTCATGTAGTGCTCGTTTTTCTCGCGCGCCAGCAATGCGATGATTCCCAACCGAACCTGTTGGGCTGCAAGATCGGTGTTGCCGATTAAGCGTTGATCTAACTCCATCAGTGAAGTTGCCCGTGACTCAGTCATTGGGTTGGATATTTCTGCCAACGCTTCAAGCACCGCTTCGGGCCAACGCTCGCCACCGGCGATGACAGAATCAATGTCGTCCATGCTAACGGAGCGCGAGGCGTCTTTGGATGCCAACTCTAAATAGCCTTGATAGCTTCCTCCACCGTCATGGTTTTTCAATTGCGTTAGCGTTTCGAGAATCGCCATCTGCTCGCTTTGATTAAGTGCGTCTCCCGAGTTATGTAGGAAGACGGCCGCTTGAAACTTTTCGAGTCGAGAAACCTGCGGGTCGGAAAGAAAGTCTACGAGGCGTCCGTTCAAATCTCCGACTTTTAACGCCGCCATAAGTTTGATCAAATCCATGTTGATCAACGGATTGGTGGTTGGAAATTCGTCGCCAATTCGTTTTGCCAGCGCGGGTACTTTGGCAGGGTCAACCTTGCCTTGAGCGAGCGCGACTTGAACAACACGTAGCATGTCGATAAAGTTTTCATCGCTGATGAATCCATCCGATAAACGGCTCGATTGTGCCAACACTAAGTATGCGTGCTCCAAGCTTGGGTCAGCAGCCATCAGTGCCATCGCTGATTGGATGAACACGCGTTGATCGTTGCTGCTAAGGAAATCGTCTTTCCACTGTGACGACGGAATGCGTTCGAGCAAACGTTGACCAGCCAAAGCTTCGACGCGATCGGTTGACTTTAGCAGATTGGTTAGTTGCGTGTGCTCGACGTGGCGATTGAAACGTAATAGTCCTTCGGCAGCACGGCGTCGTACATAGGGCGAAGGATCGTTTAGCATTCCGATCAGTAATTCGCGTGACGGTTCCTTTAGTTGAGTTCCGCATAGCGTAATTGCGGCGGCTCGTACCAATTCTTCGTCGTCTTCTAGAAGTGTCCGCATCAAGGGCGTCGAAGGCTTGGGGCCGTACCAAACCATCATGTTGATGGCTCGAACGCGAAATTTTGCGGGATTGCGACGCTCATTGACGATCCCCAGAATCGAATCGTTCCAGTTTTTGCCCATCTCGCGTCGAAGTTCGGCGATGTTCTGCCGAGCCCAAGCCGAATTCGGTTGGGGGTGGCGGATCAGTTTTGCCAGTTCGTTGTTGAACGTTAGAACGTCTTGGGGGATTACTCCATTCCAAGTCACGCGAAAGACGCCTCCAGTAGTGCCGCGTCCACCGGTACAGAAATACAACGACCCATCTTCGCCGATCGAAAGATCGCAGACGTTCAGTGGGCGTCCAGATAAGAACTCTGATGTTTCACCGATGAAGCCAGCGCCCTGACGCTTCTTTTTCATTGTTAAGATTTTGCCCTCGGACCAGTCAGCCAAAAAGATGGCGTTTTGATACTCGGTGGGGAACTGTAGATGTTGATAGAGGGCTGCACCTGAGGGTGAGCCACGTCCCGTTTCGCAGACCGCAGGAGTCTGGTCGATGTAGTGCGACGCAAATTTAGAACAACCACTTCGCCAACCTACATCGGCTCCGGCCGTGATATTGAAGACCATGGGGGGGCGGTGCCACGTTGTGCCTTTATCACCCTCCATGTCGCTATCGTGAATGAATAGTTCTCCGTTCTCATCAAAGACTAAATCATAGGCGTTGCGTATACCGCCGGCGACTGTTTCAACTTTGCTGCCATCAACGGCAACGCGGATAACCGTTCCGCCAGGTGCTCTAACGTCGGTTGCTTGCCCCGTCGGATCTTCGTATTTTGGAAATGCGTCGCCTTCATATGTGAATTGGTAGGGGCTGGTTTCTGCGGGGACGTCCTTTAGTCGGCTGCCGTTTCCGATGACTGTGTAGATCATGCCGTCAGGGCCAAGCTGGATCCCATGAGCACCGTGCTCGCTAGGTTTTCCGGTGAAACGAAGCAATGTATCGGCAACTTCAATTTTGCCATCGCCATTAACGTCAGACAAACGATAAAGCCCTTGGCCCTTGGGGCCTTCGCCAGTGACAAACACGTCGCCGTTGAGCGGTAGAATGCCTTGGCAAGAAGTGACTTTGTTACAGTAGATTTGAATTTTTGTTTTGTCGCCTTCTTTAGCATCCAAATTAGCGATCAGAAGCGGGCCTCCTTCGCGCGAAAGCAATAGTTTTCCGAATTCGTTGAACTCCATCGCGATCAATGAACCGGTTAAGTCTCCATTGAGAACTTGAGTGACTGAAAAATCCTCACCCGCGGTAACGAAGCGGTTTTCGGTAAGTTCGTTTTGAGTTGCCGTTGGTTTAAATTCTGCCGGTTTGGATTCTGCTACTTTTGATTCTGCCACTTTTGATTCTGCCACTTGAACCTCAACTGGGGCGGGAGTGAAATCCGCCTGCGTAACGGACGCTTCAGCGTAGCCTGACGGAACCGGTGGGGCTTGTGAAACGAGATCGATCTTGCGACTGGTCGTCGTTGTGGCTTCTTCTAACTTTGGTGTGCTTGTTTTTTGTTTTGATGATGCCGACACGGTTACTTGTCGCTCATCAAGCGAGGTGGTGATTTTTGAAGTTAACCAGCTCATGTCGCGGAAGCCATTCTTGTACCAATCGACGGCTTCGGCGGTGTAGCTTTTCCAAGTCGCGTCAGTACGGAGGACACGATGACGGATCTCGCCCTTCTCTTTGACACGCAGCTTGCAACTCAATCCCGCTTGAGGGCCATCGATGTGGTTGGCTTTCACGGCGAAGACGTTTACGCCAGGGTTTAAAAACTCGATCACATCAACAGACATGGCCGAACGATAGGACTGCCCCGAAATGACCATCTGGCCGTTGACGTACAGTTCGAACTCATCACCGGCTGCAACCGTTAGCTGAGCCGTTTCGGGGTTCACTAAAGTGAATTTCTTTCGGAAGAACGTCTCGCTGGCTTCATTGCCACGTGGCGACCAAATCCATGGCGAATCCAACGTGGTCGTTGGCGTTTGCGCTGTGGTTGGAGCCGCAAGAATAAATGCGGCGATCGTCCATAGGATGCCAACGGAGATTAGCGATTGCTTGATGCTGCGATCTTCCATGATCTTCTCTGCAAAGGATGATTGTGTTGGTGAAAATGACGTGAAAACGAAACGGATGGGATACCGATCCTGCGGATCAAAATTAGAGCGCTGGGTAAAACGGTAGTTACAACCGGAAATTGGGTCATTACACTCAACTATCATCGGTTTGGGGGCGGGGTGCGGTTTGGCGAGAGTTTGACGATAACGGGGTTTTTAAGGAAAAACCTGCCTGCAGTCTGATAGCATTCCGACGCGCTCGGGCTTGTCGATTAAGTGAGCCGATTAGGCAGCCTCGGTTTCGTCATCGCAAAAACACCTTAGGGCCCAAACGGCTCACATTAAAAATCGAAAGCCGACTTAATCAACAAGCCCTCTCGGCTCGGGGTGCGATTACTCAATCCCACGCGATTGGCAACTAATGGTCGGTCTTCCTGTCGGTTTGGGCCAGTTTTTTGTGAGAAAGTGTATGATTGTGAGGCTGCAATTTGTCTTAAACGCCCGCTTTAACTAAATTGGATGCTTTCGGTCCTACCAATTCTCGCCAAACTGCGTCGATCCGCTGTTCTTCTGAGGTTGTGTATTCCGATATTCGCTTGCTCCCCGTTGGACGCCGATCACGAAACTCTAGATAAACATCAATTCTTTCAATAAGCGGCTCGAAAACGAGCTCCGAATCAACATGTCGTACCCAAGCATCTATTCCGTCTTTACAAAATCGAAGAATCAGCGCCTGCGTCGGTTTGCAAAGCCAAGCTATTGTTCTTTGGAGGATCGTAAGCTTCTGGCGGTAGATTTTGCAGCGATGGGGGCGATAACCCTCAATCCACTTAACTCAGTACTCAGGATCCAAGGGACTGACGCCGACGATAGCTTATATATCGCCACGCCCAATGAGACGGAGGTGCTGGTGAATTTCAATGGTGAATCCTGCGTCTTGCTGCGTTCGGAAGTGTCTCAAATTCGCTTCAATGGAATCGGCGGCGACGACGTTTTCGGTAGCACGCTTTCGGAAATTCCTACCGTTGCTATCGGTGGCGAAGGAAACGATCGCTTGGTTGGTGGCTCCGGTGTTGATCGTTTGTTCGGTGGAGCAGGCGACGATGTTATTGTCGGCGGGGAATCCGATGATGATCTGCTAGGTGGCGACGGCGACGATTTTCTTCAGGGGGCTGCGGGTGATGATTCGCTGTTCGGTGGCAATGGTGTTGATTCTTTGTACGGAAGCTTCGGCAATGATACGTTGCGAGGCGACACCGGAAATGACTTCCTCGCCGGTGGCGAAGGTGATGACCAACTCATAGGTGGCCTCGACGACGATACGCTGCTGGGTGAACTTGGAGATGATACGCTCATCGGAGGGGCTGGCAACGATCAACTCTCCGGCAATGAAGGCAACGACGGACTCTTTGGGGGCAATGGCGATGATTCGATCTTTGGGCAGGATGGCATCGATCGCATCAACGGCAATGATGGCAACGATACTGTTTCTGGCGGTTTAGGTGATGACTTCATTCAAGGCGGCGACGGCGACGACCAAATCAACGGTGACGGTGGGGCCGATAGAATTTTTGGTCAAGACGGCGACGATAGCATTTCCGGTAGCGGAGGCGCCGATTTTATTCTTGGCGGCGAAGGCGATGACCGGATAATCGGCGGCGCTGATAATGACACGATCAGTGGCGATGCAGGCGTCGACGTTATCGATGGAAACAGTGGTGCTGACCTGATCTTTGGCGGAGACGGCGATGATCTCATTCGCGGTGGAGGCCAAAATGATTCTCTGTTTGGGCAATCAGGTCGCGACACCGTACTGGGACTCGCTGGCAATGATCGCGTTGTTGGCAATGATGGCGATGATTTCCTCGACGGTGGAGAAGATGATGATATCGTTGTCGGCAATGGCGGTAACGATCGCCTATTTGGCGGCGACGGTGACGATGAACTGCGTGGCGGCGATGGCAACGACGGGCTACTTGGAGGTGTCGATGGAAATGATCGTTTGTTTGGTGACGCTGGTTCTGATCGCCTGCTTGTTGTAAGTGGTACTGAGGTTGTTGGTTTTGATGTAAGAGACGCC
>ENA-ORXT01006920-ORXT01006920.1-marine-metagenome-genome-assembly--contig:-NODE-6920-length-10326-cov-13.499171_pt1 | contig 10326 bp, 9 predicted proteins | sample MGYA00237868_ERZ511482 | MGnify/ENA metagenome assembly ERZ511482
GAGTCCTAATACTTTTATTAGGATATTTTACTACCTTTGAAATGATAGTTATAGATGCCCATTCGAGGCACACACAAAGCATCTATTTTCAGCAGCCTTATGCAGGCTGCCGAAAACAGATGCAGGGACGTTCCATATCATTGATGAAAAAACAATAAAAAAAAGTAACTAATGCAATTTAATAGAATTTGGAAATTTCTTGAATATCCCACTAACTGGATTAAATTAGATACATCATTATTAGATGAAATTGCACCTTCTTGGTTTTCAAGGAGAGAAATACTAATAAAGAATTCTAAAGAATATGATAGTTTTATTAACAGATTGAAAAGGAAACATGCTATAGAAACTGGTATTGTTGAGAGGTTGTATGATATTGATAAAGGCGTGACAGAAACATTAATAAATGAAGGCTTTATAGCATCATTAATAAGCCATGGAGATACTAATATTGATAAGAATAAATTATTAAATCATCTTCAAGACCACCTTGAAGCTGTAGATTTTGTATTCGATGTTGTAAAAGAAAATAGACAACTTACAAAAGGATTTATTTGTGAACTTCATCAGTTAACTACTCGAAACCAAGATTTTGCTGAAGGGAGAGACCAATTTGGAAATAAAACAAAAATTCCTCTGATTAAAGGACGATTTAAAGAAAGGGAAAACAATCCAACAAGACCAGATGGAACTGTAGTAATGTACTGTCCACCTGAACATGTAGAGGCAGAAATGGACAAACTAATTCAAATACTTGAGGTATTAACAGAGGAAAATGTACATCCATTACTCATCGCTTCTTGGGTTCATCATGCATTTACAACTATTCATCCATTTCAAGATGGTAATGGCAGAGTAGTAAGATTAATTGCAAGCTTAATTCTCATAAAGAATAATTTCTTTCCTATTACAGTCTTACGAGAAGAAGCTAAAGAAAAATATATACTCGCTCTTGAGAAAGCAGATAATGACCAACCTCAGAATTTAATAAATTATTTTGCTGAAATACAGAGAAGAAATATAGAGGAAGCTTTGAATATAAGAGAAGTATCACATACTTCATTAACAGAGGTGACAAGTATATTTAAGCAAAAATTGCTTAATAAACGAAAAACAGAAAGACAAAAAGTAGAAAAACAATTATCTGAACGTAGGCTTCAAGTATTTGAAATTTGTAATGGGTTTTTGAATGATTACAAAAACAGATTACAAAATGAATTCAATAATTCTGTTACACTTTACATAGGAAGTGGAAAACCTGATGATTCAACTCGGCAGCATTACTACACCCAACAAATTATTAATTACGCTGTTGAGCATGATTACTACTTCAATAGATATCTACCTAAATCGTATTTTATTTTTGGAATCGATTTGCAGGACGGAAAAAAATATGAAGTAGGAATAAGTATTCATCACTATGGCTATGATGAAAGTACCCTAGCTATTGGTGCATTTATGGAATATAAAGGTGAGTCACAAAATAATCCCGATACTGGAATTACTTTAAATATTAAACCACATGTAATCTCTATTACAGGGAAAAACAACCCAAATGACAAAAATATCTTATCGCATCTTGAAAATATTCTTACAGTATCTATAGCTATAATTGCAAGCGAGATTTAGAGGAAAACGATATGGAACAGAGTGCAAAACGGCAATATGCCTTATGCAGGCATACAGCGTTTGCACGGGGACGTTATCTTTCACCAAAAAAGAAAAAAAGTAAACAATAGCTCAAATAATTGTGCTAAAAGGAGGAGATTACATTTCAAGCGAAAAAAGAAAAGTACATTTTACGGGCAAAAGTGGGTAAATCGAAAATCTGTTTTTCAGGTTTAGGCGAAAAGAAAGAAAAATGCTCGCAAAAATATTTGAGTCAAAAAACATTATGTTACCATTACTTAGTTGAAATGTACGACTCCAAAAATATTCGTAACTTTGGATAACTACACTAAAACTGAAAATCATGAAATTTGTAGATGTAAAAAATGATATAGCCTTCCGAAAAATTTTTGGAAATGAGAAAAAAACAAAAATTATTATCTCCTTTTTAAATGCTATTCTGAAATTAGAAGGTGATAATCGGATAAAAGGAGTTTCCATTGTTAATCCTTTTCAACTTCCACGTATTGCAGGAGAAAAAGCCTCTATCATTGATGTTCGTGCCATAGACCTAAAAAATCGTCAATTTGTGATTGAAATGCAAATAGCAGAAACGAATGGTTTTGATAAAAGAGTCCAATACTATTCTGCTAGAGATTATTCTATGCAAATTGATAGAGGGGAAGATTACCCACAATTAAAACCTACCTACTTTATTGGTATTTTAGACTTCGATTATTTTGAAAGTAAAAGTTACCTTTCCCACCACATCATTCTCAATAATGAAACATACGAGCATAAATTAAAAGATATTCAATTTACTTTTGTTGAATTAGAAAAATTTACTAAGGAGGTTCATCAATTAGAAACGCTTGTTGAAAAGTGGGTTCACTTTATCAAAAAGGCAGATAAATTAGATGTAATTCCAGAAAGTATAGATGATGAAGGACTGTTAGCTGCCTATTATGATGCGGATAGGCATAGTTGGACTAAAGAAGAATTAAGAGCTTACGATAATGCGTCTATTGCCGAAGGTGATTTAGTTCAACGAGAGAAATTTCTTATTGATAAAGGGAGAGAAGAAAACACTTATAAAGTTGTTGAAAAATGTTTAGAAAGAAACATGGACGCTGAAGATATTGCAGGTATAGTTGATAGACCTATAGAAGAGGTTCTGAAAATTATTGAAGAAATAAAAAGAAGAAAGAAGGCGAAAAGATAACATTGCATCTATGTCCATGCCGCATAACGAATGCGGCAAGGCACAGATGCGGGGACGTTCTCTGCAAGCAAAAAAAAAGAAAAGCCAACCCGCAAAAACAAAGAGTGCTATCGCACACATTGTTTTTTCAGCCAGCCCGCACAAATCCCACCCACCACCCAGTGATAATTATAATACTCATTTAGTGATATATCGGAAATACTTAATTACCTTAGCGGCCTTATTGAATAATTCTAATATTTTTTGAATAAAAGAGGTCTTAGAATCTAAAGGAATAATGTAAAAGTGGTTATCCGAGAAATTGGGTAAAAGCTATAATATGGTTAATTCTTATGTTCAAAATAGAAGACAGCCAAGCATTGAAGACCTATACAAAATCGTAGAAATTTTTTTGGATGTATTAGTAAAAGATTTACTTGTAGATAATAAAGAAGATGCTAAATAAAATCATTGAATATAAAAAAAAGGAGTGGCTTGAATCTGCTGATTGTCCAGTTAGAGACCTTTTAGACTATATGGTTTCTAAAAATAAATTAAGGGACACACAAATAGAAGCAATTGGCACTTATCTTTTCTTAAAAATTGAAGGACAAAATAAAGCACTTTGGAAATTATTTTCAGAAGGCTTCTTCACTAACGGAACAGACTTAACTAAACAAAATATAAATCAAGAGGCTCGTGAATTTTTGCAAAACAATGTAGAAGCTCATGCACTTTATGATTTTTCAAGACAAAAAAACAGCAACTCAACCCTATTGCCTAAACTTGAACAGTTAATCATTGATAAACCTGCGGAACTGGATTACCAACAAATCATAAAAAATATCTTTTATAATGTTAGCTATGCAGATTATCTCATGAGTTTGCCAATGGGAGCGGGTAAGACGTACTTAATGGCTGCTTTTATTTATCTTGATTTATATTTTGCCCACAATGAACCTGAAAACACGAATTTCGCTCATAATTTTTTAGTCTTAATTCCGTCAGGATTAAAATCTTCTATTGTTCCAAGCCTACGAACTATTGAGAATTTTGACCCTACTTGGGTGATTCCCGACCCAGCAGCAAGTGAATTAAAAAGATTACTGAAATTTGAAGTTTTAGATGAGCAAAAGTCTGCTAAAAAAAGTAATAAAGCTCGTAATCCTAATGCTCAGAAAGTCAATCAGTGTTTACCCAATCCTTTCGGACAAGTTTTCGTAGTAAATGCAGAAAAGGTAATTCTCAACCGTCTTGAAGTAACTAAACAATTAGAAGTTTTTGAAAAAACCGAAGATGAAAAAGATAAACGGGAAAACGAGCTAAGAAATCTGATAGGAAAAATTCCAAATTTATCCATTTTAATTGATGAAGTCCATCATGCCGCTACTGCTGACATTAAACTCAGGCAAGTGGTTAACAAATGGCAAAACAATGGTAACATAACAACCATTCTTGGATTTTCTGGTACACCATATCTATCTAAAGCGGATAAAATTAAGGTAGATGAAAACACTTTTTTCAAATTTTCTCAAATTACAAATACAGTCTATTATTATCCTTTGGTGACTGCCATCAAGCGTTTTCTAAAAACACCAAAAGTAAAGATTGGTCAAAACCTTGACCGTTTTCAGATTATTAGGAAAGGAATTGAGGACTTTCAATCCTCGTATAATGATAAAGTTTATGGAAATGGGACTATTGCCAAAATTGCCATTTATTGCACCAATATTGAAGTATTAGAGCAAGAGGTTTATCCTTTCTTAACAGGCGAATTAAAAATCAACCCTGCTGAAATATTGCGTTTTCATAGAGGAAATAGACAATATCCACAACCCGAAGGAAGTGAATTGGAATTTCGCTCTTTAGATTTGCCCATCTCCAAAAAGAAATACATCCTCTTGGTTCAGATCGGAAAGGAGGGGTGGGATTGTCCAAGTCTTACTGGAGTCATTCTTTCCCAAAAAGGAGACAGCCCCAAAAATATGGTACTGCAAACCAGTTGTCGATGTTTGCGACAGGTAGATAAAAACCAAGAGGAGACGGCTTTAATTTGGCTCAATGACTATAATGCCAAAACACTCAACGACCAATTAAAAAAGGAACAACATACTTCCATAGAAGAATTAAATAAAATCAAAAAAGACAAAAAGGTTGATTTGGTAGAACGTTTCCCAAGAATAGATTTTTTGAATTTACCTCTTGTTGACTTCTATCAACTCAAAGTCAAATACCAATCCATTGAAGAGGAAGAAAAAGCCAATACGAAAAACAAGTTAATCGCCTTAGAGAAATCATTGGATAAACACAAAGTGGCTGCCTTAGTGACAACTACCGAAATCAGTAATTTGGATGAGGGGGACATTGCTATCATGCAACAAACGGGTTTTGAATCTGCTAATTACAACCAATGGATTTACAATATTGCAAAAGAAAGTTTTGGAAGTATTCAAGCCGATAAGTTACATCAGTTCGATACGGAGTTAAAACCTGTTTTTGAAAAATCATCCTATTCAGAAAATGGCATACAACTTTGGAATGAACTATACGACCGATATGAAATCAATAGCCAAATTCGATTGGCATTTAGTATTAAGCGTAGCTTGAAAACAGATAGTGAAATTATTCCACAAAATGCCAGCCTGTTGTTGGTAGATAAATTAAAAGCAGCAGAACAAAACGATAAGCTTTATCCGAAAAAGGACGATACAGATACAATATTACAATTGGATAAGTCGGGAGAAAGTATAGAAGTGAATATAGGTGAATTAAAAACCAAGTACGACAAAGCCAAAGCGGTTCTGGAAGAACAAGGAATGGGTGATATGTTTCCACCTTTTGAGGAATATCGTAAAAGATACGACCATTCTTTAGCTGTCCGCTCCAAGAATAAAACCTTTCATTACTTGCCTTATAATTTTGTGCAAAGTGGTTTTGAAAAAGAAATATTACAAAAAACCTTGCAGCTCGAAAGTTTTCAAAAGAAAGGACTGGAAGTGTATTATAATGGGGAAAGAGGTTTGACTGAATTTGTAATACATTGTTTTGCCAAAAATGGGAAGAACTGGAAAAACATCGGTCGCTATACCACCGATTTTTTAATCCTACAACGAAAAGATAATGATAAAATACACAAAGCCCTCTTGGTAGAAACCAAAGGTGAGGGTTTTAAGAATGACCCTGCTTTTGTGGCTAAAAAACAATTTGTAGAAAGCCAATTTCTGCAACAAAACAATGACAAGTTTGGCTACCAACGCTTTGACTTCCTTTATCTAGAGGACGGAACCGACATAGCTAACAACATAGTAACAATTAACAATAAAATTGACCAATTTTTTAAGGATTAAAATATGCCAATTAAATATATATCATATACACCCAATACTGTAGAAGGACAAGCCGTACTCGATAACATTACCCGAACACAGCGAGTACTACGTTATCGGGACAATGATAAGGTCATCTCCAAAATACTTAGGGGAATGCCTTACTACGAGGTTGAAAAACAAGAACAAATAGGCAAGGAAAGCGACAACCTTGTCATACGTGGCGAGTGCCTCTCTGCTTGTGCTTATCTCAAAGAGCAGGGCATCAAGGTGGACTTGGTATATATTGATCCGCCTTTTGCCAGTGGGGCAGACTATGCTAAAAAAGTCTATATCCGCAAAAATCCTAAACTGGCGGAGAAAGTAAAAAAAGTCGAAGAAGAACTGGGCATAGAAGGATTAAAGGCCTTTGAGGAAACGATGTATGGAGATATATGGAAAAAGGAAGACTACCTGAATTGGATGTATGAAAATCTGATAGCGATTAAGTCTATTATGTCTGATACTGGGAGTATTTATGTGCATTTGGATTGGCATGTTGGACATTATGTGAAAATATTAATGGATGAGATTTTTGGGGAGGATAACTTTACTAATGAGATAATTTGGAAACGTAAAACGGGAACAGCTAATTCTCAAAATACATTTGGTAATCAGACGGACAATATTTTTTTATACTCAAAAAGTAATAAGTATATTTATAAACCTACTTTCCGTAGAAACGACATCCCTGAAGATATTATTGAAAAAAAATTCAATAAAGTTGATGAAAATAGCAAAAAATATTGGAGTGGTGATTTGGGTAGCCCTAATCTCAGAGAAAACTTAAAATATGATTACAAAGGATACAAGCCTCCAAAAAATGGTTGGGCAGTAAAAATTGATATAATGAAAAAATGGGATGAAGAGGGAAAACTAATATTCCCCAAGAGCAAAGGTGGAAGAATAAGAAGAAAGATGTTTCTTGATGAATGGGCGGGCTTTCCAGTTCAAAATTTGTGGGATGATATTTCACCTGTTCAATCTCAGTCAAAAGAAAAAGTATATAATAGTTACGCCACCCAAAAACCCGAAGCCCTCCTCCAACGTATCATCAAAGCCAGCAGTAACAAAAACATGGTAATAGCCGACTTTTTCGGCGGCAGCGGAGTCACCGCCAAAGTTGCCCATGACTTAGATAGAAAATTCATCCATTGTGATATAGGTATCAATAGCATACAGACGACTCGTGACCGCTTGGTAGCAGCAGGGGCGAGTTTTCAGATACTGGAAATCCAAGACGGGGTGAGTCTATTCCGAAATCCACAGCAGACAATGGACAAGCTCGCAAAGCTGATACCAGGCTTACAGCAAAAAGTAGCAGGCTTGGGCAAGTTTTGGTTTGGGGCATTGCAGGATAGCAAATTGGGAACCATTCCTGTTTATGTGCCTAATTTGATAGACGGTTCAGAAAAAGTATTGGATATTCCTACCATCAATCGCATCATCAATGAAGAATTGCAAAATCTGGAAATGAATGTCCAAAAAGCAGTAGTCTATTATGTGGATGTGGATGACCGACAAGCGCTTGAAAAATTTATCAAAGACAATAATCCCACCATTACCAAAATAGAATTGCGAGATTTAAAAGCCTTGCTTCATAATATCGTAGTAGAAGATGAAGTGAGCATCATGACCAAAAAGACAAAAGAAGGCTACACTATAGCCATTGAAAAATTTGTGAGTGACCGTTTGCAACAAAAAATCAATGCCTTTAATGAAAAAGGAAATTTACAATCCATAAAGAAAGGTAAAAAATTCACGCCTATCAGCATCAGCGAAGAAGGCTTAGAATTGATAGAGTATCTATCAGTAGATGCCAAAAATGAAGAAGGTGTTTGGACAAGCAGCACAGAAATTAAAATAGACAAATTGGGTTACATCTCGATTGGTGGAAAGAAAACGAAGGAGTTTTGGGATGGAACGATTCAAACCAAAGAGAAGCCTAAAAGATTGAAAGTTCGGAATATTAGTGGAGATGAAACGGTACTTGCTATTGGGTAAAGCCAACGCATTTTGCAGCACAATGCCATCCTCGTTCCTGCTAAAACATAAAAACTAAATTTGTTTTAGTGCCGCTTATTTGGTAAAGTGATAATTTAAAATCCCTTACCGTATATTTCTACATGAATCTTCATAGTACCCTAAATTGAACGGCTTCGATTAAGTCGAATTGGCAAATAATACTCAGAGAAAAACTAAAAAGGAAGGCGAAAAGATAACCATGTATATATTTTCAGCAGCACTATGCGTGCTGCCGAAAATATATACGGGGACTTATCTTTCACCAAAAAAGAAAAAAAGTAAACAATAGCTCAAATAATGGTGCTAAAAGGAGGAGATTACATTTCAAGCGAAAAAAGAAAAGTACATTTTACGGGCAAAAGTGGGTAAATCGAAAATCTGTTTTTCAGGTTTAGGCGAAAAGAAAGAAAAATGCTCGCAAAAATATTTGAGTCAAAAAACATTATGTTAATGAAGGTTTGTTAGTTGATGATTTGTTACAGATACCATTTTATACTGAATTGGATAACTTTCTGAGAACTCATATGAATATTGATATAGAGAATGAATTGACTGAAGAAGAATACGAAGAAGATTATGACAATTACGATGATTATGACGACTATGGCAACAGTTACGAAAAGTATGGTGGATATAATGGTTATAGTGACGACGTAATTGATGACGCTTTTGAAGGAGACCCAATGAACACGTGGAATGTAGACTAAAAAATACTGCCACCAATAAATAGCGAATAATACGACGGATCGCAGGGCGCATCTGTCGATATTACTCGCTGTTGAACGAAAATCTTCGGTAGCGGCTATGGAGATTCCAAATTTAATTTGGTTGTTCACTAGCTACCGAAGGTTTTTGTTCAACAAAAGCATAGATGCCAAGTGGCTGTATGCCAGCCACCTGACATCTATGCAGACCGGTTGCTGAAACCAAACTTAAACATTTAAAATAGGAATGAACAAAAGATAATAAATCAATCCACTAACAGATTTTGGTTTTAACAACTATTGAGGCTGCTGTGATTAAAGGAAATTCATCCCAAAAAGAAAAGAAGCTTACGACATGGCTTTGACCCATCATAAGAACCTATGCAAACAATTGTAATAGTTATTAAAAAGAGGTATATTTATAGCTGAACAAATGAAATTATAGGAAGGATTTATTTGTTGATTAAATATTGATTTACTTACTTTTTAATGAAATTTTAAATACTTATGGAAGTAACACTGGAAAGTACAAAACTTCGGTTGATTCAATTAATAATAAGTATCAATGATGCTATTGCATTAGCTGAATTAGAAAGAAAAGCCTTTGAAATTACAGAAAAACCAGTAAAAAATAAGCCTGCTATTAATTTAGCAATAAAGCCAATTTTGTCAAATATATCGCTTGAAGAAATTGATAAAAAGCAAAATTATCAGCCAGTTAGCTATGCGAAATTTAGAAGAGATGCGGACAAACTAAATTTAAAAGAACCAATTGAAGAATTATTGACTTTATTGACCAAATAGAACTTATGAACTACCTATTAGACACCAATATTGTCTTGATTTATACCCGTGAATCTCCGCTGACAAATATGATTGAAAAGAAGTATGATTTGTTCGTAAACAATTTGAAGAGTCCCGGATACAGCTATTTTTGTAGAAACCAAACTTAAATAGCTACAATAATATCAGCCCTCACCTAAAAAAACTAAACCGCAATGACAAAACAATACAAAATCAGCAAAGAAAAAGCTTTCCCTGCAAGCAAGAAAATCAATTATAATGTCCTCCTACTTAAAAAGAATCAATCAAAAAGGTTAACAAACCAACATAAAAAGTCGAAAGGTGTAGTAGGTATCTTTGGTGACAAAGCTAAATTGCATGATTTAACTGTTGGGGAAATATCAAAACTTGTTATCGAACAACTTGAAAAAGAATTTCCACAATTATCCTTTCGATACAGAAAGACTATAAGAAAAGAGGAAATCAATGAAGCGTTAAAGAAGATTGACTCAGAATTAGGATAAACCCTTTTTGTATCAAATTCAAGTATCAAGCCTGATGGTGGAATAATTGAGGTAAAAGACGATAACGATAATTGGAGAATTGTTTTAGTCTCCGAAGCTAAACATCAAGGGAAAGA
>ENA-ORXT01006921-ORXT01006921.1-marine-metagenome-genome-assembly--contig:-NODE-6921-length-10326-cov-8.822714_pt1 | contig 10326 bp, 9 predicted proteins | sample MGYA00237868_ERZ511482 | MGnify/ENA metagenome assembly ERZ511482
GCTGAACTCGGGCACCGCGCGGATCATGGATTCGTTGATGGTGCTGTTCAAGCTGTACTTCGGCACCGTGCTGGGGGTGGCCATCGGCGTGCTGATCTGGGGCGAGGCGCTGGCTTCCGACGACCAGCGCGTGCCGCCGTGGACCATCTGGCCGGCCGTGCTGCTGCTGGCGTCCGGCTTGGCGGTGGTGTACAAGGCGCGCCCGGTGGATGTGCCCTGGGGCGTGGTGTCGGGGGTGCTGGCCTACAGCGTCAGCACGCTGGTGACGCCGGTGTGGGGCATCACCCTGGGGGCGTTTCTCGGCGCCTTCGTGGTCGGGGTGTACGCCAACCTGTTCGCGCGCTGGCGCAACGCACCGGCCACGCTGGTGATCCTGCCCGGCATCGTCGTGCTGGTGCCGGGCAGCAAGGTGTACGTCGGGCTGGACAACGTCGTCAGCGGCCGGCAGATCGTCAGCGTGGACGACATCGGCGTGCAGACCTTCCTGCTGTTCATGTCGCTGGTGGCGGGGTTGATCTTCGCCAGTGCGGTGGTGGAGCCGAGGAAGTCGTTGTAGCCGGACCGCGTGGTATCGCCCCGGTTGTCGCCGCCAGCCGTCTGGGGCACTCTTTCCGGACGATTCCGGTGGTGAAGGTTCGATCATGTCGCGGTGGGCCAGGGAAATGGAGTCTCTAGATCCGCACGTCGATTGCGAGCGAATCTACTTTCTCCTCAGCTCGTGCGAATTTTCCTGGGACATCGAGAAGGCGCTGGAATTCGCGCTCTTTCGCACCTATGCGGTGCCGACGATCTCGGGGCTTCTGTCCTTCACCGGCGAATTCCGTGACCGTACGCGCAAGCGATACGACGATACGGAACTGCTGATGTCCGAGGTGAGCGAGAACGGGCAGGAAAGCGAACGAGGCCAGGCAGCCATTGCACGAATCAACGACATGCACGGCCGCTTCAGGATATCGAACGACGACACGCTGTACGTGCTGTCCACCTTCGTGGTGGAGCCTGTCCACTGGCTCGAACGCTTCGGCAAGCGCGCGATGACCCCGGGGGAAGCCGAAGCCTGCGTTCACTACTACCGAGCCCTTGGCTCAAAGATGGGCATCCGGGACATGCCCGAGGATTTCGCCGCGTTCGACGGTTTTCACCGCGCCTACGAAGCCTCGAACTTTCGCTACGCTGCCACGAACGCCGAGATCGGCTCCCTGACCCGCGATCTCCTGTTGTCGATGCATGTGCCGAAGATTCTCGTGCCTCTCGCTCGCCCCGTCGTCCACGCGCTGTGCGACAAGCCCCTTCGATCCGCCATGGGGTTCGAGGACCCACCGCGATGGCTTGAACACCTGGCAGTAGCCGGCTTGAAGGCCCGGGCTCTCGTTCTTCGGATGGTGCCGTCACGACGCCGGCCACGACTCATCACCGAACGTCGAAGACCGACGTACCCGACCGGGTACCGGATCATGGATCTGGGCACGCTGGGTGAGAGGACGGGATCTGATGGCTGACCCTTTCACTGCCTCTTCCCGAGACCGGCAACGAAGAACCATCAGGGCGACTCGACTCGCGAGCGTCGAGGTATCCGGCAAGCATCCTCGGCCACCGCCGTGCACGCTCGAACCGCAACCGCGGTCGATGCCTGGAGAGCCGCCGCGCCACCTCGTGCGTCCGCTCGCACGCCCCGTTCAGCAGCTCGGCGCCTTCGGTGGTCTCGGCGTGGCGCGCGCCCGGGCGTTCGTCGTCGCGAATGATGCGCCAGTGCTCCTCGTGCACGCGCCGGTGACAGTCCGAGCACAGCAGGCAACCGTTGCGCACCGAGGTTTCTCCACCGTGCGCCCAGTGAACGAGGTGATGCACCTGCAGGAACCGCGTGGAATCGCAACCCGGGAACTGGCAGCAGCCTTCATCGCGCGCCGTGATCGCCCGGACCATGGAGGCGGGCCACGCACGCTGCTTGCGACCGATCGACAAGGGTTCACCGCCGGAGGTGATGATGGTGACGATGTCCGCGTCACAAGCGATCCGCTGTGCGGTGGCGGCCGTGATGCCGCCCGAGCCCTGGATCACCGCCCGCACGGGTAGCGGCAGATCCACCTGCGGCGGACGGCAGGCGCATCCGGCAGGGTGGTCGTGCAGGGCAGGCGCATCCTCGGCCAGCACGTCCGCATCGATCGTCACCACCACCTGAGGTCGCGGGCTGCTGCGCAAGCTCGCGTCACCGACGGCCACGCTCGCGTTCGCCATCGCGGATAAGGCATCCGCCCGCCGCTGGATCGCGATGGGCCTGGCGGGTGCGTTCTCGGCATCCCCCGTTGCCCGCTCCACCTGTTCCTCGGCGAACAACGTCTCCTCGATGAAGCGTGCGAGCAGTTCGAGCAGATCCGCATGCCGGGTCTCGATCTCGTGCATCAACATGCGCAGCTGCCGGTCCATGATCTCCGGCGACTAGACGCGTGGCGGTTCGGGCGCTGTCGAGGACACCGTTTCCATCAGCAGACGCAGGCGCTGGTTGGCGTCCCGCTCCGGTTTCGACAGGTGTGGAAACGGCAGGTCCGGGGCCGCCGTTGCCGTGCTGACGATCGCTGCTGCCGTCATGGTGGACTCTCTTTCCTCGCCGTGGCGATCATTGTCGCGAAGAGATGGCGGGAAAGGACGGGTTACGGTCGAGTACTGTATGAAATGCCTGTCATGCGTTCCGACGATCGCCGGAATGCTCGATGGATGAGGCCGGAGAGCTCTACACCTGTAGCGTTTCCGGCCCCGCTACGACGGACCGCTTGCGTGGCTGCACCGTTCGGGCGGCATCGGCTCGACATCCCCGCTTCGGCACGATCGTGTCCATGCCCGAGTCACGGGCGCACGACCTTGCGACCCTTGCGGATGCGCTTCGTCGCCTCGTCCGAGCCGTCGTGGTACGAGCCGAACCAGCGGTCCCAGGGCATGTCCACGTTGCCGTAGTTGCACTCGAAGAAGCGGTGGTGCAACTGGTGGTGAAAGTCGGCGCCCTCGATCAGCTTGCGCTCCTTGACCAGCACCTTCTCGAAGCCTGCGTGGGAGAAGGCCGGTGCCAGCGAGCGCGTGTACAGGTGCACCAGCACGATGACCGGGTGCGATGCGATGACGAAATGCACCAGCACCGACGACAGGTACAACAGGTGCTCGACCGGGTGCATGGACATGCCGGACCACGGGCCGATGTGGGTGTTCCGGTGGTGCAGCCGGTGCACGCTCCTGTACAGGGGCGGCCAGTGCAGAAGGCGGTGTATCCAGTAGAAATGGCTGGACAGGAGCAGCGGCATCGCCACCAGCCACAGCGCGAACAGGAACGGGTGCTCGGTGAAGCCGAAGGTGGGAATGACACCGTTGGCCACGCCCCAGAAGTACAGCACCTCGTAGGCGGTCCACAGCGTGACGCCGCTGGCGATGCTCCAGAAGATGTTGTCGTGCAACTGGTTTCCGAAGGAGTAGCGCTTGCCGGTCTCCATCTGCTCCTGGGGGTCGAACTTGAGACGGCTCCCCTGCGCCCTGAAGGTGAACAGGTAGAGGTGCAGGCCACCGGCCACCAGCACCATGAAGAACACGTTGCGCAGGAACATCGGCAGGATCCAGTCCGCCGACAGGGTCGTCATGCGGCCGATGTCCGGCAGGAACCGGGTGTAGACGATCACGGCGAACAGCAGGAACAGGGTGTTCCGGGACAAGGTCACCCAGCGCTTGCCGATGGCCGCAAGCGCCTGCCCGGGCCTGAAAGGGCCACTGAACAGCGCGGAGAATTGCACCGGTCCGCGGTAGTTCCAGATATCCGGTCGGGGTCGAGCGGCGGGTTTCACATCGCTGTCGGACATCGGCAGGCGTTCCACATGGCCCTGATCGAGGTCCGAGACTACCGGTCGGCCCGGGGTGGCACAAGCGGACGGTCGGCGGACGGTCGACGGTCGATCGGCGGCCCATCGGCGATCGAGGCCGCCGGGCGTGCGTCGGTCAGTCGACCACGCCGTACGCCTCGGCCCGCGCCAGCGTGCGCTGCGCCCAGGCAGCGTGCACGGCCGGTTCCAGCATGTGGCCGTCGCGCTGGAACACCGCATCGGCCTGCGGGGCGAGCGCTTCGCGGGCGCTGGCAAGCTCCGCCGCCTGCACCCGGAACCCGGCCTCGATGATCGGCACCTGATCCGGGTGCACCGCGGTCTTGCCGACGAACCCGAAGGCGGCGTCCAGCGCGCATTCGCGGGCCAGCGTGTCGGCATCGTCGAGCACGTCGAACACCGGCGCGGTCAGCGGGTGACCGCGCGCGCCGAGCTGGCACATCAGCTGCGACAGCCCCCAGGCCAGCGGGCCTTCGTGCAGGGTGCGCCCGCGGGTGCGTCGCAGCCGCAAGGAGGCGAGCAGATCGTTGCCGCCGATGCGCAGTGCCACCAGCCGATCGTCGGGCCGTTCGTCCAGGGCGGCGGCGAACTCGGCCAGCGCGATCGGATCGAACACCCAGGCGCTCTCCAGCGTCGGCATCAGGCGAAGGGCGGTGCCCTGCACCAGCTGCCACCAGCGTGGCACATCCTCCGGGGTGATCTTGGGCACCACGAACCCCTCGATGTGCTCGATGCCGGGCAGGGTGGCGATGTGGCGAGCCATGTGCCGGTCGCGCGGGCGCACGAACAGGCGCGGTCCGGCCGTTCTCGACCGACCACCGGCAAGATCCGCCAGCAGGTGCCGCAGCCGCTCCAGGCCGCGCGCGACGTCGTCGCGGTGCAGCGCATCCTCCAGGCACACCACGATCGAGCGCAGGCGGGTGCGCCGCTCGCCGCGCGCGATGGCGTCCAGTGCCGGGTGCACCGCCGGCATGTACAGCGTCGCACCGAGCCGCATGGCGTCGATGTCGTTCGCGGTGCGTCGCTCGTCGGCAGGCACGGGTGCTGCGGCATCGCGGGCGAGCGTGTGGGGTACGGCGTTCATCGTCAGGATCAGGAGGCGTCGGCGATGAGGGTGATCGCACGATAAGGGTGCAGTGTCGCACCACGAGAGTCGATCGGTACGCTCGCCGCGGTGGCCAGGTGGCGCAAGGCGTCCAGATCGTCATCGTCCGCGCCGCCGACCAGGATGCGCGCCGGTGCGCGGCGCAGCACCGCACGGGTGGCCTCGGCCAGTCCCGGCTTGATGCGGTTGCGGTTGTCGATGCCGAACTCGTCGGCGATCGTGTCGATGACCGCGGTGGCACGGGCGCGCGCTGCCGGGGTACCGCTCGTGATGGGGGGCAGTGCCGCGGGGTCGGCGGACAACGCTTGCTGCATGGGCACGCAGATGCGGTCCACGAACGCGCGTGAGACGTCGTGCTCGGCCAGGTGGTCCAGCCGCACGCTGGCGTGGAACTGGTCAGGGCTGCTCAGCCGCTCGTTCAGGATCGAGCGGCTGACCAGCCCCGACACGGTGCCACCGAGCAGCCCGGACGGGATCAGCCAGTCCTCCTCGCTGGCGGCCAGCCAGGCGCGCCCGGCGGGGTCGGCCAGCACCACCAGCCGCGGTGCGAGGTCCGGCCAGCCGTCGGCCAGGGTGTGTTCCAGCTCGTCGCTGATCGCGCCCTTGCCGGTCCAGCCGTCGACGAACACGGTGCCGGCGGCGGGGCGGTGCTGCAGCACGTGGCGAAGGGCGATGGCGTCGATGCCGCGATCGCGCACGATCGACAGGCCGTAGTGGGCCACGTCCCGCCCCAGCGCGCGCAGCCCGCGGGTCAATGCCACGCCGGGGGGGACGCCGGCGCGCACCAGGCTGCACAGCGTGATCGGGCCGTCGAGGCGTTCGTCCAGCGCGCGGACCAGGGCTGCCAGATCCCGGCCGGTACGTTCGGCGTGGCGGTCGAGCGCGTGGTCGAAGATCGCCTGGTAGGCGGGCGAGGGCGCGTGCTCGGGCGTGATCATCTGCGAGTAGTGACGCACCCCGCGCTGGATCAGGCGTTCCTTGTCGGCGGGCGCTTCCGAGATGGCCGCAGCTTCCTCCGAGGTGACCGGGGTCAGCAGGAAATCGATGTCGCCGTCGGCGTAGCTGCCGGGGAAGGGGGTGTGCGGATCGCTCACGCCGGCATGCCGCTCCACGCACGGTCCAGCTGCGAGCCGCTCGGCGTCATCCACAGGTCGCACGCGCGCATGAAGGCCAGATCGCTGCTGCTGTCACCGACGCCGATGGCCAGCAGCTCGCCGTCGCGGCGCAGGCGTTCCAGCAGCCAGGCGGTGGCGAGGGCCTTGGAGATGCCCGGTGGCATCAGGGCCAGGTTGTTGCCGTTCAGGTGCCAGCGCCAGCGGGTGCCCTCGGCGCCGTGATCGGCCGTGTCGTCGTCGATGCCCAGGTGTTCCAGCAGCGCCGGCAGCAGCAGGCGCAGCGGTGCGCCGGTCGGGTCGTCGTTGGCCTTGGCGACCGCGTAGACGCCGTCGCAGCCCGGCTCCTGCACCAGCCAGGTGCGGATCGAGACGCCGTGGCGGGCGGCTTCGGCCAGCAGCCGTTCGGGCAGGCCGTCGAGGAGGGGGCGCACCGGTGCCAGCGCCCGCAGCACCCGCTCCTGCCAGGCGGTGTTGACGCCACCGTCCGCGTCGAGGATCACCGCGCCGTTGGCGACGATGGCGGCCGGTCCGCTGAACGGCAGTGACACGCGAGAATAGGCCTCGGTGCCGCGTGCGGTGACCGGGATGCAGCGTGCCGGATCCATCCAGTCGAGCAGGGCGAGCTGGCGCGGGGTGGCGAAGCTGTCGTGGCCGTTGGTGGCGCGGGCGGCCAGGGTGGAACGGGTCTCGTCGGCCGCGGGCAGCTTGCGGGCGGTCTGGAACAGGGTGTCGTCCAGGTCGGTGAGGATCACCAGGCGCACCGGCGGGCCGTTCGGCAGGTCGTGCGGAGTGGGCATCAGGCGCTCGGGTCGTCGTCGGCGATGAAGGTGCGAATCAGTGCCGAGCTGCGGCAGAGAGCATCGAGGGAGGCGTGCGGGTGGAACCGCGTACCGACCAGCACGTGCGCGCCGAGGGTGGCGATCAGTGCCGGATCGATGGCGTCGAGGGCGGTGTCCACGCACAGGATGATGTGGGCGTAGTCGTCCGGTGCCACGTTGTAGAGGTAGTTGGTGATGCCCAGCCCTTCGTGATCGGTGAACGCGAACCCGCGGCGCACGGCGTGGCCGGGCAGGATGGGCGAGCGGGTGGTGGCCGAGAAGCGCACGTCGTGGCCGTGGGTCTCCAGCGCCTCGGCGATCAGGAACGGCTCCCACACGTGCTCGCCGGTGCCGAGGATCAGGATCGGGCCGAGAGCGGTCTGCACGTGGGCGAGCAGGGCGGGGGGCAGCTCGCGTGCGCTGCGCTTCGCCCGGCCCAGGCGTGCGTCGTCCACCCGCTGCAGCGGGGACACGCGGGCCTCGCGCGGCTCGTCGGCGTCGGGAAGGGTGCGCACCGGGGCGTTCTCGGCTGCCGTCCAGTCGTAGCGGCCGCTCAGCAGGGCGGAGCGAGACACCGTCACCTCGTCGCCCGAGGGCATTGCCGGCAGGCGCAGCGGACCGCTCCAGTCGGTCAGCACGGCGGTGTGCACGTGGGTGAACCGGTCCACGCCTTTCTCGACCAGCGCTTGCGCCAGGTGCGCGAACGTCGCTCCCGAGCTGGCTTCGTCATCCACCATGACCAGCGAGCGTGCCGTGTCCAGCAGGCGGGCATCCGTCGTGTGGTGCGGCCGGTACAGCTGGTGCGCCGAGGCGTGACTGTGCGTCTCGTCGAAGGTGGCCAGCAGGGTGCCGTCGAGCTGGGCGCGGGTGCTGGACAGGTAGAGCACATCGCTTCGACCGGTTCGTTCGACGTAGGCATCGTGCACGCCCGCGCCCAGCCCGACCGCGGTCTCGGCCATGCCGGTCATCAGGATGGGGCCGGGCAGCTCGGCGTCGATACCGTCGGCAAGGGTGGTGAAGGCGGCGCGTACGCGTGCCGGGGCCACCGGTACGTGGCGGCCGAGCACGGTGGAGACGAACAGGAAGGCGCGACGCGGGTTGTTGCGTTCGGCGAAGCCGAAGGGTGGGGCAGGGTCGTCACCGGTGTCCGGGTGTTCGTAGCGCCAGCGCACGGTGAGCGTGCCCGCCTGCAGTTCGCAGCGTGCGTGCTGCTCGGGGCGCGACGTGGCGTCGGCGGTCGCCTCGAGCGGCGGGGCTGCGTTTGACATCGGGGGATGGTAGCGCGGAGTGGTTGCGGGGCGTTGCTTGCGGTGTCCAGCGACCGCAACCGACGTTTGACGGGCGTCGCGGGTGGGAGCGCACCATCCATGTCTGGGCGATAGCTAACGGATACGCCGGATCGGCCGCTTGCAGGTTCACACCGTGAGGTTCATACTATTTCACATGGCTACCATACGCAAGACGATATCCCTGCCAGCGCAGATCGCGAAGCGTCTCGACACCGAGGCCAAACGACGGAACACGTCTGTCTCGGCCATCGTTACCGAGTTGGTGCAAGGTCAGTACGAGAAACTTCCGTACGCCGGACTGATCGATGATGAGGAGCAACTCTCACAAAGCGTTGAACAAGTGCTCGGCCGTCTCGGCAGTTGATCATATGCGACACCGGCCCTATCGTCTCGGCCGTGAACAAGGGTGAGCGCCGGCGGCATCAGTTTGCAGCGGAGCTTCTGGCTCGATTGGGCAGAAAGGTCATCGTTCCCTGGCCAATCCTTGTCGAGGTTGATCTGCTGGTGCGGTCTCGTGGTTTTCCTTCTGCCGCGATCGTTTTCGGCGAGAGTATGCATGCTGGAGTTCACCGGCTCGAGACGCCCACCGATAGGGAGCTAGAGCTCGCCTTGACGTTGGGACGTCGCTATCAAGACAGCGGAGCCGATCTTCCAGATCTCATCGTGATGGCCATGGCCCACTTTCGTCAGGCACATATCTTGACGTGGGACTTCCGGCATTTTCGCTCGGTCGTCTTGAAACGCGGCCACCATTGGCCTCTAGTCGTTTCTGAAGAAGAGATGCCGCTTCCCTGAGTAATGTGTTGTTCGGGGTCGCTTTCGGAACCAGGCTTCCACAAGATTCTCTGTCGGGTCACGGGAGGACGGAATCATCCCGCTCGCTTTAGCTCCTAACGATTATTGGTTTCCATGCCCGCCGTTGGAGGCGTTAGCACAGCTTGGCTTCAATCGGTCGGCGCGCGTTCTGAGTAACCGTCTTTCGTGTCAAGTTCTTGTGGAGCGATTCGGCCCAGCTTTTTCCGGTCTTGACTATCACGGTGAGGATGGTCAGGAGCTTGCGCATGCAAGCAACGAGCGCGACCTTCTTCGGCTTGCCGCAGGCAACAAGCTTTCCGTAGAAGGCCCTGATTGGGGCGTTGTAGCGCGTAGCCGTCAGGATCGCCATGTAGGCACTCGGCGCACCTCGAAGCGCCCGCCGCGGATCACCGGCGTTTGTCAAGACGGTTGGGTGTGCTGCAGCAGCGTATCAGCAGGGCAGGAGCCCTGCATGATGCGTGAGAAGCTGTGAACGTGATGGAGGAATCGTGGCCCTCCGGAGTCTGCCTGCAGGGGCCGGCTTCAAACCGCCCCGAGCGGCATTGGCTGAAGACCGTTGTCGTGAGCATCGGAGGAAAAGGCGCATCCATGTGGTGCGTCAGGTACGAATCGAGAAGGCGAGCATCAGCAAATCACCACTTGGTTACGCACGTGAGTCAGCCACCCTGTAGTGCTGTATAATAAATCAGTGAAAACAGCAACTTGGCGATCGTCACCGTGGCACGCAACCCCGTTCAGTTCCAGAAGAGCCTCAGCGAACCTGCCTTCCAGAAGGCCTACGGCACCGAGGCACAGTGCCTGGCCGCCCTTGAGGCCTGGCGTTGGCCGCACGGGTTTGTCTGCCCGAGCTGCGGACATGACAAGGCCCATCGACTCGACTCTCGTCCGCGCCTTCAACGGTGCGCTTCGTGCCGCCACCAGGCATCCGTCACCGCCGGCACCCTCTTCCACCGCACCAAGCTCCCGCTGACGAGCTGGTTTCGCGGGATCTATCACCTGACCCAGTCCAAGAACGGTATCTCGGCACGGGAACTCTCGCGTCGACTGGGCGTGCAGTACAACACCGCCTGGATGCTCAGGCACAAGCTCATGCACGCCATGCAGCAGCGCGAGGCGGGCAAGCAGCTCACTGATCGGATCGAGATCGATGACGCCTACCTGGGTGGCGAAACCGCCTTGAAACCCGGAGAAGCCGGACGGGGGTCGCCCAACAAGACACCCTTCGTGGCGGCGGTGGAAACCGACCACGAGGGACGTCCTCGACGCATCGCGATGCAGGTTCTCGAAGGTTTCACGTTGGCTGAGATCGCCGCGTTTGCCCGCCGCAAG
>ENA-ORXT01006922-ORXT01006922.1-marine-metagenome-genome-assembly--contig:-NODE-6922-length-10326-cov-7.676066_pt1 | contig 10326 bp, 6 predicted proteins | sample MGYA00237868_ERZ511482 | MGnify/ENA metagenome assembly ERZ511482
GAATGCGGTCTATTTTGTAGCCATAATTTCCCTAAAGTGTTTTGCACCATATATTCCACTATCCACCGAGGGGTAAATAGCTGTGTGGCGGCAGGTATATCTTCTTTCGCTACTTTTCCTTTGGCTGCAAACACCTCATCTTTTCGTTCCGAAATATAAAACTGATACAACCAACCAATCAACTCCACCTCCTGACAATCTTCCTCCGTCATTCCATCCCGCATATCCTGTACTATCGAAAACTCAGAAGTCAAATCATCGGGTAACAATAATTCTGCATAGTCATTAATCCGTTCAAAAAGAAAAGGAAAGGTTTTATGTAAGTGGTTACAGGCGGCAATTAGTAGTTCTTTATAGGCTTCATTTTGGGCATTATTACTCGGTATTTTGCCATCTAGCAAATCGTAAATTCGTTGTTTGTTGATAGCTAAATCAGCGGGTATAGTTCCTTGTTTTGCCTCATCCAATAATTCGGGCAAGGTATAGCCTGTTTTGGGCGTGACCACACTCACCCCTATCGGCTGATAATCATTGGCATCCATAAAGCGCAATGCCATGAGGCGATTAAACCATGTATAGGCGACTTTATCCACCACTTGTTCTTTGGAACTAGTATTGATGGCTACCTGTAATTTTTTGAGGGCGGTGGTTTTTTCTCTTAGCTCGGCAGAGTCGGTAGTTAGCACTAATTCTAGTCTGGAACGGACTTGTTGTAATAGTTTTTTGCGGGTCTCTTGGGCGAATTTTTTGAGCGCGTTGGTGTTCATTACTGATATATGTAAGGGTTTAAGATTTTTAACTTGGCATTTAGGTAAAAGTATAGTTGCTATTTCTTTTTAGCGGGTGCAAATTGGTTTTGTTTCTTTGTTAATTTTTGCCTGTTTTTCTGTAGCGGCGATTTTAGTAACCGACTTATGTACTAAGGTTGTGTAAAAAGTGTTTTCGTAATACGTAATTGCCAAATTTATTTGGCAGATTCTATATACGACGAATAATATTTCAAAAACAAGTTAGACGTGTAGAATCTGCCAAATAAATTTGGCAATTACGTATTACGCAACTACTTTCTGCACAATTCCGCTACAGAAAAATTCGGTTATTTTTTTGAATTTCTGCTTTCAAAGCTGTTTTTAGGGCTTCCGTATACGCCTCTACATCCGCTTCCGTACGTAGTTCTGTTTTAGCATAAGCTACCTCAATATTGGCTTGTCTCACATAATGGATTTTGGGTTCACTAGCTCCTCCAGCAGCACCTGCTATTTGTGGCTGCGCCAAAGTCATCATTTGATTTAATAAATCCGGAAATACCTTCTCTCCTACTTTATGTTTTATTTCTTTGATAACACCGATATAGCGATTCTCTTGCAAGCGGTCTATTTCTGTTTGTAAAGATTGTAGTAAAGATTGCTGTTCAGTTGCCGCTAATTGCCCAAATTCCTCTTTGCTTTTTAGGTCTGTTATTGCTTTTTCTACGAATTGAATCGCTCTAGCCTTTTCTTCTTTGATTTGTGTTTTGACTTTTTTACTTAGCTGATCTTTAGCTGTTTTAGCCTCTTTAATTAAGCTGCCACTAAAAGGTTTTGGATGCGCTATTAAATCTTTTAAGAGCGTTAATTCTTCACTATCCACATAGGCCAAATTAGAAATATCTCCCGTTAAAAAAGCACTAATTCTATCAAAAATTTTCACTCGATCCCCATTCATAAATTGTTGAATGGGTGCATAAATGTTTTCTTTATTATCTAGCAGTGCATCTTCAAAATCTTGACTATTCGTCAAGAAATAGTTATAGTCCTTTCGAGTCCATTGTTCTAGTTGGTCTCCAAAATCTTCTAAGCTAGTCAAAAAAGGATACTCCTGCTTTCGAGCCAATAATTGATGGACGCTTACGGACATCTTTTTTAGTTCGTCCTTAAAAGCATTCGCCACTTCCTTGGCTTCTTTACCTGCACATTTTTCATCGAAAGCATCTGCATATATCTGTTTCAAGGCATTGACCGACTTCGTATCAATGATTGCCAAGGGTTCTAATAAAGTAGTGCCATATTGCGCACTGTTCAACAAGGCATTCAAGGTATCCGCATCTTCTAATAAATTGGCATTTTGTTTAAATTCTAACTTGCCTCTTTTATAGAGTTTTGCAGCAACCGTCCAAATCGCATTGGGGTACCAACCAAAAGGTTTTTTAGTAAAGTGGTTTCTTAAATCCAATAAATTAGTGCGGTCAGATTGATTTTTACGACGAGTTACAAAATTTAATAATTCTGCTTCGGACTCCGACATCGTGGTATCATCGCTTTTAAATAAAGCATCCGCTTGTCCTGCAAGCACGCTTTTGATCGTATCCTCGCTATACGTTGTACTACCCAACATCCGCAAATTGGGATACACTGTTTTTATTAAATCTTGGAAAGCCTTTACTATACGCGTTTTACCATCGGTCGTTTGCCCTATTTCATATTTGCTACCATTCATATAAATGGTGGCTTCTGCTAATAACTTTTTGGCGACTAAAACTAAATTTCTTTTTCGCTCCGTATTTTGCATCCCTTTTTCAATCACAATACGCGCCACTTCGGGTCTATCTTTTTTAGTCTGTCTTACATATTTATCTGTTCGTAAATACATTAATATATCCTTCCTAAAAGTAGCATCAAGCGGTAAGACCACGCGCATGAGGGTACTCCCCATCGTTTGCGATTGCAAGCTCACCACATTGTCGACATCTGCATAATTAAAAGAGATAATTTCCAAATCTAATTCTCTTTCTTTACTCAAAATAGCGCCATCCAATTTGGAGGTAAAATCGTAATTTTGTTGATTCCCTAAATACTTGATTCGTTTCTCACCAATTATTTCCCCGAAGAACAGGTTATCCAATATTTTGGTAATAGCCGCATCCTCCACATCGGTATTCTTAATTTCTTGTTCTACATCTTTTTCATCATCGGTCAAGAACTCGTACAAATCTCCATTCCTTTGAACATAGCTCTGATTTTCTAAAGTATTGAGGGCTATTTCCAAATCTTTGTCATGCTTTTTCAAATCCACGTTAACATCCTCCAACATCAATACGGAAATATTGCGACGGGTCGGTTTAAAATTTCGATAATATTTGACCATAAATAATGCCTTTAGCACTTTTACAGCTAAAGTTTTGGCACCTATATTTTTTTCTGCATTTGTAATGGAATGCTGTATTTCTCCTCGCAATTCATTTCTAATTCCTTCATACATTTTATCAAAGCTCACAATTGCTTTATCATCTCGGTTGCCAATACTTAAAACGACCTGTTGAAAGACCCCTAGCATAGAACGCTCGCCAACAGAGGCATGCTTTCCTTGAAACGCATTGTGCGCAGACAAAGCTCGTCTACTTTCTTGGAATAAATCAAATTGATAAGGTACAAAAGGGAATTTATCTGCATAATCTTTTGCACTTTGATATTTCCTAAATTGTACGCCTGCTTCAGAAAAAGACAAAAGCGTATCTAGGTGGGCATTATCCTTTTTAAACACCTTCATTAATTGCTTATGAGGAGCTTCTTTTTTATACAATAATCTTTTTTCAATCACTTCATCCACATTGGCAGAAGTCAAGGGCACTTTAATTTTAAATCGAGCTTGGATTTTAGAGAAGTCATTTTGGACTTTTTTATTCATATCGCCCATCACTTTCTCCATATCTTCTTGGGAGGTAACAAATATCCAAGCCTGTCCTTTTGATTTGGTAGCCAATGACTCCGCCACTGTTTGCAGATTAGTCATTAGTTTCGTATTGTCGCTAATGTACTGCCCTACTTCATCTACAAAAAAATTCAATCGAAAGCCAGTCGGTTTTGTTTGGATATATTCCTGTACTCGTTGAGAAAAGTTTTCAATTGACTGCTTTTGTTTGTCTTCAATATCCTCTAATATCGTATCGTATTTTTCAGCATCCGACTTATTTAAATCCGCTAAGACAGCTGCGATATCATCGGTTACATCTGGATCAAAATAATCCATTCGAGCTTCTTCCCAGGGCTTCCCATGTTTTTGTTGAAAATTGTCCTTAAAGGCTGTGTATTGCTCTTTTTTATCTAGCCACATTTCAAATTCTGCTACATGCGGTTGAAAACCATAGTAGCCTAGATGGTCAAAAAAAACTTTATAAAAAACAGACAATACCGCATTGGCATCGGTCTTACTCGTTATCTGTGCCTGTTGATCAATATTAAATAGAATGGATTCGGAAGGGATACGAGTAGCTGCTTGTACATCGGCTTTCAATAGAGCATTGTCGGTAATTTTTGCGGCAAATACTTCCCCACTTTTAGCTGCATCAAATTTCTTATTTTCTAACACATAAGAAAGTATCTTTAATAGGTGTGATTTACCACTACCAAAAAAGCCAGAAATCCAAACACCATTGGCCCCTACATAATTGTTGTAGGCTTGGAAAAAATGGCCAATTTTTTTACTAATTTCTTTGGTAATTACATATTCTGCGACCTCATCTGCAATATGGTCTCTATCATCTGCTTTGATAACCGTTTCAATAGCACGGTCAATTGGTTTTTCAAAAATTTCTTTGATTTTCATGGATTATTTAGTAGAGATGTGGTTATTGTTTATTTCCTACACTTATTTTTTTTATCCTAATTAAGGTTCAACAGTTTCTATATTAAAAGCCCTATAATAATTGTCATCTTTCATTAATCCAAATAAATTAAGGTCATTGCCATTGTATATACCCGGGAAAAAAATAACAGTAGGAGCTTCTTTGGCTATATTTTGTAAATTATTCAAAACATTATGAGAACGAATAAAAGGAAAGACTTGTCCAATACCCGTCAAGAAATAGACTTTGGCATTAGCGGTTTCAATTTTTTGCGCTAAGGCAGGCATCAATCTTTTATGCATATTTAAGGTAGATTGTAAAGCTCGGAGGAATTTGTCTTTACTACGCTTTTGTTCCACTCGAAACATTTTTTCTATCCCTCCATTAGCTTCCATCAACTCACAAGCAATATCAAACAGGTTTAATTCTAACACGTTAATCCCATTAGCCGCTAACTTCTTTTTTAATAAAGGAATTGCCTGCTGTATTTCTAATTCTTGCTTAGCTTCATAGGCTGCAATATAGAAAGGTATCTCTCCTCCTAGGGCTTCCATTCTAAGAAATCCTTGGGTATTAATCTTTTTATATAAATTATCGAATTTTTCAGTTATGTTTTGCACTAAGTGGAGTTCTGGTTATGAGTGTAATTTATTTTGCTCCTTCCCTATAAATCGGCTATATCATCATCACTTATCAAAAATATTTTCAACCAATCTAAATCGTCTACTTTGATAGCCGCTAAAACGGAAGCTTCTATAAACTGCGTTTGAATAGTTTTATACTTAATACTATCAATGATTTCAGCTTGTTCCAATATTTTGAAAATAACTTGTCGGATCTTCTTTTCTGTTTCTTCGCTTAGTTCTTCCATTTCAGCGTGTTGATCCGATTTTCGATGGAAAAAAGTAAAATAATCTCCCGTTGAAATTTCAAAATCATATACCGAACATTTATCTCTTAAAACTTCTACCACAAAATCTCTAATAAACCCATACGTTTTACATACAGCCAAAAAAGCGATGCTTCGTTGCTCATTTAAGTTACCATTTGCGAGTAGTTCTCTTTGCTCATTGGTTAAGGTCTCAATACGTTTTCTTAATTCATAAAACATGCTTCGACCAGTCTTCTCCTTCCCGTTTCCCAATTCATTCACGTAATCCATTTCCTTTTGTTCCACTAGATGCTGTGCCACAATAATCATTTCTTTTAGCCTAAGGGAAGAAGTTGTAAAACCAAACTGGTACTTAGTAGAATCACTCATAGAAATGCTAGTCATCTTTACCTTTTTGAAATTTTGATAATTTTCAAATGGCAAGGTAAGGATTTTTTTGCTTTTGAGATAGTTGGAGCTTAAAGATATCGCTTCCCTTAATTAGATAGTAGTATGAGTTGTTAGCAATCCACACATAGCAGATTTCTACAATAGCACGCAGCCTATTCCAATAAGTTTGTTAGATATTTAAAGTATGATGGTTGGCAGTATCTCTCGTAGATAAATGATTCTTCAACAATTTAGAACATGTAAGTTATTTTATTTATATAACAAAAGCAAATTATAAATTTATTATACCTTGTGAAAGGGAATAACTATCTAATGATAATTTTAATAGCAGCCAATGACTGCCTTTAGCTTATACGCTGCCTATTTCACTAGTAATTCCGTATCTTTACTTAGCAGTAGACTAGAGAAAACCACAGTAAAAAACAATGACCAAACAAAAAATGAAGGTAGACGGCGTGAGCGTTTCTATTCATGCGGATGGGTATGTAAGCTTAACCGACTTAGCGAAAAGGAACAGTAACCAAGAACCAAGATACCTGATACAAAACTGGTTAAAAAATGCAAACACCTTGCAATTTTTAGAGCAATGGGAACAACTATCTAACGAACATTTTAACCGCACTCAAATGAGTGCGTTTAGATTATTAGCAACCGAAAACAGGCATGCGATAACCCCAAAAAAGTACATAACACAAACAGGAGCTATTGGTATCATTTCGACTGCTGGTAGATATGGTGGCACCTTTGCCCATTCCGATATTGCTTTAAATTTTTGCTATTGGCTCAGTCCCAAATTTCAAGTGTACCTGATAAAAGAGTTTCAGCGACTAAAAGCAGTCGAACAATTGCAACTAGGCGACCCCTTCAATATTAAACGACATTTAACTTCTGGCAACTACTCCTTGCTTGTTTCTGCTATATTGAGTCAAACGGATGAACGACTCTTAACGCATCCGCAACCCTACAAGAGTCGCTTGCCTTTTGCTGCGGAATCCGATATGCTGAATAAAATAGTTTTTGGTAACACGGCGAAAGAATGGCGTTTACAAAACACCGATAAGCCAGCCGACAGAAACCAAAGAGACTATGCCAATGTACTAGATTTAACGGTACTGAATAATCTAGAATTCTTAGACTCGATGTTAATTCGCTGGGACGTAGAAAAGGAGGAACGCCAAAGCATTTTGCAAGAAACCTATAACATCATTCATCCTATTTTAAAGCGGTCCAAAACCTTGAAGCGATTGCAGGAATTGGCGGATAATAACAATCCAGAAAGCCACCCGATTGCAGGAGTTTAAAATCTAAATCAATTAAAATGAAAATTGAAATAAAAATGAAAAATTTGCATTTCGTTTTCACTTAATTGATGCTTCTATTTGGAGAGAAGGAGCATTATCGACATTTTAAATTATCGACAATTTGTTGGTTTCAAACGGTAGGTAGATACCTACAATTAATGATCTTCCACCAACTCCATTGTCGATTTTCTTGACAAATAATCAGGTAGAAAGCTAATAGCTTCTTTAAGCCGTTCAAAATTTTTCGACTTCTTTGTTTTATCTGTTAGATAAGCAGTATAATTATAAAAAAGATAGTACGCTAAAATTCTATTGTAATCATCTAATTCTTGATGCTTAATCATCGCTAGTAGTTCCTTTTCAATACTCCCTCTATTTTCTGTTTCTGAAAGTGCTCTTCCAATTCTGGAAATACTTCCGAAGTAGTGATTTTTTGCAGGATTTTCGATTCTTAAAGAAATGCCAATCAGTAAATCCAACACGTTAATATTTAATTCTTCTAATTCTTTTATATAGGTTTTTCTTTCTCCCCAAGCATAACTTCCATCTGACGCTCTGTCAAATTTATCATTCATTATATCTAAATGCGCTTTCAAAAAAACTTCCCAATTAGTGGTTTCTGCCGAAAGCATAGCGATGTTAAATGCATGGTCTCTTGGGCTGCTATCCATACTGCAAGAACCTACGACTTTTATACTTCTCATTTCTTCCAATAGTTTTTCTTGTTCTTTTTTAGACAAGATCTTCCAATTATTTGGTAAAGAAGCCCATCCATGTTTTAGATCTTCTTTCAATTTTGTAGAAGTTGTATCAATTAGGCAGTCGGTATAGCCTACCATTCTGGCATATTTTTCCTCTAAAGGAATAGATTTTAATTCATTTGGGAAATAAAAAGCCCTTATAGATTCTTCCCAGTATTCCGTTTTTTTCCAGTGCTCCAAAAGCCATTTTGACTGTAATTTTCCAGAATATATTTTCAGATTTTCAGATTTAGAAATCTCAAATCCATCCTCCCCGTCCATACGGATTTCACGAAACTCAATAATATCTTTATCTTCATAGTCTGTGTAGTTAAATCTTACCACTAGTACATTTTCTTCAATCTTTGCTTCTGGATATTTAGATTGAAATTCCTTAAAAGGAATCTCGTTGTTAATATCTTGTAAAGCTGCTTTGATATCCCCTTTTTCCAGTTTAACTTTATGCCCAACAGTTTGTGCTTTTGAGAGAAAGACTTTATCCAACTCACAAGTTTTATACTTAAGATTTAAAGAATCTACAATATTGGCTAGTTTACCCATAGTTTGTACACTATAAATTAAACCATTGGAATGTGGCGTAAATTCATTTATTTGAGCATCAACAAATTGACTCATTAATAGGCTCAGTACTACGACTAAATAATTTTTCATTTGAATTGGATTTAGGTTATTTGAATTTGTCAAATTTCAATTGAGCGGCCTTATGTTTTCACTTAGCATAAGTCCTATTTACAACTTGCAAGATGCAATTTTTAGTATTTTTGATGTTTGCTAGCGTTAAGTAGCCGTCAAAATTAAAGGTAGGAATGGAAATTTTAAGCAAAATGCCGTTTGGCGTTCCACAAAAAGAAGCCCATTAAAACTGTACAAACGAATAACAGCATAGGCAACTGTTGAATTCCATAATTAAAAGCAATCAAGCCCATGCCGTAATTAAGGAGCATATTCCCAAAAAGGGCGATGACAAAAACAATGCTAAAAGCCGTTCCTGATAGGGCTGTAAATTTATCCCCTACCAAACCCAAGAAAATCGGAAAAATACCTGCGAATCCAATACCCAAAAAGACCAATGCGAGTAATTGGAGCATATACGCATGACCTAACAAAAATACAGCCACACCAGCTACGATAAAACCATAACATAACAGCAGGATATTCATCGCCTTATAGTTTTTTAACAAGTAGCCTAAGGCAACCCGCATAGCCGTTAAAGCAGTCATGTGAACCGTTAATCCTATCAAGGCTTTCTTGCCAGCTATCTGAAATGAATCCTGTAAAAAACCATTGGTCCAATTGCTGACTAATCCTTCTAATCCACTCTGAAAGAACAGGACCATTCCTAGTAATAATAAGACGGGATTTTTTATCATTTTTACCGCTTCGTTTACAGGAAAACCTCCTTGATGCTTAGGCTCCGGAAAAGTAATCAAAGCCACTAACAATATCACCAAGGAAACCGTTGCGCCTAATCCAGCCACAACCGTTAAGGAATCGAAAAAAATGGATAAAGTAGAAATGATTAAAGGCAAACCTAAAGCCCCTACGCCATAAAAAATACCTAAAATACTTAATTTTGCGCCTCGTTCGCCTTCACTAATATCTGCTACTAAAGAGCTGGCAGAGCTATTCAAAGCACCCCCTCCCGCACCAATCAGAAAAATAGCCATTTGAATAATGCCCCAATTGTCTCCAAAAGCGACCCCTTCCATACCCACTAAAATCAGCCCGCAGCAAAGTATAAACAATCCTTTGTACCCATTTTTATCGGCAAAAGGCCCACAAAATAAAGAACCTACTAAGATGCCAAAAGGTAAAATAGCAGCTAAAACACCTGCAGCAATATCATCTTTACCAAATTTAGCCACAATTTCTGGTAGCACCGCACCTAAACAGATAACAGACATACCGAAAGTAAACATACACACACAGGCTGTGTAGAAAACGGTTTTTTTATTGAACATTAATTAGTTTTTCTTGTAGTTTTGATAGTCGATTTTATTTTTCGATTTTCCCTTAACCCAACAGAAAACAAAAATAATAAAAGAAAACAAAAAACAGCCTTTGTTTTCTTCTAGAACTTTGTTCACTTTTGTAGTAAGTACTCAATCGATATGATGTAAGGGGATACATTTCTTGGTGGGATGTAAGGAGATACATTTTTTATCTCCTTCTTTTTAAACCAGTTAGATAAAGAAGGGGTAAGTACTCAATGATAAATGAGAAATGATGAATACCTAATAAAGACGTAAACACGTCTAAGATAGCGTCTAATAAATTCATCATTTCTCATTCATCATTCATCATTGAGTACTTACAAGAAGGGGATAAAAAATGTCTATTGATACCCCACATCTTTTGGATGGAGCCAAAAATCATAAATCA
>ENA-ORXT01006923-ORXT01006923.1-marine-metagenome-genome-assembly--contig:-NODE-6923-length-10325-cov-20.130074_pt1 | contig 10325 bp, 10 predicted proteins | sample MGYA00237868_ERZ511482 | MGnify/ENA metagenome assembly ERZ511482
GAATTGATGTTTGTGAGGTGAGAGGGGGTAAGGGTGTAAAGGTATAACGGTGTAAGGGTGTAAGGTGTAAGGGTGTATCGGTGTAAGGTGTTACGGTTTTACGGTGTTGAGGTGTAAGGGAGTAAGGGAGTAAGGGTGTAACGGTGTTGAGGTGTATGGTGTATGGTGTATGGTGTAGAGGTGTAAGGATGTAAAGGTTTAAGGTGTAAGGGTGTAACGTTGTAAGGTATTAAGGTGTAAGGTGTGAAGGTGTAAGGTGTAATGGTGTAAGGGTGTAAGGGTGTAAAGGTTTAAGGGTGTAAGGTGTATCGGTGTTGTGGCGTTATGGGGTTATGGTGTGGGGAATAAAACTACTATTTTGGGCTATAAAACATATTACAATATTTCGTAATTTATATTTAATTGATAATCATGTATTTATAATTAAATATGTGTTTATTACCGTATAATGAGTAATATAATGTTAATTGTGTTCTGTAGATTTGTCACACGAAAGAGGAACTACCTGAATCCATATATATTTATATAGAAAACTATACATAACTACATAAAGATCAATATTAGAGGGGTCATTCTAAAAACCGATTAGATTCTCTTTTAATCCCAATGAATCTGGTTAAGTGTAGTTTTCTTTTTTTCTAAATATATAGGTCATTTATAAATAGGTCATTCAAAAAAGCCAACTGAGTTTAGCTATTTAAATCGGCCTTATTCAAGGATTGTATACTTTTGTCATATCATGTCTTCGCTCAAGTCAAATAAAAATAAAAAGAAATTCTCACCTTTCAGAGAACGTCTCTATGAGATCATATTCGAAGCCGATACTCCTAAGGGCAAGATCTTTGATATTGTGCTACTTATATTTATTCTTGGGAGTATAATTGTTGTGATGCTGGAGACAGTACCACAGTTTAATGATAAGTATCAAATCTTGTTTGTTGTATTAGAGTGGTTATTCACTATTTTCTTTACAATAGAATATATCACTCGACTCTACACTGTACACTCCCCCAAGAAATATGCTACTTCCTTCTATGGCGTCGTTGATCTACTTTCTATACTACCTACATTTATATCATTAATTTTTCCTGGAGCTCACAGCTTGATGGTCATAAGATCATTAAGACTATTGCGTGTATTTAGAATATTTAAGCTTGGACATTTTATGGTCGAAGGTCAGATAATCGTCAAAGCACTTAAAGAATCACGGAATAAGATAATGGTATTCTTATTCTTCATAATAATCATGGTGACGATATTCGGTAGTATTATGTACTTAGTCGAAGGTGCATATGGCAATCCTGGATTTAGCAGTATTCCTAAGAGTGTGTACTGGGCAGTAGTGACATTAACGACCGTAGGATATGGTGATATATCTCCTCAGTCTGGATTTGGACAATTTTTAGCATCTATCATTATGATATTAGGTTATGCCGTTATCGCTGTACCTACTGGTATAGTTACGTCAGAATTTACTAAAGGTTACAAGAAAAAGAAAGCTAAGGTTATGACCTCACAAGTATGTTCTTTCTGCCTAAAAGAGGGCCATACTGATGATGCTGACTTCTGCAAATTCTGTGGTGGGTCTCTGCATATGGCTCGTGATACTAAGGCAGAAAAAAACATTTAATCCTTTAATCCTTCAGGATCTCAATCATATCCCTCATATCAGTTATAGTGTAAGTCGGCAATTGTCCATCGTCATCTATTCCGTTATGATTATACCAGACAGTATGATATCCATAGTCATTACCGCCTTTAATATCTGACATAGGTGTATCTCCTATTACAAGCACTCTATCTTTCTGAGGATGACCTATAAGTTCTGCACAATGGTCAAAGAATTGCTTTACCGGCTTAGCAAAACCTATCTCATCAGATATCACGATATGCTCAAAGTACTCTTCAAGTTGAGTATCATGGATGCGAGACCACTGTACCTCGGACAATCCATTAGTGATGATCATCATATTGTACTGTGAGGACAACTTAGGCAATAACGGCTCTACGCCATCTACAAATACAGCGTTCTTCTTGATCTCATCAAAATAGATATTGTTAAGTGCTAATGGATCTGCATCTACTCTTAATAGGTCGCAGAGCAGCTTCCATCTCTTAGTTTTGAGCTCAGTATGAGAGATGAGGCCTGCTTCTCTATCTTTCCATATTGCATGATTAATCACATTATACTTCTCATATACCTCAGCTATCGGCTTATGCGTATCAAGACTATTATAGACAGTAGCGAAAGCCATTTTTGAACTTTCAGAAAAATCTAAAATAGTATTATCTAAATCGAACAGTAACCAGTCATATTTGGGCATAATTATGTGTTATTTAGGTAGCCGCATAACATGTAAGATACGTTTGACACTCCATTCTCTTGCGCCATTAGCTATAAGAATGAGTAGCCCTCCACATAGCGCCATATTTCTCATAAAAGCTTTAATATGTAAAGACTTAACATCTTCAGGATCATCCCAAAAGGAGTACACAACCACCGTAAATGTAAACCAATATATCAGCAGCATAGAAGCACCTATAGCTGCATAGTAGCCTATGATTACCATCATACCTCCTATAAGCAATAATATAATAGAGCCTACGATGAGCCAATCTTGAGCAAATGTAATACCATAAGAAGTCAGAGTTTCTCTCGTCCCATCAAAAAATACCATGGTATCAAAAGCCTCGTAGAAGAAGAACAAGCCTATAATGATTCTGGCGATAAGGTCAGTTGCATTTTTCATCTGAGAATATTAATTATTTTGATAGCTCGATTAATGATGGCAAATAAAGTCAATTTTAGGCTAATCACTTATAGAAAGGGGGTATTCATTCCATATATACGAAGCCTAAGCAAAGCGGAATCAGCAGATATGTCTCGAAAAAGTTATTTTTATAACGAGATAAGTAAGGAATTACTAAATTCTTTTTTGCCTCCGCAGAAATAGTGTATCTATTGATAATACTATCCAAAATGAAAAATCAGCTACAAATGACTATTAGCAATAAAATTCTATACCCGATGTATGTATTTAACATCATAGTGCTTGCAACATGTTTTATATCTGCAGAAAGTAGTCAAGCTCAAGTCAATTTTGTAGAAAATATCAGTTGGGATACTGCAAAAGAACTTTCAGTCAAAGCAAGAAAACCAATTTTTATAGACTTCTATACGACTTGGTGTGGCCCATGCAAGAAGATGGACAAATTAACATTCCAAGACACAACAATATCTCATTTAATGAATAATAATTTCATCAATCTAAAAGTAGATGCGGAAGATCCTATGTATAAAAACTTAGTGACTCAATTTGAAGTCATTTCATATCCAACATATATTTTTGCCAAAAGCAATGGGGATTTAGTATCAAAGGAAACGGGCTATAGACCCTCCGAGGATTTCGAAAAGGTCTGCAATAAGTTACTCACTTTTTTAAATGATGATCCTTTATCTAAATTATCAACTGATAAGGTAGAACAATTATCTGATGAGGAAATAGAGAATATTCTTAATGACTATTCTAACTACAATTTTGGACTAAAAGAAAGTCTTAAAAAGAATGCCTATGATAAATTAAAAGAAAACAATCCTATCACTATAGCAGAGTATAAGTTCTTGTTAAGTAACTACAAACCTAATGATCAATATCATCTTCTGTTAGAAAATGCTCCTGAGAAACTAACGATGATGAATAGACCTAAATGGAATAAAAGAATCTCAGAGCTTTTCATAAAACTATACAAACAGGCAATAGCCGATGATGATGAGGAACAGCTGAATGAAATCACAAAAAAATATTCAGCCGCAAGTGAAGGTCCATTAAAGTCTCTTAGTTACTTTAAAAATACAAGCAAAGAGATTAAGACTCAGAGGCTTAATTTCTATAAAGATACTGGGGACTATAATCGATACTTCCATGTGGCAGACACATTGATAAATGAATATATGTTGCCTATTAATCCAAAGGACATACAAAGACAAGATAAGTATATGGCAAAGTTAATGATGAATATTATGAACTCAAAGGATGTAATGGAAGGCACTAAAACAGTTCCGAGAGATAGCATAGTAATTAAACATCCCAGTAGCTCTATGCTTACATATAGACTAAATGAAATAGTAGAAAACATTGTGCACAACTTCGATGAATACACATATCTATCTAAAGCGCAAGAATGGATAGCTCTATCGATAGCTTTTATAGACCTACCAGAATCTCACCTTATTAAAGCTGCAATTTTCAAAAAAGAAGGCCTTATAGAAAAATGTCAATCAGAAATAGAAATTGCCAAATCATCCATTTACTTTGACAAAAAATGTACAGACTTGATGGAGAAATTTAAATTGTAGTAAAGGGCGTATAAGAATTTAATTCTTAGTTCCTTTTAATTGAAAAACAAAAGAGCTCAAAGTAAAAATCCTCAATAAATTCGATGCTAAAGTTGATGAGTTAGATAATAATGATTTATATTCTATTTACCTAGTCCAAAGCAGTCACTAAAAGCTTGAAAAGAAATCTTATTTTTTCTATAAACACAATCTTAACGCAATATGGAAGTACGGCATCACTGCATATTCCTCTTGACTATCCTCTGTTAAGTACCCTATAACGTCCTACATCTAACCGTTAATCCACCATATCAACCGATAAGCATCTCCCGAGCAAGAGCGATAGAAAAATATTATGAAAGATAAAATGTAAATGATAACTTAGAGACAGCTTCCCTAAAAGCTACGATCAGCTACAATAAGTCTAAGTAGCGTTATATGTGTGCTATATGCCTATTCAATATAGCACACATATGGTAACCGTGTGGATAATACTACACGTCTCTGAACGTATACAAACTTGTGAAATAGTATAATTAAACGTATGACAACGACTCATGTACACTGATTATCAATCAATTAGAAAATGAGTTACGTATATATGATTGTTAGCATCAATTAAAACTAAAATGACTGAAAAATGACGTAGTTCCAAGACAAACTCTAAATAAGTGGACAAAATCAATAGCTGCTTTGAGTTAAAAGGAATACTAAATTAAGTAACTTAAATTTTAGATTTTGGAGATGCAAAGAGGGGATATTCCTTCGACGGTAGAACAGTTGGCCTGTTCAAATAATATTTAATAAATGAATAAACTACGAAAATCAGAATTCATTAAAGCTTTGTGATTACTTCTGGCTATTTCCATTTTCACGATAAGTTGTGAACCAGACAATTTTTCTTCAACAAAGGTAAATTGCAGTACAGAGTCACCAATTAATTGTGAATCGACTATTTTTAATCCTAATGTTGTGCAAAAGTTATTTAATATGACTGAAACTATGGACAAGTATGGAGAACAAAGTAATTTGGAAGATTTTTTAAATCCAATTTTCGGCGAAGAAGATCAAGAGGCACAATTATTTATAAATACCTTTAATACTGAATCTCAGAGATACAAGGATGAGGGATTTGATGATTATGTTTTAAATACGGTTTCTTTCTCAAGCAGCTTACAAGCAAAATTGATTGAGTTTAAAGATTCACTTGAAGAATTAGTATTGGAAAATCAACCAAACCTTCAAGAGTATCAGTCCTTTATATCAGATAGTAGAGATCAATTTAATTCATCAGAGTTATGTGCTGAGGATAAGAAAATTGCTTCTGATTTTTTGACACTAAATTTAGGGCATGCACAGTATATATATCAAAACTTCTACAAAGCTGAGTATTCTCACTCATCAGATGTTAATAATACGGTAAATTTAGAAAAACGCGATTGTGATAATTTTTGGAAAAAATTACTTTGTGGAGCACTTGGTGCTATCGTAGGTACAGTAACGGCAGTTGCCATAGCTTGGATATTGGCTACCATTCCTATATCGGTTGTAGTCGTTTATGCAGTAGGAAGTGTATTACCTGGTGGTGGTATAGCATTGGAGGAGACAACTGTAGAAATTACTGATGGAGTATTAGCAGATAGTTGCCCAGAATGTGCTGTTATAATAGCCGCAGTCATAGGTATATATGTGGGTGTAAATATGACCAAATGGTGCTGCTCTTGGTTTGATAAAGACGACGATCAGGTCTGTGAAGATCCAGACGGAGCTTACTATCGTCAAACTGATTGTGATGAATTTGAGTATGTTATATTTGGTCCAAGTACCTACACAACTACTAATTGGATGAATGAAAATACTGACCCTGCGATTACAACTACACCTCGATCGAGATTAAAATTTTCTGTTCCAGATTTCGGTAATATATCTGAGATGATAGCTAATACAACTTGTGTGCAGAATTCAAGTACTATATTCAATTATCCGTGGGATGAGGATGAACTTTTTGAATCAGAAGATGATTTATTCCCGCTTGAATGGATTTTAGCACCACCTGCTGTTTGGGATTATGTAGAAGGACAGGATAATACGTTTGAAAACAACTTTCGAGTCCGTGTGAATACACCACAAACAGATGTGTATGATTATACATGGACGATTAATAGTCCGCATAGAATAGTAGGCGGTGGAACAGATTCGAACTATGCAGATGTTTGGATTGCCACTCAAAACATTGATGTTAATATAACATGTACTGCAGAAGATTTATGTCTAAATCAAACTGATATGATCTCGGGTACAACTATAGTACAATAAATATGAAAATCTTTAAATTATTACTGCTTACGATTCTTATTGTTTCTTGCTCAAAGAAAGAAACCACAAATGCATACTTTACTGAATTATATCCTCAAGTATTAGAGGCTATTGATATAGAATGTACAGAAAGCCATGCAGAATATTACATATATGCATTGATTAACGGTCAGGAATTTTGTCATGATGAAGATAAAGTGGGAGAGTTTACTTTTGGTGTTTCTAACAAATTTACGACTGATTTACCAAGTACATCTGTTGGAAGTAGTCAGAGTAATGCAAGACATGGGCTATCGCTCAAGCTTGGGTATCCTTATGAACAATTGAGAGAGAATTTTCGGATACATTTTCCAGATTTTGAATTAATCAAAAGTGCTTATGATCATTTAGACTCACTAATAATTATAGGTACTCATGATGTCATGGGTGCTGAAGATGTAAGAATACCCGAGGGTACTTCTTTCGTTGATAAATTTAATTTGGAAGCCGGCCAAGGGTATCTTGAAGATTTTTTAGTTACTCTAAATTCAATTGATTTAAAGCAAGAGACAGGTGGTATAAACTTTATAATCTCTTCTGTTTTTGGAAATCAAGATGGCAGTTATTGGCGATTTAATGAAATTAAAAAAACTGATGAAGCAGATGGTACATACTATTCTATGGATATAGAATTCGAGTGCAACCTATATCACTGGCCTCAATATGGGCATGAAGGATTATGGGGAGAAATACGAGAAGGTCGTATTGTTGTTAAAGTTAAATTGGAAGATTAGTAACAGATGCTAACACAGCATAATGACAGAAGACGGGCGAAAGCCCGTCCTCTGCATATGCATTATCCGTTAGCATCAATTATGACTGAAAAATGACTGAAAAATGAAGTAATTCCAAGACAAACTCTAAAGAAGCGTACAAAATTAAGATAGACGCTTTGAGTTAAAAGGAATACCGAATAGAGTATCTTATGCTTTAGTTTTAAAAGATGTATAGAGAGATTTTCTCTCGGCCGCAAATGCGGATCATATTAAACATTTTATTATGTATAGAATATTATTTTTAGGATTCTTAGCAATGTTAATGTTCTCAAACTGTAGCAAAGATGTAACCACAGATGAATCTGTTAATTTAGATCAATTCGAACTTGAGAATCGAAATGCCAATCAATGGTGTGACGGAGGAAGTCAACAATTACCAGATAGTTGGATAGTAGATATTCAAGAACAAAGTGGAAATTGCTGTATTACATTTGAACTTCCTGTCAAGAACACTGAAATTCAGTTATCTACAACTAATTATAATTTCAATTTGAACGCTGGAAAACCGCAAGGTCAGTTATATAGAGGTGAGACTGATGAAAGCGGTTTAGTTGAAATTTGTTTCGAACAAATTGGGAGTCACTTTCTTATTAATATTCCAGGATTTGGTTGCTTTGTTCATGAAAATGTTTGTTGATTAGAATAAAATATTTTAAGAATTATCGAGATATGCTTATTGCATACCTCTTTTAAATCTCTAACAATGAAAGATTTAATAATATGTATTATTTCTCTTATAGTCGTATCAAATCTAAACAGTCAATGCAACGAAAATATTATTTTAAATCCTAACTTTGAAAAAGACTCGATCGAAGGGAGAAATATTACTGGAATTGATTGGACTACTTTACGAGGAACACCAGATCTCGAAAATGCTAATGATTCAATTTCTGGAACTGGTATTTGGTTTACTTTTCCTATACCTGAGTCAACTAATGGTGGTAATTGGCAAAACATTGCGTTTAATGTCATTGGTATTGATACGATAGATGAGAGAGTCGGACAGAATATTAATTTCAATTCTTTAATACCTCATAGATTATCATTCGAATTTGCTGCTCAAGTTCCTTCTAGAGTTTTAATAAATAGCAGTTATCACGCTTCAGTTGATATATTAGCTAACGAAGAACTAATATTTACAACAGAAATTGATACTACATTATTTACATGGGAGAAAACAAGTTTCATTTTTACACCTAAAACAAAAGAAACATTACTTGAATTTCGAATAAATACTTCAGGCAGAACAGAACGAAAATATGTAGCACTTGATGGTTTTTGCTTAAAACCTTTACACTTGATAGATTTCTGCGAATGTCCAAATGGTAACTGATGCTAACACAGCATAATGACAGAAGACGGGCAAAGCCCGTCCTCTGCATATGCTAATTGCGTTATGTGCAATTTGATTAAAAACTAAAATAAAGTAAGCAAAATACAATGTCTAAGATTATCGAATATCTAAATGAACTTCATGTATTGACAAATGAAACAGATTTCCAATATTTCAATCCTACAAATTCATATAGTTATATTAGTAAGCTTACTCGATTCTCAAGGAAAAAACTTTTACCTTCATTTATAGTTACAACAGACCCGAATGGAACCGAAATAACACGTGCAGTAAATTATAATAAAGATGGAGACTACCTAAATATTCAAGATTTTGGACCTGCTCCTTCAGACAAGATTAATAAGCCAGGAAGAGCAAATTTTATTGGTCAATCAATTTTCTATTGTTCCGAAATGCCAGGTACAAGTCTTTTTGAAGTAAGACCGAAAGGAAATGGAGAATATATTGGTTTAATAACATTAAAAATTGATAGAAGCTTAAAATTAATGTCTTTCGGATTAATGGATCAATATGACTTTAGTAATGATATTAAATTTGATGAAAGAGATATTGCGGTAAACCAGTTTTTTGGAGAAAAGTTCAAAGAATATGTTCCTGAGGGGGAAGAACACCTTTACTATCCAACCGCAATAATTTCAAACCTTTTCTATAAAAATGATATTGATGGTCTGTTGATTCCAAGTGTTGCCTCAAATTTAAAAGCAGAAAACATAGTATTAAAACCATCAATAGTAGATAATATTGAAACTATTGTTGATTTGAGAATAGTGAAAGTTTATGATTATTGCGATTCAACAAACTTTAAAACTAAATGTGTAAAGAAATGCGAAACTAAAGAAGGAGACAATTTAATATGGGATAAAATAAGTTGTTCAGGACATCACATTTCAGAAAATATATACGAATAATTATTATAACAGCTAAATGAAATAACTTCACTTTAAATATAGAATTATGCTTAAGAATATTCAGATTATGCTTTGTGGATTTTTAATAACTGGATCGTTTTCGTTTTGCAATTCGAAACCAAAGGAGGAATCCAATAAAGAAAATAGAAAAGAACTTATTCAAGAGATATTGAATGAAATCGAAGAACCAAAAGAATTTTTGGAGGCTGACAACAAAGAAGTAATTGAAGAAACACCAATTGAAAATAAGAAAAAGCCTATACTAAGCGAACTCTATACCGAAAGTGAAATAGAATTTGCTGTTAAAAAATCTCTAATTAGTAAAGTACAAGAAATAGATCACATGCTAAAAAATTACAACCACATTAAAAAGGAAAATTTGTCATCTATGCAGATGTTTACTACCACAGTGTTTAGTATAGATAGAAATATGAAAACATACAAAGGTAAAATGACAACTTCTGTTATTGATTCACATGGTGAACTGTATGCATTTTCAACTGTGATGAAATAAAAGCACATAATCGAGTAGACGGTCCCACCAGTGATAACTGATGGGATGCGCCTACGCCAGAGGCGTACAGGTCTCACACCAC
>ENA-ORXT01006924-ORXT01006924.1-marine-metagenome-genome-assembly--contig:-NODE-6924-length-10325-cov-3.308548_pt1 | contig 10325 bp, 9 predicted proteins | sample MGYA00237868_ERZ511482 | MGnify/ENA metagenome assembly ERZ511482
ATCTAACCATGTTGTCTCTCAAGTAATCAAAACCAAATTCATTATTGGTTCCATAAGTGATATCTGAGGCATAGGCTTCTTGACGCGCATCCTGATCCAAACCACTGACAATGACACCCGTAGTCAGTCCAAGGAACCCATAAAGTTTCGACATCCACTCAGCATCACGTGCCGCCAGATAATCGTTTACGGTAATAACATGGACACCCTTACCCGGAAGCGCATTGAGGTAAGCCGTTAACGTAGCCACCAAGGTCTTACCTTCACCCGTGCGCATTTCAGCAATACGGCCATCGTGAAGCACCATTCCACCGATAAGCTGAACATCGTAATGGCGCATACCCATTACTCGCTTTCCCGCTTCACGAACCGTCGCAAATGCCTCAGGAATCAGGGATTCCAGTAACTCACCACCCTCAAGTCTTTGACGAAATTCAGCGGTTTTACCCTGTAATTCCTCATCACTCAGCTGGTCGTAACTAGCTTCAAGTTCATTGACTTGGCCAACAACTTTTGCGTAGCTTTTTACCACTCGGTCATTACGACTGCCGAAGAGCTTTTTAGCGATCGATCCCATCATGATATTTATTTTCTCCCCGGATGATCCCGGTATTATTTGTTCCCGCTTTTCTAGCGGTAAAGATGCCTGTTGTTTATCGCGCAACACAAGCATCTCAATTGGATAAGGCTTAAATTGGAAATATTGGGGTAATTGCTAAGAATGCAAGCGGCTCTGTGCTTACCAGCAAGGCCCAGAGTTACGCCAATATAAATTATTGAGGTGATTATAGTATATTTCGAGATATAAATTCACGCTTAACACTATGACTAAATCGTATTGTTGCGTTTAGAAGCGACTTGTTAGTTTTTTTCTGTAAGAAAATCATTGGATCAATATTTTTATTATTTTTTAGTATCTCCAAATGTAGATGTGGCCCAGTTGATCGGCCACTTGTACCCAAGCGCGCAATTTTTTCTCCAACAGCCACAGTTTGCCCCTTTTTAACCAGCGATGCCTCAAGGTGGGCATAGCGACTTACGACTCCATCTGCATGCTTGATTTCTATAAACCGGCCATAGCCGCCTTTTCTGCCCGTAAATGTCACTTTTCCCGCCGCAACGCTGAGAATATCTGAACCACGCGGCCCTGCCAGATCAATTCCATTATGCTTTCTTTGCCTGCCTGTAAATGGATCCTTACGTAGACCGTATTCTGAGGAGATGTATGCAGCAGTAACCGGCCATGATGAGAGCTTCTCAGACTCACCCAATAATTTGGATCTTATGACCAACTGCATTCTTTCAAATTGATTGCTTTGCTCAATGAGTTGTTTTTTTAAGACGTCAACATCTCTGGCCATTGCGATTGTCATATTGGCGGTAAAGCGTTGGAAAATATTTCGCCCCCCTAATCCACCGCGGGCAGGTGGCTTGTCAAATTCAAAGATTCCTTTATCTAACTTTGCCAGCTTTACCATTTTCTTGGCAAACGCTTTTAAGCGCTGACTTTCCCCCTCTAAGTCTGCAAGCTGTCGGTGTAGTTGGTTTATTGCTGCTGGATTGACCGAAGCATCAACCGTATAGGCCGAGCCACTTGAAACACCCACATCTTCAAGCAATATTGAAGCACCTAAAATGATGAACACCAAGAAAACAATAGGCGCGAAAAACTGTCGACCAAGCGAAATATCGATCGCCTCAGTCTCTCGTTGATTATTTATTTGAAGTTGAAAACTCACATCTACCTTCCTGAGCGCATCAATATTTACACTTAATATCAGTTACACTACAGAGCATGAAACAAGTTAAACAACTCCCAAATGCCTACCTAAACGAAAGCATCAAGAATATTGACAGACTGTCGGAAAGAGTTTGTGAGTATATGCAAATAGATCCTAAACAACACAAGTTGCATGTGCTGCCGCGTCAGCAGGAAGTTGTCATCATTATTGAGGATTCGATTCTTGCAGGTCAACTAAGGTATCAACAAAAGGACATACTGACGGATTTGAATCAATCATTGCTTTGTGAATACAAAACTATAAAAATAAAAATGTCGCCGCCTAAAATGATTCGAGCCGCCAAGAAAGCCGCTGCTAAATCACTGCCTGACGATATTTCCGCGCTGCTTAGTCAGACACGGAGAGATCTCGACGCCGAGTGATTAAATTGTACTAAGCGTAACCAAGTTCACCAGCGTAACTAACCGTTGATTCTTTTTCAGTTTCCATTGCTGTCAGCTCCCAAGCGTCGGGCTGAGCTAACAACTCATGCAACAAAAGATTATTAATAGCATGCCCGGACTTGTGACCATGATAGGCACCGATAATGCTATGACCCAATGTGTACAGATCACCTATCGCATCAAGCATTTTATGCTTAACAAATTCATTCTGGTATCTAAGACCATCTTTATTAAGCACTCGATATTCGTCTAGCACTACCGCATTACCCAGACTCCCGCCCAGCCCCATATTCTTTGAGCGCAACATTTCCACGTCGCGCATGAAGCCAAAGGTTCGCGCGCGACTAATTTCACGGCTGTAGGATGATTTGGACAGGTTAAGTCCCAACACTTGCTGAGTAGACTTTACGGCGGGGTGATCAAAATCTATTTCGAAGGATACCCGAAAACCATCGAATGGCCGCAGTTCAGCCCAGCCCGCCTTGTTTTCAAATCGAATAGGTTTCTTTATTTTGACGAATTGCTTAACCGCTTTCTGAGTTTCGATTCCGGCAGACTGAATCAAGTAGATAAACGGAGCAGCACTGCCATCCATAATAGGGATTTCAGAAGCCGTCAGATCAACATAAGCATTATCGATCCCCAGGCCAGCAAAAGCTGACATTAGGTGTTCGATAGTGGAGACTTTCACGCCGTCTTTAACCAAAGTGGTGCTGAGCATCGTTTCACCAACAGCCTCTGGTGTACTCACAATTTCAATCGGTTTTTCAAGGTCAATCCGACGATAAACAATTCCTGTATTGGGTGCCGCAGGATGCAAGGTTAAACCAACTTTTTGCCCTGAGTGCAGACCTATACCCACTGTATTAACAGTGCGTTGCAATGTTCTTTGTGCCAGCATTTATTACCCCTGTAATCGAGCCTTTTTTCTTATTAGTGGTCGATAAACATGTTCTTTGGCTAAACCCTAAATCAGCTTAAACCAATGTTAGTTTGGTAGTGGATACCGCTATTCAATTTGTATAAAACTGTAAACGCATTCTTCTTAAGATTGGTTGACAGATCTTGTATAACTTACAAAGCCTTTATGACATACGGGCGCTATACTGCAACAAATTCAGTGACTTGTCTACAAGTGCGCGACTTTAGGAACAGGTGTAGGTGTGTAACAGCCATTAGCAAACTCACTCACCTGACGGACGATGCCATCTCCTGACAGACCAATTTCCTGAAGTTGAGACTCACGCTCTGCATGCTCAATATAACCATCGGGTATGCCAAGATGTAATACGGGTATATCCAGATTAAGACTCGCCAAACATTCTGACACAGCACTCCCTGCTCCGCCCTGAATGGCATTATCTTCAAGCGTGACAATTAAATCGTAATTTTTAGCCGTTTCTGCAATGATCGCTTCGTCTAATGGCTTAACAAATCGCATGTTAATCAGACTCGCTCCTAACTCATCAGCGGCATAACGGGCAGAACTTAGTAGTGAACCGAATAATAGAATGGCAATGCTTTGACCTTCCCGTAATTGCTTAGCTTGTCCAATCGGTAGCGCTGACATTTCACTCTCAACCTCGGCTCCTACACCCTTACCCCTAGGATATCGAACTGCAGTAGGCCCGTCTTGCAAATAGGCCGTATATAGCATTTGCCGACATTCATTCTCATCAGCAGGTGCCATGACAATCATATTTGGGATACATCGCAGATAAGACAGATCATAGTTTCCAGCATGAGTTGGCCCATCAGCACCGACCAGCCCCGCTCTGTCTATAGCAAACACCACTGGTAAATTCTGAATAGCAACATCATGAATTAATTGGTCATAAGCGCGCTGTAAAAAAGTCGAATAGATCGCGACAATAGGCTTAGCGCCATCGCAAGCCATACCTGCCGCCAAAGTAACCGCATGCTGCTCTGCAATCGCTACATCAAAATATCGATCAGGGTATTTTTCAGAAAATTCCACCAACCCAGAGCCCTCACGCATGGCAGGGGTAATACCAATAACCCGATCGTCTTTTGCCGCAATATCGCAAAGCCATTTCCCAAACACTTGGGTATAAGTTGGCGTGGAGACCTTTTTGCTTTTGATAATGCCCTGTCGGAGATTAAACGAGGATACTCCATGATAGCCGCAAGGATCTAGTTCGGCAGGTTCATAACCCTTGCCTTTCTTGGTTACAACATGAACAAATCGCGGCTGATCGAAATCGCGAATATTTTCAAACATTCTCACTAGCTCAAGTACATCATGTCCGTCTACTGGCCCATAATAGACAAACCCCATTTCTTCAAACATGGTACCGGGCATTAACATACCTTTGGTATGCTCTTCTGCACGTCTTGCAAGCTTTTTCACGCTTGGCGTACCTGACAAGATTTTTTTGCCCTGCTCCCGAATGCTGGAGTAGAACTGCCCGGAGAGCAGTCTCGCTAGATACTTACTCAAACCACCCACATTAGGTGAGATAGACATATCATTATCATTCAGAACAACCAGCATATTGGCATCTAAATCACCTGCATGGTTCAGTGCTTCGTACGCCATTCCAGCCGTTAATGCGCCATCCCCGATGACCGCAATGGCCTGCCGATCAATGCCCTGCTGCTTTGCAGCCAGCGCCATACCTAACGCCGCACTAATCGAAGTACTAGAGTGCCCGACTCCAAAAGTATCGTAGTCACTTTCAGTCCGCTTTGGAAAACCAGACAGGCCACCCTGCTTTCGAATATTACGCAGTGCTTCTTTTCTCCCAGTCAGGGCTTTGTGCGGATAGGCTTGATGCCCCACATCCCAGACCAATCGATCTTCGGGTGTATTGAAAACATAGTGCAAAGCCACTGTTAACTCAACGGTACCTAAGCCTGCCGAAAAATGCCCACCTGATTCTGACACCGATTGAAGGATAAATTCACGTAATTCATCGCACAACTCCGGAAGTGCTTCTTTATCTAATTCCCGCAAATTTGCAGGTGAAATTATTTCTTCTAACATAGGCTTTTACTTGTTTCTATTTACAATATATTGGGCAATATTATGTAGCAGTTCAGCATCAGCCCCAAATTCCTCTAAGGCAAATTCTGCTTCTTCATAAAGAGAATATAATTTTTGCTTTGCACCAGACATCCCTAACAGAGCAGGATAAGTCGGTTTATTCGCAGCCATATCAGCCCCTTGCTGCTTACCCAATGTCTCGGTACTACCTTCAACATCCAGAATATCGTCCTGAACCTGAAAGGCTAGTCCAACAGCTTTTGCATATCGGCTTAAGGCTTCCCGCTGGGCTACTGTAACCCCATCATCACAATACGTTGGCATAACAACACAAGCGTTGATCAATGCACCCGTCTTGTGTGAGTGCATAACTTCAAGCTGTTGCTCGGTCAGACTCTTCCCAACACAAGCAAGATCAATCGCCTGGCCGCCAACCATGCCCGTGGAGCCTGCCGCAGCTGCCAATTGCCGCACCAAACTTAATTGATTTTGTGGAGCCACCCCAACCATTGGCTCACTAATTACCTCGAATGCAAGCGCTTGCAATGCATCACCAGACAAAATCGCAGTCGCCTCATCGTAAGCCTTGTGAGCTGTTGGAATACCACGACGCAAATCATCGTCATCCATCGCAGGAAGGTCATCGTGTATCAACGAATAGGCATGAATGCACTCAACGGCTGCTGCAATACGATCTAGTACAGATAGAGGTATGTTTAAGGCTTGACCACTGGCATAAACCAAACCTGGTCTAATCCTTTTACCTTTAGCCAGACCTGAGTAACGCATTGCATCGTGCAACCTAGACGGCGCTATATCTTCTTTAGGTAAAACTTCATCTAAGATACGTTCAATGCGTACCCGGTAAATTTCAGGTAGCTGCAAACTACTCATCACTTAGAAAGTCTTCCTCACCATCTTCAGTTAATAGCATGACTCGCTTCTCAGCTGATGCCAATAATTTTTGGCACTCGCGACTTAGCTTCACACCCTCCTCAAAGGATTGCAACGCCTCTTCGAGACTCATTTCACCATCTTCCATGCGCACAATAGCCGCTTCCAGCTCGGCCACTGAAGCTTCAAAATTAACTTTGCTTGGTTTCTTACTCATGAAAATGATATTGGTCTTTCAAAGATTGAAATGCAAGTAGTTAATGAGGCAGTAAAGATTCTCTTTACCACTCTCAAGCTCTTGCAATAATTAGAACTATCAGAAGGCCAATAGATATTCGGCTTTTCACAGGTACAAAAAAGCCGCAGTTAAATGCGGCTTTTTAAATCTAAAGAAAATGCTTAATATGCAATTTCTAATTTCAGCTTTTTAATAGCACTGCTTTCAAGCTGGCGTATTCTCTCAGCAGAAACCCCATACTTGTCAGCTAAATCCTGAAGTGTCGCTTTCTTATCAGCTAACCAACGGCTTGCAAGGATATCTTTACTTCGATCATCCAGCTCTGCTAATGCACCATTGAAGCGCGCCTGAGTATGATCTTCCCAGTCCTGAGCCTCTAATAAGTCGGCAGGATCCTCATTCTCTGTTGGCAACAAGTATTGACTTGGCGCATAGGCCTTATCGTCATCGTCTTGCCCTGGAGCGAGATCAAATGAGATATCCAAACCGCTCATGCGCTTTTCCATCTCCATCACATCTTTAGTGCTAACACCTAGATCAGTAGCAATCGCATCAGCTTCGGCCACATTTAACCAACCCAAACGCTTCTTGCTGCTTCTTAAATTGAAGAACAGTTTACGCTGCGCTTTGGTGGTGGCGACTTTGACAACCTTCCAATTCTTAAGGATAAACTCATGCATTTCTGCTCTTATCCAGTGGACAGCAAACGAAACGAGACGCACATTGACGGTAGGGTCAAAACGCTTCACCGCTTTCATCAGGCCAATATTTCCTTCCTGGATCAAATCAGCGAGTGGCAAACCATAACCACTGTATCCACGTGCGACTTTAATCACAAACCGTAAATTGTGCATGACCAGAATCCGCGCAGCTTCCAGATCGCCTGTCTCTACAAGACGAGTAGCATGCGCTTTCTCATCTTCCACGCTTAGTACCGGTACTTCATGTACCGACTGGACATAGCTTTCCAGACTACCTGCGCTAACAGTTAATGCTGAACTACTTAATGCCAGTGACTTACTCATATTCTTTCTCCAATTTCATGCTGTATTTAGCACTCGTATACTGAGAGTGCCAATTGTCAGTTTAGTTCCGGCTAAAGTCAAGTAAATGACAAAAATTTAAGCTAACTGATCTCTTCACGAATCATTTCAAAGGAATTCTTGGCGGCAATAACCGTATCTTCAATATCCTGCTCAGTATGTGCCGATGAAACAAAACCTGCTTCAAATGCCGAAGGCGCTAAATTTATACCTCGCTCAAGCATTTTATGAAAAAAGCTATTAAACCGCTTCACATTACAGGCTGTCACTTGCTCATAGCTCGTTACTTCTGGCTCTTCAGTGAAGAACAATCCGAACATAGCACCTACTTGATTGGTAGATAAGGCAATATCATTATCTTTAGCCGCTGCGCTAATTCCTTTTAACATACGCTCTGTTTTACTATCCAGATCTTCGTAAAACCCATCACGACTAATGATCTCCAGTGTTTTTAAACCGGCTGTCATGGCAATGGGATTACCTGACAAAGTACCTGCCTGATAGACTGGACCAGTGGGTGCCAATTGCTGCATAACATCCGCACGCCCACCAAAAGCCCCAACCGGCATTCCACCGCCAATGATCTTTCCTAGCGTGGTTAGATCAGGCTTTACACCGTAGTAGCCTTGAGCACCACCACGAGCCACCCGAAACCCTGTCATAACCTCATCGAAGATCAGCAGAGCACCTGACTCATCGCAGACCTCTTTTAACGTCTCCAGAAAACCCGGCACTGGCGGAACGCAATTCATATTACCGCAAACGGGTTCGACGATGATACAGGCAATACTATCGCCTCTTTCCTTAAACAGTGCTCTGACTTGGTCGGCATCGTTGTAATCCAGAGTCAATGTATGCTTGGCTAAATCAGCTGGCACACCCGGAGAGTTTGGCAAACCAAAGGTCAGCGCACCAGAGCCAGCTTTGACTAATAAAGAATCGCCATGTCCGTGATATCCACCCTCAAACTTAACGATATCATCACGGCCAGTAAATCCTCTTGCCAAACGAATCGCTGACATGGTTGCCTCTGTGCCCGAATTAACCATTCTCACCATTTCGATTGAAGGCATAATGTCACGGACACGCTCAGCCATTGACACTTCAATTTCGGTAGGCGCACCATAGCTCAAGCCTCGACCAACCGCCTCTCTGACAGCATCCAGGATTTCTGGATTAGCGTGACCTGCGATCATCGGCCCCCAAGAGCCGATATAATCGATATAACGTTTGCCATCAGCATCATAAAGGTAGGCCTGCTCGGCTCGTTTAATAAACAATGGCGTCCCACCAACCCCTTTGAATGCTCTGACAGGCGAGTTAACACCACCCGGGATCACTTTTTGGGCGCGGGAGAATAATTCTTCAGATTGACTCACATTAACCTCTTACTTCTAAGTATTACTTAATGGCTTTCCGGATATAAAAAAGCCGGATCTCACTTCTCAGCGAGGCCCGGCTTTAGTACTTTCTTGCAACTTATTGTGCGTCTAGCAGCTTTCTAATGTTAGTTGCTCTTTCTGGGAAGAACAGACCGATAAACCCAACCATGTTAGAAACACGCTCGCCGTTACCTTGAGCAATCATAGGCTCTGCGATATCAGCATATAACTCTGCTGCTTTCTTTGGGTAACCCTGTCGCCAGAAGACATTACCAAGTTCTCCCTTGTGCTCAATAACATTCGGCTCACGAGTTATCAGCTCAGAATACAGAGTGGCTGCTTTATCAAGGCCATTGTCCCAATAAGCTTCTCTAGCCATCATCAGCAAATCATCACTCGATTTATCCGACATGTCATCTTCATCTTCTTTTACGGCATTCGACTGCTCATCAGAGCCTTCTGTAACCACCGCAGGTGCAGCAGCGTCTGCTTCCTGACTTTCTTCAGTAGATGTTTCAGACAAAGCGTCAGCTGCGGCTGCGGTAGATTGCGTTTCTTCTGAAACTTCTGACACTGCAACTTCTGACACTGCCTCTGTTTTTACCTCAGCTGTTGTATCTACGGCAGGCTGTACTGTTGAAGTAACCGCAGCTGCGGCTACAGTTGTAGTCGCAGCAACCGCTAATGCTGCAGGCTTTACTGCTTCAGTAGTTGCGGTAGCAGTCTCAACTGCTTTTACATCGACAGCAGTCTCAGGCTCAGCTTTCTTACCCCCACCAAAAATGGAAGCCAGAAGAATCGCTAAAATACCGAGCCCCCAAACTGTGACAACTACCTTATTGGTTGCTAACCAACGAATCATATCCATCAAAATTCTCCTTATTCTTTCCCCGGAAACCAGTTATAGCAACCCTTACTTTACTGGCTCTACTACTTTACCTTCATCTTTGGCTTCAGTTTCGCTTTTTTCGCCATGATGTTTTTTGTGCATTTCCTGATACATCGCTGAATCGTTACCCATCATGTGGCTACCCGAATTTAATCCATAAGAGTAGGCTGGGACAGGAACAATGATTACACGCTGAACCTTAGCAGGCTTACCGTTAGCGTCTAGCTGTGGTGAGTTTTGCTTAAGCATCATTTCACTAAATTGTTTCATCATCATTTGCTGCTGTTGCATCATTGCCTGACGGTGTTGCAGCTCCATTTGACGCAATTGCTCTTGATGAGCATTGTTTTGAGCATCAGCAGTTGCTGTAACCACAGGCTCTTCTTCTGTAACTGCAACTTCCTCTACAACGACAGTTTCTTCAACCTCAGGCTCAGTAGCTGTAACAGTTTCTGCTACAACTTCTGATTTTTCAGTAGCACTCTCTACCTCAGCTGTTTCTGTCTCAGCCTCTACCGCGACAGTTTCTTCCTCTTCGGTTTCCGCCTCTGCAGTTTCTGTTTCAGCTTCCTCACCTTTGTCTTGGAACGGACCTGGAGGAGGAGGAGGTAAATCCCCTGTTTCTGCCGAAACTGTGGGGCCTGCTTCTGCTTCAGTGCTGGTTTCTGCTGCCTCTGTGGTGGCTTC
>ENA-ORXT01006926-ORXT01006926.1-marine-metagenome-genome-assembly--contig:-NODE-6926-length-10324-cov-12.102957_pt1 | contig 10324 bp, 7 predicted proteins | sample MGYA00237868_ERZ511482 | MGnify/ENA metagenome assembly ERZ511482
TTTTCACAATGGAAGTGGTCTTTTTGCCATCAAATATGATCTAACAACTACCCAAACTATCAGCCTGAACACTGGCTTTGCTATGCGAAACCCTGCCGTAAATGAATTGTATAGTAATGGACTACATCAAGGCGTAAGTGGTATTGAGGAAGGAGATGTAAACTTACAAACAGAAAAGGCTTTTAAAAATACGTTGGAATATAACTGGCTGCCCAGTGCTAATTTTTCTTTAAATGCCTTAGCTTACCACCAATATTTTAAAGATTATATTTTTCTAAATCCACAAGAGGAAATTCGGTTGACCATTCGGGGGGCGTTTCCAGTATTTAAGTATGAACAAACCGATGCGACTATTTATGGGTTGGATCTCTCTACTCAATTTACAATTAACGACTTGCTTATTGGGGAGCTAAAATATAGCTATCTTAAAGGAACTGATATTAACAATAACAATCCATTGATTTTTATGGCCCCTAATCGGTTGTTTGGAAGCCTTACCTATCGAGCAAAACGAGCCGTAACCTTTGCCCGAAATCTCAACTTGGAAGCAACGGAAATTGAACTAAACAATAAGTTTGTTTTTGAGCAAAATAATATTTTACTAGAACAGGATTTTGTTGCTCCACCTTCTAGTTATAATGTCTTGGGATTAAAGCTATCTACTAATATAATTTTTCAAGATTATAAAATTAGATTTTTTGCGAAGGCGGATAATCTATTGAATGTAAAATACAGGGATTACCTTAATCGGCAACGATATTTCGCAGATGATCTTGGAAGATCGATAATTTTTGGTATTAGCTTTAAGTTTTAAAATTTAAAAGAAGGGGATAACTTGAAGTTATCCCCTTCTTTTCACTTCAAACGAGTCACCGAAGAAATCCCTTCTACCTCTTTCAAGGCTTTCATCACCAAGTATAATTGATTTCTATCTTTAACTTGCAGTTTTACCTTGCCTTCAAAATAGCCTTCGTTGCCATCAATGTGAAAAGAGCGAATATTCAAGCCCATTTGAGAAGAAATTTTATTCGTAATATTTTCAATTACTCCAGGCCCGTGATCCACTCCCGTTATTACCAAATTAACTACAAAATTAGTATTCGTAACTGCGTTCCACTCTGCTTTCATAATTCGATAGCCATAGCGAGCCATCAAGTTCGTAGAATTAGGACAATTAGCTCGGTGTATTTTTAAGCCTGCATTGCTCAAATACCCAAAAATATCGTCTCCATTTACAGGATTGCAACAAGTAGCCAATTGAAATTTGTAATTCTCCGCAGGTTCTCCATTAATAAATAGACCTGATTTACTCGTTTGAATAGGTTTTTCTATTCTTATCTCCTCTAGTCCATCTCCCACGATTGGTTTTGCAACTTCTATCGGCACTAATTTTCCATGCTCGACGGTAAATTCTTTCAGTAAACTATTGACATCTATATCTTGTACGAAAATAGCGTAATAAAAATCCACATGTGATTTGAGCTTTAAATGCCTAACCAGTGTATCTATGTTGGCTTCTATAAAGTCAATTTTGGAACTTTTAAATTTGCGCTCTAAAGTTTCTTTTCCAAACTCCCCTTGTTTACGCCGTGCCTCTTTCATGGCAGAGCGAATCTTAGATTTAGCTCTACTAGTCACCACCATTTTCAACCAGTTTTCCGTTGGTTTTTGGTTCTTACTAGTTGTTACATGAATTTTATCGCCATTATGTAACTTATAGCCCATTGGCACCAACTTATTATTGATTTTGATGGCCACACAACGATAGCCTACATCTGTATGGATCGCAAAAGCAAAATCTAAAGCCGTTGCCCCTTTAGGCAACACTTTCATATCTCCTTTAGGCGTGTATACGTATACTTCTTCGTTAAAAAGATTGGATTTAAAATCATTTAAAAACTCTAAAGCATCTGCCGTAGGGTTTTCCATAATATCTCGGACATTATCCAACCAAGCATTGTATACATTGGGAGAATTAGAAACCCCCTTATATTTCCAGTGCGCTGCGTATCCCCGTTCCGATATATCGTCCATCCGTTCACTACGAATCTGTACTTCTACAAATCGACCTTTCGGACCTACTACTGTGGTATGTAGAGATTCATAGCCATTTGATTTTGGAATAGTAATCCAATCTTTTAATCTTTCAGGAATAGGTTGGTAAACATCTGTTACAATAGAATAACACTCCCAACAAGTACTTTTTTCTTTTCGAATAGGCACATCTACAATTATTCGCACAGCAAATAAATCATAGATTTCTTCAAAAGGAACTTTTTTGGTTTTGAGTTTATTCCAAATAGAATAAATAGACTTCGGACGACCAGTAATTCGGTAAGGGATTTCTGCTTCTTGTAGTTCTTTTTCTAGTGGCTTAATAAATTCCTCTATATATTCATTCCTAGCTTTTTTAGTAGCTGCTAGTTTTTTAGCAATTCCAGAATAGGTTTCCCTATCTGTAATTTTCATACAGAGGTCTTGAAATTCTGTTTTAATATTATATAAACCAAGTCTATGTGCTAAAGGTGCGTAAATAAAAGAAGTTTCTGCTGCTATTTTCAATTGTTTATGCCGAGGCATCGCCCCAAGGGTACGCATATTGTGAATACGATCCGCCATTTTAATCAGCACCACTCTTACATCTACCGTTAAAGTACTCAATACCTTTCTGAAATTTTCTGCTTGTGGACTTTCGGCACTATAAGCACTATCCAACTTCGTCAAACCGTCCACAATGAGTCCGATACGTTCGCCAAAGTGTTCTATAATATATTCTAATTTCACATCTGTATCTTCCACTACATCATGCAATAAAGCACAAACTGCCGCAGTAGGACCAAGCCCGATTTCTTCGATACAAATACGGGCTACTTCTATGGGATGTAAAATATAGGGTTCACCAGATTTGCGCCGTTGTTTACTATGTGCCTCCACCGCCAATTCATAAGCAGCCCGCAAATTTTGCTGGTCTTCTTTATTTAATTCTGTTTTAAAGGAATGCAGTAAAGTTCGGTATGCCCGCTGTATTAATAGCTTCTCATCTTCTTTTATTTCTACCATTGATGTTTAAATTCTAAAAATCAAATTGCAAATTAAAAAAATCAAGTTATAAATTACAACCGTGACCTAACTGAACATTTCATTGCCAATATTACAGTTGTAATTTGTTATTTGATTTTTTTAATTTATTATTTGATACGTCATTTCTTTGATAAGGGTATGTGTAAAGATACTTAAGTAGAAAAAAACTGTTTGAATATTATAGGTGGTAATTAACTTCTCGTAACAAAATAGACAATTCCGTGTCGCATTTTCTTATAAATTATGAACGATAAACCAGCTAAAGATGCTTCCTGTAAGCCCTACATAAAAAAAATAATTCGATTTATTAAAAAAAATCATCATCTTTTTAGAAAAGCTGTTATCTTTGCAATCGCTTATAAAAAAGCAACAAGAACTAACAAACACACACTTTTTTTTGCGGGTGTGGTGAAATTGGTAGACACGCTAGACTTAGGATCTAGTGCCGCGAGGCTTGGGGGTTCGAGTCCCTCCACCCGCACCAGAATGAATCTGACTTTAGGGTCAGATTTTTTTTTGCCAAAAAACTAATTAGTCTTTAGCTATTGGTCTTTGGTCTTTAGTTACACACCAAAGACTAAAGACCAATAGCTAAAGACTGATAGGTTTCAACGCCTTCATCAAATATTCAAAACCGCAGTATCATGCCAACCATTGTTAGAGAAGATCACGATGACCTTAATGTGACTTTGACTTTAAATATTCCAAAAGAAGATTACGCACCTAAATTTAAGTCGAAGCTTAAAGAATATAGCAAAACTGCTAGTTTGAAAGGGTTTAGAAAAGGACAAGTTCCGCTGCCTGTTATCCGTAAAATGTTTGGCAAAAAAGCTTTGTTAGATATTATTAATGAGACCGTCGGGAAAGAATTAGGAGACTATTTAGAAGCTGCTGATTTTGATATTTTAGGAGAACCGCTTGCAATAGAACAAGAGGACTTTGCCTTAAATACTAAAGAATTAAGGGATTATATTTTTAAATTTGATCTCGGTTTAGTTCCTGAATTTGAAGTAAAAGGCTTGGACAACAATGCTTTTAACAGACACGATGTGACTGTTTCCGATAAAATGGTGGAAGACGATCTAGCGGATGCACTCAAAAAAGTGGGCGAACAAAAAACAATCGAGGGTGCTATAGAAGAAGAAGACGTAATAAAATTAGAAGCGGTTGAATTAAGTGGTCCATTGCCAAAAGAAGGTGGCTTAACGCCTTCCCTTACTTTGAGTGTAAAGGATTTGACAGCAGCGACGAAAGCACTCATCATAGGTAGGAAAACAGGAGATACTTTCCGTTATGATGTTACTCAATTAGAAGAAGGAAAAGAAAAAGCCTTTATTGAACGATATTTCTTAGGTCTAAATCCAGATGCGGAAGAAACTGTAGCCTATAATAATCAATTTGAAGGAACCATTAAAGAAGTAACTAGAGTTATTCCAGGCAACTTAGATCAAGACTTTTTTGATAAATATTTTGGACCAGGGAACGTTAGCACAGAGGCAGAAGCTAAAAAGAAAATGAAGTGGAATATTAAGCGATACTATGATAACCAAGCAGATGGCTTATTATTCGGAGAAATTGTAGCTCAATTAAAAGAAGCCAATCAAGTACCTTTACCTACTGATTTTTTAGCGCGTTGGATAAAACAAACTGGTAAGGTAACAGCAGGAAAAACAGCGGCACAAGAGGTGGAAGGCATGCAAGAAGGATTGCGTTGGTCTATGATTCAAAAGAAATTAGCCAAGCAATATGATATTAAGGTGGAAGAAGAAGAAATCCGTAGCTTTCTTAGAGCACAAATTGTTCAGTACTTTGGTGGTCAAGATTATGGGGATTTAATGAATGACATGGTAGAGAAAATGACTAAAGATGAAAAACAAGTTAATAATGCCTACAACCAAATCTTAGCTAACAAATTATTTGAGAAATTAAAAAGGGTGATTACTACGAATGAAATAACTATTTCTACAGAGGAGTTTGAAGAAGTTCTAAAAGCGGAAAGGGCAAAAGAAGAACCTACTCCAGTTGTAGAAGAAGTAACAGAATCCGTTGCTAGTGAAGTAGAAACAGTAGAATAGACTAAGTACTTGGCAATCTTTTTGCTTAGTTCTTTCTTTAAACAAGGTCTTTAAGGTTGGGGCGAATGAGCTGTTAGTTGTTCCAAAAACAGTATTAAAATTAGTGAAAAGGCACAAAGGGTTTAAATTATTTTGAACTTCATTGAAGCTTAATGCGTTTTAAGTATTTCTTAGTAGACTAATTTAAAGAACAGCATATAAGTAGAGTTGTTTATTTGTTTATACTGTTTATTTGTTTAATACACTGTTCATCAGTGATTCAATAAATACTTATTTTAAAGTATTGATATACAGCGTATTAAATAAATAAACAGTAAGTACTCAATGAATAATGAATAATGTACTAGACATTGACAACTAAGCGCACAAGTTGTGTAAGCAATTATTCATTATTAATTTCTTCATTATTCATTGAGTACTTACAATAAACATTATAAACAAATAAACAACCTGTTAACCACTTTCAATCAATAATACAAAAATCGAGTGAATATGAATATGCAAGAAGAATTTAGAAAGTTCGCCGTCAAAGATCAAAATATTGGAGGCGTACATGTAGACAAATATGCAGAATTAAGTGCACAGGCTTTTCAAAATAGCTTAACGCCTTATATCATTGAAGAACGAAGAATGAATGCAACCGTATTGGATGTATTCTCTCGTTTAATGATGGACAGGATTTTATTTTTAGGTACAGATGTTAATTTCCAAGTAGCAAACATTTTGACTGCTCAGTTATTGTTTTTAGAGTCTGTAGACCCTAAGAGAGATATTCAGTTATTTATCAATAGCCCGGGTGGTAGTGTGATTGATGGTATGGGTATTTATGATACCATGCAATATGTAGGACCAGATGTAGCGACTATATGTACCGGCTTAGCAGCCTCTATGGGTGCCGTTTTGTTAGCAGCTGGAGCAGATAAGAAACGTTCTGCTTTACCTCATGCACGAATTATGATTCATCAATTATCAGGTGGAATGCGAGGAACGTTTAGCGATATGGAAATCAGCTATAAATTTTCTAAGCAATTAAGAGAAGAATTGTATGAAATTTTAGCCAATCATACAGGAAAAGATTTCAAAACAATTGAAAAAGATTCAGATAGAGATAATTGGATGAAAGCGGCGGAAGCTAAAAAATATGGCTTAATTGATGAAGTCTTAACGAAAAGTACACCAAGTAAAGAAAGTTAATACTTAATCTGCAAAGCTAGTAAATTGGAGCATGGTCAAAGTACCATGCTCCAATTTCTGTTTAGTAACGCTCAAAAAATAACTTCGTCATTTTATTTTTCCTTCGTTACTTAGAGAGAAGATTTTAGTGGGTCGTTTTTTCGGTTTCCCATAAGTAGAAATCGAAAAAAACCCCATAAAACCTTCTAGTCTATCGCTTTCAGCATACAAAATGGGTTAATTTGCTTTACTTAAGCATAAAAAACACCTATTATATTAAAAATTAACTAATTTTGTTTGCAATATTCCTTAGTAAAACAATTATATAATGCGTAGAGGTAAGCAAAATTTTCGTTGCTCTTTTTGTGGCAGAGACAAAGCAGAAGCTTTAATACTAATAGCTGGTATTGATGGGCATATCTGTGAGGTCTGCGTAGAACAAGCAGAAGAAATTATACAAGAAGAATTATACGGTAATAAAAAAAATGGAGAGGGGGAAGTAGGAAAATGGGATGAGCATAAATTACCAGACCAATTAACACCAATTGATTTAAAAAAACATTTAGACCAATTTGTTATTGGCCAAGAAGAAGCAAAGAAGTTTTTGTCAGTTGCGGTATATAACCATTATAAGCGTTTACGGCAGCCAAAAGATGATGAAGTAGAAATTGAAAAGTCTAATATCTTACTCGTTGGTAGAACAGGTACTGGTAAAACGCTTTTAGCTAAAACCATTGCTAAGTTTTTAAATGTTCCCTTTGCCATAGTAGATGCCACTGTATTTACAGAAGCAGGTTACGTGGGAGAAGATGTAGAAAGTATGCTGAGCAGACTACTACAAGCGTGTGATTATAATGTAGAAGCTGCTGAAAAAGGAATTGTCTATATAGATGAAATTGATAAAATTGCTAGAAAAAGTGATAATCCGTCTATTACAAGAGATGTATCGGGAGAAGGGGTTCAGCAAGCTATGCTAAAAATGCTAGAAGGCACAGATGTGAATGTTCCGCCTCAAGGAGGTAGAAAGCATCCTGAACAAAAACTAGTTAAAGTTAATACCAATAATATCCTATTTATTTGCGGTGGTGCGTTTGACGGCGTTGAAAAAATTATTGGTCGACGTAAAAACACCCAAGTTATCGGCTTTAATGCGGAGGAAAAAGAACGGGTAGATAGAGAAAATTTATTACAATATATTACGCACGTCGATCTAAAAACGTACGGCTTAATACCTGAATTAATCGGTCGTTTGCCTGTATTGACCTTTTTATATCCATTAGATGTAGAAGCACTTAGACGAATACTAACAGAACCTAAAAATTCTTTAATCAAGCAATACCAACGCTTATTAGAGTTAGAAAATATTAAGCTTACCTTCACAGAAGGGGCTTTAAATTTCATCGCAGAGACTGCATTAGGCTACGAATTAGGTGCCAGAGGACTTCGTTCTATCTGTGAAGCAATTATGACGGATGCTATGTTTGAGTTACCTTCTCAAAGAGATGTTCGTTCGTTTGAAGTTACAAGAGAATATGCAGAAGCTAAGTTAGGTAACTCTAAGTTATCAAAGCTACAAGCTGCTTAATTTATTGGTCAAGTCTAGGGATGTGGCATAAAAAACGGTACTGTTCTATAGCAGTACCGTTTTTTTATACCTAGTGGTTTGATTATTGATTAGGAGTGTAAAGAGAAAAACATTGACAATCATCAAATTGTAAAACTTAAAAAGAAGTACGAACTACAATTTTATACTATTATTATTCAACGTGTAGTGTATTCCTCCAAGAGCAATTTCTACCAAGTTTGTAAAGCAAGTGACAGGGTTAATTCGTCTAAGTAATAAAAAATAATCCATAATTAATACCACTACTCTACTTAGCTTGGCATATTTTTTGACTCGTTATTGATCTACCATCATAAGTAAATCCTCCTCCCCTGTATTAATTTACACCACTTCCATTTTTCTTTTATCCCTCGTAATAAAATTTTATAATAAATAAAGGTCAATTATTTGACTTTGAACGCTTACAAACAATTGATAGTAAGTAATCAATATTGAATTTTGAATGATTGAATTTTGAATAAAATAGGACGCAATGGGACGTAAACACAAGGGTTTACTCGAATCCTCATTCAAAATTCAACATTGAGTACTTAAAATTGATAGCGCGTCATTTTGAAAATTTCTAATTTTCGAAACTAAGCTGTTTTAGTAACACTCAAATAATAAATCATCATTTTAGTTTTATAAAATCTTGATGGAAAAGGTTCTTTACAAGTGAAATGTTCCTTTTATTTTTCTTGCGTTGCTTCATATAGTAAAAGATATAATACAAAATGCTAATTATAAACAAATGGTACGCTATAAATCAGATAGCTCGATATATATTCCTCCTAGTACTAGTCAGTCTGCTATGGAATTGTGAAAAACCCGATGCGATTATCTCCAAAGAAATAAATACGTTTACGATAGCGCACCAAATTACAATTGGTCAGGTAATGGGAGAACAATTGTCTGCGATGCCCGAAGTATATCCAATACTGGATAAGGCTCAAAATAGATGTGCTTATGAGCGAATTGAGGTCTTATTTAAAACCTTATTAAACACCTCTATTATTCATAATAGAAGAACTTTCAATTGGCAAATCCACCTTATCGACAATGAAGAATTGAGCAATGCATTCTCTTTACCGGGCGGGCATATTTTTATATATACGGGCCTATTAAAATTTATAGAAACGGAAAGTGAATTGATTGCGGTGTTAGGAAACGAAATTGCTTATGTGGATAATGAATATACTTTGCAGACTTTAAGAGCAGAACATGGCAATTCAGTAATGAGTGACTTAAGTTTAGGAAAAAAGACACCCTCTCTTTCAGAAATGCTAATTGATTTACCTTATTTGGGCTTTGATGAAGCAACCATCTTACAGGCAGACTCTGTATCCCTCGCATTAATCTGCCCTTTTCAATACGATGCGAATAGTTTAGAAAAATTCATAGAAAAAGCAGCAGATGCAAAAATAGCATGGACCATTTCTAAAAAAGGAAATTTTGAGAATCGAATTCGTAAAATAGCAAACGCCGCAAGAGAATGTGGAGAAGAAGAAGCTACTTTTGAGGAACGGTATCAAAGTTTTTTAGGAGAGTGTTTTTAACAAATGCTGACTTTACAATAAAGCCCTTTGTATTAAATTTACAGACTGAGGACTTAAAGGCAAGTCGAATGCCGCAGTCTGGCCATCCTTACTCATTTTTCGCCAAGTCTTTTGAAGAATATCAATGACTTTCTCGTCTGGGTGTCCTTCTGCAAATTTAGCAAAATAAAACTCTAAAAATACCAGACAAATTACGTCCTCTAAAGTCTGTGTTTCTTGGTCTTTTTTTAGCTGCTTTTTTAAAACTAAAAATTGAACCCTTTCAATTAGTTCTTGTTTATAGCCCACTTTCGCCATCACTGCTCCAGCCTTATCGGCATGTAGCTTCCGTAATGTTGACCGCCACTGATTGTAGCCTTTTCTGCCTAATGGAAAAGTAGAACGCGGAATTTCCCATCTACAAAGATGCTGACACCTAGCTGCCAATTGTAGTGCTTCTGAGGCATCTGGAGCAAAAACATGGAGTCGATCCGTCATTCTCTGCGAGTACAACAGTTCTTTTGGATAGGCTTCCTCTCCGACAAATTCTTGATTAGGATCTGCTCGATTTAAATCGTCAAAAAGGGCAATAGCTTTATCAAATGGATTAGTATGTTTCGTCATTAATGCTATGATTTTAAAAATCAATTTCTGATAACTCACAAAAATACTTCCTTATTTGTCAACTTACAAGGTGGTCGGGTTGCGAGTTGCGGGTTTTCCAACTAGACGTATTTACTTCCTACTTGAAAACCCGCAACTCGCAACCCCCTACACTCGAAAAAGAGAAGCCCCTTTCCTGTGAAAGGGGCCATCCCAAAAACCAATTGTTAAAGGACATCTTACATCTTATATAG
>ENA-ORXT01006927-ORXT01006927.1-marine-metagenome-genome-assembly--contig:-NODE-6927-length-10324-cov-7.767151_pt1 | contig 10324 bp, 11 predicted proteins | sample MGYA00237868_ERZ511482 | MGnify/ENA metagenome assembly ERZ511482
CGGCCCAGGTCAGGCCCGAAGCCAGCGCGATCCAGTCGCCTGCGTTCTGCGGCAGCGGCAAGCCGGACTCGCCCGCGCCGAAGATCACGGCGATGCCGAACAGGCCGATCAGGACAGCCATCCAGCGTACCGGCGTGATGGCCTCGCCCAGTACGAGGCGGCCCAGCAGGAAGCCCCATATCGGCGTGAGATAGAACAGGAGGACCGCGCGCACGATCTCCGTATAGGGCAGGGACAGCGCGTAGAAACCGCAGGCGACCCCTGCCAGCACCCCGCCCAGCAATCCGCGCCAGTTGCGCGCGCGGATCTCCCCCCGGCGCAGCCAGTAGATGGGCAGGACCAGCAGGACGGGCATCACCGTGAAGGCCGCCGACGCCCATGCCCCGGGCAGGCCCGCCGCCTCCAATGCCCGGAGCGGTATCCAAAACAACCCGAAGGCGACCCCCGCATAGACCGCCGAGAGCATCGCGCCGCGCGTCCCCTCCAGCCGCATCGTTACAGCCCGACCATCGCGCGGATATCGGCGGGCGTGTGCCCCGCCGCGCGCAGGGTGGCGAGCGACCGCGCGTCGTCGCGCTTGGCCAGCCGCCGCCCCGCCTCGTCGCGGATCAGGTCGTGATGGCGGTATATCGGGGTCGGGCGTCCCGTCAGGGCCTGCAACACGCGATGGATGGGGGTGGCATCGAACAGGTCGTGCCCGCGCGTGATGTGGGTGATCTGCTGGAAGGCATCGTCGAGGACGACCGAGAGGTGATAGCTCGCGGGCACATCCTTGCGCGCCAGCACGATATCGCCGACCCCTTCGATCAGCGCGGGCATGTCGAGGGCGATCTTGCTCTTCTCACGGTTCGGCCCGCGCCCGATTTCCTTGAAATGCAGCTTGCGCACGACCCCCGCCCCGCCCAGCGACACCAGCGCTTTCCGCATGTCGAGCCGCAGCGCGTAATCGGTCCGCCCGAGCGCCGGATCGTCGAAGGAGCGGCCCCGGCAGGTGCCCGGATAGGCGGGCGGCCCTTCCGCCCCTTCCTGAGGCGCGCTCATCGCGGCGGCGATCTGCTTGCGGGTGCAGGTGCAGGGGTAGAGGAGACCGCGCTCGCGGAACTGGTCGAGCACCGCGCGGTAGGCATCGAACCGCTCCGACTGGCGCAAAGGCGGCTCGTCCCACTCGATGCCGAGCCATGCGAGGTCCTCGTAGATCGCGGTCTCATAGTCGGGGCGGCTGCGCACGGTATCGATATCCTCGATCCGCAGCAGGAACCGCCCGCCCCCCGCCCGCGCGGCATCATGCGCCAGCAGCGCCGAATACGCATGGCCGAGATGCAACGATCCGGTGGGGCTAGGCGCGAAACGCTCGACAGGACTGCTCATTCGCCGGAAGATAGGCGGGGGCGGGGAGGGCCACAATGCGAATTATCGAGACGAGGGGCGATCTGGCCGAGGGCATCGCGCATCTGGTCGCCGTCGAGCCGCGCTTCGCCCATGCGGTCGAGCGGGCAGGAATGCCGCCGTTGCGCCGCCGTCCGCCGGGTTTCGCCTCGCTGCTCAACATCATCGTGGGCCAGCAGGTCTCCGTCGCCGCCGCTGACGGGATATGGCGGCGCGTGGCCGGGGCGGGGGCCGATACGCCCGCGCGCGTGTTGGCGATGGATGATGACGAGTTGCGGGGCCTGGGCCTGTCGCGTCCCAAGGTCCGCTATGCCAGGGCGATCGCGGAGGCGATGAAGGACGGCTCGCTCGATCTCGACGCCTGCGCGACCCTGCCGGTGGATGAGGCGATGGCGATGCTGATGGCGGTGACGGGGATCGGAACGTGGACGGCGGAACTCTACCTGATGTTCTGCGTGGGCCGCGCCGATATCTTCGCCGACAAGGATCTCGCCTTGCAGGAAAGCGCGCGCCTCCTGTTCGATCTGGACGCGCGGCCCGACCCGAAAGCCCTGTCGGCCATGGCCGAACCGTGGTCGCCGTGGCGCGGGGTGGCGGCGCGGGTTCTATGGAGCTATTACCATGTCGCGAAGGGGCGCGAAGGCGTCGGATGACGAGACGGAGACGGGACGCATGACGATACTCGACGGGCCACGGGCCGAGGCGACATCGGGCGAGGCCAAGAGCCTCGTGATCCTGCTGCACGGCTACGGTGCCGACGGCAACGACCTGATCGGGCTGGCCGGTCCGCTGGGGGGCGCGCTGGCCGACACCGCCTTCGTCTCGCCCAATGCGCCCGAGCCGTGCACCGTGAATCCCATGGGCCGGCAGTGGTTCCCCATCAGCTATCTCGACGGCTCGACCGAGGCGGAGATGCGCGCGGGGGCCGAGCGGGCGGCGGTCGCGCTCGACGCCTTCATAGACGCGGAGATCGAGCGCAGCGGGTTGCCCGCGTCCAGGATCGCGCTGATGGGCTTTTCGCAGGGGACGATGATGGCGCTGCATGTCGGCTTGCGCCGGGCGGATGCGCTGGCCGGGATCGTCGGGTTCTCGGGTCGCCTGATCGAGCCGGAGCGCCTCGCGGACGATATCCGGTCCAGGCCACCCGTCCTGCTGATCCACGGCACGGCGGACGAGGTGGTCCCGTTCGAGTCGATGGAGCAGGCGCAGACGGGGCTGGGCGAGGCGGGCGTTTCCGTCGAGACGGTCGCGCGCCCCGGCCTCGGCCACGGCATCGACGAGCGCGGGATGGTCGCGGCGGCGCAGTTCCTGATGCAGCGGCTGTAACGCCGACGCCGATTGCGCGCGCGCCTGCATGGCGCTAAGAAAAAAAGGTTCCATCGCATCAGACGGGAAAGATCATGGCCAAGAAGACCTTCGACACCGCCGCCGCCGCCCTCGACGGCGTCCTGTTCGACGGCATGACGATTGCCGCCGGTGGCTTCGGTCTCTGCGGTATTCCCGAGAACGCGATTACCGCGATCCGCGATGCGGGGACCAGGGACCTGACGGTCTATTCCAACAATGCGGGGGTCGATGATTTCGGCCTCGGCGTCCTGTTGCAGACGCGGCAGGTCAGGAAGATGGTGTCGTCCTACGTGGGCGAGAACGCCGAGTTCATGCGCCAGTACCTCGCCGGGGAACTGGAGCTGGAGTTCAACCCGCAGGGGACGCTGGCCGAGCGGATGCGCGCGGGCGGGGCAGGCATTCCCGGGTTCTACACCAAGACGGGCGTTGGGACGCAGGTCGCGGAAGGCAAGGAACACAAGGATTTCGACGGCGCGACCTATATCCTGGAGCGCGGGATCGTCGCCGATCTGGCCATCGTGAAGGCGTGGAAGGGCGACGCGCAGGGCAATCTCGTCTATCGCAAGACGGCCCGCAACTTCAATCCGGTGGCGGCATCCTGCGGCAAGGTCACGATCGCCGAGGTCGAGGAGATCGTGCCGGTCGGCAGCCTCGACCCCGACATGATCCACACCCCCGGCATCTTCGTACAGCGCATCATTCAGGGCCAGCACGAGAAGCGCATCGAGCAACGCACCGTGCGGGCGGCCTGAGACGATGGAGGTGGCCGAGAGGAGCGACGACGCCAAGGAAATCCCCGAGAGCGTTTCGATGCAGGCGCTGCTGCGCCTGCCGTTCTCGATCGTCATTTCCGATTCCGAACTGGAGGACAATCCGCTCGTCTACGTCAATGCCGCGTTCGAGGCGATGACGGGATATCAGCGCGGCGCCGTCATCGGGCGCAACTGCCGTTTTCTGCAGGGCGACGACACGGACCCCCTGACCGTTCTCGCGATTCGCGAAGCCATCGCCGAGCGTGAGGAAATCACGGTCGAGATCACGAATTATCGCGCCGACGGCACCACGTTCCTCAACCGCCTCAGCATCTCGCCCCTCCTTCACGAGGAGGAGAGCGCGCGCTACTTCATGGGCGTGCAGGTCGAGGTGACCGAAGACGGCGACGGGTCGCGTACCAAGGCGATGGATGCGCTGGCCGAGATCCAGCACCGGGTGAAGAACCATCTTTCCATGCTCATCGGCCTCATCCGCATGCAGGCGCGCGATTCGACCGATGCGCCGTCCTTCGGCTCGCTCGCGCGCCGGGTCGAGAGCCTTCAGCTTCTCTACGAGGAGATGGAGGATGTCGAGAACGACGCCAGCATCGGGCTGGGCGCCTATATCAGCCGCATCGCCAACGCCATCGGCCATCTCGAAGGCCGCCCCGGCGTGCGCACCAATGTCGACGCCGACGCGATCGAGGTGCCGTTCGAATCGGCCCTGCGCATCGGGCTGGTCGTCTCCGAACTGCTGACGAATGCGATGCAGCACGCCTTTGAAGGGCGTGACAGCGGGCTAGTCGAGACGCGCCTGAAGGTAATGAGCGGCGGCGGCGTGCGGATACAGGTCTCCGACGACGGTGTCGGCATTCCGGACGGTGCAGAATGGCCTTCCGCCAGCAGCCAGGGCGGGCGCATCGTGCAGCAGCTCGTGAAGGGGCTGGAGGCCAGTCTCTCGGTATCGAACAATGCGAACGGCACGATCATCACTCTCGACATTCCGAACGTGAGGGGCTGAGGCCCGTCAGCCCCTACCCCGCTCCATACCGAACCAGCCATATCGAACCAGAAGGAGGGCCAGCATGCCCTGGGACCGCAACCAGATGGCCGAACGGGCCGCGCAGGAACTCGAAGACGGCTTCTACGTCAATCTCGGCATCGGGATTCCGACGCTGGTGTCGAACTACATCCCCGACGGGATCGACGTGACGCTGCAATCGGAAAACGGGATGCTCGGGATGGGTCCGTTCCCGACCGAGGAGGAGATCGACGCCGACCTCATCAACGCGGGCAAGCAGACGATCACCGAACTCGACCGCACGTCCTATTTCTCCTCCGCCGACAGCTTCGGGATGATCCGGGGCGGGCATATCAACCTGTCGATCCTCGGCGCGATGGAAGTGGCGGAGAACGGCGATCTCGCGAACTGGATGATCCCCGGCAAGCTGGTCAAGGGCATGGGCGGGGCGATGGACCTCGTCGCCGGGGTCGAGCGGGTCGTGGTCATCATGGACCACGCCAACAAGCACGGCGAGAGCAAGCTGCTGAAGGAATGCACCCTGCCGCTGACCGGTACGGCGGTGGTCGACCGGATCATCACCAATCTGGGCGTCTTCGACGTGGTCGAGGGCGGGCTGAAGGTGGTGGAACTGGCGCCCGGCGTGACCGACGAGGAGATGCGCGACAAGACCGAGGCGGCACTGGTCGGGTAGGGCCGTGCTCGCCGTCGCCGTCGAGAATCCGGCCACGCCGGACATCGTCGATCTGCTGGAAGCGCACCTGTCCCTGATGCGCTCGATCTCGCCGCCCGGCAGCGTGCATGCCCTCGATCTGGATGGCCTGTGCATGCCGGACATGACCTTCTGGTCCGTTCGGGACGGGGACGCGCTCGTCGGCTGCGGGGCGATAAAGGCGCTCGATGACGGCCATGGCGAGATCAAGTCGATGCACGTGCGCGAGACCGCTCGCGGGCGAGGGATCGCCGCGCTGCTGGTCGGCACGATCCTGGAGGAGGCACGGCGACGGGGGATGACGCGGCTGAGCCTGGAAACCGGCTCGACCGACCATTTCCTCCCCGCGCGCCGACTCTACGCCCGCTTCGGCTTCGTCGCCTGCGGCCCGTTCGCCGGTTACGCGCTCGACCCGCATTCGGCGTTCATGACGCGCGCGGTGCGATCCGCCGCTACAGCCCGCCCAACCCCGTGACCGGCTCCGGTACCGGGCGCGGCGGGCGGGGCGGCTCGCCCACGGCGACGAGTTCCTTGATGCGGAAGATCTCGCGCAGGCGTTCGTGCAGCTGGTCCAGCCGGTCGCGGTCGTCGAAATCGACGCAGCCGGAATTGAACGTCACGAAGGCGCGCACGTCGTTGTCGTCATCCACCCGGCTGAAATCCACCGTCGGCAGGCCGGTGATCGAGTTGGGGCAGTTATCCGCTTCGGTCGGCGTATAGAAGCGTTGCAGGCTGGGCAGGTCGTACCGTTCCAGCACCTCCACCGCCCGGCGGAACGAGTTGACGGGCAGCGTGCCGCCCGAGCGCCCCGGCGTGATGGTGTTCGCGCCCGCGTTCAGCGTGTAGCGGTCGTCCGGGCGCAGCGTCATGGTGTAGACGGGGCACAGTCCCGGACACTCCCCGGAGGCCAGCGTGATCGTGCCGGTCAGGGGTGGTTCCCTCGATTCCGGCGTCCCCGCGCTCGCGCAGGCGGACAGCGCCAGTATCGCGATCAGTCCCGTATGCCGCATGGCGTGTCTTCCTTTTCGTGTCGTTCGGTCCCGCACGGGTTCAGGCCCGCGCCCGTCGCCGCCTCCGCCCGCCTTCGCCGGTGGTGCCGGGCGGGGGCGAGGGGGGCGTGTCGGGCAGTCGTGCGATCTTGTTGAGGCGAGGATAAGGCGCCGTCTTGTGCGGCACCGCCATCGCCTCGATGAAATGGTCCTGGAACTTGGGGGCCAGCGCCGTCTCGATCTTCTCGACCTCGCGCACGACGCGCTCGATCTCGGTGCGCTTGCCCGCGTTGAGCAGGGCGATGCGCGCCCCCGTCCCCGCCGCATTGCCCGCCGAGCGCACATGCTCCACGTCGCAATCGGGGATCATGCCCAGCACCATCGCGTGCATGGGCGAGATATGCGCGCCGAAGGCCCCGGCCAGCGTGATGCGCTCGACCGAATCGATCTTCATCTCGTCCATCAGAAGCTGACACCCGGCATAGAGCGCGGCCTTGGCGAGCTGGATCGCGCGCACGTCGTTCTGCGTCACGACGATCTTCTGCGCGCCGTCATGGATCAGATAGGAGAACGTGCGCCCCTCGGCGAAGACGCGCCCGGTCTTCTCGGACAGCGCCCCGCGCACCACGCCGTCGATATCGATCACGTCGGCGAGGCGCATCTCGGCGATCGCCTCGATGATGCCCGAGCCTGCGATCCCCGTGACGCCGATATTATGCGTCGCCGCCGCGAAGCCCGGATCGTCGGACCACAGATCGCAGCCGATGACCTTGAAGCGCGGCTCCTTGGTGTCGGGGTCGATGCGCATCCGCTCGATGGCTCCGGGCGCGGCGCGCTGGCCGCAACTGATCTGCGCCCCCTCGAAGGCCGGGCCGGTGGGCGAGGAGCAGGCGAGCAGCTTCTCGCGGTTGCCCAGCACGATCTCGGCATTCGTGCCCACATCGACGATCAGGGTCATCTCGTCGGAATCGTAGGGTTCCTCGGACAATATCACCGCCGCCGCATCCGCCCCCACATGCCCGGCGATGCAGGGCAGGGTGTAGACGCGCGCATCGGGATGCGTGTTCGTCACGTCCAGTTCCCGCGCCCAGAACGTCATCCCCTCGCCCGCCGCCAGCGCGAAGGGCGCGCCGCCGAGTTCCACCGGGTCGATGCCGAGCAGCAGGTGGTGCATGATCGGGTTGCCGACGAAGGTGCATTCGAGGATGTCGTCGGTCGAGATCATCGCCTGCGCCGCGACCTGCCCGAGCAGGGCATTGATCGCCTCGCGCACGGCCTCGGTCATCTGCGCCGCGCCCTCGGGGTTCATCATCGAATAGGACACGCGGCTCATCAGGTCTTCGCCGAAGCGGATCTGCGGGTTCATCAGGCCCGAACTCGCCACCGTCGCCCCGGTGCGCAGATCCGAGAGGTGGCAGGCAACGGTCGTGGACCCGATATCGAAGGCCGCGCCGTAGATCGTCCCCTCGTAGAACCCCGGCCAGACGTTGACGATGCGCCCCTGCGAGCGGATGCGCCCGAAATGGACGGCGCAGGTCACGCACCACTTGCCCTCGCGCAGGGCGGGTTGCAGCTTCTGCATGATGCCGAGATCGCCGATCAGGTCGGCGAGGTCCCATTGCGCCCTGAGCGCTTCCTTCAGCCGCTCCATATCGGATGACGGGTCGTGCATGTCCGGCTCGCGCACCTCGACGTAGTAGAGGAGCGTGCTGGGGTCGAGTTCGATGTGCCGGTCGTCGGCATCCTTGCGCACGACCTGCTTGTGAAGCTGGCTTTCGGGCGGCACGTCGATGACGATATCTCCCTCGACCTTTGCCTGACACCCGAGGCGCCGCCCCTTCTTCAGGCCGCGCTTCTCCTCGTAGCGGGCCTCCACCTTGTTCCATTCCGACAGCGACCCCTCGCGGGACGTGACGCCGTGCTTGGAGAACTCGCCGTAGGAGGGCGTGATCTGGCAGCGCGAACAGATGCCGCGCCCGCCGCAGACCGAGTCGAGGTCGACGCCCAGTTCGCGCGCCGCCTGAAGCACCGGCGTGCCGGGGGCGAAGCGTCCGCGCTTGCCCGACGGCGTGAAGACGACGAGGGGGTGGGAGGCGTTTCCGTCGGCCATGGGAACTCCGCGCATTGGTCATCGTTCTGTTTCATGGCAGGATGTACGGCACGCGCCGCGCGCCGACTACCCGTTTCGACCCGGTTTGCGCCGAAAACGACATGCAACGAATGAAGAGTATCCCGATGGACGGCAAGACCTTTCCTTCCCGACGCGCGGTGATCGGCGGAGTTGCCGCAGTGGCGGGCGTCGCCCGTGCAGGTGCAGCCCTTGGCGCGTCCGACGCGCTCCGCACCCTGCCGCGCATCGGGATGGGCACCTGGATCACCTTCGACGTCGGCAGGGATGCGGCGGCGCGCGATGCCCGGGCCGACGTGCTGCGCGCGTTCTTCGAGGAGGGCGGGAGGATGGTCGATTCGTCGCCCATGTACGGCTCGGCCGAGGACGTGATGGGCCATTGCCTCGACCGGGCGGGCCGCGACAGGGTCTTCGCCGCGAGCAAGGTCTGGATCCCGAGCGTCGGTTTCGGCCCCGAACAGATAGCCGCCTCGCGCGCGCTCTGGGGGGTCGAGCGGTTCGACCTGATGCAGGTGCATAACCTCCTGTCCTACGAGGGCCATATCGAGACATTGCGCGCGATGAAGGCCGACGGGGCGGTGGGCGCCATCGGCGTCACCACGTCGCACGGGCGGCGCCACGAGAGGCTCGCGCGGATCATCGAAGCGGACGACACGCTCGACAGCGTGCAACTCACCTACAATATCCTCGACCGCGAGGCCGAGGCGCGGCTGCTGCCGATGCTGGCCGAGCGCGGGCGGACGGTCATCGTCAACCGCCCTTTCCGGCGCGGGGCGATCATCGAGAACCTGCGCGGTCGGCCCCTGCCCGGATTTGCCGCCGAGATCGGCGTGGAAACTTGGTCGCAATATCTGCTCAAGTGGATCCTGTCGCACCCCGCCGCCCCCATCGCAATCCCCGCCACGTCGAGCGTCCCGCACATGCGCGAGAACATGGCGGCGATGCGCGGCCCGATGCCCGATGCGGCGATGCGCGCGCGGATGGCCGATCATGTGCGCGCGTTGTGACGATGCGTGAAGGGGGCGCTCCATGAGGCGGACGGTGCTGCGCTTTTTCGGTCTTTCGTCTTTTGCGATCACCGTGGTCGTCGCGCTGGCCGACCTCGCCGCATCGTCGGGACAGACCGCCACGATCTTCCGCACGCTCGGCGCGCAATGGCTGTCCTTCGACGAGGCGAGTCTGAACGGGCTGTACGGCTGGCTCACCTCCGCCGGTCCCTCGATGCTGTGGGGCGGATTGCTTCTCCCCATCCTGTCGCAGCCGGGAATCGTCGTTTTCGGTTGTCTTGCCGCCTTCTTTCTTGCATTGGCGTTCCTGTTTCCGGGCCGGGAGCGGCACAGGAGGTGGAACGATGACGACCCCAGATATGACGACCCTCGACACGATCGAAGAGGCCATCGAAGCGATTGCACGCGGTGACTGCGTCGTGGTCGTGGATGACGAGGATCGCGAGAACGAGGGCGACCTCGTCATGGCCGCGTCGAAGGTGTCAAAGGAATCGATGGCGTTCATCATCCGCGCGGGCGGCCTCGTCTGCGCCCCCGTCACGGCATCGGAGGCGCGGCGCCTGAAGCTCGAACCCATGGCGCGGGAGAACGACGCGCCGCTCGCCACCGCCTTCACCGTCTCCATCGACTACCGCGAGGACCTGACGACCGGCATCTCCGCCGCCGAACGCGCCTCCACCGTCCGGGCGCTGGCCAACAACAACGTGCAGGCCGAGGATTTCGTGCGCCCCGGCCACATCTTTCCGCTGGTGGCCAAGGATGGCGGCGTTCTCATGCGCTCGGGCCATACCGAGGCCGCCGTCGATCTGGCGCGCCTCGCCGGAGAACCGCCCGTCGGCGTCATCTGCGAGATTCTGGGCGAGGATGGCGAGACGCTGAAGGGCGAGCCGCTCTTCGCCTATGCGCGCGAGAACGGGCTGAAGGTCGTCTCCATCGCCGACCTGATCCACTATCGCCAGCAGCGCGAGACCCTCGTCTCCCG
>ENA-ORXT01006928-ORXT01006928.1-marine-metagenome-genome-assembly--contig:-NODE-6928-length-10322-cov-8.819424_pt1 | contig 10322 bp, 13 predicted proteins | sample MGYA00237868_ERZ511482 | MGnify/ENA metagenome assembly ERZ511482
CCCCCCCCCGCCCCGCCTCGCCCCACCACCCCCCTCCCTACCCCACTCCGCCCTCCCCCGTCCCGGCCCGCCCCGCCCCGCCCCGCCCCGCCTCGCCCCGCCCCGCCGCGCCCCGCCGCGCCAAACCCGACCCCGCCCGGCAGCGCACCGCCCCGCCCTGCTCCGCGCCGCCCCACCCTGCCCAACCCCGCCCCACCCCGCCCTGCCACGCCCCCCCTACCCCGCTCGACCCGGCTGTGCCCCACCCTGCCTAGTCCTGCTCTGCCCCCCCCACCAAGCCCCGCCTCGTTCCGCTGCGCGCCGCCTCTGCAGATGCCCACGCGACGGGAAACTCTTGTCAGGTGCAACAGGGCTGCGTTCTTGTAGTCACGCGGACCACGCGTGAAGGAATCGGCCGTGCGCAGTTTCACATGACATTGGTGGGAACTTGCCATGTGAAACCAGCTCAGCAAATGAAACAATGAGGATCCTTCAGCCCGCGCTGTGGTGAGAGCACCACAGACCACCGTGAGACGCCCACGAGGCAGCCGGATGCGTGCCAGACACAGACACCAGCCGCCAGACACGCCGAAAGACCCTACCCAGACACAGACAAGCCCCTCAACAGGGGGCATGTCAGGGGCGCAGTGAGTGTGTCAAGGGCATATGACGAGCGAGATACAGCCCAGATCGCAGATACTACGGAAGCGCGGCCCTCGGAACCTCCTGAAAAAGCATGTCAGACAACTGCTGGCAGCCACAGCTCCAGCAGCCATGAATATCAGACCTACCACCTGGCCCTGGCGGGCATGCCGATATCATGCAAAACAGGCCATTCGGGTGCATCTGCGCACACGCAGCCTGTGGGCGCCTTCGAGGGCGGCGGTTTGCGAGGGAATGAGCCTGAAATGGGGGCCCAGAATTGGCGCTCGAATAATCGTCGGCCCGCATTTGCCGCAGGGGCCACTGTGGGCCACACCCCCCAATTCAGCACCGCCACCAGCGTGCACGCACCCTGTAAGCGCCCGGCACGCGCCCGGTTTGGGCGCGCACCGGCCGAAATTGGGGGCCCAGATTTGGCGCGCCAATAATCGTCGGCCCACATTTGCCGCGAGCGCCACTGTGGTCCACACCTCCCAATTCAGCCCCGCCACCTGCGTGCACGCACTCTGTGGGCGCCCTGAACGCGCCCGGTTTGGGCGCGCACCGTCCGAAAATGGGGTTCAGAATTGGCGCGCCAATAATTGTCGGCCCGCATTGGACGCGGGGGCCACTGTGGTCCACACCCCCCAATTCAGCCCCGCCACCTGCGTGCACGCACCCTGTGGGGGCCCTGCAGGCATGGGGTTTGCGCCCGCGCCGGCTGGAATCAGGGGCCCGAAATGTCGGGGCTCTTAATCTCGGGCCCGTCCATTCCGTGGGAGCCACTGTGGTCCACACCCCCTAATTCGGCCCCGCCACCTGCGTGCACGCACCCTGTGGGCGCCCTGCACGCGCCCGGTTTGGGCGCGCACCGTCCCAAAACAGGGGGCCCAGAATTGGCGCGCCAATAATCGTCGGCCCGCATTTGACGCGGGGGCCACTGTGGTCTACACCCCCCCATTCGGCCGCGGCACCAGGGTGCATGCACCCTCTGGGCGCCATCTTCCCTATTCGGGACATCCTGATCGAAACACGATCGAAAACGCCCGATGCGCATCTCACGCATCATCCCCCCCTTTGGATGCGGTTTTCGATTCACATCGACTTGCGCATCCAAACGGCCTCAGGATGCGGGCCCATTTTTGGGCTCGCTGATGCGTCAGGTTCGACTCAGTGGTTGAGCGCCTGTTTTTCAGGCCTGCACGGTCGCGGAGACGCTCAATTTTGTCCGCGCTGGACCCGTCGCCGCTCTCTGCAGAAGGGTTTGAGCGCGGCGCAGCGGCGGTCAACGCATTGACCAATGAAACGTTGCTGACGGCAGAATTTCAGCCGATCGCATACCGCCTGCAAGCCGGTGCGCCGGTACGCCGACTGCTCGCGTCGCAGCCGCCTGGGTCCTTTTCCTTGCAATTTTCCCTCCTGACTCTAAAATGGTCTCGTTTGGCCGAATTGACATTGGTCGTATCGAGAAGCGATCAACTGATGTGCATCGCCCAGCGCATGGGGTGCTCATCGAAACCGGCCTTTGATGCGGCAAAAACGCAGGTGTCATGCGAATCGAAATGGCATTCTCGATTCGCTTGTCCCAAATAGAGACGATGCACGCGCCCGGAATGCGCACGTCCCGGTTCAAATTGGGCGTGCTGATTGTCGATCGGCATTCATCGGTGGCGTGCTGAGTCAGTGGAGGCCACTGTGGGCCACACTCCACCAGATTACGAGTGCATCTACCGGCCCTGCGTGCACGCGCCCTGTGGACGCCCCCCCCGATCACGGCCGTTTTGACCGGTCGCATTGCGACCGGCTCGGCCAGCGTCGTCAGTGCCCATCGCAGCCGGCGTCGTCTCCGTCGCCGTCACCGTCGCGGCTGTCCTCCCCGGAGCCATGAGCCTCTGCGGTTGGCTCCGCTTCTTCGCTGGCTGCTGCCCCCCGCCCCATCCCCGCTCCTCGCGGGCTCCCCACTCTTGTTCGTGTGTGGCCGGCCGCGCTGTTGCCGCCTTCTCTTCGAGAGCTTCACTGCGGGAGTCAACTCCCGGTGCACTGTGCGCCGGTGCTCGCCCCTGCTCCGTGCTGTTGCTTTTGAGATGTTGGATTGAGATTTCTACCCGCTGCTGTCACCATCGGCAAGTCCGGCGCGCCCGGTGGGCGCAAACGTCGCCTCCATGCGCCGGTGAGTGCCTCGTACCTCGGCGGCCGGGCGGCTGACCGTGTCCTGTTCCAGCACCTCTCGTATTTGCCGCCTTCATCCCTCGGCACCGCAGCGGAAGTTGTCGTCCCGAGCTCCAACTGCCGGTCTGTTGACGTCACGTGGGACGCTCGCGTGCGTGACGGCGGTCGGCGTCACGGTCAAGCTGGTCCGACTGCATCCGTCAAAAGTGATGCCGGCGTTGGAAGTGGCAAGTCACGACATGTCAAGCGGGCGCGAACTCGTGGTCCTCGTCTTCCTCCTGCTTTTGATGGCGACGCTGGGTGCGTCGATGAGGAGCACGCCCCTCCTCGTGTCGTCGTCTCTCGTGGCCAGTGTGCTCAAGCGGTGAGCAGGGAGGCATTGGATGCTCTCTCCTCCTGCTTGCGCCGGGCTTGTGGGCTCCCGTCGACCACACGTGTCGGCAAGGGGAAGACGGTGGTGAGCGCTACTCTGGTCGGCGACCCGGACTCGCGCTCACGCGTCATCCTCCTTCGACTGGGGACGGGCAAGCATGAGAAAGCCGTCCTCTGGGTCTCTAACCGTGGTGGCGTGTTGTTGTTGTGTTTTCCCGGCACGCAGAACGCGCTCTTCCTTTCCATCTCCTCCCGCAGCTCCGTCTGCAAGCTCACCACGGCGTTGCGGTCCTGTTTGTCGACGGCTGGCATCCCGGTGGTAACGTTTTTGAGGCGCATGCACCTTGGTGCGGCCCCCAAGGGCTTTTTGCGACGGCAACCGCCCGGGCCGTCGACGTGGCTTGTCCTCTTCCGGTCGGTGTATTTGCTCGTGTCGTTTACGGGGGCCAATTTGGCCACTTGTATCGCCTTCAGCTGCCGTCGGTTTCGAGCGAGATGTGGGCATGTCAACCTGGCGCGACCATTTAACAACGAGCACCGGTCGGACATGGAGTCGTTCGCCAGGGAGCGGACGGCCTCGCCGCTCAACTCGGTACCCACCGGCGACGTCACGGACCCCCCAGCCGGTTTGCCGGAAGATGACGCGGGCATCGAGATGGAGCCTGGCGACACGGTGCGCGAAAGGGCGGACGCGGCTGAGGCCACGGTGTCCTCCCGCGTGCGTCGTAACCTGCTTCCATGTCTTGGTGAGATTGCTGCCGGTGAAGTATGGGCTCGCACCGCGGACTGGAAGCCTATGTATGCTATGCGAGCTTCCCGCAATGGGACCGGGCGCGCCAACGACCTGCAAGGGGCTAGCCGCCTGTTTGAGATGTGCATCAAGGGCGGGCTTGTCAACGATGCCCGCTTGGTGCACGTCGAGCCGTATTGCGGTAGCTGCGGGTGCGAACGGGACGAGAGGCACGTCGTGACGAAGGAGCCGGCTGTTCTCTACACGCACCATCCATCGGCGCCGACTATGAGGGTAAGTCACTTGTCTCTTCGCTTTTCGATGCTCGCTCTCACTTTACGCGGGTGGTACTCGCTTCGGTGGTGACTCCTTTCTTCGGGCTCTTTCTGACATTCTTGGTCTGGCCCTGTTGCTCGCTCTCGCTGCATCATTCTTTCTGTTTTTTCTTTCCTAAAATGCTCATCGGCCACTGTACGTGCGACTGCAAACGCCGGGTCGAGTATGACGGCAGTCACGACGCGCTCTGTTGTGTGAGACGGCGGGACAAGACGCGGCGCTGGGTGCTGCTCACCCGCGCTTTGCCTGACAAACTTTACTCCTTCATCATCTCGGCGAGCTCGACCTACACGGCCGCCACTCGCCACCTCTCGGTGGACATGCTCTCGTTTTCGATCTGGCGGCAGGACGTGGTTAAGATTGGCACCGACATGCTGCGGACGTTCGTTGTCCCCCCCGAGGCTGCGTGCTGCCCGCTTTGCGGTCTCAACCCGGAAATCATCGTCATTGACGGGCAAGCCCTGGGATGCACCGACCCTGCCGACGTCAACCCCGAGCGGCTCGAAGAGGAGGTGCCGGTGCTAGACATCCAAGCCTCGGCGCTTTGCGTCATCCAGTCGCCCCCGCTGCGCGTGGCGATCGCCAAGGTGCTCGAGTCCTTCGCGCCCCTCACTGGTCCGCAGACGGAGCTGCTGCGCAGCTGGCGCCAGACCATTGACATCAATGACCGAGCGTCGGTCGAGACGGCGGCTGCCCGCTTCTTTTTCCATTTTTTTTCCGTTCGACGATCGCAGCACTGACGGCAGTGTCGAGAAGGCCGCGTCGCTGCGGGGTTCTTCTATATCCAAGGCTCATGCTGCTGGGAAGGCGGGAGAGGCGGCTCTGGCGAGCACCGGCCTAGAAGCCAAGCTGCGCACGGACGGTGATTGCAACTTGACCCTTGGCGGGAAAGGGGCCCCGGCCAAGTTTCCAAGCGACGTGTGGCGTGAGCGGGTTGGCCATTGCGCTCCGGACTTTGCTGCCTACTCCAAGACGGACGACAGCGCGTGGCTCCACATCCGACCTTTCCTTCAGGCCTTCTTGGGCGAGACCGTGTCGGGTATGTTCAACGGCCACGACGAGAAGGCATCTCGCCTCCTGGAGAAGTGCTTGCGGCTGCAGGCGGTGGGCATGTGGCGCGACGTGTCGGAGGCCGTCGACGGCATTGGGTTGCTGACAAACTTTCTCGGCTGGTTCGCCACCGCCATTGATGCCAACGAGCCATTCCGGCACTCCATCGGGACCGTGTTGCTCTGCGCCGTCTACATGGAAGAGGCGGTCGACAAGCTCTTTTCTGCCGCAGCCAGCAAGAAGGAGACGATCGACAGCGGATGAGTGAACGGCGAGTATTGCCGCAAGTGGGGTGGCAAGCAGACGGCGGCGGACTACCAGCGGTGGCGGGCCTCCAAGGTGCAGGACGGGGCGGGCATCATGGACGACCCATTGGTCTGCTTCGAGTCCTTCCCTGGACTTGACCGCGTACGGCCAGGCATCAAGGATTCGGAGGCGCTCAAGCGGCGCGTCGGGTACAAGGGAAAGGACCGCCACGCTGCGGATGTCAAAGGAGACGGGGACGCCTGTAACAAGGCGTTTTTAATCAAATGCGGTCTCACGCAAGGTGTGGATAACGTTGTGTGCCCTCATGTGATTACTCTCGGCTTTTGTTGTCTCTTTCGTGCTGAGAGTGTGGGCGAGGCGCTGTCGATTGTCCTGGAGCGCTTCCCCTGTCTCCCCAAAGTGATTTTCTACGAAGTTGCTTGTAAGCTGGACAAGAATGCTCTCCGTCGCGTCCGCCCTTTCCTGCTTGCGCACGGCGTTCGCTGCATCCTGGACCGCCCTCACTCCATCACGCACACCTGCTCGCCAATCTACATGCCGGACAAGAGACTGGGGTCGACCGCAGGAATGGCTACCCAGGCCGCTGAGGTGTCGCACTCGATTGCCGTCGCCAACCAGACAAGCCTCGCCTACATGGCGGCGAGGACGTAGATGGCGCACAAGATGGTGCACGTGGCGATGATGAACATCCGCAAGCTCCAGCGCATGGAGTCGACCAACACGAAGGGGGAGATCGACCACGTCGCCCTCGCGCCCTTCTTCCACAGTCAACTTGTGCGGGGCTGTCAGCGCGGCTCTGCGTGCCAGTGCCAGGCGTCCATTGTGGCCACCGGCGCGAGAGAGACGGAAGCGGCTTTGCACCACCAGCTTGACGGAACTGGCAGCACGGACGACCGCCTTGTGGCCGAGCCGCAGCCGGTGGAGGCCGCCCAGGGGCCATTGGAGGACGCGGGAGGGGCCGTGGAGGATACCGACGGGCCGGTGGACGAGACCAATGGGCAGGAGCACGTGGCGGTCGACGCGAAGTGCGACGAGGAGGCCGCGGGCGACCACTCCGACGGCGACGCGGCTCCTATCTCCCATCCCGACATTCCCGTGCAGGACGTGTTGCTCGACGGCAGCAAGCTCGTCAACCTCGCGCCTTTGAGCACCGTCCCGCTTGCGGATGCGGTCGCGTCCATGCTGGACTCGCTTTTGGATGGCCGTGCGCCGTCTGCTCACGTACGGCCACTGAACAATGCCAAAATTCGGCTCACGGGGGCCGACTTCCGCCTGTTTGAGGCCGAGAATTGGTTGAATGACTCCACCATGAACTCCCAAGTCGCTCTGATCAACTGGCGGGCGCTGCAGGTGGCGTCAATGCGAGCTGCAGGGCTTCCGGCGGCGACAAGTCTGCCCCGCTCGTTCATTTTCAACACCTACTTTTTTTCTCGATTGCACGAGCGTGTGGGGCGCTACGACTACGCCGAGGTGCGCCGGTGGGGCTTGAAGAACGAGTTGGACATTGCCTCCGTCAACCGCATCCTCATCCCGGTTAACGTGAACAACCTGCACTGGGTATTGGTGATGGTCGACGTCGAGCACCGTAGCTTGCTGTTCTTTGACTCGCTCGTCGGAAGGGCTACGTCGAGTCTCGCCACGGTACGGCAGTGGTTGCCGGACGAGGTCGGGTCTCGTTTGGGGAGTGACGCAGCCGAGGCTTGGGACATTCGGGCATGGCCGGGCGTCGTTGACCTGGGTCTACCAAGACGAGCTGTCCGAGGTAGCTGTGGGGTGTTTGTTATGGCCGCCGCCGATTGCTTTGCACTTGGTGTGCCGCTTTGTTTTTCCCAACGCGACATCCCTGCACTGCGACAGCGGATGGGGGTGGCGTTGTTTGTCGACAGTTTGACAATCGTAGAAGGCTGTGCCCTCCTTCCCGACGACGGCGACGACAATGTCGCCGCCGGGGAGCGGTAGGGGGAGTGGTTGATGACGCCGGGCACGGTCGAAGATGCATGGGAGCTTGATGAGTAGCCGCGTGCGCTTGGGACCTCTCGTTTTCAGTTTTTTGTATCTCCACACCGGTCTGCTCTGCATGTGTGCCGCCTGTCTGGCTACTATATAAAGACACAGCTCGTACCGCTTTGTATATACTCACCAAAATGCAAGCCTCCCGCCTCCCCAGTCGCCCAGACCTTTAATTCACGCAGAACATTGGGCTGCCCCCGCCACTGGGCTTTGCTGTGCCCCTACAAGTGCATGCATTCCCCACCAGCCGCTGTACACACCGTACGAGCCTGCCAGTGGAATTCACGCCTCGCGTTGATAGCCATTGCTTGGCGACAAGCGAGGAACCCAATGGACTCTGGTTGTGGCCAGTGCCCGGCGCAACCGAAATAGCGGGAGGAAGCGAGCTGGCCGAGGTCCGGAGGGGGGCATGAGGTGACGCCGAAAGTGGTCGGGACCGAGGCAGCGTGTGACCACGGACGCAGGTCAGTCTGAAAGAGGGACTGCTCGTCGTTTATGGAGCAACGTTTGGTGGGCAGGTCTAGGGGCCGTAGGTCAGGCAGGATGCGCTGGTAAGTGACCACCGGAAGGCGGGCAATGCTGGCGACAGACGATGTTGAGGATGAGGATACCGAGACATGCGTGGGTGCTACGGCGGTGTTACGCGGAGACCTGATCAGGGCGGATGGAGTGTGAAGACCACAGATACCGCTGGATTTATAACCTGGTGCAGGCTTTGCTTCTTCTCTGGCAGATGTGCCCAGCCTGCAGCAGGGCATGTCTGTCGCAGTGACTGTGGTCAGAGTGACAGCCTGGTCATGACTACATCAGAGCAGGTTCTATTAAGCAGAGGCCGACGGCCAACAGCCTGTCTTCTTCCGCCGCACGCATGGCCGAGAGGCGCATATGAATGGTTCAGACATGTGCCATTGGCGCCAGCACTGTGGAGGAGCTCGACTGGTAAGAGCGGACTCTCAACGACGCGTGAAACATGACCCGGCGGCGCTTGGGTTACCGACCCGAGTGGACATGGTTGCACTCTTGGACTGAACCAGAAAGCGAGAACCGACGCCGAGCGGGGGTACTCGCCCAAGCATCACCGTTCCAGGCCAAAATTCGTCTCTATGTACCGCACCTTTGGTTGGCTGGCGTGAGATAAAGCATGCACCTCCTTGTGTATACTGGCTAGCTGCGAGCCCCCGACCGCCCGAGTCTCCCCGGAGCCACGTACCAATCTGAAGGCGGCGGCGACGCCGCCACAAACGGGGTGTGTGGCGACGGCGCACATCCACAGGAGTGGGAAATGAACCGCAAGCCAGGCACCTCAGAGCCGATGACGGTGGCCAGACCGCGCAAAAGGAGAATTGCCAAGAGAGGGGGTTGGGGAGGCGCCGCCCAGCCCGCCGATTTGGAAGGGCGGGAAGTAGAAGGGGGAGGCCAACCCCCTTCCATTGGGTCCCAGTGCGAGAACACGGGTTCGACCCCACCGCCCCCCAAGATGGCTGCAGTGAGGGAAAATCGGATCGTCCCCCCCACCCTCCAGATGGCTGCAGTGCGGGACATATGGATCAGCCACACCCCCCAAGAGATGCCTTCTGTGCGACAAATCGGGGTCGTCCCAAACCCCCAATAACGGAGCCGCAGAACAGGGTGACAATGCACACAACCGACGATCCAACTTCGAGCCGCCAAAAACACTTCCCGATGGCCGACCCACTGATTAGCTCTTGGTGCGTGGACCAAATGATAAACACCAATTGGACAACATGACGAACGCCTTAACTTCGAAAAGCGGGAGGTGACTGCATATTGGCGACGACATTGACGCTAGACATGCTCGAAGTCCCCCTCACAGACGACACAATCGTATCAAAACGTTTCGACCAAACAAAACAAACCTCAGATATGGGCCATGTGGAAAACACGCCAGTGGGCATCCACTGAAGCTAGAGTTGTAACCCTTGACATCGGCTGTTCAGAGATTGTCAATTGAATGACGAATATAGAAATCGCAAACGCGTGAGTGGCAGTCCCTCTCAGCGCGGGCCCACCCGCATCGGGAAGACCACCTGTTCTCGAAAAAAATCGTCAAAGGGGGCCCGCGTTGCCATCTTGCAGGGGGACAGGTCCAACTCCATGTCACGAATAGGATTATAATGACCTTCTTGAAAGTTGCGCCTGGCCACAGTTAGTTCTTAGTTTTGGATGATGCGCAGAATATTGCGGCACTGTTGTATTTGCTTGCGTTCTGGCGTGGCTCTGCGCATGCCTCCCGGCAATCGGTTCTGTTCAACCGGTTTTATGGCACATTTGGGACACAAGCGTCACGTTGGCAGCCCGCGTCGGCCGTCCTGGTTGAGCAGGAAGGCGGGAGTTATCATCAAAACAGCCGGTGGCAGCCCGCGTCGGCCGTCCTGGTTGAGCAGGAAGGCGGGAGTTATCATCAAAACAGCCGGTGGCCGCCGGTTCAGATATGGAGGCCGTAAATGGCAGCTCTTACATTTTCCGTGCGATGGCAGTTTTTCTCCGCTATTTTGAACCATGTCATCTTCTTCAATTTATCGATTGGGATGTCTGAATGTTTAATCCATATTGCGTTTTCTTCGGAGGACATATCACTCGTAGCCCCCATCCCGAAAGAGGGCGGGCTTTTTGTGGTTTGTTAGGGCTGACGTCTGAACTGTGCCATCTGGCGGGTGTTCTCCCCCGGCCCTAAGAGCACACCCAACAACGTCTCCCCCAAGTTCTGAAACCCCAAACGGAATATGCCACGTTTGCTTACGTGGAG
>ENA-ORXT01006929-ORXT01006929.1-marine-metagenome-genome-assembly--contig:-NODE-6929-length-10320-cov-3.289466_pt1 | contig 10320 bp, 2 predicted proteins | sample MGYA00237868_ERZ511482 | MGnify/ENA metagenome assembly ERZ511482
AACATCCTGTATATCAGCGTTTTACGACATATTTCCAGCCAGCGGTAGCTCAACATTATCATTATGCATGGATTACTAAGGTTTTTTTAACAGCTAAAAAATCAGAACCAAGGAAGCGTTAAAAATCATCTCGACGTATAGGTCGGTGTAAACGATGGAACCAACCAACATAAATAACTACCCATCGCCAAGTCATAATCACTGATAAAAACTAAAATGATGAAAAAATTTCTTAACCTGATCGTAAGCTGCAGCCTCCTGATAATGGTGGCAATAAGCACTACATCAGCTAATGGAGGACCTGAAAACTTCTGCTTTGATGCAGATGTTCCAGTGGCTCAGGATAACTTGTCGGCTATGTGCCTGACAGCTCCAGTGCTTTTCTGCCCCCCGACCTATCTAGGTTGTCCTTCTGATGATGTGAATCCGTCTAACACCGGCTTTCCCATTGCCATGCCTGGAGATTCTAATTGTCCTACACCTGTCGTAAGTTTTTCAGACGTGGTCATCAGCAACACGAGCTGTCTGAAGATCATACACAGAACGTGGGAAGCCAGCTACCCTCCTGGAGGAGCAAGCATCAAACTACATTCCACTTGCCAGCAGACCTTATACCTTGAGGATGACCAGGCACCCTCTATCACTAACTGTCCCGCTGACTTGACCCTGGATCTATCTGTCAATTGCGACAGCTCGGCTATTTGGTCTCTGCCAGTTGCAGATGATTTATGTGGAATACAATACTTTATAACAACACATTTCAGTGGTGCCACCTTTTCTCAAGGAACAACCCCTGTAACTTATACTGCAGCAGATTTTTGTGGAAATGAGACAACTTGCAATTTCAGTGTGACTGTGACAGGTAGCTGTTGCGATGCACCGACACTCAGTTGTCCTGCCGATATCACGATCTGCCCTCTAGCGGATTCCAGCCCAGCAAGTACGGGATTTGCGACTGCTTCCATGGGCAGCTCGAACTGTGGTACGCCAGTTGTGACCTCTAATGATGTAACTATATCTTCAGGCCCATGTAATGGTGCCTTCATAATAGAAAGAACCTGGACTGCAACTGACCCTAATACTAATAGTAATGTCAGCTGTACACAGCTGATTACCGCTGTAGATAACAACAACCCGATAATTACTAATGGACCGAGTGCCATTACATTGACCGGTACAGGAAATAATTGCACTGCTGTTGCCACTTGGGGAGAACCGACAGTATCAGATAATTGTGCAGCAATGTTATCATCAACTCATGCCAGTGGTACAACCTTCACTGAAGGAATGACCACAGTTACCTATACTGCAGTAGATAATTGTGGTAATCAGGCAACTTATAGTTTCAATGTGACTGTAGTATGTGTCTGTAATACGGCACCTGTACTAACGTGTCCTGCTGATGTGACAGCTTGTCCTGGCAGTACAACGACACCTTCTGTCACAGGCGTGGCATCAGCTGTTGCTGGTGACCCGAGTTGCGGAGCACCAGGAATAAACTTTACAGATGTCACCACTAATGGAAATGGAACTTGCGGTGAGCTTACAATAGCTAGAACTTGGACTGCAACAGTCACGAATAATAATTCATTGACAACTAGTTGCGTGCAGCAAATCAGCCTCGTAGATGTGAATGCACCGACTATAACCAATACACCTCAGAACATCACATTGACTGGTAATGGTGCTAACTGTGCGGCAGTTGCCACTTGGATGCTTCCGTCCGCAACAGATGGATGCAGCACAACTAATCTGAGTGCCACTCACAATAGTGGCAGCACCTTTACACAAGGAACGACAACAGTAATATATACAGCTCAAGATGCTTGTGGCAATCAATCCACGACCAGCTTTACAGTAACAATAAATTGTTCTTGTAGCCAACCACCAGTCATCTCTTGCCCAGTAAATCATACGGCATGCCCTGAGTCAGGAACTGATCCTACAGTAACGGGTGCGGCAACAGCGGTAGCAGGAGATGCAAGTTGTGGAGCACCAGTCGTAACCTATAATGATGTAACTGTTTCTAGTGGGCCTTGTTCTTCTGAATTGGTTCTGGATAGAACTTGGACAGCTAGTTATACTAATTCTAATCTTACTGCATCTTGTGTCCAAACCATCTCACTTGAAGTTGATGGCAATGGACCGGTGCTTACTAATATACCAGCAGACATAACTGTACATGGTAATGGTACTAACTGTGCAGTTCTAGTAAAATGGAGCGAACCTACGGCCACTGTTTCTTGTGGTACAGCGACTGTAAGTTCTAACTTTTCCAGTGGAACATCTTTCCCCGAAGGCTTGACCAATATAATATACACGGCAGTCGATGATTGTGGTAATTCTGTAATTGCCACTTTCAATGTTACTGTGGAATGTGCTGCAGGCTGTAGCTCTCCTCCAGTGATGACTTGCCCGCCCAATATGACGACTTGCGTAGGTGGAAGTATTCCATCACCATCTGTAGCGGGTGTAGCAACCGCCACACCTGGCGCAGCTAATTGTAACCAACCATTCATGTATTTCAGTGATTACATCACTAGTTTTGGAGCTTGCAATGGTGCATTGACAATAGAAAGAACCTGGACAGGATTTGATTTGAGTTCAGGGATATCTTCAAACTGTGTGCAGATCTTGGAATTAGGAGACAGCGCAGCACCGGTAATCAGTAATGTTCCTGGTAATATCACTTTAAATGGAACTGGAACCAGTTGTGAAGCAACGGCCACCTGGACGGAGCCTACCGTGACAGATGATTGTGGTATCAATACTGTGACTTCTGATTTTACTAGTGGAGCGAGCTTCGGACAAGGAACAACTACTATAATATATACAGCTACTGATAATTGTGGTAATGTGACTACAGCAAGCTTTAATGTGCAAGTTCAGTGTTCTGCAGCAGTATGCTCTACTCCTCCGACAATAACTTGTCCTGCTAATCATATGAGTTGCCCTACAGGTACAGGATTACCAACGCCTTCCGCCATAGGAGTAGCAACGGCTGTGGCAGGATCTTCTGATTGTGGAACACCATTCATCACTTTCACTGATGCCTTGATCAATAGTAACAATTGTACTAACGGAGGTGGCACTTATCACAGAACTTGGATAGCAAGTGATCCATCTTCACCGTCACTCTCAGCAACTTGTATACAGACGATAACTTTACAAGACAATACAATTCCAGTTATTACTAATCTACCAGGGAATATCTCGCTGGACGGAACTGGTGATGATTGCGAAGCAGCTGCCACATGGACAACACCGACAGCAAACGATGATTGTGGATTGGCTAGCTTGACCTCTTCTCATAATTCAGGTCAGACTTTCAGTCAAGGTTCTACTACCGTAACTTATACAGCCGTGGATAACTGTGGTAACGTCGTAACTGGATCATTCACAGTATCCATTAACTGTACGACTGCCACTTGCTCTACACCACCGACAATTTCTTGTCCTCCTAATTACACTGCTTGTGCAGATGGTAATACACCAGGTCTAAGTACTACGGGATACGCCTTTGGATTGATTACTGGACCTAATTGCTCAGGTACACCATACACAACTTTTACGGATGTTGTCGTTTCGACAGGACCTTGTGCAGCTGCATCAGTAATCAACAGAACGTGGACATCCACTGACCCTAATAACAAATTACAGAGCAGTTGTGTGCAGACTATATCACTGGTAGACAACAATCCACCAGCCATCGCTAATCTACCGAGCAACATAGTCGTGACTGGAAACGGATCAGGCTGTCAAGTTCCAGTGACTTGGTCTAGCCCTACGGCGACAGATGATTGCGGATTAAGTTCATTGACGCCGAATATTGCCAGCGGAATGATCTTTTCCCAAGGTACGACCAGCATCATTTATACAGCAGTAGACAACTGTGGAAACACGACGACAGCGTCATTTACAATAACTGTACAATGTGTAGGCTGTACGACACCGCCTACCATCAGTTGCCCAGCATCAATCACGACTTGCCTCGGTTCAGATACCGATCCTACCTTTACGGGGACTGCCATAGGAGCCATAGCTGGTCCTAACTGTAGCGGCGCGGCTTACATATCTTACATGGATGTAGTTCAGTCTACAGGTCCCTGTGCAGGAGCAGAAGTGATCAATAGAACCTGGATGGCAACTAATCCATCTAATAATCTTGCAACGACTTGTAATCAAACGATAACCGTAACAGATGGCTCTATCCCAGTATTCAGTAATGTTCCTGGTGATATAGCGGTAACTGGAACAGGAGCTGGATGTCTAGTGCCCATTACTTGGAACGTGCCTGTTGTATCAGATGATTGTGGCATCGCCTCATTAACTGTTAGCCATACTAATGGAAGTTCATTCAGTGCCGGAACAACACCTGTAACTTATACAGCCACAGACAATTGTGGCAATAGCGTGACAGCCTCATTCAATGTGACTGTAACTTGTGAAGTATGTAATACAGCTCCAGGGATTTCTTGTCCGCCAAACTATACAGCTTGTGTAGGCAGTGGCTCGACACCATCTTTTGCAGGTGTTGCCAATGGTTTCGCAACTGGAAATTGTACAGCAACTCCTTCCATAACCTTTACAGATAATACGATTTCAAATGGACCTTGTAATGGCGCCTTCGTTGCAGAGAGAACATGGGTAGCTAATGACGCTAATACCAATTTGAATACAAGTTGTATTCAACTGATAACTTTGGGTGACAATACAGGACCGGTTATCAATAACCTTCCTAATAATATAACAGTAACAGGAAACGGTAGCAACTGTCAAGTTCCCGTTACATGGACAACACCGACTGCAGCAGATAATTGTGGTACAGCAAGTGTAAACTCCAACTATGCAAGTGGGAGCACTTTCGGTCAGGGTTCTACTACTGTTACTTATACTGCAATCGATAATTGTGGTAATACTGCCACAGCTTCGTTTGTAGTGACAGTGACTTGTGCAGGTTGTAATACACCACCTGTTGCTTCATGTCCTCCTAATTATACAGCTTGTCCATCGACCAGTGTTTCTCCATCCGTTACTGGTGTTGCAAATGCTTACAACAATGGTGCTAACTGTAATGGTACACTTAATGTGACTTACACAGATAATATCACCAATGGATCTTGTGCAGGTGCTCAGACTATCCATAGAAATTGGACTGCAACTGATCCTAGCACGGGATTGAGTGGGACTTGTGTTCAGGTGATTTCACTAGTGGACAATACACCACCGGTACTGTCTAATATTCCAAATAATATTACAGTTACGGGCACAGGAAATAATTGTGCAGTTGCGGTAACTTGGTTAGAGCCTACAGCAACTGATAACTGTTCAGTACTCTCTTCTGGATGCCAGTTTACAAATGGAGCTGTATTCACGGAAGGAACTTACAATGTTATTTATACAGCGACAGACCACTGTGGCAATGTCGGAACTGGCTCATTTACTATAACTGTATTGTGTACTGGTTGTAATACGGCTCCCACCATAGCTTGCCCTGCTGACTATATGACTTGCCCATCAGGTGATACTTCACCTAGTGTTGCTGGAACAGCCACTGCTGGTAATAACGGTGCTAATTGTAACACGACACCAGTGGTTACATATAATGATGTGACAATTTCCAATGGCCCTTGTACAGGTGCCAAAGTGATACAAAGAACATGGACTGCGACTGATCCTTCTACAAACTTGAGTAGCAGTTGTGTACAAATGATCACCTTGGATGATGACATAGCACCTACTTTCTCTACTACCCAGGTGGATATTTCCATCATAGGTTCTGGAACAAACTGCACGGCAGTTGCAACTTGGACAATACCAACAGCAACTGATGATTGTGGAGTAGATTATTACTACTGCGATTATGCCAGTGGTCATGCCTTTCCAGAAGGTGCAACGACAGTAACTTGTACTGCCGTCGATTTTTGTGGAAATGAAGCGACGACAACATTTGTAGTGACAGTAACTTGTGAAGTATGTACTTCTACACCGTTGGTCACCTGCCCAGCAGATTATAACGCTTGCCCAGATGGAACTATTCCTTTGCCTTCTGTATCAGGTACAGCGACAGCAGTACCTGGAGAAACCAACTGTGAAACACCAGTTGTAACATATACTGACGTAGTAATAAGCACTGGACCTTGCGCTGGACAACAAGTAATAGAAAGAACGTGGACAGCAACAGATCCTACAGATGCAACACTGACTGCGACTTGTACTCAACTTATAACTCTGGAAGATACGACACCTCCAGTCTTGACAGGTTGTTCTCCTGGATTGATCCTACAAGGAACAATTACTAACACAGGGGGCGGAACTGGATCAGGTACAGGCTCTGGAACACCTGGAGGTCCTGGAACTGGAACAGAAGTATGTGAAGCTGTAGCGACGTGGCCGACACCGAACATGTCAGATGATTGCAGCACCATGACCTTAGTGGCTACTGACCAAGATGGAAATATTGTTGCTTCAGGAGATACTTTCCTAGAAGGAACAACGACGATAACATATACTGCTACAGATGCTTGTGGCAATGTTGCGACTTGCAGCTTTGACATAATCGTATCATGCAGTACTGAATGTGATATTGCACCTATTGCAATTTGCCCAGTTGATGTAACAGTTTGTATAGCTGCGGATATAACACCTGCTGCAACGGGTAATGCAACTTTTGTGAGTTACCCACTTTGTACAATTGGTGTGACACATTCTGATTCACTTTATGCAACCGGAACTTGTACTGGAGAAGCAACTATCGGTAGAACTTTCGTAGTGCATACGGAATTAACTACGACTACATTCATGGATAGTTGTGTTCAGATAATAACAATAGAGAATACGGCACCGCAGATTGTCAGTTGCCCAGCAGACATTACTGTCAATGGTGATAATACGCCAGTGAGCTGGACTGCACCAGTGGTGACAGATGTTTGTGGTACTGCGATAACAACAAGTACACATGCTCCAGGAAGCACCTTCGAATGTGGATTGACTACAGTAACTTATACTGTGACAGATCTATGTGGTAATGTATTGACTTGTTCATTTGATGTGACTGTAGAGTGCACAGCGGGTGGATCAGGATTCAATAATTGTCCTGCTGATATGACTGTAGCTTGTGGAGAGCCGATCAACTGGACACCACCGAGTTACACGACGAATTGCACAACTTGTACTACTGGAGCGAACATACCAGGATTCATATATATGGGTAACCATGGAGGGTCTAACTATTACTGCTCCATGCAGCCGGCTCAATGGCCTGTAGCTAAGCAAGTCTGTGAAGCCAATGGCGGTTTCCTAGCCGATGTGAATAGTATGGAAGAAAATCAATTCTTAGCTGATCAGCTGAGCATACAGTCAGCGTGGATAGGATTGACTGATGTGAACAGTGAAGGAAATTTCACTTGGTGCAATGGACAACCCGTAAACTATACTAACTGGTACCCAGGTCAGCCAAACAATTTCAACGGCTACCAGGATTACTGTGAAATGTTGAGTACAGGAGAATGGAATGATCAGAATAACAATTACTCATTGGAATTCATTATGGAGATACCATGCACGACAATAAGCCAGACAGCTGGACCAGCAGCTGGTTCAGCACAGAACGCTGGAACCTATACTGTGACTTATACAGTGAATGATCCATGTGGGTCAACTGAGACTTGCAGTTTTGATGTTACTGTTGAAGAATGTACCTATACGACTTGTAGCTCAGGAGGCCTAGTATCTACTTATCACTACATAGATGGTTGTGATTTCGGCAGCATATCAAATACTTCAGGAGACAATGGAGGTTATGCTGACTTCACTTCCATATGTGAGACGATAGAGCCAGGCTTGTATGTCCCGATCAGTTTGACACCAGGATTTGGAGGAGCTAAGCCTCACCAACTTTACTGGACTATATGGATTGATTTCAACCAGGATGGTGATTACTATGACAACTATGAGTTTGTTGCATATGGTGCGGCCAGCTCAGTGATAAACGGAGGAATCACAATTCCTACAGGCATTCCTAATGGTACTTGTAATATGAGAGTGACGTGTAAGTTAGGTGGCTATGCCACTGATCCTTGTGAGGTGTATTTATATGGTGAGACAGAGGACTATTGTATCAATGTGATCAATGGTACACTGAAACCAGATGGCGATATCGCTGGGCTGAAATCCACTAGTCAGTCAGATCCTGTATTGCTGACTACTATGAATATACCATCATCTGATAAGGCGGATCATTCTGACAATGGAGTGAGCACAACTACTGAAGAAATGCCAGCTACGCTAGACAGAAATGAAGAACTGGAAGATGGTGAAGAAGTGCTGACTGTCAAGGTTTATCCTAATCCAGTATCCACTACGATGAATGTGGAGCTGAATCAGTCAGATTCTGTTACAGCGATAGGCTTATTTGACATACAAGGTAGACAACTAAAAGAACTGGAAGTTGCGGATCGCATCAGCTCCAATGTTTCTGATCTCGAAGGCGGTACTTATCTACTCCGGGTGATGAATGACGACGGTAAGGTTATTACTAAACAGATAATGATACTACGATGAAATAAGAGATAACAGATAGATAGTGTCAGTAGAAAGGTTGTTCCAAAAAGATGGAGCAGCCTTCTACTTTTTTTGGGGAGCACTAGTTTCTGTATTGTCATTACTATTTGTTAATTTAGGTGTATGCACCACTGACAATCTCATATGCAAAAACTGATTTTACTTATATCCATGGTACTTGTGTCTCTTTCTGTTTCAGGTCAGATTGAACTGTCTGATGGTCTTCAGGCTTATTTTCCATTCAATGGCAATGCTAATGATGAAAGTGGAAGCAATCATACTTCTGAAATATCAGGTGCTGTTTTAGATTCTGATAAGAATGGATTCTTTGAGCGGTCATTTTCTTTTGATGGAATTGATGATTATATCCAAATTCTAAACGCCAATGCGCTAGATTTCAATAATCAAGAATCTTTTGCCATATCCCTCTGGTTCAAAGCAGGAGAATCAACTTCTGGAGAGTCATCAAGTGATATCCTTTCGAAATGGCAATCAGCAAGTCTTGGCGACCCTTATTCATATACTGTCCGAATAACTACAAAATCTGCTTCTAATCCAGGAGAGGTTTCAGTTTCTAGATTTGACAGTAATAATCCAGGTTGTGGGAATGTAATTTCCATAAGAAGCGAGCCTATTTATAATGATGAAGAATGGCATCATATCGTCTACCAACTAACAGAAAACAACTTATTAGAGCTATTTGTCGATTGCGAATTGATAGGAACAATGGAAGATTCATCGAGCTGTTCATTTATCAGTAACAGTGACATATTTCTAGGAATGAGAACACCTCTCAATAGCAATTCCATCCAACCTTACGCAGGAAACATTGACGAATTTAGAATCTATGACAGGCAGTTATCAATGGAAGAAATAGAATTATTATGCTCACAGGTCAATTCGACTGCTAATATTGAACGCATAAATAAAGTCGAAATTTTTCCCAACCCAACCAACGGTAATGTAACAATTGTCCCTAAAAAGGAAACAAAGTTGGCATCAGGAAAAGTGTATGATTTGAATGGATCTTTTATTATGAATATGGAATCACCTAATTTTCAATTGATTGGATCTCAAGGAGTCTATTTACTTGTTCTCAGATTTGAAGATGGAACAACATCCTTACAGAGAATCATAAAAACCAATACTGATAGAGTCTAAGACTGCTGCTAAACCACTCAAAGGATTAGATCACCTTATTCAAGATTGCAGTAATCTTATCAATATGCTGATCTAGTCTATAATTTTCTTGGATATTCTTTTGACATGCTGACCTCCATACACTAAGGTCTGACAGCTCCGCTAGTTTGAGCATCTGTGTAGCCATACCATCTATGTCACCTTCCTCCACCAGATAACCATGAACTCCCTCTTCTACAGTATCTGGAATTCCAGCATGTCGGGTCGATACAACTGGACAACCGCAAGCCATTGCCTCTAGAATAGACACAGGCGTGCCTTCGGAGTCTCCATCTGCAGCTCTGATGGAATGTTGAAGAAAAATTGATGTTTGATTCATTAAGTTAGCTACTTCTTGGGGTAATTTTCTACCAAGAAGTTTAATAGAATCCTGCAATCCTTTCTCAGCGATATAGGATTTACAAGCTGCCCATAAAGGTCCATCTCCTACCATATCAAGATGCGCATCAGCGTGCACAGCGAGAAATTTTTCAAATGCTTGGTTTTTTTTTTCAAGCAGAAGACGGCATACGAGATCGAAACGTGACTGGAGTTCAGACGTGTGCTCTTCCGATCTGG
>ENA-ORXT01006930-ORXT01006930.1-marine-metagenome-genome-assembly--contig:-NODE-6930-length-10318-cov-6.323113_pt1 | contig 10318 bp, 7 predicted proteins | sample MGYA00237868_ERZ511482 | MGnify/ENA metagenome assembly ERZ511482
AGGGCGTCGTTGGTCGCCTTGGGCTCCCTGCGGAGGCGCAGGGACGCACCTCCCTACCTTTCGCCAACCCCATACCCAAATCGCCCGGGGATTCTTAACCAAGTACCATTGGGTCTAGGAGGCTGTCGGACTTGATGCGTTCGCTGGCAATGTAGCCGCCTTCGTGAGAGACTGTTGCAGAGCCTATCGAAGATTCCCCCAACCCGGATTTTTCTAAATTCATCGTCCCTTTTGTAGCCGAATTCGTAAGAATTTGGACTCCGTGACCGGGAAGCCGCGCTTTTTTTCGAATGTCCTCAGCCTATGCACTTCTGCAACAGTCTCGTGAGAAGGTGGAATCGCAGCCTCTGTCCGCACCCCTCAGGCAACGCCTCCACGCTCTCACGAGCGCGGCTACCTTCGGCCCTATTTGCTCCCTCCCCCACCCTAGCGGGAGGGGGGCCAAGAAGATGAGCGCCGACTTCGCATCTGCATTCGAGGAAGTGGCGACGTTCCTTCGATCAAAAGGCGTCACGCCGAGCATCGAATCGGGTCGCCGCGCCACGCAGGTCGATCTGGACAGGTTCAAGGAAACCACCGGCGTGGAGTTGCCATCCTCTTTTTCCGACTTCTTCACCGCCTTTGCAGACGGATACCGCTTCTCGTGGGAGTCAGGAGACGAGTCCGGTTGCTTCTCGATGCCCAACCTCGAACTCCTGGCTGAGATGCGCTGCCAATGGGCGAGGAGAACGATGGAGTTCACCGATGACCTTCAGAGTCTGGATCAGTGCATCGAGGCGGAATTCAGGGACCGCGCATTTGAGATTTGGACTCGCATGAGCCACTGGAGCCCATTTATCGAGGAGATGGATGGCGATCATTTCTGCGTCGATCTCTCGGGTGGGGAAGTTGTGTTCGACAAGCACGACTGGTTCGATGGATTTGGAGAGGTTGCGGAGACCAACGGCATGCTTGCCGGATCATCATTGATTGATTTCATCCACCATTGGGGCCGATTCTGCTTTTCCCCGATGTGGTTTACTGACGCGCCGCATCCCGCTGAGCAAACCCATCTTGAATGGCTGACTAGCGACTCTGAGTTCGAGCGTTGATGACGCGCCCGAACGAGGTCCAGAGAGGAAGGCGAAGACCGTTGCGCCGGCATCGGCCCATTCATGGCTTGCCAATAGCCCAGGTCTATCCCCCGGCGGGGTCTCGGGTTTCGTCGATAATGGTGCCGTCGGCTCGCTTCGCCTCGTAGTGGCGTTGGCCGTCGGGCCAGAGGGTGACTCGAATGAGATGATTCTCTGCCGCCCAATGTGCGAGATACTTGTCGGCGCCGATCTTGCGAATTCCTCGGTCGCTGATCTTTCGCGGACCGGCACCCCAGGCTCCGTCGCCGAGATAGAGCACGCCGGCTGGATCGGGTTGGCCACCCACCAGACGATGGGTGCGCTTGTAGACATGATGGTCGTTCTCGAAGACGACGTCGACGCCGTGTTTCTCGAACAGCGGCGCCCATTCGTTCTGAATCTCGATGATGTTGCCCTTCACACCCGTGCCGTAGGCAGGTCGGTGGTAGCAGGCGATGAGGTGAAGCCGATCGGCTCGGGCCTTGAGCTGGCCGTCGAGCCAGTCGGTCTGCTCCTCGACACGAAGGACGTGGTTGCTGTCGAGATTGACGATCGACAGGTAGTCGCCGAAATCGACGCTGAAGCAGGTCTTGCCTTCGGGCAGATCCGCGAAGGCGAAGTAGAAGGGAGCGTTTTCGGGCTTCAAGCCACCGTCCTTGGTCTCGTGGTTCCCAATCCCGGCAATCATCGGGATCGTTCGCCCCTGCTCCCCGACGACGAGGTCGTGCCAGTTGTCGAACCAGTCGTACCACTTTGCATCCTCCTTGCCGTTGGCATAGGCGAGGTCACCTCCGATCAGTGCAAAGACGGGATTCTCCGTTCCCGCCAGCCTGCAGATCGCCTTGGCTGCTTCCGTTCCCATGTCGCCACCAGTGACCCAGCTCATCGGCGGGTCGAGCGCGGCGGGGGCCGTCCGGAACCAGCCCTCGCGGATGGTTTCACCGCTGGAGACGGCGAGTTCATAGCGATAGGCATGACTGGGCTCGAGGCCGGTGGCGACCGCGTGAAAAATCATGCTCGGGGCTTCGCCAAAGCGCTTGCCCGAGAGAGTGGGCGCGGCCACCTCGATGCCGCTGGCTCGATCGTGGATGACCAGTTTCCAGGCGGTCGGCGCGGGCGGACGCGGCGCAGATTGCGGCTCGTTCTTGACCTCTGGCCGCCGAAGGTACCATTGCGCTTCAGGATCGCGGCCCGCGAGATAGGCCCAGTCGGTCTCAGGGCCGACCAGCACGGCAGCTCCCGCCTTGAGTAGGGGGATCAGAGTGAGATCACTGCTCTTGAGGGAGGAATTGTGCACCTCGATGGAAAGAAGATTAGGGCCGAGCCGGGCGGCCTTGGCTGGGATCTCGAACCGCTCGGGTTTTCCCGCCTCGTGGGTTCCGGTGACCTTGGCAGACTTGCCTGCGCCCTTGAGGTTGGGGGATCGCGCCACTTCCACGCCATTGAGATAGGCGACGAAAGCGTCGTCGTAGTCGACCTGGAGCACGAGTCCCGACCCAGCCGCCGGGAGCTTCTTCATGGCGAACTGAGTGGCCGCGTACACCCGCACTAGCTGATCCTTGAACTCGGTGGCGTCGTCGCCATCCCCATAGCCGAAGCCGGCGCGTCCCCACTGCCACTCGGTCGACGTCTGGCCTTCGGTAGCCGGATCCCGCTCGATCCAGGTAAAGGTCGCCGAGGTGAGCGGATCCCGATGCCATTGAATGATGGGCCCGTGCACCGTAGGCGGAGTTTCCTCGGCCTGCGCGCTGCCCAATCGCAGGACAGCGGAGAAAAAGAAGAGGCACAGTGTTCTCATGCAAGAACGATGACGCACGGGCTGCCACTCGTAAACCACCAACGACTTCCCAGCGAGGTCGGTCCCATGGCCAAGCTAGCGGGGAGCTCGGAGTGGCTCCCCTTTATCGAGCGCCCTCGAAATCAACGTAGTGCTCCATGGCGGGGGAAGGTCGAAGTCAGGAACGTCCGTCTCTACCAAGGCGACACCCCTCTCAAGAATGCGGGCGCCAGCGATGGTGCCGTTCCCCCCTGGTTCTTCGACGCGAATGGCCTCCTCATCCTCGGGATACTCTACGGCGTGTTCAGGCTGACGCGCCGACGCAGCACCGCAAGGGAGCTCCGCAAGCTTCAGGTGCGCCAGCTGCAGATCCGGCGCAGTCTTCATCAAGGATGATGCAGGGCGGATAGATTGGCCCCGGGTATGCGTTCTCAAAGCCATGCCGACGACGCCTCTTCTGCGCACCCTCCTTTCGCTCCCGCTTCTTGCGGCGGCCAGCCTCCTGCTCGCCGAAGCCCCGAAGGAGTCCGACTACTACGTCATCACCCCGATCCCCACGCCCGAGGGGGCGCTGGTCGAGACCAGTGGCATCGAACTGATGCCCGACGGCAAAGTCGCCGTCTGCACCCGGCGCGGCGAGGTCTGGATGATCGAGAACGCCCGTGAGCATCCGGCCACCGAAGCGAAGTGGACCGCCTTCGCCCGCTACCTCCACGAGCCCCTTGGTCTGAGCTATCGGGACGGGTGGCTCTACGCGACGCAGCGGCCCGAGGTCACCCGGATGAAGGACCTCGACGGCGACGGCCGCGCCGACGTGTTCGAGTCGGTCAACTCCGGCTGGGGCATCACGGGCGACTACCATGAATACGCCTTTGGCACCCGCCACGATCCCGAGGGCAACCTCTATGCGGCGCTCTGCCTGACCGGTTCCTTTTCCAGCAACACGGCCTACCGCGGCTGGACCGTGAAGATCACCCCCGAAGGGGAGCTCGAGCCATTTGCCAGCGGCATCCGATCCCCGGGCGGGATCGGCTACAACGCCCAGGGCGATCTCTTCTACACCGACAACCAAGGCACCTGGAACGGGTCCAGCTCGGTCAAGCACCTCGCCTACCAGTCCTTCCAGGGCAATCCCAACGGTCTGATCTGGCATGAGATCGCCGGGGAGAAAGCCGGCGAAAAGCCGCCGCACCCACCCTACGACCGCGAGAGCCGCACCGTGGTCGAGCGGGAGAACATTGCCAACTACGTCCCGCCCGCCGTCATGCTTCCCCACGGCAAGATTGGTCAGTCGCCCACCGCGATCGTAGCCGACATGAGCGATGGCAGGTTCGGGCCTTTTGCCGGTCAGACCTTCGTCGGCGAGCAGACCCACAGCCAGGTGCAGCGGCTCTTCTTCGAGAAGGTCAACGGCGTCTACCAGGGGGCCGCCTTCCATTTTCTGAGCGGCTTCGCCTCCGGCACCATCGGCATGCGTCTCGGCGACGACGGCATTCTCTGGGCTGGCGGCTCCAATCGCGGCTGGGGCGCGCGTGGCGGACAGAAGCACAACTTCGAGCGGGTCAACTGGAACGGAAAAATGCCCTTCGAGGTGCTAGAGATGCGCGTCCAGCCGGACGGCTTCGAACTCGAGTTTACCCAGCCTGCCGACGTCGACACGCTCAAGGACGCCGCTTCCTACACGATGCAGGCCTACACCTACAAATATCACAAGGAGTACGGCAGCCCCGAGGTCGACCTCGTTGAGCCAAAGCTGAGCGTCGCCAGCGTCAGCGCGGATGGAACGACCGTGCGTCTTATTGTCGATCCCATGACCAAAGGGCATGTCCACGAGCTCGACCTTCATGGAGTGCGCAACGCCGACGGGTTCCCTCTTCTCCACAAGACCGCGTACTACACGCTCAACGAGATCCCCGAGTAGGGAACGCGGGGCGTGACAGATCGAGGCATCCGTGGTCTACCGAAGCCATGCGGTTCCCCCTCCACCTCCTCTGCGCTGTTGCTTTTGCTCTTATGAACTGCGGCGGTGCCGAGGAAAAGGGCGTGCTCGGTGACTCGAGCAGCAAGCGCACCGTAAAGGAGGTCACGGCTGCCCTCGCGCCGTCCATCGAAAAGCGCTGCCAGCCCGAGCAGCTGGCCGAGCTTACCGACGGCGGCGAGATCCTCCTCGTTGCGATCAAAGACGAGCACCGTCTTGAGCTTTGGAAAAGACCGCGCGGCGCGAAGCAACATGCCCACGTGCTCGACTTTCCCTGGACCGCCACCTCCGGCAAGCCCGGCCCCAAGCTCCGAGAGGGTGACCGCCAGATCCCCGAGGGGGTGTATCGGCTCGAGTACCTCAACCCCAACAGCCGCTACCATCTCAGCATGAAGATCGACTACCCGAACGCCTTTGACCGAGCGCGCGGCAAGGAAGACGGCCGTCGGAACCTCGGCGGCGACATCATGATCCACGGCCGAGCCGTCACCATCGGCTGCATCCCACTCGGCAACCCCGGGATCGAGCATCTCTTCTATCTCGTCGCCCGCAACGGCCTCGGGAACGTCCGGGTGATCATCACCCCCACGGACTTTCGCAAAAGCAATCCGGCTCCTGAGATCGATGGCATTGACTGGGAAGACGACCTCTACGGGATCGTCCGCAAAGCGCTTCGGGAGGTGACGGCGGAATAGCGGCCGCTACGAACCCGATGCTTCACCTCGGCCATCTCAGCACCCGGGACTGCGGTGTGGCTGGCTGACTCAGGTGGGATTCCCGGACTGCGGTATCCAGATCGTGCTCAAACCTGATCGCAAGGCCCGGCCCACCGCACTTCCACCGAGCAACCCCCGAAAGAAAAGACGCGGAACAGGTTGCTCCGAAGGCTTGCCTTCCTAGAGTCCCCGTTCGCCGCGTCCCGAGCGCGTCGTTTTCCGTCCCCCTCTTTCCGCTTCCCTATGTCCAACCAAGAAAAGCCGCGCCCCCGTTCCATTCTTGCCGAGAAGGCAGCCGCCGAAATGGAACTCGCTGCCTCAGAAAACGAGACCGAGTGGCAGGAGGTCCTCGAGGAGCGGCTCGGGCGAAAGCTCGAGCGGCCCGAAATCCGCTTCCTTGAGAAACTCGACAACCGCTGGGAGAAATTTCAGGAGAGCGGCACCATCGCAGAGTACGATCTCGTCCACCTTCACCCCAAGTGGGAGGTGCAGACCTACGACTCCCTCGATCTCTGGCCCGAAACCCCAGAGAGCTTTCCGGAGTTCTGGGGTGGCCTTGTTGTCGCATTCAAGAAACGGAAGGTGAAGACCCCCGAGTTTCTCGACGCCCTACCCGGGCTCGAGGAAGCCCAAGGCCAGTTCGCTGAATGGGAACGCTCCGAGTCGGCCGCCGCCTGGAGCGAGCGCTTCGACGTCCTCTCCAACGCGCCCTACCAAGGTCCCCGCACCCTGCATCGGCTGCGAGTGCGAATCAGTCCCGACGACGCCACCCTCGAGCTCGGCAGCGAGCCCGAGCCCGACGAGGATACGGGGGAGGTCGATCCCTCCGCCGAACTTGTCTGGACTCCGATCGAGGAACCCGAGCCTCTCGGACGATTCGCCGCCACCCGCGAGGCAGGTCAGCTCGATCTCGATCACGCCTCCGCCTTCATCTGGGCCGAGTGGCGGGGATTCTGGTCCGGCGAAGCGACCGTACGGCTCGACCTCACCCGCCAGGATCACGCCGCCGCCGTCCGGCGTCTCTTCGAGGCCGACGGTCTTGAGGAAAGTCTTCTCACCTTCGAGGGCGAAAGCTTCCGCCGCAGCGATAACCCGCTCGTCTGGCGCTGCCGCCGCCCCCTCGGTGAGAACGCCGAACGCGACTGGGAACTCGCCCTCAGCACGACCAGCGGCGATCTCATCCACTACCCGGTCCGCCTTCTCCCCGGACCAAACCCGCTCTACCTCGGAGACGACGCTCTGTTCGCAGGGCCACCCTCCTTCGAGGACGGGACCACCGTTCTCCCCCGCCACGACATCCCCGCCGAAGTTCTCGAGACTTCCACGGGCGTTGATTTTCTCGGTCAAATCCAGGCGATCCTCCCCGAAGACCTCCAGAACCGGGTTCAGGATCACCGCATGGAAGTGCAGGTCCGTGCCGAGGTACGCAAGACCGGTGGCAGCGAAGCCGTCTTCTTCGGTGTCGAGGCCGCTGACGACGACAAGAGCCGCCTTGAGCGCTACGTCAAAACAGGTTGGGAACTCCGCAAGGAGGCGCCCCCCGCCAAGGACGGATCCCTTCGCCGCTACGACCGGAACGCCCTGATCCGCTGGCCGCGCATTCTGGAAGCCTTCCGCACCAGCTGGCAGGAAGCCGAGGAGGAGTTTCGCATCCGCATCACCAAGCCTTTCCCCGGACGCTTCGCCGCCTGGGCCGAGGGCCTCCCTGAGACCGTCCACCTCGACTGCGACGAGGAACTCGCCTCCATTCTCGCCGATCCCGTCCAGGCCGACATCTCCATCGAAGTCAACGAGACCGAAGACCTCGACTGGTTCGACCTCAAAGTGGTCGTCCAGATCCAAGGCATGGACCTCAGCCCCAAGGAAATCCGCGAGCTGGTGGCCGCACGCGGCGGCTATGTCCGCCTCGAGGACCGCGGCTGGCTCCGTCTGTCCCTCTCCGCCGACGAAGGCACCGAAGAGGCGGTGCGCGACCTCGGCATCGACGCCTTCGACGTCTCCGGCAAGGCCCACCGCATGCACGCTCTCCAGCTTGTCGGCCCCACCTCGAAGGAGGTCATCGACAAGAAGGCCTGGCAGCGCATCCAGGACCGGGTCGAGGCCCTGCAGACCGAACTCCGTCCCGACCCGCCCGCCGGGCTCAACGAAATCCTCCGCCCCTACCAGCGCGAGGGATTCCACTTCCTCGTCTACCTCGCCGCCAACGGATTCGGCGGGGTGCTCGCCGATGACATGGGTCTCGGTAAAACCCTTCAGTCGCTCTCCTGGATCGCCTGGCTGCGCGAGGAAGCCGCCCTCAAGCTCGGCAAGAAGGTCAAGAAACTCCCCCCGACCCTTGTCGTCTGTCCCAAGTCGGTCCTGGACGTCTGGGGCGAGGAGTGCAAGCGCTTCCTCCCCGATCTCAAGGTCGAGCTGCTGCGCAACCGCGAGGACCTCGACATGAAGAGGGTCGAGCAGGAAGTCGATCTGCTCGTGATCAACTACGCCCAGCTCCGCAACGCCATCGAAGAGCTGGAGAAGACCGAGTTCCTCGCCGCCGTGCTTGACGAGGGACAGCAGATCAAGAACCCCGACTCCAAGGCAGCCAAGGCCGCCGGACGCCTCGTCAGCCAGCACCGCCTGGTTCTCTCCGGTACCCCGATCGAGAACCGTCTGCTCGACGTCTGGAGCCTGATGAACTTCGCGATGCCCGGCGTGCTCGGCAACCGCAAGTACTTCCGCGAACGCTTCGACCTGCGCAAGGACGGCGGCGCTCACCTGCGCCTCTCCTCGCGACTCCGGCCCTTCCTTCTGCGACGCACCAAGCTCCAGGTCGCCACGGATCTGCCGCCCCGTACCGAGGAGGAAATTCCCTGCGAAATGGGCGAGACACAGCGTGCGCTGTACAACGCGGAACTCGAGAAGGCCCGCGAGATGCTCCTCGGCGTCGAGGACAGCAAAGGGCTCGCCAAGGCGCGTTTCAACGTCCTCTCCAGCCTGCTCCGGCTCCGGCAGATCTGCTGTCACCCGACCCTCGTCGCCGACGGCGACGAGAGCATGGAGAGCGCCAAGATGGAGGCTCTGTTCTACCACCTCGACCAGCTCCGCGAGGAAGGTCACAAGGTGCTCGTGTTCTCCCAGTTCACGACCATGCTCGACCTGATCCGTGCACGCCTCGAGGAAGACGACCGTCCCTACCACCTCCTCACCGGCAAGACGGAGAACCGCAGCGAAGTGGTCCGGAACTTCCAGTCGTCCTCCGACCCCGCGCCCTTCCTTCTGTCCCTCAAGGCGGGTGGAAGCGGACTCAACCTCACGGCGGCCTCCTACGTCATTCTGTACGATCCCTGGTGGAACCCCGCCGTCGAGAGACAGGCGATCGACCGGACTCACCGCATTGGCCAGGTCCGCCCGGTGAATGCCTACCGGCTGGTCACCCGCGACAGCGTCGAGGAAAAGATCCGCGTGCTGCAGAAAGCCAAGGAGAACCTGGTCGGCGACGTTCTCGCCGAGGAGACCTTCTCGCAGACCCTGCAGCTCGACGATCTCAAGTTCCTGCTCGGATCCGAGTAGCCGAGTCTGGGATTGGCTGATCGCCGCGGATGCCAGGCTTCTCCCCGAAGAATGCGAAGATCTGGAAAACCTGCATCAGGGGCAATGGCGCTTGGTGAAGGGACACCCCTGTTCGACATGGGAGTTCCTGCCACCAAGAGGAGCAGTAGAAAAGACTCCGGTGACCCCGCCCGCCTCAGGTGGAGCGTGACGTCCCGGCGCGCTGGCGTTGCCAGAGGATGAGGGGCGGGCTTCGCCCGTAACCCGCCGGGGACGTCGAGTTCCACCTTCAAGGCAAAACGCTTCAGGCCCCGGCAGAGACCCGTTCGGTGCAGCGAAGCCGGCCATCAGAAGTGCAATTGACCGTTCGGCGTCTGCTGCTCACCAAGCTTACTGCCGGGCCATCTCAGGGCGGCAAAAAGAAGACCGACCTCTTTCGAGGTCGGCCATTTCGAAGGCACTGAGTTCCTGTTCCTACTAGGACTGTTTGGACTGCTTCGGCTTGTCGCCTCCGCCTCCCGAGGGCTGACTCTTGCCGCCGCCACCGAGTGGCTGAGGAGCCTTGCGGCCTACGGAAGATTTACCCATGAAGGTGGCGCCCTCTTCGATCGCGAGTGTCCCGGCGGCGATGTCGCCCTCCAGAACCGCGTTCATCTTGAGTTCGCAGCGTTCCGTGACGGTGACGTTTCCCTGAACCTTGCCGAAGATCGTGCAGGACTTGGTTTTCACCTCGCCTTGAACGAGGGCGTTTTCCCCCACGGTGAGGGATCCATCTGACATGACTTCGCCATCGATCTTTCCATCGATGATCAGGTCTTGGGAGAATTTAAGAGACCCTTTGATCTCGACATCGTTCGCGAGGACGTTCTTTCCGCTCATGGTTGGCTTCGAAGAGGATACGGGGTCACTGCTAGCAGGAGACGGGCTGGAAGGGTAGGGCGACCCACCTTCCGGCTCTCCTCCACTTGGGTTGATCAGTTGCTTGAGTGGCACGGCCCAACCCAATCACTCACGCCTCGCCTTGTCAACGCCATTCGGGAGAGCCTTGAAGGTCAATGCGATTGATCGATCGACCAGAACTCATCAGAACAGGTGATGAAAACATCAAACCATCCCCCCCTCCAGGCTCGGAGAAGCGGGCGGTGGTGGGTCGGGGCTGGCACCCATTTGAACGTGGGCATAACTGGGGGAGACCCGGGACGAC
>ENA-ORXT01006933-ORXT01006933.1-marine-metagenome-genome-assembly--contig:-NODE-6933-length-10316-cov-6.697138_pt1 | contig 10316 bp, 3 predicted proteins | sample MGYA00237868_ERZ511482 | MGnify/ENA metagenome assembly ERZ511482
GATCGGAAGAGCACACGTCTGAACTCCAGTCACGTTTCGAGCTCGTATGCCGTCTTCTGCTTGAAAAAAAAAACCAGCCATGAAATTGACCCTCAATAAAGCGGCACAGGCTTGTGGGCGGTCGAAGTCAACATTGCTTGAAGCCATAAAATCCGGTCGTTTGAGCGCACCAAAAAATGAACTGGGTCATTACATTATCGACCCATCTGAACTACACCGCGTCTTTTCATTCCAAGTGAACGACAACCAGGAACTGGCGCGAAACCAGTCAATAGAACCGCCACCGACCACCCCAGAGAACCACCCTGAAATCACTGCCCTAAAGCGTGAAACTGACCTCCTGCGAGAAATGCTGGAAAAGGCCGAGGCAAACGCGGAGCATTGGCGATTGCTGGCAGAACGACAACAAACCTTGTTGGAAGACAAGCGGCCCAAGCGCAGCCTCTGGGCGCGCTTGATAGGGTAATTAATTACTATTTTGGTAAGAGGGCTAATTCATAACATTTTTTCAAATAATTAGATAAAATTTCTTGGCCATGATCATTAATGTGAATGTTATCACTATACGGATTTTCTGTTGAATCTATCATTGCCGCACCAAAATCAATAACTGGAACACCTCTACTTGTTAAAATATTGTGTATTTTTTGGCTATCTGATGTTGGTGAATTTTCTAGTTCTATCTTTTCTTTATGTTGTATGGCACAAAGTCTGATATCCGCGTTTTTAACACGATCTATAAAGGCATAAATTGACCCTGCTGTGCTGACCTGTGGCGGCTCGGATGATGCGGTTTTCGGTTCTGTGCTTCGAAAAATAAGCGGCAGATATCTCGGAAGATAGCGTTCAATACCCTCTACCAGCGCAGATATCGGCCTTTCTGTTGGATGGGTCTGAGGGTTGAGAGGCGCAAAATTAGGTGCATCATGCAAATCATGGCTGCTAATCAAAAGTATAGCTACTTCGGCATCTAGGAAGCCATACTCATCTATCCAAGCCACTATATTGGCAGGACCCCAGCTTCCTGCGCTTACGTTGCCATAAAAAACTTCGGAGTCTGAGGCTAGCGTAGTGGCAAGAGCACCATGATCTGTAAGATTGCCACCATTCAGTACAGAGTCTCCGAATACAATAGTTGCTTCATTTAGTGTCAACGTTAATTCATGACATTGTCCTAAAAGTGCATCTATCTCTAATTTATCTTCTCCAATCTCTAGACAAATAGTATCTGTGAATCCTGCTCTATTGGTTAAATTTCCAACAGGTAAAGCAGGTAAAGGAAATAAATAATCAGTCGCTTCTTCAAATTCAACAAAGTATTTTCCAGCTACTAAATCTTCAAATAAATACTTTCCATCGCTACCCGTTAGCATACTTGCTACTGGATTTATTGTGTCTCCTTCTGTATAAAGGTTGACTATAATATTTTCCATTGGCGTAACACCATCATTCGCTAAAGCATCTCTGTTAGTATCTTCTCTTACACAGCCGCCGATAGAGCCAATTGGTAAGTCTCTACAAAGGTCTGTTTCATAACAAAGATTACTTACTTCTAAAGTTTGTACACCATTTGAGAATTTCACTGTATAGCCGATAGAATCAATATGAATCCCCGGTAAATTATATAAATGAAAGCCATCTGAACTTACTCCGCCATAAGTCAGCGTTGTACCAAAAGGAACTAAAATACTTGGGTCATTTCTATCATAATAGCCAGTTCCATCTACATAAGTCCAAGTTTCTCCTTCTTCAAAAGAATAAATCGTGACTAATTCTCCAAACTGTTTATTTCCTAAGCAATTACAAGGGTCAGAAATATTGATAAACGCTGCTGTAATATCTAATTGTGCTTCATCCCCTGCACAAATATTATCTCCATTAGAAACTACCGTATAGGTTCTACTTGAATCGACAGGAATTTTAAATACCGTACAAGTATCACAAGCTTCATAACCTGGGATAGCAGGAGTCCATTCGTAATTTCCGCCTCCGTTAATGCTCACACATACGGTATCTCCTGAGAAGACTCTAGCTTCTGTCATAGACAAATCTGTAGTATAGCATTGTTCCAATAAGGCATCATAGAATAGTTGAGAATCACCAGAACCTAAACAGATAATATCTGAATAGCCGTCTCTAGCGAACATATCTCCAATCTCTTCAAATAAAGGCGCAAAACTATAATCCGTCGCTGGCGTAAATTGTACAAAATATTTTCCAGCAGGTAAGTCTTCAAATTTATATTTACCATCTGCATCTGTCAACATCGTTGCAATAGCAGTCGTAGAATCTGCTGCTGCAAATAATTGTACTTGAATATTTTCCATAGCCGTATTCCCATCATTAGGGATACCATCTCTATTTAAATCTTCTCTAACACAACCGCCAATTTCACTTAATACAGTCACTGTTATACTTGCTTCTGGACTACAAGCATAAGCATCTTGATTCGCCCAATTTACAGTGTAAGTTGTGGTGCTATCTGGTGTTAAAGTTACTTCTTGACAAGTAACACAATCAACGCCTTGTGTAGGAGTCCAAATAAACTGTCCTGTTTCTTGAACAGCTACTTGTACAGAGTCTCCGAATGCAATAGTTGCTTCATTTAGTGTCAACGTTAAATCATGACACTGTCCTAAAAGTGCATCTACATCTAATTTATCTTCTCCAATTTCTAGACATATAACATCTGTGAATCCCTCTCTATCGGTTAAGTTTCCAACAAGTAAAGCAGGTAAAGGAAATAAATAATCAGTCGCTTCTTCAAATTCAACAAAATACTTTCCAGCTAAGAGGTCTTCAAATAAATATTTACCATCGCTACCCGTTAGCATAGTTGCTACTGGATTTACCGTATCTCCTTCTACATAAAGATTAACGACAATACTTTCCATTGGCGTAACACCGTCATTCGCTAAAGCATCTCTATCAAGGTCTTCTCTTACACAACCCCCAATAGAGGCAATAGGTGAAGTATTACATAACTCTGTTTCATAACAAATATTACTTACTTCTAGTATTCGAGTACCATTTGAAAATTGTACCGTATAGCCGATAGAATCAAAATGAATCCCCGGTAAATTATACAAATGAAAACCATTAGCATCTACTCCTCCATAAATCATTTCTGTACCAAAAGGAACTAAAGTACTGGCATCATTTCTATCATAATATCCAGTGCCACCTACATAAGTCCAAGTTTCTCCTTCTTCAAAAGAATAAATTGTGACTACTTCCCCGAACTGTTTATTACCTAAACAATTACACGGATCGGATACATTGATAAAGGCAGCGGTTATATTTAATTGTGCTTCATCATCTGGACAAACATTATTACCATTAGAAGTTACCGTATAAGTACTGCTTGAATCTGCAACAATTTTAAATACCGTACAGGTATCGCAATTTTCGTAACTAGGTAAAGTAGGAGTCCATTCGTAATTTCCGCCTCCGCTAACACTAACACATAGCGTATCTCCTGAGAATACTTGTGCATCCGTAATAGATAATTCTGTGGTATGGCATTTTTCTAATAAGGCATCATAAATGATTTGAGAATCACCAGAATTTAAACAGATAATGTCTGAATAGCCATCTCTAGCGAACATATCTCCAATCTCTACAAACAGAGGTGCAAAATCATAATCTGTTGCTGGTGTAAATTGAACAAAATACTTTCCAGCAGGTAGTTCTTCAAATTTATATTTACCATCTGCATCTGTTAACATTGTTCCAATAGCGGTAGTAGAGTCTGCTGCTGCAAATAATTGTACGACTATGTCTTCCATTGGTGTAACACCATCATTGGCTACACCATCTCTATTTAAATCTTCTCTGACACAACCGCCAAGTTCTGCTAATACAATTACTCTAACAGAATCGCTATCCCCACAATTATAAGCATTTGTAACGCCTCTATCCACATAATAAGTGGTCGTGCTATCAGGTGTTAAATTTACTTTTTGACAACTCGTACAATCTATATTATCTGTTGGTGTCCAAGAATAACTTCCTGATTGTTCAATGGCTACACAAACAGTATCTCCTGTCGCAATCGTAATTTCTCTAAAAGGCACTTCAAAAGTTGGACATTGTCCTAATATCGCATCAACGTCTGTTTTGATTTCTCCAGATTCCACACAAATAATATCCGAAAAGCCTTGTCTATCTGTAAGGTTTCCGATAGGTAGACTCGTTAGTGGAAAATCAAAATCGGTAGCAGGTACGAAACTAACGAAGTACTTGCCTGCTGCTAAACTATCAAAACTATATTTACCATTCGTATCCGTTAGGGCAGTTGCTATTGGGTTAATCGTATCTCCTTCTGCATATAAAGAAACAGCGATTGCCTCCATTGGTGCAATGCCATCATTAGCGATTCCGTCTCCATTAATATCTTCATTTACACAACCCCCAATTTCATTAAGAACCGTAATCGTAATTTCAGGACCTTCACAAACACATTCTGCCGCCGAACTAACTTTATAAGTCGTTGTTGTGGTAGGTGCTAATTGGACCCTTGCACAAGTATCACAGTCTATATGGCTATTAGGAGTCCAAGTATACTGACCTGGGCCCGTAACTGTTACGCTTATTGTGTCTCCTAATACAATAGTTGTGTCTGTAAGATTTAATGTAATTGGAATACAGGTAGTAAGCGGTACATCATAATTAAAAGCAGAAAAACCAGTAGGAATAAATAATTTGCTAGTTACTCCATCTGTACTTGCTAATTCACCAATACCACCTCCTGCATAAGTCGTATCTCCAGTACTACTTATCTCGCTTGGTGCTCCTTGAAAATGAACAATTTCTGGAAATTTGTAGTTGCTAGGTGGATCAAATTCCAAGACATACGTATTAGCATAGATGCTATCAAATTTATATTTTCCATTATTATCTGTAACAGTAGAATCTATTGGATTGGTAAAATCTGGACTTAAATATAAATAGACGGAAATATCTTCGATAGGCGTATTTGGCGCAACTGGAAGGCTGTCTCTATTAGTAACATCTGTTACACAGCCCCCAATATTACTCATAACAATTACGCTAATACAGTTAGAATATACTTGACAAGTAGCGATGTTCCCTGTCATATTCGTGAATAAAACTCTGTAATAAGTCGTAGTAGATAGTGCATCAGGTGCATAAGTAGCACTAGTAGCACCAATAATATTGGAAAAATGAGATTCACAACCACCGATAGTTTGTTGCCATTGATATAATAAAGTATCTCCTTCAACTTCAGTAATATTAACAGATAAGGGAACTGGTGTGGTATTTAAATCAATGGATTGATCTTGATTTCCCATATCCACTCTTAAGCAACACCTTACAATAGGAATTGGGCAACATAGTCTTTCCGTACATCCGAATTGGTTGATTCCTGTATAATAAAAAGAATCTACACTAGCGACTAAGGAAGAATCTAATACTAAATCCAAGCCTCTACCCATTTCTACCTCATTAGTATTATACCATACGATGTCTGTTAAAGTGCTATCTGCTGTCAATGTGGTTTCTTCATCACAAAGCATATGATGAGTATTAGCACACTCTTCATCTATATCAAAGGTCATTCCTGATAAGAAAGACATCACTTGGTTTTTCGAATCAAAATCATGATAGCCATCTGCATCTCCTTCTATTCCAAAACCGGGGTCATCATAAATGAACTGGATTTCTTCGCCTACTGCTGCAGGGTTAGAAACTTTAATATTTCCGTCAGGGCTAAAGCTAGGAATTCTTCCATCATTTGCTAAATCAGGTCGTTCATCATTATTCGCATCCGTAAATTGGGAATAAATTTGAGATGCATTTGCTTGGTTAATAACGGAAGCATCATCGAAAGTATAGTTATTTGTTGCAATACCCGTTAGAAAAGTAATTCTATCAATATAAGAATATCGGCATCTATAATTATTAATTTCTCCATCTCCAAAGCAAGTATTTCCCTCTAGAGAACTTATAAAGTTATAGTCCAAATCTCCTAATTCATAAGTTACATTTTTGAAATTGACCCCACTATCTAGTTTTAGCTTAAATAGCATTTTGGTGCTAGGGTCTCTCATATAAGTGATAGGTGCGTCTCCGTCCCGTCCTTCGATAGCAAAAACTAAAGCTGTTTTACCACCAGACTCGCCTATTTTTGTAGCCTCTTGATGAACTCTTGATTTTGCAGTTAAGGCAGTACTAGGAAAAGAAATAACACTTGAACCGTCTGGTCCACCTGTTACACTTAAGTCGATGGAATAATCAAACCCCGCATCAGTTCCATTACCATTATTTAGTAAGACATTACCTGTTACTTCTACTAATTGCTCACTAATAAACTGGATGTTTGGTACATCTAGTTCAAAATCTAATACATATTTAGCGGCTAATTTTTTTCCATTGACTAATAAGAACTCCCCACAATTATCGGTTTCAGATAATTGGCTTTGTCCAGTAGCTGTTCTGCCGACAGCATCCTCAATAGTCAATTGATACGTGCCAAAATGAGCGGCAGTAATATTATTAATAGTAGGTGCTTCTGTTGAGCTAGTAAAACCATTAGGCCCCGTCCAATCATAAGTAAATGGTGGTGTTCCATCTACCACCAATGCTTGCAAAGTGGCCGTACCTCCTTCACAGGAAGCAATATCATTAATGATTAATGTGGGTGATTCCATTGACAAGGAATAGCCAATGGAGGCATCGAAGGTTTTGGTAATTAGACTAGATTCTATGTAGGTGGACATAGAAAGTAGGCTAAAAAGTAGTAGAATTACTTTTTGCATGGTGAATCAAAATGTTATGGGTAGAATTCCTTAATTTTTAAGGACTTGTTCTCCCTTTAATTTTCTCTAAAAAATGAACCAAAGAGGGGAGGTTTAATAGGTGATTTTCTGTTGTAAGTAAAAATTATGCTATTATTTTTATAGCAATGACAATCAAAGGGGGAGAATGAGGAGTAGGGTAGGGAGTCGTAGGGGGTCAAAGTGAGGGAGGCTAAACTAGCCTAAAGTGAGGGGTAAGAATATAATTAAATAGTATTAATGGAGGTATTTAACTAATGGTAATTTAAAATATGAGGTAAAAATACCAAGAACTAGCTTTTATTGCTTGCTTAAATTGTTGTATTCGTGACATGGTAGAAAAATAAAAACTTCGTACAAACCTAATTAATAATAAGGACTGTACGAAGTTTTGAAAATCTACTAGCGCAAAGGCTATTGCCTTGTGCTAACTATCTGGAAGGTTTTACCTTCCGATGTAAGTGCTACTAATTTTCATCATTTATTCACCTATTCACTCAAGGCAATAGCCTTGAAGATAGTGGGCACAAGGTAATAGCCTTTGCGCCAGCCAGTTTTTATAAACTTCGTACAGTCCTAATTAATAATCAATAATTTAATCAGCCAATCACTAGTTACCTAACTTTTAGCAACATCCCTCTACTAATTGTATTTCCTTTAAGATTATTCATACTTCTAATCACCTCTGCTGTTGTGTGATGTTGGCGGGCAATACCATAAAGGGTTTCGCCCTCCTTCACCCTATGGTGCATGATCTTTGTCGTAACAGGTTGCAGCAATACAGTTGTGAGATTTGTTTGCTGGGTAGTATTTAAATTATTTGGATAATTATCTACAATTTGCGTTTTAATAATTTTAGAAGGACTTTCTTTAATAGCAACTCGTTTAGGTGGTGTGGAAGGGCGATTTGCTGGGATTACAGGTTCTGGACTTGCATAATTACTTCGATAATGGGCACGCAGTTCAGGTCGCCTTTTAGCTTTTCCTCGGTCGAGTTTTATTCTTTCTCCCAACGCAGGTTCACTATTCTCGGGCATTCTATTTTTTTCGTATAAGGCACTAAGACTGAGCCCATATAGTTGTGCAATATCTTTCATTCTTTCCCCAAACTGTACATCGTGGTAGTTTTTGACCCCCTCATAATGTTTCTTTTTGGGTTCTAAAAAGACCTTAGTGCCTTCTCTAAGTAGCTGTTTGCTATTTTTAATATCTTCATTATACTTTAAGATGTCTTTAACAGAAACATTGTAGCGGGCTGCAATTAATAGCGGTGTATCATCATAGTGTGCAGCTGTTACTTTGGTATCATTGATATAAGCGTAATCTTCTGGTGCTGCAAAATCCGCTATACTAGTTTCATAGATTGGTTCCTCCCAACTTTCTGTTCTTGACCTACGGGCAGGGGCTTCTTCATATCTTTCTTTATAGGTAGAATTTCTACTAGTATTTGCAGAACTACTACCGTACATATCTCCTAAGCCTTCATATTTATCGTCTATATTTGTACTAGAGTTAGTACGTCTAGTGCGGGTAGGAGGTAGGTCGTCATAAGTACGAGGTCTTCTGTATTTTCTATCTTCGTCGAAGTCCTCCTGTCTTGAATAGCGATCAGTAGTTTCGTTCCTTGAGCGTTCATTGGGCCGCTCTTGATAAGTGCTTTCCTCTTCTTCATAATAACCCGCTTCTTGGTCTTCATACTCTGTACTAGTATAATAGTCGTCTTCTTGATAAGCATCCACATCTCGTGCATAGTTATCATAATCAAAGCGTCGATCTTCTTGGTAAGTTGACTTATGGTCGTTTGCTTCTTCCTTTGACCAACGCTCTGACGGTCGCTCCGCATATCTAGGTCTACGTGCTTTAATATCTTCCTCTAACTCCTCTATTTTTTCTTTATATCTATCATTGAGAGGTCTTTTTCTTTGGGGATTACGGTCCTTTTGATACTCCTCTTCCGCATCTATCCTGCTAGCAGTTGATCGACTTTTACCTGTTACCATATCATCAAATTGATACAATTCGTATTTTTCGATCATACTGATTAAGGTATTATCATAAGTGTCATTGTCTGTATACCCTAACTCGTTTAATTTTTTAGCCCATCCAACGTAGTCACTTGGATCAAGCTTAAACAAAACTTTATAGTGATTAGAGGTTCTTAGTAAATCGGTGTGTGCGATAAAAGAAGAATAAGGATTATTATATACTCGATAACAAGTTTCTAGAATTTCGCCACCATTGAAATCTTCTTCCTCTTGATAATACTTTTTGCCAGGCCAATTTTTACCACAGGTAATTCCAAAATGATTGTTGTATTCAAAAGCTAATTTACCACGTCCTCCTTCAGATTCTAATATAGCTTGCGCTAATTTGATACTTGCAGGATAGCCTGTTCGCTCCATTTCATTCATGGCAATATCTTGATGATCTGCCACATAAGCATTGTAATTGGCACCACCACAGGATTGTAGCAGGTAAAGGCTGGCGATAGCAATAGCTACAGCCATTGTTGTTTTTAAGTGTTTCACAGCAATCGGTTTAAAGTAAATGGTAAGTTATAAATGGTAAATTATAAATGGTAAATGGTAAATGGTAAATGGTGAGTAACTAAGATTTACAATTTACCATTTATAATTTACCATTTTTTACTTACCATTTTTACTTAATTTTCAAAATAGTTCCTTTACGGATAAGTGTTGATTGCAAGTTGTTCTTATTCATTAATTCTTCTACTTGAAGACCATATTTTTGAGAAATTCGCCAAAGCGTTTCTCCAGTTTGTACGGTATGGTAAGTAGAAGTAGTCGTTTCAGTTGTTTGAACTTTTTCAGTAGTCTCTTTTTGTTCGATTACTACCTCCTGTTCTTGGTGTTTAGTATTTGTGTGTGAAGTTGAGGTTGAGGTTGAATTTGCATTTGTATTTGAAGCAGAGGTTGAATTGGTACTTGTACTTATTTTAGACGGTGCAGTGGAGTGATTGGTACGTAGTCGAGGCATTTTTTTTGCTTTTCCTCTAATCTTAATTTGTTGCCCTACTGCGGGTTCACTACCATTCGGCATCTTGTTGTTGCTATATAATTCATTCATTCTTAAACCGTACAATTGAGAAATACCATACATGGTTTCTCCTGCTTGTATACGGTGGTATTTTTTCTTGCCTCTAAATCTTTTCCTTTTTTTCTGAATAAATACCCGAGTATCTTTTGCTAAAGTTTGGGTTCGATTATTAATTTGCTCATTATAAGATAAAATTCTATCAGGGGAAGTATTTAACCGTTTAGCAATGCTAATAGGCGTATCTCCTGCCTTCGCAAAAACCATTTTGGCATCGTTAACATAAATATATTCTTTTTGTGTAAGTACTCTAGGTTGTGCGGTTTCAATAGAGGGAGGGGCAGCGTCGTATTGATGTAGGCGATACTCCTTAATGAGTTTAATCAATTTTTTATCGTACGTTTTACTAGTTGCGTAGCCTGCTTTTTTTAATCCTTTAGCCCATTTTTCATAGTCTTTCCT
>ENA-ORXT01006937-ORXT01006937.1-marine-metagenome-genome-assembly--contig:-NODE-6937-length-10314-cov-4.193123_pt1 | contig 10314 bp, 9 predicted proteins | sample MGYA00237868_ERZ511482 | MGnify/ENA metagenome assembly ERZ511482
TGTTGCAAAAGCGAATGATTTGATTCGGAAAAATCTTCCTGCAGGCGTAAATGTTTCTACAGATAAACTAGGTATTTCAAGGAAAATAAAGGTGGAGGCTCGAGGAACTTATAAGAAAAGACGATCTTCTTCTAATTGAAGAAAATCAAATGGTTTAACCTAATCTTAAATGCTCTAATTAAATTTGATAGAATAGTGAAGCGAGAGCAGGGAATAGAGATGGAATCCGTTTACAAACGATGAAATTTCGTTGACTATAAACGAAATATTTCTCTGTTCTCTGCTCTAAATGTTAAACATATAAAAAATGAACAAAATAGGTAAATATCTCTTATTTCTAGTGCTAGGCTTAGCCCTTATAGGCGCTTTTAGTTATTTTTCTTTTATGAATGTCCCTAAAGCAAGTAGTAAAGGAAAAGAAGTGGAACTAAGTGTTACTGCTACCGAGTTGTTTCAACAGTTTGAACAAGATGAAGCAGCTAGTAATACAAAATATATAAGCAAGATTATCGCTGTTACAGGAGTGATTGAAGAAATAGAAGAGGATGAAAATGATGGAGTTGTACTTTTTCTTCGAACAGGAGATGATTTTGCGGGCGTTCTTTGTACCTTAGAAAGTACGCAAAAAGATAAGGCTAGTAGTTTAAAAATAGGTGATTCTGTTACTGTAAAAGGAGTTTGTACGGGTATGCTGATGGAGGTGGTGATAAATAAGGGGGTTTTGATGGTGGAGTAATATACCGCAGGCTATACGCTAATTCAATCCTTTCTTTTCTAGTATTTGTTTCCTCAATGCTGGTTTTCTATTTATTAAGGCTATTATTACTTGTTCTTCTATCGTATCTAGATCGATTAAATTTTGTATGACTTATGCTAAGGATTTCTAACAACAAAAACTAAAAATCACCGTAAATGGTGTAGAAAATACTACCATTAAAATCTAAAAAACTTACAGACTATGTGTGGAATTGTTGCCTATATCGGAAAACAACAAGCTTTCCCTATTCTTATCAATGGATTAAAACGACTCGAATACAGAGGCTATGATAGTGCGGGTGTCGCATTATTAAATGGACAACTTAATGTCTACAAAAAGAAAGGAAAAGTCCAAGACCTTCTAGATGCTCTTGGAGAAAAAAGTACCAAGGGACATATAGGTATTGGGCATACCCGTTGGGCAACACATGGGAAACCAAATGATGTAAATGCGCACCCTCATTTTTCCAACAATAAAAGAATTGCTTTAGTACACAATGGCATCATCGAAAATTACAGTGTACTAAAAATAGCGTTAGAAGAAGATGGCTATGTCTTTGAATCTGAAACCGATACAGAAATACTAGTCAACTTAATTGAGTCCATTCAAGAAAAAGAAGACTTATTGATAGAAGAAGCCACCCGTTTAGCACTAACTAAAGTAGTGGGAGCTTACGCCATTGTTTTAATTGACCGCATGGAACCTTATAAATTAATTGCTGCTCGAAAATCTAGTCCATTAGTAATTGGCATTGGCAAAGATGAATTTCTACTCGCTTCGGATGCAAGCCCTATCATAGAACACACCAAAAAAGTTATTTATCTAAAGGATAGTGAAGTAGCAGTAATCAACCAAAGGACAGGATTACAAATAAAATCCATTGACAATAATATTCAGATACCAAGCATCCAGCAATTGGAAATGAAGATCGAAATGATCGAGAAAGGAGGCTATGATTATTTTATGCTCAAAGAAATCCATGAGCAACCCAAATCAGTAAGGGATTGTCAAAGAGGAAGAGTAAATATAGAGGAAGGCTTCATAACATTAGGTGGTTTAGAAGCACATATAGATAAATTTCTTCAAGCAGAAAGAATTTTGATTGTAGCTTGTGGGACTTCTTGGCATGCAGGTTTGGTGGCAGAATACTTATTGGAAGATTTAGTACGTATACCAGTTGAAGTAGAATACGCCTCAGAATTTAGATACCGAAATCCTATTATTACAGACAAAGATGTGGTTTTAGCTATTTCTCAATCCGGAGAAACAGCAGATACTTTAGCAGCCTTACAACTAGCTAAAGAAAGAGGTGCTTTTACCTACGGGATAGTCAATACAGTAGGTGCGTCTATTCCTCGTCTAACACATGCAGGGTCATATATCCATGCTGGTCCAGAAATAGGCGTTGCCTCCACCAAAGCTTTTACTGGTCAGGTAACCCTATTGTGTATGCTAGCGCTGGTATTGGCTAATAAAAAAGCGACGATTACGCCTGCTTATTATACGCAATTAATACAATCCCTAGCTCAAATTCCAGAAAAAATCACTTTTATCCTAGAAAATGAATTAGACAATATCGAAAAAATTGCTAGTATTTTCAAAGATGCAACCAATGCACTATATTTAGGCAGAGGCTATAATTTCCCAGTAGCACTAGAAGGGGCACTGAAACTAAAAGAAATCTCCTATATTCATGCGGAAGGCTACCCTGCCGCAGAGATGAAACATGGTCCTATTGCGCTGATTGATGAGAATATGCCCGTTTTTGTTATTGCCACTAATCAGAGTGCTTATGAAAAAATAGTTAGTAATATTCAGGAGGTAAAGGCTAGAAAAGGAAGGGTGATTGCTATAATAGTAGAAGGCGATACGGAAATACAACGATTAGCGGATTATACAATTAGCATTCCTGTGACGGAAGAACCTCTGACACCTTTGTTGTCTGTTATTCCTTTGCAATTGTTGTCTTATTATATGGCAGTAATGCGAGGTTGTAATGTAGATCAGCCTCGGAATTTGGCTAAGTCGGTGACGGTAGAGTGATTTTGGAGATTTATCACCATTTAGTAGTCATGAGATACCTAGAAATGTGCTTTAGAGCTTGTTGGGAATTCATCCTTTGGGTTAAAAAAGCGTCTTTTTTATCTCCAAAAACAAACTCCCAACAAGCTCTAAATCAAAATTGGAAGTAAATGAATGGTTTGTATTCCCCATATTGTCCTAAAAGTGGAATAGCATAAATCATCAATATATAGATAGGCCAACGAACAAATACAGGTGCTTTCAAAATATAGGCTGCTATATCATATTTATATTCAAAATAGTGCAAGATGATTAATAGGGCTAATAAAACTAATGATATTTGTAGTTCTAGCGTATTTATCACGTCGCCCCTGTAAATATTTATATCAAAAGAGCTACTACTATAAGTTACATAATTTTGTAGTATAGTCAATGCCTCCGTAAGGGACGCAGCTCTAAAAAACACCCAACTAATAGAAACGACTATAAAGGTATAGAGTATCTGAACAAAGGAAGGTAATTTAGCTAATAGCTTGCCTAAACCAATTCGTTCCAGTATTAAAAATAACCCATGAAACATTCCCCATACTACAAAAGTCCAATTGGCCCCATGCCATAATCCTGTAACTAAAAAGACAATAATTAAATTTCGATACAGTTTGTAAGAACCGTGCCTGTTACCCCCTAATGGGATATAGACATAATCTCTAAACCAAGTGGACAAAGAGATATGCCAACGCTGCCAAAATTCTCTAATATTTTTACTAAAATAAGGCCCTTTAAAGTTGTCCATCAAGCGATACCCTAATACCCTAGCAGACCCAATTGCAATATCTGTATATCCTGAAAAATCACAGTATATTTGAAAACTAAAAAATATAGTGCCCATAACGGACGTCATCCCGATATAATGATTTGGATTGTCAAAAATTTCATCCGCATACAAAGCAAAGCGATCTGCAATCACTATTTTTTTAAATAAACCCAGTAGAATTAAGAACAATCCACTACGTACTCGATCATAATTAAATTTGTGCTTTTCTAAAAATTGAGGTAATAAATTAATAGAGCGTTCAATCGGTCCTGCTACTAATTGTGGAAAGAAAGAAACATATAAAGCAAAAACAAAAAAATTATTTTCTGGTTTTTGTCGTCCATTGTAAACATCTATCGTATAACTTAGGGTTTGGAAGGTGTAAAAGGAAATACCTACTGGTAGGAGCCACGTATGTTCCAGTATCGCATAATTCAGATTAAGCTGGTCTATGACTACTTGAAGATTATCTCTTAAAAAATTATAATATTTAAAATAAAAGAGGATACCTAAATTACTTAGTAAACTTAAATATAAAAACAGCTTCTTTTTACCTGTGTCTTGAGTAGTTCCAATAAATCTAGCAGCAGTATAATCTATTATCGTAGAGGCAAGAATCAGACTGATAAATATCGGATTCCAGCACATATAAAAGAAATAACTGGCGATTAGTAACCAAATTATTCTACCTTTAACCCAAGGTAAAATAAAGTAAACAAGGGCTACGACAGGAAAAAACAGAAGATATTCGTAGGAATTAAAGAGCATAGAATACTAAATATTTTCAAAAAGATATTAAGTAGTACTGTTTATAAAACAGGCACATTTAGCGGAATAAACAAATAAACATTCTAACCAAATAGACAACCTTACTTATGTTTAAAATCATTTATAAACTTATTTTATTGATTTTAGGATTATTTGTTACAAGTACTCTAATTGACGAGTTGATTTTACCTTGGTATTGGGGCAATCCGCAACTTGTATCTAAGGTTGAATATTTACAAAAAAACGAAATATATCCTAATACTTATTTTATTGGGTCTAGTAATATTTTTAGACAGATACAACCTACTATATTTGACAACTCCACTAGAAAAAGTACACATTCCTTTAATTTAGGAAGTGACGGATGTTTTCCTGAACACAATATTTATCTACTAGATAATTTATTGAATTCTAGAGGAGAAAAAATTAAATATATCTTTTTAGAATTAAATAGTTATGATGATATGGATGACTTCCGTTATCGTACAACAAAATCTATTTATAGTGGAAATCTTAAGCAATATCTAAATAGACTAAAATATATTCATAGTCTACAGCTAGATAAACAAAAAAAAATCTATTATTTAAAAAGGTATACTGTTTCTTATCTAGATAATTTTTTTAAAATTGGTATGAGAAAAGACCTATTGACATTTTTATATCATGGAAATCTTTTCGGAGATGATATGGTAGGAGAAAATAAAGATGGGTATTTAGCTTTAGCTGGAGAGCACACTAAAAATAGAGTGCAGCGGAATTATATACCTAGAGGTATGAGCGAATTAAAGTACTACCTAACTAATGCGTATGGGAGAAAATCGAAAAATGAAGACTATAATAAATCACACTTAAAATTATTGAACAATTATATTCAAAAACTTAAAAAGAGAGACATTCAATTAATTTGTTTATTACTACCAAAACCATTTAAACTAGAAAATCATAAGTCAATAGTTGGGTTATTTGAACAATTACCTTCTAATCATAAAATTGACTTAGCAAACCCTAATAAATTCCCTCTCTTTTTTATTGATAAATATAGATGGGATTATGGACATTTGAATAATGCAGGATCAAAACTATTTACCCAAGCCCTTGCAGAAGAATTTAATAAAATCTCCTATTAAAGGCAGGCATATAATTAATTATAAATCTTGTTCAGATACGTATAGATCAATAAACCTTTTTTTTTCAGAAAATGCATTCTTTAGTTTATTTTCCTTTTGATAGTTTATTACCCCGTTTTTTATTAGAGTTCATCAATACTTTTTCATCCTGGTTCACTTGTAAAGATAAACCATAACCTAGCACCAGCAGCGCAGCCGCAGAAAACTGTAACAAGGTTCGATGAATAGTTGTTTGAGTCAATAAAAACTCATAGGCAGGTGTATAAGTGAAGATATAGTAGATAATAATACAAGTAATTATATAAAATAAAAGAAGGCTTCTCCCCATCTTATCAAATAAGAGTTTTTTAGATAATAAAATTAAACCCGCAAAAACAACTAACCAAAATATACCAAAAGTAGAGCCACAAAATACATGTTCCCAAAATAACTGATAGGAAGGGGGCGAGGTTTCAAAATTTTCCCCTACTTGTGTTAACACTACTTCAAAATTAGTAGGATCATATTGTTGATAGCTAAATAAATTCTTTATTGGGGTGATAACTTTACTAAAAACAGAATTAGAGTGTAAACCTTGAAAAATCAGCCAAGGTAGTACAAATGAAAATCCAATTACAAATTGGCTCATTTTCCTTATCTTAGTAATCCATTTCACCTCTTTTGAAAAGACATGATATAGAAACCCTGCTGCTAATATTCCTGGTAAATATAGTGCTAAGCCATCATTTTTACTCCATACTGCCCCTGCCATAAATAGACCACACAATAACCATTCTTTTCCAATAAAACAGGCTACTGCTGCAACAACGTAGGCTTCCACTGCTATATCAGCGTATCCAGCACCTCCATGCCATACTTGTAATGGAAGACAAGCTATAATATATACAGCCCCTAAAGTAATCCATCTCTTTTTGGTAAGCATCCAAAAAGTAGAACCAACAATTCCACATATTATTATAAAAAAAAGTAAACTATCACTCCTTGATACAAATTCATTCCATTCACCACCTATCAGAGCACTCATAGCTCTCCATATAGGCAATTGTAGTGGATATTCAAGTACCACTTGTAGTTTTCTTCCTAAGAACTCCCAAGTATTGGGAGCCATTGAAAAATTGACCTGAGCGTGTAAGGCACGACCCTGAGTAGACCAATGTTTAATAGCATCTGAAAGAAAGGTGGGCATTCTGTATAGCTGCCAAACAATCATAGCTATTTTTTGACCAATTAGTAAAACTAATAGCCAGCTATGCCATTTCATACCAGTAATAAATGAAAAACTTTGTTTTGTAGGGAATACAACTTGAGGATGCTTCCAAAACTGCTTTAAACGTTTTATATTGACGAATAGCATCAAACCAAGCAAAATATAAAAAGCTGTTTTTAAAGTTCCTCCACTCCATATTACAACAAAACTTATCATAGTTTCTATAAAAAAACCCAGTAAAATAGCAATAAATATCTGTCCAAATAATAGCTTGCCCTTTCTAAGAAGATTCAAAACACCTCCCCCTAATATATAGTCCGCTAACACATGAATAATAAATACTATGAACTTCATATTTCTTTACTGTTGTTGAAGTAGAAAAAATAATTGCCCTTCCTTAGCAATTATTACAGACTGGTTCTCTTTTGGTTGCTCCTCTGTGATAATGTAAGTTCCTTTAGGAATTTTCGTAATGCCCAAAGGAATAAAATTGATCTCTGCTAAACTATACTTCATAAATAACTTTTGGTATTCATCTCTAATTTTACCTCGAAAGGTCCAACTTCCTTGTTGTATTATTGGTCTTACTTGTTCTAGAAATTTTTGTGTATGTACCACTGGATCTAAGTAAGGATATTTATTTTCTGTTTGTTGATAGATATTCCATTGACCCATTATTGTCGTTGTATCAATTAGAAATGTCCCTATAAGAACACTTATCAATACAGTTTTTAGAAAAGATTTCTTAAATAAAAAATAGAGTAGTATACAAATAAGACATACACCTACAACTGTAAATAAAGTAAAGTTATATCCTAAAAAACGTTTGGATGCCGTAAAATTTATAGTTCTAGGGCTAAAAACCTTCTTAGCAAAGAGTATATCAACTTCTTCTAAGAAATCAGGAATTACTAATTCTTTTTTCAATATAGCATCTTTAGGGAGTGTAGTAGCTATATAGTCAACTCTTGAGTTGGGTCCTTTTAATACGCGCAGATCATAACTATGGCTCCCTGCTTTTGCATAATTCTCTGTTTGTCCGATAACCGTATTATCTTTTACTAACGCTATTATAAAATAAGTGTCGTTATAATTAGAGGCTATGTTTAAATTTAATACTTTATTATCCACTTCGCTATTCTGAAATAATAGAGTGTTATTAGATTGGCTGAATAATGAAACAGAAAACAAGCAGCCTAACAATAATAAATATCTTTTCATTATCTGATTTTCTTATCGAACAGGTAATAATTGGCTGTTAAAATTGGAAGTATACTTCTTTGAGGTTGACACTTTTTGCCTTAAATATCCCTTGGGCTACTAACGCATTTTTTATCACACTTTCTTTCTGGTCTGGGAAATATCCCATAATTTTAGCTGGTATTTCTAGACGGATACGATTAACAAAATCTCGTCTAACCAAGTCTCGACTACTTTTTGTTCGCCTGCCTAAGAAATACTAAATCTAAATTCATTGTCAGTAAGCCAAAAACTATCTTATTTAGTAACGTTCAAAAAATAACTGGGTTATTTTGATTTTATAAGACCCTATGGAGAGGGGTTTTTAAAAATAAAATGTTCATTTTATTTTTCCTTCGCTACTTAAAAGAGGATTTAACATCTTTAATAGTAGAGCCTATAGAATACATAGCAACATCTATAGTAAGAGCGGCAGAAGTGACAATAGCAGAAGTATATAATAAAGAATCATTTTTTAAATATTGAATTTTTCCTTCAATTCTTTGTACTTTTAACCTATCCCCTTTACTGTATTCTCCAAAGGATCCTTTGGAGCTTCCTTTTTCATAAACAAGTATGCCTGATGATGCGGTAAGGTAAATACCATATTGGATACTAGGATAATTTGCATTTATATCCTTTTCTGACAGCCCTAATATTCTATGTGTATTAGTTTCATCTACCGTCATTTCAACCCAACCATTTTTAGCTTCTGGTAAAATATTTTTAGAGCTAGCCCCTGCATTATCCCAAGCAGTAATGGTAGTCTTTTTTAAATTGTTATTTTCATTTTTATCCACTCCTACCATCTTTATCCACTCTATATCTTTTTTGCCTGTAATCGAATGATGAACTACTTCTTTGGTGTCAGATGATCCACAGGCTAAAACCGTAAAAATCAGGCTTCCTAAAAGGATAATTTTTAAATTATTCATTTTGACTTTTTTTTGCGAAAAATTATTTATTCACTTTGATTATACTTGTTTTTTAAAAAAAAGTTAAGAACAAAAGGGGTGTAATTCAGTTTTGAGGTATCCTTCTAAGCTCGGACAACCTATTTTTAGAAAAAAATTACTGCACAATTTAATTTATAAAACACTAATAATCAACAAGTTGAAGTTTTATAGATTGTCGCAAAAAAAAAGGAATAAAATTTGCTTCCTACAAAAGAACTAAATTTTAAAACAATGACTGTTCAAGAAAGAAACGAAGCCATTTTTGAATGTCACAAAAAAGGATTAAATCAAACCTTAATAGCCCAAACCTTTAATAAATACCTCACAAACAGCAACGCCAAGCTAATATGATTACTTTAGTGCCGGAGCAAATACTAGATAATCTACTAGATATTGCCTAGAAATCGCTAATTAGTGCTTGATTTTTAAAAAAATCTGCACGGACTATTAGACGTGTCCTTTTTCTAAAAAATTCACTATCAGTAAAATACATATAATCATATTTTTATTTTCACACCTATACACTTTTCACAAAGATTTAATAGTGAGTCACTTATATGATAATCATGTTGCATCTATCATTTTTGGCATGGTGGAAAGTATACCTTACCCCGAATTACATTATAATTAATGCTGTAGTTAGGGTCTATTCGGGTATTAATCAGGTCAATCAGAAGCATTATTGAAATAACAATCTGTTCGACCAGTTCATATCCTTTTGTGAAAACAGAGACTCTATTATAGAATGTGCCATTGGCTTTATTCAATTTTTGACGAGCAGGTCTAATTTGATAAGTAATAATTCCTTGGACTAGACAAAGTAGATAGCAAACTGCACAAATAGCTACCATTAATTCGATTTTGGGATGTTGGGTGAATCCAATTGCCTCTAAGTTAAATCCTTTTAATTTGTTGTCCTCAAAAAATACTTCAATTTTCCACCTTTTATCATATTGTTTAATCACCCACTCATGATTTGCCGAAGTACTGATAAAGCGAATGTACTTATCTTTTTCATCAGTATAACAATGATCTTCTTTTCTTCTTAGCCGAACATGGTAATACAAGGTGATGCCTTGAATTTCAATAGGATACACACAGTATCCCTGTTTTTTGACCTTTCTAGCTATCCTTTTGTTCAAGCGTTCCGCCGTCATATCAAATTGACTGGCTAATAATTTGACATAGTCCTTCTTTCGGATACGCATGACTAATTCATAAGAATGAGTCTGCAAATAACAAAACCAGTCTTGTCCTATAAATTCTCGATCCCCACTATGACAAAAGAAAAATCTAGTAAGTTATTGAAAATCCCCTTGAATTCAGTAAACAAATCAATACGTTCTGCTTGTGAAGAATTTCCTTTTTTATCTAATAACTTGAAATACAAGGGAATAAAATAGCCATTACCCAATACTAAACTA